>ENA-OSEO01005398-OSEO01005398.1-sediment-metagenome-genome-assembly--contig:-NODE-5398-length-12331-cov-5.638322_pt1 | contig 12331 bp, 11 predicted proteins | sample MGYA00237883_ERZ534232 | MGnify/ENA metagenome assembly ERZ534232
AATTAAAGTATATATTCAAGATCAATTCGTTCACCTTGTCAAAACAGCAACCTCAAATGAATCTATATAAATTACACTTGTCGCATAATCCATAAAAAAAAGCAAAAAGGCAAGCCTTTCAAAGCGGTAATGGGGTCAAGCCTTGATTAGGATATTAAGTTGACATTCAAGCCATTATATATTACCTGAACAGACATGGTTCGGCCATTGCGAATTGAATTTGCAGGTTCTTTGTATCATATCCTTTCACGAGGCAATCAAAGACAGGATATTTTTTCAGATGATAAAGTTCGGCAGCTAAATACTTTAATAAAGGTCTGACCCCATTTCTGTAAAGGTGTTCATGGAAACCAAAGCAATAATCGACGCAGTCCTAAATTTCGATCAGGAAAAGACCGTCCGATTGGTACGAGCCCGGCTGGATCAGGGCGCAAATGCATTGACGATACTCGATCAGGCGCTGATTGCCGCTATGGATGAGGTCGGAAGGCGATTTAGTACGGGTATTTTTTTTGTGCCTGAAATGCTTATGGCAGCGGAGGCCATGCATGCCGGCCTTGAGGTTCTCAAACCCCATCTGGCAAAATCCGACATCAAGGCTAAAGGCACCGTCATCATTGGCACTGTCAAGGGCGACATTCACGACATCGGCAAGAACCTGGTGTCCATGATGTTGGAGTGCGCCGGGTTTAACGTCATAGATTTGGGTGTGGACGTCAGTCAAGGCAAGTTCCTGGCTGCTGCTGAAAAATATCAGGCGCAAATCGTTGCCATGTCCGCTCTGCTGAGCACGACCCTGGCGGAAATGAAAGCAGTTGTTGCCAGGGTCAGGAAAAGAGGCTGCAGCTTGAAGACCCTGGTCGGCGGAGCGCCGGTGACCGCGTCTTTTGCCTCTGAAATCGGAGCTGATGGATACAGCCCGGATGCTGCCGGTGCTGTTTCTGTAGCCCGCAGTTTGATATATGCTTAGAAGTGCCTTCAGAACCTTCCCTCGGGCTCAACCTCTGTGTTGGAATGAGACGGTCAATCCTCGAAATATTCCCGAAATTCCTGCGGTTGGCTGCCTCAGTTCGACTTTTTATACCGCCGGATTTCAGCGGGGGACCTTAAACCCGGTTGAAGGTTTTGAAACCACTTCTAAGCAGGGTTAACGGTTTGGTGGAAAGCAAATCTTATTGTTTCAAGGGCCCGGGATGAGTAAGCACATGACAAGCCGCGAGCGTTTTTTAAAAACCATGCGAAATGAAAAGCCCGACCGCGTTCCCTACTTTGAAGAAGGTATTCGAAGTGATGTGATCAGAGCATGGCGTAAACAGGGGTTGCCAAAAAATACGAAACTCTCCGAGATGTTCGTTACCGATCGGCGCGAAGAAATAGAAGTGAACCTGGAACCTCGTCGCAAGCCGGGGAAATGGCCCGCCTCCGGGAATGAACTGAATGTGTTGAAGAAAAGTTTAGATCCGGATGATTCCCGCCGGTTGCCTGGGAAATGGTCACAGCGGGTCCGCACCTGGCAATCCCGCGATCACGTGCTCATGTTGCGGGTTCACCGCGGCTTTTTCCTGTCAATGGGAGTGCACGGCTGGGAGCGGTTTTCCGAAGTGATTCGCCTCCTCATTCAAGATCCGAAATTCGTGCACCAAGCTCTGGCTATTCAGGGCGAGTTTGCAGCCCGAATGGCAGAAAGGGTTCTTTCCGAAGTCGACGTCGATGCCGTTGTTTTCTCCGAGCCCATCGGCGGAAACGATCGCCCGCTGCTGTCGCCGCAGATGTATGAGGAGTTCGTCTTGACAAGCTATCAACCCGTCCTTGATGCGGTGAAGCGGCATGGCGTCGAAACCATTGTGCTGCGAACATTTGCCAATGCCCGGATACTGATCCCCAGCATTCTCAAATGGGGCTTCAATTGTCTTTGGGCTTGCGAGGTCAACATCGATGCCATGGACTATCGCGATCTGCGCCGCGAGTTCGGTACTGAGTTGCGCCTGATCGGAGGCATTGATCTTGACGCATTAAGGGGCGGCAGAGAGGCGATCCGCCGTGAAGTCGAAGAGAAAGTACCCCCCTTGCTGGCCGGTGGCCGTTATATCCCCCTGGCGGATGGGCGCGTGAGAGCGGATGTCCCCTTTGAAAACTATATCTATTATCGACAACTGCTTGAGAAAGTGACGCGAACTCAGGCGTAAAATGTGTTCCCGGGCAAAGGATTCGGATCGTCGGCAAAGAAAACTTGCTGAAAATGCGTCGGGCCACAATAATAAAAGTCCAAAACTTGATTGATCGGGTTTTCATTCGGCTGTTAATTCGATGTATATGGGTTCGGTTATGCGTTTCGTTGTTCATGAACATCACGCTCGGCAACTTCACTATGATTTTCGCCTGGAAATAGGCGACGTTCTGAAGTCATGGGCCATTCCCAAAGGCCCGTCTTTGAACCCGGCCGACAAGAGGCTCGCGGTCATGGTGGATGACCATCTGATGGAATACCTTGATTTTGAAGGAACCATTCCGGAAGGTCAGTACGGTTCAGGTGCCGTTGTGATCTGGGATTCAGGTACATACGATCTGCCTGAGGGAGATGATCCCAGGCAGGCTCTTGAAAGGGGCAAAATAGTTATGGAACTTCACGGCAAGATCCTTAAAGGGGATTTTTCTTTGGTTCAAATGAAAGGGCGTGGCGAAAAGAACTGGCTGCTGATCAAGAAAAAAGATAAATATAGCAATGAAAAATGGACGCTTCAAAAGGCGCTGACAGAGGAAAAGAAAAACAGCCTTCATATAAGAAAACCGCCATGTGATATACAATAACTAAAGATATCTTTCAATAATTCGCAAGTTTGACCTTATCTGACAATGACCCATGATATAATTTAATCCAATTGATCACAAGCAGACGTTATGGGTATCTAAAAAAACGGTGTTTCAGATCTTCATTCTCCACATTGTATCGAAAAACTGTCAATAATGAAGACCTGATTCTTACTTGGGTTTTTAAAATGATTCCGCAAATGACTCCCATGCTTTCCAAATCCCGCTTTATTGCCGGCCTCCAGTGCCCGCTGAGGCTTTGGTACCAGTGTTATAATTCAGAACTGGCGACCAAACCGTCACCTGGCCAGCAAGCACTTTTTGACACGGGGCATGAAGTGGGAAGATTGGCTACTTTCTTGTACACCGGAGGTGTGCGTATTGAAGCGGATTATCTTCATCACGAGGAGGCTGAAAAATCCACCCTTAAAGCGATGAATAACAAAAATGTCGCGGCTATTTATGAGGCTGCATTCACTTATGATAGAATCCGGATACGAGTTGATATTTTGGAAAGGAATGGCGATGAAACGTGGAACCTGGTCGAGGTGAAGTCATCGACATCAGTAAAAGATGTATATAAACCTGATCTTGGAATCCAATATTATATTCTGAAAGGATTGGGCCTCGAAATTACCAGTGCCGGCATTTTGCACATCAACAATGCATATGTCTATGATGGAAACCAGATCGACCTTAATCAGTTTTTCTTCTTTTCTGACCTTACTGAGGAAGCCGTCAGTCGGCAGGAAGAAATTATATCGCAAATTAAGAAGCTGCAAAATATTCTTTCATGGGAAACTCCTCCTGATATCCGCCCTTCCAGACATTGCATGACGCCTTACAAGTGTGAATTTTGGGAGCACTGCACATCAGATATGCCCGAATTTTGGGTGATGGATTTGAGCGGGATTACCAAAAATAAATTTGATCAACTGCTGGAATTGGACATTGAAGATATCTCGGAGATTCCGGACGATTTTCCACTCTCGGCCCTTCAAGAAAGAATCAAGAAATGTGTTACAAATGATCAGGAGTTCATAGCAGCTGAACTTGAAGGCGAGCTTTTGAGCGTCGAACACCCTGTCCATTTCCTTGATTTCGAAACATTCGCATCAGCGATTCCTCGCTATCCCAACACCCGCCCTTACCAAACGATGCCCTTCCAGTGGTCTGATCACATACTTTTGGGAAATGGGGATATTCAACATGATGAATACCTTTGTATTGAAGATAAAGACCCCCGGGAGGAATTTATTGAAACCTTACTGAACACTCTCGGCCAGGAAGGGACGATCTTCATCTACACAACCTATGAAAGAGGAATAATAAATCAACTGGCGGAGCAGTTTCCCGGTTATCAAGATCAGCTGCTCGACCTCATCGATCGATTTAAGGATTTACATGCACTTATTAAACGGCATTACTACCATCCGGAATTTTACGGATCATTTTCCCTGAAGTCCGTCCTTCCTGTTTTGGTACCATCGATGAACTACGGAAGTTTGACAATTCAGGAAGGGAACATGGCTTCTACCGAATATATGAGAATGCTTGATCCGTCCACATCACCGGGTGAAAGAGCAAAAATCAAGGATGATTTGCTGACGTATTGCGGTTACGATACTTTAGGAATGGTCAAAATAAGGGATGAACTCTTAAAAAGATTTGGGGAATTTTCTTGATAAAAAGAAAGTTCTTGGGAAGCTTGAGAGTGGTTATGAAACACAAAGTTATTCTTACCGTACTTTTATCATTTTTGATTGCTTCCAATATCTCTTTAGCCGGTGGATTCAAATCAGAACGGTCCGGTCGAAAAGGATATTTAAAGAAAGATCGTTTTGATCCGGATCGAACCAATATTTACGACCGGGACGGTTCAAGGAAAGGCTATTTGAAACAGGACCGGTTTGATAAGAATCGGACCTATATTTACGATAAAAATGGCGAAAGAAAGGGCTACATAAAACAGGATAGATTCGACGAAGATCGAACGAATATGTATGACCGTGACGGGAGTCGAAAAGGGTATTTGAAAAAAGATCGATTCGATGAAGATAGAACAAACATTTTTGATAGAGATGGAAGCCGGGAAGGGTATTTGAAGGAGGACAATTTTTTTGAGGACAGGATCAATATATTTAAAGATTAGACAACTACGTTAATGTATATTACCTGAATTTTGCACGGAAACAGCAATAAACGCCGATTCGGTTTAGAAATTTTTTAAACCGATAGTAATCATAGAGTAAATTTTTCCTTTAAAAATATCGGCTGCCGTTTCGAAATCAGTAAAATTTCATTTTTTATACCATGTTCAACATATTGGAATATCATTTCATTTTTTTCGTGCAAGAAAGTTCTTGCACGGCGTTAAATTGCAAAACGCGGCGACCAAACGAATTGCTTATGCCAGGGCCGTGGACGATTGCGGGCGATGTCTAAAAATTTCAATAAGTGAAGCATCTCGGGTGTCCTGCTGTCATGAATCGAGTATTTGACCGTATCCCGGTTGCTGTGATTCACCACTTTCGCAGCAATAAACAAAAGCTTCAACCGGGCGATCCGGACGGTATTGGTCATAATTCCCTTTAAGACGCTGCCTTTGGCTGTACGATTGTCCGAGATGCTCTTTTGGGCGATCATTTTCATGTAACGCCAGATGTTGTAGGCCAGCATCACGATTTGGAAAAAGGCGTAGTTGTTTTTGAATTTGGCTGACGGGACCATGTCCAGGCCCTCACGCTTGGCTTCACCGATCAGATTTTCGACATCAGCCCGTTTATCATATTCGGCAATGACCTCATGGGCTTTGCCGGCCAGGTTCGTACAAAAGATTCTAAGCGTGTATTTGTCATCTTCAAAAAGCACGCACTGTTGCGGCCGGTTCGGTGACTGGTCCTGTTCTTTGGGGATGCGCATGACCACAAAACGACACGGCTGTCCCCAGCCTCCGGGCCGGTATATGCAGCTGTTATACTCGATGGCTTTGCGTTTAAAGGGCCGATACCAAGTGCCAGAATCGAAGACAGGCGTGCATCCCTTGTTGGCGATGATAAATTTAAACCCGGCTTCAATGGATGCCTTTACGGCTTCCCAGGACATGAACTCACCGTCGGCTCGCAACAGGACATCCCTGACGCAGCCGGGAAGATGCGGTTTGATGCTGTCGATAAACCTGGCGGCTTCTTTTCCGTCAACGGTTGTGCCTTTACGAAGTTTGCCCAGTAAATATTCCCGGGTTTCTTCGATAAAGCACAAGACGGGACGGAGCCCTTCTTTGCCGCGGTGCTTTGTATTGTGGCCCTTACGGGCACCTTGCTGATTGCCATAGACGGTCTTGACGGTGGTGTCGATGTTGATGCGGATCTGATAAAACTGAAATCCGCACAGTTGCCAGACGCGTTCTCGAAGGATGCTCATGACGCTTAATAAAGACTTGGCCTGATTGATCCCAAGATTGTCCACATAACGCCAGAACGTACTGGCGGCCGGAAGTCGGGTGACGCTAAAGAACCCGCAGAGCATGGCATCCAGACGAATGTAAACAAAGTGCCAGATTCGATTGAACCCGATAAACAATAGCATCAAAATACCCGCCATCATGGAATAGTGTCCCAGCTTGGGTTCGCGGGACGTGGGTTGATAAGCAAAGTCAAAAATTTTATGAAAATTGACCAAATCGAAAAATTTGATCAGCGCCAAAAGCCCGCCGAACGGACTCAATTGTTCGGTACAGGTCTCATAATGCGTGGAAGCGTTGATTTTTCTGGCCTTAGCACGATTCTTAGAAAACCCTTTACGAATACGGTTTTTCCTGGTATTCTTTTTTTGTCTTTTAACCATTTGGGTACCTCCTGTTATAGTTGTTTTGGTTTGGCAAAACCCTTACTATAACAGGAATCCCAAGTGGTTTTTTATTTTTCAAGCTCTATTTGATGCAAGATCGAGATAATAAATTCATTATACTGAACTATCCTTAAAGCGCCAAGATTTTTTTTCAAGATACGGTCCATCAATCCGATTACTCGAAAATTTAAAAGAGTTCCGTACACAATAATGAAATCAGCTTCCCAAATACTATGAACAGGGGTATACTTTTTAAACTTGTCTTGTGATCTTTCTCAAAGGTGTTATCTCTAATTTCCCTGAATTTTTTGATAATGAATATGGTCGATACATTTTTGTCTTTAATTTCCAATTCAGTCTGGTATAATTCTTGCTGTTAGAATTTTGGCAATCCGGTTACTTGCAAGAGGAGGATATTGGGTGAAGCGAGACGATGTTTTCAATACGCACACTTTACGATCGAGTGATTTCGAGTTTAACAAAGAAGTTGCAGAGGTCTTCGATGACATGCTCTTGCGCAGCGTGCCCTTTTATCGTGAACAGCAACATATGCTCAAGGAAATCGGAAAGAAGTTCTGGATCCCCGGTACAAAAGTTTACGACCTGGGCTGTTCGACCGCCACCACTTTAATAAACCTCTGCCATGAGCTTGACAAATCGGCTCGACTCATTGGCTATGATAATTCTCTTCCTATGCGCGAACAGGCCCAAATCAAAATAAACGACAGTGGATTCGCTGATCGAATCGAAATCCGGTATGCCGACTTAAATGCACCGCTCTCTGAGATGTCGCTGGAAGATGCCAGCGTTGTTACGATGTGCTGGACGCTACAGTTTGTTCGTCCGCTACAGCGCGACAACCTGATCAAATGGATTTACCAGGGACTGGTCGACGGCGGTGTGCTGATCGTCACCGAAAAAATTCTCACAAATAATTCCCACATGAATCGGTTTTTTATTGATTTTTACTATGAGTTCAAGAAACGCAACGGTTATTCAGAGCATGAGATTCTGCGCAAACGGGAGGCACTTGAAAACGTACTGGTACCCTATCGCATTGATGAAAACCTGGAGATGTTTCGCCGATACGGCTTTGACATCGTTGAAACTTTTTTCCAATGGTATAACTTCGCGGGGTTCTTATGTGTGAAGAAATCCTCTTAATGGAGACCGGATGATCAACGACCGGATCAGGGCATTCGCTTCGGTTATCCTGCCAATGGAATTTCGTCACTGGCTGCGAGCGAAACAACGTCGTTATCGATTACAGCGAAAACCGACCGGAACGGTGAATTTGGGTGACCTACGTCGGCTCAGTCCCATAAGCCGCATCTTCAGCATCGACCGCGGGTTGGCTATTGACCGCTACTACATCGAACAATTTCTCCAGGCACACGCTGCGGATATTCGAAAACATGTGCTTGAGATCGGCGATAATGTTTACACACATAAATTTGGCAGGAGCCAAGTCACCAAGAGTGATGTGCTAAACATCGTTCCGGATGATCACCAAACGACAATCGTGGCAGACTTAACCCGTGCGGATAATTTACCTTCTGAACTCTTCGATTGCATCATTTTGACGCAGACACTACAAATGATTTATGATTTCCGGAGTGCCCTTCGGCACCTCCACCGAATTCTCAAGCCCGATGGTGTTTTGCTGGTCACCAGCCATGGTATAAGCAAAATCGGGCGGCGAGAGGGGATCGATCCATGGGGCGAATACTGGCATTTCACCACCCAGTCCGTTCAACGTCTATTCCAGGAGCTTTTCCCGGCTGGGAATGTCACTGTCGAATCCTATGGCAATGTGCTCTCGACCATCGCTTTTCTTCACGGCCTGGCCATGGAGGAATTGTCTAAAGAAGAATTGGACCACCATGATCCGGATTACCAACTTCTGATCACCGTCAGGGCATTAAAACCCTGAAATATCCACTATGTGCATTTGCTATTTTTCATAAATACTGCTAAAAATGTTTTGTCTTTATATGTTGTACATTATTCGGTCTCAGCTAGAGGAACTCGGTGTGATGAATTCTGTTTTCTTTCCTATCCCCACTACATTAGCATCATCTTGATAAAATAGGTAAATATTTACATAGACTTAAGTAACTTATTTCATAATACCATTCATTTTTTTAGGGTTTTGGACTGGTATTCATTCTTCACAATCAATGGAAGAAATTGATATTTATATTAAATTTCTCAACTGCTTGTTTTTGCATAATTTTTGCATAAATCATTCATTTTATATAAGGTTAATTTCAACACAAAAAGGAATGAATGTCTTAAGACTTAATAATCAATCAATTCATTTTGCTATTCAATATAGTTTCCTATGTATACCATGGTGTTTAGAATTGAGTGACAAATATAAATCACATTTCAAAAACGCTCATATCAAATTGGTACCATTTTGAATTAATTTTTAATGAAGCTCACCGCCACAAGGAGCTAAGACTCTTGAATAATTTATAGACCGAATTTTGTCCACAGGGGTTCTGAAAGATGACGCAATCGCTGTCCGGCCCGACCGTGTCAGTAATCATACCTGTCCACAATGGGGGAGATAAATTTCGTAGATGCCTGTTAAGTGTGAAGGCTTTGAGGACACCTCCTGATGAAGTCATCGTGGTGGCAGATGGCAATTCGGATGACTCTTGGAGGGTGGCAGAAGAATTTCATATGCGGGTATTGAGGCGACCTGTCCAAGGAGGGCCGGCCCGGGCAAGAAATTTGGGGGCACACAATGCCAAAGGAGATATTCTGTTTTTCATAGATGCTGATGTGACAGTCCCGCATGACGCTATAGAACAGATTCTAAATTCTTTCCAGAATGATCCCGATTTGGATGCCCTGATAGGATCTTATGATGACGAGCCCTTTGAATCGAATTTTCTGTCTCAATACAAGAATTTGCTTCACCACTATGTTCACCAGACTTCAAACAAGGAAGCATTTACATTCTGGGGCGCCTGCGGGGCTATTCGGCATGACGTATTTTTGAAAACGGGCGGCTTTGACGAGAAATATCGTTATCCATCCATTGAAGATATCGATCTCGGTTACAGGCTTAAAAAGGCAGGTTACAAAATTCATCTCTTAAAGCACTTACGAGTGAAACATTTAAAACACTGGGGAATCTTGTCCCTCTTAAAAGCCGATTTTTTTTATCGCGCCCTTCCCTGGACTGATTTGATCTTGAATGAGGGACGAATTATTGATGATCTTAACCTGAAACGCTCCAGCCGCATCAGCGCTATAGCTGTTATTATACTGCCTCTAACCTTAACAGGATCGATGTTCTCTACGTGGTTTTTGACTCCAACAGTGTTTCTCATGGTGCTGCTACTTGGGCTGAACTGGGATCTTTACCGGTTTTTTAAAGATAAACGCGGCCTTGGTTTTACTGTAAAGACAATTCCCTGGCACTGGTTTTATTTTTTCTACAGCAGTCTGGCTTTTGCTATTGGTTATCTTAAATTTCAGATAAAAAGATTGTGGAAAAAAAAGCGAGTATTCTATGAACAATAACCCCGTTGTCACATTAGGGGCCGGTCCCGCAGGTCTTGCCGCAGCATATGAGCTTATAAAACAGGGTGTTCAGCCCATTGTCCTTGAAAAATCCGACAAGGTCGGAGGGATCGCTCGTACCGAAACTTACAAGGACTACTATTTTGACATCGGCGGTCACCGGTTCTTTACTAAAATCGACCGGGTTAACAGGCTCTGGCATGAGATGATGGGAGAGGATTTTCGAAAGGTTCGTCGAATGTCTCGCATCTATTATGAAGGCCGTCTTTTCAATTATCCCCTTAGTATTTCTAACACTTTGTTCAACCTGGGCATTCTTGAAAGCTTGCTGATGATTCTAAGCTATTTTAATGCGCAGTTTCTCCCCCATCGTGAAGAGAAAACCTTCGAACAATGGGTATCCAACCGTTTTGGCCGGCGACTCTATAAAACATTTTTTCAAACCTACACAGAAAAAGTTTGGGGCATCCCTTGCAGCAAAATTCAGGCCGATTGGGCCGCACAGCGTATCAAAGGGCTATCACTTATAGCAGCCGTCAGCAATGCACTCCTCGGAATCAAAAATGCGAAAAGCCTTATTGACGAATTTTATTATCCAACAAAAGGGCCGGGGATGATGTGGCAGCGGTTTCAAGAAACGATTGAGCACGAAGGTGGAACAGTGAGGCTCAATTCGGAAGCAATTGGCCTGAAGCATAAAAATGGGCGTATTATAAGTGTTGCTTGCCTCGAAAGTGACAAAAGAACGGAAGTGCCTGTCAAACATCTAATTTCCAGTATTCCTATAAACAAACTTGTAGCATTGCTCGACCCACAGGCACCGGACGAGGTGCTTAGTGCTGCCCAAAAACTTTCATATAGAGCCTTTATTATTGTGGTACTTATCATTGACAAAGAGGATCTTTTTTCAGACCAATGGATCTACATTCATAATCCGAACGTCAAAGTGGGGCGAATTCAAAACTTCAAAAACTGGAGTACGGCAATGGTTCCGGATCCCAAAAAGACGAGTGTAGGTATGGAATATTTTTGTACTGAAGGTGACGGGATTTGGACGATGTCCGATAACGAACTCATAAAGTTAGCTTCCCGGGAACTGACTGAATTAGGTTTGTCCGAAGTCGATAGGGTCATCGACAGTTTTATAGTACGCCAGCCCGGCGCTTACCCAATCTACGACTCTAATTATCGAGATCACCTTGGGGTTATTAAAAGTTATCTTGCAAATATCGAAAATCTTCAAACCATAGGTCGAAATGGGATGCACCGTTACAACAACATGGACCAATCGATGCTTGTTGGAATGTTGGCAGCGCAAAATGTTTTTGGTGCAAATCATGATCTCTGGGAAGTCAACGAAGAAAAAGAATATCTTGAAGAAAAAAAGTTTAAGATCGGGCCACTGGTATTTGAAAACGGTTTAATTCGCGCTTTTGCAAGAATGGATAAATTGGCCATGGCAACCGCCGTTGGGTCAGTTTCCGGACTCCTCTTTTTCTTATCGACAATTTGGTTGGTCATAAAAGGCGGTGACGTCGTGGGCCCAAATTTAGAGCTTCTCAGCCAGTATTTTGTAGGCTATACTGCCACAGTAAGCGGAGCCTATAAGGCTTTTGGTTATGGTTTCATTTGGGGTTTTCTGTTCGGATGGCTGTTTGCATATCTTCGAAACTTTCTTCTTGCCTTTTTTATCTACCGTGTAAAGAAAAAAACTGAAATATTAAACCTTTTAGATTTTTTTGATAATTTTTGAGTCATCAAAGGATATGAGAAGATATACATATGGATACAAAGGACAAAATAAATACAACAAATGAAGAAAGGCTCTTTAGCGGTGTGCTCTGGCTTAATGCAAAGATACTTGGATTGTCTCTCGGATTGCTATTCGGCTTAGGTATATTCATTGCTACCAACTGGCTTGTCCTGAAAGGGGGAACGATAGTTGGTCCACACTTACAGTTGCTGAGTCAGTATTTTATTGGTTATCGGGTTTCTTTTTTAGGGAGCTTTGTCGGATTTGCTTATGGTTTTGCAGTGGGCACATTAAGCGGATCTTTGATTGGTTGGATTTACAATATAATAACGAGATTCAGGAATTAAAAGAATTTTATAACTTTTAAAATGGATAAAAAAA
>ENA-OSEO01005399-OSEO01005399.1-sediment-metagenome-genome-assembly--contig:-NODE-5399-length-12329-cov-5.257591_pt1 | contig 12329 bp, 7 predicted proteins | sample MGYA00237883_ERZ534232 | MGnify/ENA metagenome assembly ERZ534232
ATGTGCGCCAGAACCCCGTCGGTGCCGGTCCCTACATTTTGAAAGAGTGGGTCAAGGGAGACCGCATCGTGATGGTGCGGAACGAAAACTACTGGGGCAAGAAGCCGACGGTGGCGAAGATCACGTGGAAGATCGTTCCCGAAGACACCACCCGGGAAGCCATGCTCAGGACCGGCCAGATCCACGTGTGCTACAAGCCTTCCCCGGCCAATGTGGCGGCCCTCAAGGCTGATCCGGCGGTCACCGTGGAGATGCCGCTGGACACCAGAACCATCTTCATGGGGTTGAACTACCAGAAGGGCGTAACCACCAACAAGAAAGTGCGACAGGCCTTCAACTATGCGGTGGACAAGAAGGCGATCGTGAAGAAGATTCTTTTCGACACGGCCGAGCCCATGAACGGCCCTGTGTCGCCGGTGGTCTTCGGCCACTTTAAGATGGACAAGCAGTTCGACTACAATCCGGAAAAGGCAAAGCAGCTTCTGAAGGAAGCCAACTTTGACTTCTCCAAGACCGTCAGCATGAGGACACCCCAGGGGCGCTACCTCTTCGACAAGCAGATTTCCGAGGCGGTCCAGGCTTATCTTCAGGCCATCGGGGTGAAGACGGAGCTCAGGACCTATGACTGGCCCACCTATGTGGCGGGCCTCTTAAAGCCCCTTGACCAGACGGAACTGGAGGTCTTTCTTCTGGGATGGGGCCCGCTGATCCTGGATGCGGACATGGGTCTTTACGGCCAGTTTACCTGTGAGGTCAACCCGCCGAAGGGGCTCGGCTCGGCGTTTTACTGCAACCCTGAATACGACAAGCTGATGAAGAGCTCCAGGGAAGAACAAGACCCGCTGAAACGGTTGGCCATTCTGAAAAAAGCCTCGGAAATGGTCTGGGATGACTGCCCGTGGATGTGGCTGCACGTGGAGAAATTTGTGATGGCCTACTCCAGCAAAATCAAGGGCATGGTGGTCACCCCGACGGAGAAGTTCTATCCGAATGACATCACGATGAAATAACGGGCTTGGCAGGGTTCGGGCGTTGATGGACCTCGGACCCTGCCGTATTCCGTCTGTCGAAATGCATCAAGAGTATGGGGGTGACGCCCACCGAGGAGTTCTTCCCGACCTATGTGACGAAGCAGTAGACGGTAAAAGGGATTGACCGTTCTGTAGGGGCGGGGATAAACCCCGCCCGTTGCGGGCGCACATGAAGTGCGCCCCTACATTCTTGTGCGCTGCCTGCGTGTTGAGTCGTGGGCGTTTCGATCCGGCAGTTAATGCACGTTTGCAGCGCCTTCAAGGCGGAATTCTGAACCATGAGAATCCGGACGGAGCGCATTCAAAAGGATCTCGACGCCATCAATGCCTTTAACGGGACGCCCGGAAAGGGAGTGACGCGTTTCACCTTTTCAAAGGAACACCAGGGTGCCCTTTCCTATGTGGTCGAGGAACTCCGGCGGATCGGTGTGAAGTGTACCTTCGCGCTCGGCGGAAATCTGCGGGGAAGGGTGGATGGCTCCGACCCATCAGGGCCGGCGGTCATGATGGGCTCCCATCTGGACACGGTGGGGGAAGGCGGGCGTTTTGACGGCACTGCAGGGGTCGCGGCCGCCCTTGAGGCGGCTCGGATCATAAAGGAAGAAGCTCTTTTCCACCGCCTGCCCATCGACCTGGTTGTCTTTGCGGAAGAAGAGGGCGGTCGCTTCGGATGGGGCCTGCTGGGGAGTTCGGCTCCCCATCGTCTGACGTTGCCCGGGCGCCTTGGGGCCCCCCGTCCGTCGCCGCCGGATGATCGGATGCACCTGCTTGCGCCGCAGTGGATCCCGTCACGACGGCACTACCCGGAGGGTCCACGCGCGCCGGTAGGTAAGCGCGCGGGTCCGTCTCCGCCTCGGGGCCGGGCAACCCCAGCGGGGCAGAACCTCGGAGTGTCCACCGGCCCGCCCCGCCGGGTCGCCCGGTGGAGGCAACGATCTGCCTGTCCAGCGCGTCTTGCTGCGGCTGTCCAACAACAAATGGAGGCTCGGTCGAGGCATCGAAGGTCGGATCGGCCGGACTCGGCACCGCCGGACCGCCAGGAGCCTGCACATGCGGTTGCATCGGCCTTGCTGTCTGCCGGTAGATGATCGCCGAACCGATCCCGAGAGCTACCACGGCGGCGGCAACGGCCACGGCGTGGGTCTTGATCGTGGTCAAGACGCTCGTTGCGAAGGCCCCCACGCCGGAGACGGCTTCGGCCGCCGCCGGCGCGACCAGCGACCCGCTTATCAGTGCGATCTTCCCCAACTCTGTGAGCAGGGCTTGGGGCGCCGCCTGGGCAGCGTTATCCGCGAGCAGGACTCCGAGAGCCGCTGCTGCGACAAGGATGCCACGTCTGCGGAGCCCGGCCCGAAGCTGCTCAATCCCCGCCTCGATCCGTCGCGAAATGGTGGCTTGAGAGAACCCTTGCGCCCGGGCGATCTCTCTCGTGGAACGACCCTCCAGAAAGTGCGAGATCAGGATCGCCCGCAGTTGAGGGTCGAGAAGATTGAGCCCCTCGTCCACAAACGGCGAGATCTCCTTCCACTCGGTTGTCTCCTGCGGTCGTGCGGCGACGTATTCCGCTTCCCGGTGTTTCCGCGTGGCGTCACGGCGGACTTGATCGATGGCCTTGTGCGTGGCGACCCGATGCAGCCAGCCCGGTAGGGAACCGGTTACGGTGCCCGCGTCTTTGGCCAACTGCAGGAAGGTCTCCTGAGCGACATCCGAGGCCCGGTCGACATCCGCCAGGATCCGCAAGGCGGCGCCGTAGACCAGCCCTGCGTACCGCCCGATGATCTCGGAAAATGCCTCGGCATCACCCGTGCGAATGAATCGTCGGAGCAGGACTATCTCGGTTTCCGCCATAGGGATTCTTCCCACCCGGACATCAGCCGGTTTCATTGCTTATTATGGCGCACCGAGGGTCAAAATGATTCAAGAAAATCGCAGAATCCGCTCCGGCACGGACCGGCACAGGCGCAGGACGTAGGGTCCGCGAGTGTCTTCGCAGGCTTGTGCAGAGTCACCGCGACGGCATCACGAACTGCTGCGCTTCCACGTAAGTCCTCAGCGTGGCGCCCACCATCCCGCTGACCGAATGCCGGGCGCGGACATGTTCCTGGGCGGTCGCAGCCAGTCGCCTGGCGAAATCGTGGCTGTCGAGCAGTTGCTTGAGGACTTGGCGGAGACTCGGCTCATTGTCGGGCTCGAAGACCGCGGCCGTCTGGTTTGGAACGATCAGATCGTCCACGCCCCCCCAGCAGGCCGCGACCGCCGTTCCGACGGCCATGGCCTCCAGCAGAAAGGCACTGAACGACCCGAGGGGCCTGGGCTGGATGAAGATATCCCCGGCCGCCACGACGGAGCGCCAGGGGTTGAGAATCGGCACGATCGTGACCACGTCGGACAGACCCAGGGTGGCCACGAACCGCCGCAGGGCATGTTCCGCGGGTCCGGTCCCCATGATCACGACCATGAGTTCCCGACTGTCCGTCAGCAGCGATTTGACCGCCCGGAGGAGGTGCTCAAAGTCGGACACGCGGCGGAGCGGGTGAGCGACGACCACGGTGGGCAACCGTGACGCGACCGAGAAACACATCGAGTCCGTGTCGACGAACGTACCCATGTTGATCTGGGTGACGCGGTCGGCAAATCGCGGCAACGCCTTGCCCACGTGCGTACGGATCGTCTCAGCGGGCACCAGAATCCGGGCACACCGACGCGTCGAGATGGGCAACCGGTGTGTGCCCTTCGACAGGGAATCGATCACCAGCACGTAGGGAATCCCCAGCCGCCGAGCCAGCCGGCGGGTCAACCCCGCCCGACTCTCGCACAGGCAATGCACAACGGTGGGCTTGAGTTTTTCCAGTTGCGTGGCGAGCCGCTCGATGCCCACGTGCTCCATCCAGGCAAAATCGATCAGGGGATGTGTGAATAGCGCCGCCGGCGCCGGGGCCACCGATTCCGTGTCACAGCCCGGCGGGCAGACCAGCGCCACCGGAATCGATTCATCCGCCAGGCCCACGAGCAAGTACCGCAGGAAGGTCGTATGCTCGGTGAGATTACGAGACGAGACAATGAGGATGGGGCGCAATGATTTCCGGACGGCGGCCGCGTCGGAAGAGGTCTCTTCGTCCATGAGACTCGGTTGTGTTTCCATGATGCTTCACCGGACTCGATCGATTCGCGGCCATTGTACCTGAAACCCCGACGGGCAGCCATGAGAAAAGAGCCGGCGACAGGCCTTCGGTGCGGGATTTAGGCTTTGCACCGGGCTCGGCAGTGGTTATACTGTCGGTGGACTATACTCAAAGCAAGGGAATGACCGACATGGGGGCATCTCCGAGGGACACGCCTTGCCCCCGCTCAGGTCTCCATCGATGAGGTGACAGACCATGGGAAGATTGATCATAGCCGCAAATCGTTTGCCGGTCAGCATTTCGCGACGCCACGGTGAGTTCCACGCCCATCCGAGTCCGGGGGGCCTGGCGGCCGGTCTGGCTTCCCTGCCCGAGTCGCTCCAACGGGTGTGGTTCGGCTGGCCGGGCGTTTCCAGCGAGCACCTCAAGGCCGAGGGCAAGGAGCACATCCGCGCAGAGCTGGCCGCCGGGGATTGCGTGCCGGTCTTCCTGTCGCAGCGACAGATTGACCAATACTACCTGGGGTTCTGTAACAAGACTGTATGGCCCTTATTTCACTACTTCCCGGTGCGCACCGTGTTCGAGCAGGACTTCTGGCGGGCGTACAAACAGGTGAACGGCCTCTTCTGCGACGAGCTGATGAAGATCCTCCAGCCCGGCGATTCCGTCTGGGTCCACGACTTCCAGTTGCTGCTGCTGCCCCAGATGCTGCGGGAGCGGGCCCCGGAACTGAGCCTGGGCTATTTCCTGCACATTCCCTGGCCCTCCTACGAGCTGTTCCGTCTGCTTCCCTGGCGCGAGGAGATCCTCCAGGGCCTGCTGGGGGCCGACCTGATCGGCTTCCATACGTACGACTACGTCCGTCATTTTCTCAGCAGCGTCGCCCGGATCTGCGGCCTCGAGCACACGCTGGGCGAAATCGCCGTGCAGAACCGGATCGTCAAGGTCGACGCCTTTCCTCTCGGCATCGACTGCCAGAAGTATGCCGGCGCTTCCGGCGACCAGGAGGTAAAGACCGAGATCGACCGGATCCGCAACACGGTCGGGGATCGCCAGATCATTCTCTCGATCGACCGGCTCGATTACACCAAGGGGATCGTGGAACGACTGGAGGCGTTCGACTGGTTCCTCTCGACCTGGCCCCAGTACAAAGGACGCGTCACCCTGATTATCGTGGCGGTCCCGTCCCGCACGGGCATCGAGGACTACCAGCAGCTCCGCGAGCGACTCGAGCAGTTGGTGAGCCGGGTCAACGGCGATCACGGGTCCATCGGTTACATGCCCGTCTGGTACCTCTATCGCTCATTGCCTTTCAAACGACTCACCGCCCTCTATAGCGCCGCCGACGTGTGCCTGGTCACGCCGCTACGCGATGGAATGAACCTGATCGCCAAAGAATTCGTAGCAACCAAGGCGGAAGGCCGGGGGGTGCTTGTACTCAGCGAAATGACCGGTGCCGCCAGCGAGCTGGGCGAAGCCTTGGTGGTCAACGCCAACGACAAGGAGGCCGTGGGGCGAGCCATCAAGGAAGCCCTCGAAATGCCGGCTCTGGAGCAGTTCGAGCGCAATCGCAGCATGCAGCAGAGGCTGCAACGATACGACGTGGCGCGCTGGTCCAGTGACTTCATTCACGCGTTGGACGAAATGAAGGCCAAGCAGCGTCGGATGGCTTCGCACCGGCTCTCCAAGGAAGGCGAGGAGAAGTTGTGCGCGCAGTATGCGGCCGCCGAGAGTCGTTTGCTTCTGCTCGACTACGACGGCACCCTGGTAGGTTTCGTGGGCCGGCCGGGCAAGGCGGGTCCCGATGCCGAGATCGTGGAACTGCTGGAAGCCCTCAGCGCGGACCCGAACAGCACGGTCGTGATCGTCAGCGGCCGAGACCGGGCAACGCTCGAGAACTGGCTCGGCGGACTGAATCTGTCGATCGTGGCCGAGCACGGCGGATGGATCCGCGAGGAGGGCCGGGACTGGCGCAGTTCGCAGCCGCTGAACGAAGAATGGAAACGGATGATGCGTCCGATCCTGGAGCTGTACGCGGATCGGACGCCGGGATCGCTGGTGGAGGAAAAGGACTTCTCTCTGGTCTGGCACTATCGCCAGGCGGATCCCAGTTTGGCCTCGGTGCGCATGCAGGAACTTCGCGGCGCCTTGGCGAGTCTGACCGAGAACATGGACGTGGGCGTCTTCGAGGGTAGCAAGATCATCGAGATCCGCCGGTACGGCATCAGCAAAGGACACGCGGTGGACTACCTGACCGCCGGAAAAAAATGGGATTTTCTGCTGGCCGCGGGCGACGATTATACCGATGAAGAAATGTTCGCCGCCCTGCCGGAGAACGCGTACTCCCTCAAGGTGGGCCAGGGATTCTCCAAGGCCCGCTTCAGCGTGGACGCGGTGCAGGACATACGCTCATTGCTCAGGAGATTGGTCGGAATATCTGATGCTGCGACTCGACAACTTTCGTCACATCGTACCGGATGAAACCCTGGCGGAGATCTACGCGCGGGCCCGGGGCCTCTATGGAAAACATATTATTCATCTGAACGCCACCTACCAGGGCGGCGGAGTGGCGGAGATCCTTTACTCCCTGGTGATGCTCATGAACGACGTGGGCATCGACGCCGGCTGGCGCATCCTGCACGGGAGCCAGGAGTTCTTCGAGATCACCAAGGGTTTTCACAACGCCCTGCAAGGGGCCAAGCTGAACCTCTCCGAGCGCAAGCAGCGACTGTACGTGCAGATCAATGAGAGCTTCGCCCGGTTCACGCACCTGCACCACGACTGCGTGATCGTCCACGACCCGCAGCCGCTGGCCCTGATCCAGGCCTACCGCAAGCAGCAGCCTTGGATTTGGCGGTGTCACATCGACCTGACCGATCCGCACAAGGGACTCTGGGACTTCCTGCGAGGCTTCGTCCTCAAGTACGACCAGATGGTCGTGTCGAGCGAGAAGTACGTCAAAAAGGACCTACCGATCCCTCAGCGTTTGATGTATCCCGCGATCAACCCGTTGAGCCCGAAGAACATCCCGATCGCCGACAGGACCATCCAAGAGCAGCTCGCCAAGGCCGGCGTGCCGACCGATAAACCGATCATCACGCAGGTGTCCCGCCTCGACCCCTGGAAAGACCCCGAGGGTGTCATCGACGTCTTCAGGCTCGTCAAGGAGAAAGTCGATTGCCGGCTCATGCTCTGCTACAACGTCGCCAGCGACGACCCCGAAGGTCTCCAGATGTACAAGAAGGTGCAGCGCAAGGGCAACAAGCTGCTGCAGGATGGGGACATCCTGCTGGTGGTGGGCAACCATGAGACGCTCGTCAACGCCGTCCAGCGGTTCTCCCGCGTCATCATCCAGAAATCCACGAAAGAAGGATTCTGCCTGGCGGTCACCGAGGCGCTGTGGAAAGGCACGCCGGTCGTCGCTTCGAACGTCGGCGGCATTCCCAGCCAGATCGAGGACGGCAAGAGCGGCTTTCTCCTGGAGCCCCTGGATACGGAAGGCTTCGCGGATCGGATCATCCATCTGCTCAAGAACCCGAAGGAAGGTCGGGAGTTGGGTCGCGTCGGCCGAGAAACCGTCCGCGAGAAGTTCCTCATTACGCGTCTGCTCGCCGATTACCTCGACATGCTCAATTCGCTCATGCGGGAACGAGCCGCCTGACGTGGACAGGTCTCCCCTTACGCAGGTTGCGTCTGCGTGATCTGCTTGGTCAGTTCGTCGAGCAGCGCGTCCATCTTGGGATCGGATTCCTTGGCCTCTGCGATCTTGCCGCAGGCATGCATCACGGTCGTGTGGTCGCGCCCGCCCAGGTGACCGCCGATTTCCTCGAGACTGTGCCGGGTCAGACTCCGCGCCAGGTACATGCAGATCTGGCGGGGCGTCGTGATGCTCTGGCTGCGCCGCTTGCTCTGGAGGTCGGTGAGGCGCACGCCGAAGTGACGGGTGACAACCTCGATGATATCTGTGATGCTGATGTGTCGCGTCGCCAGGCGGATCTGCCCTTCCAGCGCCCGCTGAGCCAGTTCGAGCGTCATCGGCTCCTGGGAAGTCGTCGCCAGCGCATAGATCGTCGTCAGAGCCCCTTCCAACTCGCGGATGTTGGCCTGGACCTGGCGGGCGATGTACTCGGCGATCTCATCGCCGATCGACAGACCGCGCAGATGAGCCTTCTTCTGCACGATCGCCACGCGGGTTTCGTAGCTGGGCGGGTCGATCCGCGCAACCAGGCCCCAGTTGAAGCGGCTGATGAGCCGGTCCTCCAGCGACGGGATCTCCGTGGGCGGACTGTCGGCGGTGAGAATGATCTGCCGGCCGTTGTTGTACAGCGCGTTGAAGGTGTGGAAGAACTCCTCCTGGCTCTGCTCGCGCTCCCGCAGGAACTGGATGTCGTCGATGACCAGCGCCCCGACCGTGCGGAACTGGCTGTGGAAGCTGGTGAGATTGCCCTCCTCGATGGCTCGGATGAACCGGTTGACGAACTCCTCGCAACTGAGCAGTTGGATGACCAGGCCCGGGGACCGCCGGCGGGCCTCATGACAGACCGCGTGGAGCAGGTGCGTCTTGCCTAAGCCGGAGTTGCCGTAGAGGAACAGCGGATTGTACGTGGTCCCCAGCGACTGGCTGACCGCGACGCAACTGGCGTGCGCCAGCCGATTGCTCGGCCCGACCACGAAGTTGTCGAACGTGTAGTCCGGGTGCAGAGCGGGCCCCAGGGGAGACGCCGGAGCAGGTTGCCGCGCGTCCCCCTCGCCGTTGACGACGAAGTGGACGGTGACGAGGTGCCCCGTGATCTGCTGGGCGGCGCGCACGAAGACGCCCCGGCAATTGTCCTCCAGGAACCGCACGCTGGAATCGTCCGGGCAGCCGATGCCGATCGAGCCGCCGTCGAAGCGGACGACCTTCAGCACCTCAAACCATTTGCGGGCATTGACCGGATCCAGCGCTCGGGCCCGTTCGATGATATCGGCGAAGAGACTGTCCACGTCGGGAGCGGACAAAGCAATCCTCCTTACAGGCCACGTCTACAGGCATAACTGAACGTGATTTTGTACCAGAGAACGGGGACGTTGTCAAAGGAATCCGCGTTGTTCGAAGGCGCGAGTCTGCACGGACAGACACGGACCGCCACGGACGCTCACGGACCATCAGGCCCCTGCGTCCGTGCCGGTCCGTGCTCGTCCGTGCTCGTCCGTGTGGGTCCGTGTCGGATCCGATTTCGCCACCCTTGGCTTGCATTTTCCTCAATCCCCGGTACCATCGTCGGCAAAACTCCGTGCATAGGAACCTCTCATGGGTATCTTCTCGAAGACCGCCGAGTACTTGAAGGAACGACTGGGCAAGACCCGGACCAAGATCAACGAGTCGCTGGCCTCCGTGCTCAGCTTCGGCCGGAAGATCGACGACGACCTGCTCAACGAGCTGGAAGAGACGCTCATCCGCGACGACATCGGCGTCGAAACCACCGACAAGCTGATCTCCGAACTGCGCGAGGCCTACAAAGCCCGCAAAATCGCCAGGTCCGAGGAGGTGATTCCATTCCTCAAGGAGCACATCAAGGACTACTGGCCGCAGCAGGACCGCCAGCTTCGCACCGCCCAGACCGGCCCGACCGTCATCCTCGTGGCCGGCGTCAACGGCACCGGCAAAACCACCAGCATCGCCAAGCTCGCCCACATCTTCCATCGCAATGGCAAGAAGGTGATCGTCGCGGCCTGCGACACCTTCCGCGCCGCCGCGGTCGAGCAGTTGACCATCTGGGCCGAGCGCATCGGCGTCCAGATCGTCAAGCACCAGGCCGGCAGCGACCCGGCGGCCGTCGCCTTCGACGCCTGCGAGGCCGCCGCCGCCCGCAATGCGGACATCCTCATCCTCGACACCGCCGGTCGGCTCCACACCAAGAAGGACCTGATGCTCCAGCTCACCAAGATCCGCGACGTGGTCGCCCGCAAGATCCCCGATGCGCCGCACGAGGTCCTGCTGGTCCTCGACGGCACGACCGGCCAGAACGCCATCTCGCAGGCCACGCTCTTCACCGAGGCCATCAACGTCACCGGGATCTTCCTCGCCAAACTTGACGGCACCGCCCGCGGCGGCATCGTCATCGCAATCAAGGACAAGCTCGATATCCCGGTGAAGTTCGTCGGTCTGGGCGAAAAGCCCGAGGACATCGCGGAGTTCGACCCGGCCAACTTCGTCGAAGCCCTCTTCGGCCCGAACAAGAACCAGTAGCATGGGCGTCCCGCCCATGAGTATCAGGGGCATCCTGCCCCTGCATTGCCACGGGCAAGATGCCCGTGGTACTCACGGTCGGGACGGCCGTGCTACGAGAGCAGTCCGTGCCAAGTACATGTCGGTTGCTGAAGGTGAAATCATGGAACACTTTGCGAACAGAGCGTCCGTGCAACGTCTCGTCCTCCTCTCGGTCGTACTGTCGGCCGGAGACATCATGGCCGTGACTGAATACAAGGAAGGCCAACACTTCCCGCCGTTCATCTGGCCGTCGCAGCCGCCGGCGGATTGCCCGTTCGAGTCGTCGAAGGACATCGTCGGCATCGCCTTTACCGGCGTCCACAGCGACTACCGCGTGGCGGATACGTGGTACCCGAGCTGGGCCTCCGACGGGAATCTGTACTCGCCCTGGACGGACGGCTCCGCGCCGCGCGCCGATGGGACCCGCGAGAACTCCAACAGCGGCGCCGGCCCCGATGCTACGACGGGACAGGCCGCGCTGATCGGCGACGACCCGCTGAACCTCAAGATCGTCAGTCTCGGCCTGACCAAAGGCGACGCTTCCCCCTACAAGGGCCGCTATCCCTGCGGCAGCCTCGTCCACAACGGCGTCTGGTACTACGGCACTTATTGCCTGGCCCCCGACGGCATGGTTCGCTACGGCGACCAGGCCTTCAACTGGCCCTGGCTGGGCCCCTTCGTGGGCTTCCGTTATTCGACCGACTTCGGCAAAACCTGGACCGACACGCCGCACACGCCGGCCAAGTCGCTCTTCAATGAGACCGGCATGTGGGGCTACCCGGTCAAAATCGGCTCACCCCACTTCGTCGACTTCGGCCGGAACATGGAGCACTCCCCCGACGGCAAGGCCTACCTCGTCGCCCACGGCGCCCCCGAGCCCGACCCGAAGCCCCGCTTCGGCAACCTCAGTTGGATCAGCGGCGACCAGATCTACCTCCTCCGCGTCACGCCGAGCATCGCGAACATGAACGACGCGAGCAGGTACGAATTCTTCGCCGGCCACGACGCGGCGGGCAGCCCGATCTGGACGAGCGACTTCAAAAAGATCCAACCGCTGATCGACTGGAACAACAACTGCGGCTGCGTCACGATCACCTACAACGCCCCGCTGAAACGGTACCTCATGTGCATCACCGACGGCTGGCCGACGTGCGCGAGGATGAACTCCTACATCCTCGAAGCGAACGAGATGACCGGCCCCTGGCGGCTCGTGACCTACATGAAGGACTTCGGCGAGCAGGGCTACTTCCTGAACCTCCCGACGAAGTTCATCAGCCCCGACGGCCGCACCGCCTGGCTCTGTTATTCCGGCAACTTCGCCAAGGACTGGCGCGGCGAGGTCATGCAGGAGAAGCCCCCCGGCAGTCACTACGGCCTCGTCCTCCAGCAAATCCGCCTCCTCGACGAAACCACGCAGCGGAAATACGCGAAATAGGCACAACCTCAGCGTCCCCTCGGAATGCAGTGGGGACGTGTGAAAAGACTGGCAGTGACGGCCCCCTCCTGATATACTCCTGGTCATGGACGAGGCCCGGGAGAAAGAAACGTTTGACGTCTTCCTGTCCCACAACAGCAAGGACAAACCTGCCGTCCGCGCTCTGGCTGCCCTGCTGGCCGAACGAAGCATTCGGGTCTGGCTCGATGAGGAACAACTGACCCCTGGTCATCGCTGGCAGCCAGTCATGGAAAAGGGAATCAGGGAGTCAACTGCCGGTGCGGTGCTCGTCGGGGCCGACGGCTTGGGACCGTGGGAAGACGAGGAGATGCAGGCTCTGCTTCGCCTCGCCGTCCGCGAGCACAAACCCGTCGTCCCTGTCCTCCTGCCCGGTGCGCCGGAAAAGGTAGACCTGCCGGTGTTCTTGGCGAATCGCACTTGGGCCGATCTTCGCGCGGGCCTCGGGACAGAAGGGTTGGATCGGTTGATCT
>ENA-OSEO01005400-OSEO01005400.1-sediment-metagenome-genome-assembly--contig:-NODE-5400-length-12329-cov-4.424339_pt1 | contig 12329 bp, 8 predicted proteins | sample MGYA00237883_ERZ534232 | MGnify/ENA metagenome assembly ERZ534232
TGCGAACCATCGTACGGCCGAAAACCGCCAGCGCGACAACAAGCAGAAGGGACATGAGTAAGGGATTCATAGTTACCTCATCGAATCTTTTTAATCTCTTCACGGAGAATCGGCACCACCTCGAAAAGGTCTCCGACGATACCATAGTCGGCCACATTGAAAATGGGCGCTTCGGGGTCTTTATTAACGGCCAGAATCACTTTTGAACCTTTCATGCCCGCGAGGTGCTGGATGGATCCGGAGATGCCGATTGCCATATAAAGAGCGGGTGCAACAATTTTACCGGTTTGGCCGACTTGCTTATAATGCGGCATGAAACCGGCATCTACCATGGCGCGGGAAGAGCCGAAACCGGCATTCAAGTCGTTGGCCAGTTCTTTTACAATATCGACACCGGATTGATCCTTAGCGCCTCTGCCTACCGAGATGACGATATTGGCATCGGTCAGATCGATGTCGCCGCTGGCTTCCGATACGATTTCCCTGATCACGGCCTTTAGATCAGGCGCCGGCGGAGAAAGCTTGACGACGTTTTCGGTTCCGGTGATTCCTTCGGTCGCTTCGAATGCGCCCGCTCTGACAACCGCCACCAGTTGTTTGGCATTGACTTTGACGCGTTGAATCACCTTGTTGGTGATGGCGGGTCGTTTGACTTCTATTTGATCTCCCTGAAGCATTACGTCGGTAATGTCGGTTGCGCAGGCGGCATCCAGTTGAGCAGCAACCCGTGGTGCGACGGCTTTGCCGCTTTCGGAAAAACCGAACCAAATCAGATTGGCGCCGAACTGTTTGGCGGCATCGACGACACAGGATGCGTATGGGCCGGCTGAAAAAAGCGCCAGCCCGGGATCATCGGCAACATATTGCGTATCAGAGCCGGCGTTTACCAAACCGGGAATTAACGATTCGATCTGACTGCCAATCGCCACTACGGCCGTTTCTGCCCCAATGGCTTTGGCTTTAGATAAAAGTTCGGTTGTGCTACCCTTTAATACACCTTGTTTGATGTCTGCAATTACGAGTACTTTAGCCATGATATTGTATTCCTTTTATGAATTCGGTTAGTATCCAATGACGATGGTAAATGATATTTTGATTTCGCGTCATATCACCTTTGCTTCATTGGCCAAAAGAGCGACGACCTGGGCGGTAATTTGGGCGGCATCGCCTTCAAATTTTTGCCCGGATTTTCGTTTTTCCGGTGCTATAAATTCAGCAATTTCCGATTTCGGGGCAGCGCATCCTGCTTCATCGGGCGAAATGCCGAGAGCCGCCAGATCCATGACACTGATGGCTTTTTTCTTTGCCATCATGATGCCGCGCATTTGGGGGAGTCGCGGTTCATTAATGGTAACATCAACCGTTGCAACGGCGGGCAACTCCAGTTCAACGATTTCGGTTCCGGTATCACCCAATCGGGATGCTTTAATATGCCGGTCGTCCATCACTTCAATGGCGATTACGTTGCTGACGCACGGTAACCCCAAATACTCTGCCAATATGATTCCGGTTTGACCATTATCCGTATCCTGGGCCTGTTTACCGGAGATAACAAGATCATAGTTTCCCTTTTCGTAAACCTTCTGCAGCACCTTGGCATGCACAAACGAATCCGCCTTGGCCAGTGCCGGATCATCGATATGAATTCCATTTTCAATACCCATGGCATAACCTTTGCGGATGATATCGGTATTGTCACCACCACCGATACTCACCAGTGTTGTTTCTGCGCCGATATTTTCCTTAAGCTGGACGGAGGCTTCCACGGCATTTTCGTCCCAGGCATTCATGACATACTGCAGCCCTTTCTCGACAATGGCCCCGTTTTCTACGTGGATGTTCAATTCCACATCGACTACCTTTTTTACTGTTGTGAGAATTTTCAATTTGCCCTCCTGATCATTTGTGTATCATTGATTCGGTCACATTTCAGCTCCTGAGCGCTTTTGCATCCTCTATCTTAAATGCGACAGATTTTCAAACGTTTTATTCTTAAATTAATCGATCCGGATGATCTTTACCTGATGACCGACCCAGTCGGGCGGCAAGTAAACCCTGCCGCTGTTTCCACTCAGCTTGACCTTTTTTTCGATCATTTCTTCGCCGAAAATTTCAAACTTTACCCTCGCTGTGAATGATCCATTGTTGAGCTCATTATTCTTTTCGGGTGTTTTTTCTTTAGTCATTTTTCAAAGCCTTTTCGTTTGAAAATTTATCAAAAAATTTGCAAACTGATAGGGAGCTCAAATGGGTGTTTATTTCAATTTTATCAGAATGTCTTTTTAATCCTGTTGTTCAGATGCCTGACTAATTACATTGTAGCTATAAAATAACTAAACTAAAGGTCAAAAAGTGTCAAGAAAAAAACAATGAACTCAATTTGAGACCATACCGGTCTAAATTTATGATTTGATCGCAGAGGCAATCCTGAAAATCCTGTAAATCCATCTCGAAGATGTTTCTACTCAATTCGGGTTCAACTTGACACCCTGGTGCATGGTCGCTAAAATTTGACGCCAAAGCGCCTTTGATTTTTACACGATTAAAAGATCAGGGCATAATGAAACGCCGGGCTGCAACTAATCGTCCAGGGGATCGATAGATATGGGAAACAAAGACAGAATCCACATTTCGCATAAACCAGACTCGCCTGGCGTTGACCTGTTCATTCTTGCCGTTATTCTGATGGCCGGCTTGAAATTTGCTTTCGGGCTTGAAAATGCCTTGGATATTGCCTTATACGATGAAAGCGACTATTTGTTCCGGGGAGTGACACTTGCGCGCGCAGGACTTCCTGCTGCAGAATTGGCTCCGCTCTATGCAATATGGTATTTCATTCTCTCGCTGGTTGAGCCGGACAGGATTAGCCTCTACTACCTGAATTACAAGCTGATGACAATCTTGCCGCCGCTCATCGTCTACATATTCCTTCGCAGAGCCAGGGCGTCCATTCCTGTCAGTGTTATGATTTCATGGTTCCTGCTTGTGTCTCGCATAAATATATGCACGTTAACAAAGGTGTCCCATTTTGCGCTGATCGTGATGATTTTAACCCTGATAGTGGCCAGCCGCGCAGGGTCACTTTTAGAGGCCGGTTTTTTCGTTTCGATTGGCGCTTTGCTCGTCTCGTTTGTTCGCCCGGAATACTTTCTGGCATACCCGCTGTTTTCCTTAACATTCATCCTTGTATTTGTCAGGGAGTATAGAAAGCATAAAAGGCTGCACTTATTTGCCGTAACTGGGTTTGCCTTAATTTCCATGCTGCTATTGGCATTGTTTGGATTGCCCGTGTCGGGAAACAGGAGCATTGTCGCTTTCGGACAGCATTTCTCTATTCATTGGATCGCATGGACAGGGCTAGATCTGAATCCCTGGACAAACTGGCATGCGATCATGTCTCATAATTTCGGATTTGCAAACACCATCTGGGATGCATTTGCTCACAATCCGTTTGTATTTCTGAAGCATATCCGCTGCAACCTGTGGCGAGTCACGGGCGACGCTCTCGCTTTAATTATTCCTGTTCACTTCCCTGCAAACATCTTTTCCAAGAGCGCGGCCGCCCTGTTGATGATCGGCTGGTGTGCCGCAGGTATTTCCAATATTCAAAAGAACTTTCCCGAACGCAGGAGCCTCTTGATACTCGTCGGGCTGTTTCTCCTGCCGGGATTTGTTTCTGTAGTTGTCATTTACCCAAGAGATCATTACCTCTTATTGTTATGTCTGTTGACAGTCGTTTTGATTGCCATTTTAGTGGGTCGCCGCGCATCCGAACAAAAACAATTGCGCCGCATGCAATTACTTCTGTCAGGCATGCTGATGATTGTCCTGACGCCTTATTTCGCCGGTATAGTCGATGTGAACCAACCGAACTTGGAAACGATCCGGTTCATTCAATCCCTTCGGATCGAAAAACCGGTCAACCTGCTCGAAGCCGAAGGCGGCTATCATATTTACCTGGGCGAAAATTTTCATCGAATTGCTGAATACGACAAGCATACACGGTTCGATCATTTCTTACTGAGCAGAAGCATTAACATGATTGTTGCGAGCGATCGCCTGTTATCGGACATCCGGTTCAGGGATGATACGGGCTGGCGCGATTTTTTGGCAGACTATCCGCGTTTTGCGTACGTTAAAATGGATGTTGCCCATACCGATCGAAAGTTGTTCGTGCGGGCGGATCTCTTGAACCGGTAGGCAAGTTGCCTGTTGAATTTATCCTGACATTGTATAAACAACATGCTAAAGATCGGTAAGGATTCCGGCTTCATACAGAAACGTCTCTACATCCTGCCAGAAAGTTGCGAATCCCGGCAGGCAATCATTGTGCCGGCAATCATATGAAAGCAGTTTGCCGTTTGACGCTGCCCGGTAGAGCGTCAATCCGTGGCGGTAGGGAATGACGTCATCCTGTTTGCCGTGAATAAAAAGGATCGGTTTGGGATAGGATTTTACAGCGGCCAGATTGTCAAATGTATCCCGCACCAGAAAAGCGGGCACCAGAAATTTTTTTGCAAAGGCGCTCACATTGATAAACGTCGACATCAGTATCAGCGCCGCCGACGGCCGAGACCGGGCCAGCGCGCAGACGGCGCCGCCGCCGAGGGAACGACCGAAAAGAATGATCCGGTCAGGATCAATATCCGGACGTACTTTCAGCCGGTCATAGGCGGACACAAACGCTTCGGTAATGCTTCTTTGTGACGGGCTTCCCCCGGACCGCCCGTAACCGGGATATTCCACCAGCAGAACCCCGATGCCCATTTGACGGAAAGGTGCCAACTCATCCGGCCAGAAATCGATCAGCTCCCCATTGCCATGGGCAAAGATCACAGCAGGACCCGGGCGCTTTTGGGGAATTGCCGGCGGCAGATACCAGGCCTCAACCCGCCCGGAAGATGCATCCAGCCAGATCCGTTCCCGGCCTGGAACCTTGCCGGCACTTTGGGGAGGGGCGGGGATCATCCCCCGGGGAAACATGATTTGCCGCTGTATAAGAAAAATAAAACCGACATAGGCCGAATACAACAGCAGTGCCCCTAAGACAGTCTTTACGATCATCGCTACGGTTCCCTCTCTTTTTTTAAAAAAGGTTTGGATTCGCAAGGCCCACCTGCTGGTCAGGTTGATTTAACATCCTGAAAAAGATATTAAAAAATTAATTTAAGCAGATAAAATCAAAGGCGGCTGGATACGTTTTGCGCCAGTGATGTGATCGCTGAATCCATATCAATTTAAAACCATTGACTGTCAAGGTTATGTATCAAATAGCATAGCGATTACAGGCAATTACTTGACTTTTAGAAAAAAAATCGATAAAAAAAATTATAATTAACATTTCCGATTTCAACTTTTTCCAAAGTGTTGATGCATAAATTTAACACATACTGTCTTAAGTTCAATCCAAAATTATGAAAGGAGGGCCAGATGGATAAGATTCTACGAATTGATGTAGGCGTTAAGGGGGGACCCCAGGCAACCACACAGCCGATCGGTGACTATGCCGGTCTGGGTGGACGCGCCCTGACATCTGCGATCGTCGCAAAAGAAGTCCCGCCGTCTTGTCACCCCTTGGGCGGCGACAACAAAATCGTTATCGCTCCAGGCCTGTTGAGTGGGACCACTGCGGCCATGTCGGGCCGGATCTCTGTTGGCTGCAAAAGCCCCCTTACCGGCGGCATCAAGGAAGCCAACTCCGGCGGGCAGGGCGCCCAGGTGCTGGCCCGGTTGGGATATGCCGCCATAGTGCTGGAAGGAAAGCCTGTCGATGACACCGTTTACAAGGTCTTCATCAACAAGGACGGCGTAACGATTGAAGCCGATAACAGCCTGAAAATGCTGGGCAACTATAGCCTGATCGATAAGATGAAGGCCGCTTACGGCGATAAAATTGCCTGTATTTCCATCGGCCCGGCAGGAGAGATGAAAATGGCGAGCGCTTCAGTCGCCTTTACCGATATGGAACTGCGGCCGACGCGTCATGCCGGCCGGGGCGGGGTCGGCGCGGTAATGGGTTCTAAAAACATCAAAGTGATCGTTCTAGACGATACCGGCATGAAAATGCGGGCTGCCAAAGACGCTGAAAGATTCAAGGAAGCCAACAAGGCGTTTGTCGCCGGTCTGAAGAAACATCCGGTAACCGGGCAGGGGCTTCCGACATATGGGACCAATGTTTTGACCAATGTGATCAGCGAGGCGGGGGGATATCCCACCCGGAACTTCAAAACCGGGAGTTTTGAAGGCGCTTCAAAAATCAGCGGGGAAACCCAGGCGCAGCTCGAAAACGAACGGGGCGGAGAAGGGTCTGCGACCCACGGCTGCCACCGGGGGTGCGTCATCCGTTGCTCGGGAACTTTTTATGACAAAAACGGCAATTTTCTGACCAAACAGCCTGAATACGAAACGGTCTGGGCCCACGGCGGCAACTGCGGCATCGATGATCTGGACGCCATTGCCCAACTGGATCGCATGGATGATGACTTCGGCCTGGACACCATTGAAATGGGCGCCACCATCGCTGTGGCCATGGATGCGGGAATTGCCAAATTCGGTGACGCTCAAGCGGCCATCAATTTGGTTAAAGAAGTCGGAAAGGGAACACCCCTGGGCCGGATTCTGGGCAGTGGTACAGCGGTTACCGGAAAAGTGTTTGGGGTCGAAAGGGTCCCGGTGGTCAAGGGGCAGGCGCTTCCGGCCTACGACCCCCGAACGGTTCAGGGAATCGGCGTCACGTATGCCACCAGCACCATGGGAGCAGATCACACCGCCGGTTATGCGGTGACCGCCAACATTCTGGGCGTCGGCGGCAGTGTAGATCCGCTCAAGCCCGCCGGGCAGGTGGAACTTTCCAGAAACCTGCAGATTGCGACAGCAGCCATTGATTCCACCGGCATGTGCGTATTTATTGCATTTGCCGTTCTGGATCAGCCGGAAACATTTCAGGCGCTTATCGATATGCTCAATGCCTTTTACGGGCTGAATCTCACTGCCGATGGCGTCGCGGATCTGGGCAAGAAAGTTTTAAAAATGGAGCGCGAATTCAATAAAAAGGCCGGCCTGACGTCGGCGCATGACCGTCTGCCTGCATTCTTCCTGAATGAAAAACTGCCGCCCCATAACATTACCTTCGGGGTAACCGATGAGGAGCTGGATCAGGTTTTCAACTTTTAAAAAGAGTTTTCTGTGGCGCAATGGGGGGATCTTTAATAAGATCTCCCCATTTTTCATGCAGCCTCGAACAACCCAAAGACGCTGTTGATCCAAGCCCCACTTCCTGTGCTCTAATAAAGGGGTATTTCTGATTCCATAAGGATGCGGGGGATTTTGACGGTATCGGGGGGGGTATGGACCCAATCAACAATTTAACCTTAACGGTTTCCGCAGAACTGCTGTCAAAGCTTTTTCAACTGCTCGAGCAGGGGTTTATAATGGAAGCGGCCGAGGGGTGCAGTCTCCAGGATTTTATCTGCGGGCCATTGGGTCTGGATGAGCAGTACCTGGAAAGCAGGGTTCAGACAATTTTCCTGGATCATCATCCCGTTGACAATCTGGATCTATCCCGGATTCGTCAGGGTTCTACAGTGGCCCTTTCTGCCGCCATGCCGGGTTTGGCAGGTGCGACGCTAAGAAAAAGCGGCCGGTTTGCTGCTATGCGAAACCAGATATCCTGTCATACGGATACGGCGTGTAAATCCGGTCAGCAAACGAGGGTCACCGTAAAATTTTTTAATGTAATCGCTAAGGATTTGGGAGAAAACCGGCTTAAAAAGGGGATTCGGATCCAGAGCTCAAACTTTCTCTGGTTTCTGAACAAATATATTGAAGAGATGCTGGCGCATACCCGATCGGTTCGGCTTGACGGAAATACGATCGGTCCGCACATGCTTGCCTCAATACCCTGGCAGAAGGAATTGACCCTTCACGTATCAACCGCCTGGGGAAAACCGTTCAACATGACCGCTTAGCCGGACAATCTTTATTCCCGCACGAAAAACCTGGTCTTCAAGGCCAGGTCAGAGACAGATGGCTCTGCCTTGCGAAATGAGAAGTCTCTAAATTCGAAGCACGAAATTCGAAATGCGTCTTTTTTCAAGGCGTTTGGCCGCAAACAATACATAATGACAAAAATTCCAATGATCCAAACAATAACCATATCTGCTATTGCGAGTCTGGTTTTGTTTTTGTCATTAGGATATTTGGTATTCGAATTTGTTTCGTATTTCGATATTCGGATTTGCGGCTGACGCCTTGAACCGAGACGAATTTTGCCGATATCAGTTGTGTAAATCATGCCCTCTGGACCCGGATCTTTACTTTACGGTTCCAGCCGCTCATCGAGAGTCGGCAGTTTCTTTATAAAATCGTAACGCCCCAGATAACTGCGGCCGGCGCGGGCGACATGCCGCGGGGGTTCTGCCTGCAAATACGTATCAACGCCGACCAGCGCATACAGACCGACCAGCAGGGGTTTGCTGGCCGCAACGATACGAAAGTCGATATGGGCAGGCATCTCCAGGCTGACAATGCGGCGTATCAGGGCGAGCGCCTCCTCTCCGGTCTGCTGATGCACCAGCACCGTCAACCGGTTGGCCAGGCAGGCGTAGAAATTATCGATAGCCGCCTGCTCATCCCCTTGCTTTTCCAGGTCGTCCGAATACAGTGCCAGAAACTCTTTTTTCGATTCTTCACCCAGAATGAGCGTGTCGCCCAAATAGGAGTTGGCGTTGGGGATTTTGCCCATCAGGAGCGGATCGTCTGCCACGGTTAAATCGGCACCCAGGATGGTGGCAAATGTGCGCCGCAGCCTGAAATCTTCAAGCAGAACGATATCGCTTTTTTGCACCCAGCCGTCGGTAGCCAGATCAAGGGCCAGCGCCAGGCCTTTGATGGTCCCGCGCAGGGCGTAGAGCCGGGTGGCCGCCGCGATGGTGCGCCGTTTTCGCTCTTCCGGCAAAGCCGGTTCCAGGGCCATGGCGACCCAGCCGGCAAGCCAGTCCAGGGCCTCTGCCGGGGCCGACATCGGATGGGTGACCATGTAGGCCGCCGCCACTTTATCCTCCAGCGGCGTCAAAACGCTTTCAAACAGGCTTAAAAAACGCTGCAGAAAATCCGGGCCGGTTGCCGGCCCTCTGTCGTCGGCCGCCTCTCCGGTAAGGGTTTCCCGGTATAATTCCGGCAGATAGTTGTCCAGATATGAAAACCGGGGGCCATAGATGCGAACGGCTGCAACCTCCGGACTTTCATGACCGTTGCCCGATAGTTCCAGCCTGACTTTCAGGTAACGTCCCTTGAGGCTGCGCACCGTGTAGCCCGGCCTTTGAATGAGCACGGTAAAGAGGCCCGCTCGGTTCCTGACCGGCCGGCAGTGCAGAAGACCTTTATGAAAAGGGACTTCCGAGGCCTCCTTGAGCCAGGCCCCTCGGGGGACATCCGGTTTGGCTTCCACCCTGCCGAACTGGTGCTCCATCCAGCGGGGCTGTTCCAGCTCGCTTAATTCATCGGCGGCCGCCAGGTAAACCTTTATGCCGGTCTCCTCGGGAAGATGCGCTTCCAGATAAAGCCGATGCCAGACGGTGCCCGGCTCCCGGCTGTCGATCGGGTCGGCGGCATCCACTGCAGCACTTGGCGGGTAGGCCGGAAAGGATAGAGGGTGGAGCGGCCGGGGCTTAAAGCGCCCGTTGCGGTCCGTCGACCGGTAGCATGCCGGCGCTGCAAGCCCATTGAAAAAGGGACGGTTTTTAAATGCATCCCCGGTTCCCCAGTTCAGGGGATAGCGATATCCGACCGCCGCCAGCGGCCTGGCGGGACCTTTTTCCAGAAACGGCAAAGGGTATACGATGGCTTCCTTCAGGTCCCTGAACAGAACCGCCCACCAGTTATCTTTGACCCAGCCGATGGAAAAGGGTGCACCGGTATCGGCGAGCGGCAGGTTGGCGCTCATTTTGCCTGCGGAGATCAGGACCACTTCAGCCGGCTTTTCTTCCGGTTCGGGGAAAAGGAGCACCGCGACCTCACCCCCGGGGTTCGAGGCCATGGCAACGGCCGTGCAGTGTTCGGGCAGGCCCAGATCGGGACGTGCAATCAGTTTTTGCGGCGGTGGAAAATCAGCGCAGGGCCGCGGTGTGTCGGGGCGGTAGATCGCCCGGGGTTGATCCCGGCACGGTTCTCCGACGATTTGATAAAATCGGCCCCTTTGCCGGTCCAGCAAAAGAGCGCCGCCCTGCGGCAGGGCCGCAACGCGGTCCGGCTGGACCGCCGTTCCGGTTTGCAGGGTTTTTATTGCTTCGGTATCAAACCGGCCCGCATCATAACCCTCAACCTCGACTTTCCCTACTTCCCTGGAGCCCAGGCGATTGATCAGGTAAATAGTGGACACACCGGCTGCATCCCTGCTGATGGCATACAGAATGCCATCGGTGTTCATGGCCATGTCCACCAGGACTTCAGCGGCCGGAATCGGCAGAATGTCGATTGTGTCGTCCCATACGCCGCCGGCAACGAGGCAATCGCCGGCCGGGTTTACACCCGCCCAGGTCCCAAAAGCGTCCAGGGTCATGGGGCTTTGATCTGCAAGGGCAGCGGCGGCTTCGCGATCACCGGGCAGGCTGGCGACCCTGCGCGAACTGCGCAGTCGAAGAACCTGCAGCGCCGCATCCCACACCAGTTGCTCCTGGTCGGGTTCAAGGTTGAACGCAGCGGCTGCAGCCAGCATCCATGACCGTTGTGTGTTGGCATCTATCATCGGCAGATCTCCGGCACTACGGGTATCGGGATGTTCTTGCCGGTCCGGTCAAAAACACCGTCACCCGCCCCTTGCGGTGGCCCGTATTCGTCATAAATCTCCGCCTGCGCTTCAGGATCCTCTGTGACCACCACGGTCAGCAGTTCAGGCAGCTGCCAGGATTCCAGCGCCAGGCTGAGCACATCATCGCCCGGCAGCATTTCCCATTTTTTGGATTCATTCAGCCTGAACATGTTGATGTCGTTAACCGTCAATATCCCTTTGACCCGGGCCACCACCACCTCCAGTTCGTGGTTGATGACCGACCGGCCGAGCGGCCACCCCTTTTGCCGGTGGCCGCCCGGACTCAGGGGCCAGAGAAATTCCCTGAGCGCGTTTTGCACATCCTGCATGACCTGGTTCCTGGGAAAGCCATCCCGTATGCTCACGGCAATACTGAGGCCCAGGGCCACATATTCGGTGCCGATGACATACAGCTCGACCCCGATGGGCCGACGCTCCTCCAGATAAGCGTGCACCCGGGCGAGTATGTTTCGGTCCGGTCTGGGATTGGGGGGCGTGCAGCCGGGTGCTTTGGGCAGCACCATCACCGAGACAACGCCGATGAGTCCGCTGATTCGCTGCTGGGGCTTGAATTTTGGCAGGACTTCGACCCTTGCCAGTTCAAGGCCGGGTGTTTCCTGGGCCAGAAAAGCGTAATCGTCTTCGGTCACGGCCCGGTTTCGGTGCCTGAGTTTGCCCGGAATCCTCTTTTCGGCTTCTTCCAGGGTCTCGGCATCCACGCCGCCGGCGGTCTCCAGGACCTGGACCAGTTTCAGATTCGGGAATGAGATTCCGGTTAAGTTGCCGGCCGCGATATTCCCGATTTTCCCGCCGCCACAGCGCATGGTTCCTATCCGCACCCGGTTGCCGGCTTCCGGAATCATGCCGCGCAGACCGTCCCCGAATTGAACGGTTCCGGCCTCCGGGTCCAATTCATACATCCGGTCGCGGGGTGTTGCGGTCGATAGGGATTGATTACGCCAGATCTTATAGCCGACGCCGGTCTCCTCCACCTGCAGCTCGAAGCTGTGGACTTCAACCGAGGCGGCCGGCAGTTTGATGGACTGATCGGAGGCCCCGGTGGAGGTCGCAATGACCACATCGCGGATCGTTTTGCGCTGATCGACACCGACCGCGTTGACCCCCATCCACCTGATCGGCAGGCTTTCACTGTGCTGTTTGGGCCGCAAACATATCCAGGAGACCAGGCGACCGGCTTCCGCTTCATTGTCGATCCGCGGGGGCAGGTTGCCCGTTCCGGCATAGATGTTAGCATCCACGCTGTTTTGCGGCAGGCCGATGCGATTCGGCGAAGGGAGTTCGAGCCGGATCAACCCCTGCCGCGTAAACCCGGCGGTGGTGTCTTCTTTCAAATCCAGGGACAGGTAGGCGATTTCATAGGGGGTGTCCGACGTATCCTTCCTGGCCGACGGCATCTCCCACTGCCAGAGCTCATCCATGTCGATGGCCCGGTAGACAACCTCTCCAAATTCCGGGATACTCAGGCGGGGTGCAAAACCGATAGTGATGACCTTGGGACCCA
>ENA-OSEO01005401-OSEO01005401.1-sediment-metagenome-genome-assembly--contig:-NODE-5401-length-12329-cov-3.597045_pt1 | contig 12329 bp, 10 predicted proteins | sample MGYA00237883_ERZ534232 | MGnify/ENA metagenome assembly ERZ534232
TTCGCTGATGGCAATACCCAGACTCCCGGGAGAATCGGGGTTCTGGGCGAGGACCTTGCGCCCCGTCTCGGTCAATTCACTGGGACTGGCGAAACATTGCGCCCCCCATGTCTGCATCATCAGCCGACGATAGGGTTTCTGGTCGTAGCTGACCCGAACCATGAAGACCCTGCACTCGAGACCGAACATATTGCAGGCCATGCTGAGGGCGCTCCCCCACTGCCCGGCCCCGGTCTCGGTGGAAAGCTTTTTAATGCCGAAGACCTTGTTGTAATATGCCTGGGCGACGGCGGTGTTGGGCTTGTGAGAACCAGCGGGACTCACACCTTCGTGCTTGTAGTATATTCTTACCGGAGCCTCGAGCAGCTTTTCCAGGTTATAGGCCCTGTACAGAGGACTCGGCCGCCAGAGCATGTATTTCTCCAGTACCGGTTCGGGAATATCGATCCACCGTTCAGCGCTCATCTCCTGCTCGATCAGATTCATGGGAAAAATCGGCGCCATATCTTCGGGTTTCAGCGGCTGACCCGTTCCCGGATGAAGGGGTGGGCTCATCGGGGTCGGCATATCAGCCATGATATTGTACCACTGCCGCGGAATCTCATCCTCGTTTAGGAATACTTTTACCTGCTTCATATGATCACTCCTCCTGTTCGCAATTGATCTTCAAAAAAACACGCCATGAGAAGATCCCATGGCGTGGTAAAGACAAAAAACCGTGGGATCTCCCGCCCACGGTCGGCATATATTTCGGCAACTACGTGGACAGGTCTCTATGGACCCGCCACCACACTCTCTCTGCCACTTCAGCATGTACCATCCTAACACCCTTAAATCTTTCTTTCCATAAAACACAGGTTACCACCTTTGTCAAGTGTATCGAAAGATAGGCATAGAAATCACATACCATAACTATCAGGCGAAGTCCTTATACATGCACATACATACAGACGCCCCTCAAAGATGTTTGACGAACATATGCTTTTTGAGTATAAGCGTGGCAAATACCGTAAGCCCTGCCCGTGGAGGAATAGATGATCCGAGTACTCTTGATCGGAAACGGCGCCAGAGAGCATGTGATAGCGGAAACGGTCAAGCGCTCCCGTCACGGCACCGCCCTTTTTTCCTATATGACGGTCAACAATCCCGGCATCGTGTCCCTTTCGGACGACGTGCTTGTGGGGAGCTATGGCGACCGGGAAGGGATCGTCAGCTTCGCGAAGGAGCGGAAGATCGACTTCGCGATCATCGGTCCGGAAGACCCTCTCAGCAAGGGAGTTGTCGATGCCCTGAAAAGGGAGGGAATTCCCTCCGTGGGGCCGATGCAGAGCCTGGCCCGGCTGGAAACGTCAAAGGCTTTCACCCGGAACCTGCTGGAAAAATACGGCATACCCGGAAACCCGCGTTTTCAGGCCTTCACATCCCGGGCGGGGATCGGCGCCTTCATTGAGAAGCTCGACGGTGTCGTCCTGAAACCGGACGGTCTCACCGGCGGCAAGGGGGTCATGGTCCAGGGAGACCATTTCCAGACCAAAGAGGAGGCTGTTGAACTCTGCGGGAAGATCCTGGATAAAGACCCGTCGGTGATCGTCGAGGAGCGGTTCGACGGGGAAGAATTCTCTCTTCAGTGCCTGTGCGACGGGACAACGGTTGTCGCCACGCCGCCCGTGCAGGATCACAAGAGGAGATTTGTCGGCGACCGGGGACCGAACACGGGAGGGATGGGATCGTATTCCCTGGAGAACCATTCCCTCCCCTTTCTGCGAGAGGGGGATATTGCCGAGGGGCTCGCCATTACGCGCCGGGTGGCCGAGGCGATCCGGCAGGAAACGGGCGAAGAGTACAAGGGCGTCATGTACGGCGGATTTATCGTGACGCGGGAGGGAGTCAAACTGCTCGAGTACAACGCGCGGTTCGGCGACCCGGAGGCCATGAATATCCTCCCCCTCCTGAAAACGGACTTTGTGGATATCTGCCGGGCCGTCATCGACGGGACCCTGAAGGATGTGCCGATAGAGTTCGATCGGAAGGCCACGGTCTGCAAATACATCGTTCCCCGGGGATACGGCCTCCCCGCGGATCATCCCGACGCCCGCTCCACCGCGGCGAAGATCGATGTTGCGGACACGGGAAAGGCCCGTCTGTATTATTCATCCGTTGACAGGCGGGACGACGGGCTCTATATGACCACATCACGGGCGATCGGGGTGGTGGGGATCGCCGATACCCTGGCGGAAGCCGAGAAGATGGCGGAGGGGGCGATTGGAGCCATACAGGGTCCGATAGACCACCGTCCCGATATCGGAACACAGGCACTCATAGACAAAAGAATCCAGCATATGCGGAGAATACGGAGATAACGCGCAATGAGCACCAGGATCAAAAAAGCACTGATAAGCGTCACGGACAAGACGGGGGTCGTCGATTTCGCACGGGGGCTGAAGGCGTTCGATGTTGAACTGCTCTCCACGGGGGGAACGGCGGCACAGCTGAGGCAGGCGGGCATCGACGTGACCGATGTCTCCGACTACACGGGGTTTCCCGAGATGATGGACGGGAGACTGAAGACACTCCATCCGAAGATCCACGGCGGTCTCCTCGCCCTGCGGGACAACGCGGGCCATATGCAGTCAGCCGCGGAGCACGGTATCGACATGATCGACATGGTGGTAATCAACCTCTACCGTTTTGAAGATACCGTGGCCAGGGAGGGATGCACGCTGGAAGAGGCCGTCGAAAATATCGATATCGGCGGGCCCACCATGCTGCGGGCCGCGGCCAAGAACCATCGCTTCGTCTCCGTCGTCACCGATCCGGCCGATTATCCCCGGATCATCGACGAGATGAAGGAGACGGGGGGCCTGATCTCAGAGGCGACCAACTTCGCCCTCGCCACGAAGACCTTCCAACTCACGGCACGCTATGACGGGGCCATTTCCAACTATCTGGGGACGATGGAGAAGGGAAAAAAGACAAAGAAATTCCCCGACACCTTCAGCATCCAGTTCGATCGCGCCCAGGATCTCCGGTACGGAGAGAATCCCCACCAGGACGCGGCATTCTACAGGGAGAAAAACGCGCCTGCCTCGTCCATATCATCGGCGCGGCAACTGCACGGCAAGGAACTTTCGTACAATAATATCATGGACAGCGACGCGGCGTGGCTGATGGCGTGCGACTTCGATCTCACGGCGGCGGTCATCATGAAGCATTCGAATCCCTGCGGCGCGGCCACATCGGGCGCGAGCCTCAAGGACGCCTATGTCAAGGCCATGGCAACCGATCCCGTATCGGCCTTCGGCGGGATCGTCAGCTTCAACCGGCCTGTGGACAGGGAGACGGCGGAGGAACTCGCCAAGACATTCCTCGAGGTCATTATCGCCCCCGGATTCGACACGGAAGCCCTCGGCATACTGACCGGCAAGAAGAATGTGCGGCTCTTGGAAATCACCGCGCCGTCCGCCGGCCAGACGGCCGGTCTGGATTTCAGACGGGTCGCGGGGGGGCTCCTCGTGCAGGAGCGGGACCCCGGGAAAGACGATATCATGCAGGCGAAGATCATGACCAAACGGCCCCCCACGGCGGAGGAATACCAGGCCCTTGATTTCGCCTGGCGCGTGGTCAAGAGCGTCAAATCCAACGCCATCGTCTTCACGACCAGGGATCAACTGGTCGGTGTGGGAGCGGGTCAGATGAGCCGGGTGGATTCCGTGCAGATCGCCACGATGAAGGCGATACTCCCCACGAAGGGGACCGTCCTCGCCTCCGATGCCTTCTTCCCTTTCAGGGACGGCGTCGATATGGCGGCGAAAGCCGGAGCAACGGCCATCATACAGCCCGGCGGATCGATCCGGGATGAAGAGGCGATCCAGGCGGCGGACGAACACGGCATGGCCATGATCTTTACCGGAAGAAGACACTTCCGGCACTGAGGTAAAGAAGCGGCATGAAAGGGGAACAGAAGCAATGAAAAAGAGGCAAAAAACTCTGGTCAGTATCGTCATGGGAAGTGATTCCGATCTTCCCGTCATGAAGGAGGCGGCATCCATCCTCGAAGAGTTTGATGTTCCCCATGAGTTGTTCCTGACATCGGCGCATCGTTCGCCGGAGCGGACATCGCTGTTCGCCAACCAGGCCGCCGGACGGGGAGTCAGGGTCATCGTCGTCGGGGCGGGGATGGCGGCGCACCTTGCCGGCGTCATCGCATCACAGACACCGCTTCCCGTAATCGGCGTCCCCCTCGATTCATCGGCATCCCCTCTGCACGGATTCGACGCTCTCCTCTCCACGGTGCAGATGCCGGGGGGAGTCCCCGTGGCCACCATGGCTATCGGGAAGGCCGGGGCAAAGAATGCCGGCCTGATGGCGATCAGAATTCTCGCGTTGAACGATGAAGACCTCCGCGGGCGGCTGGACGCTTATATCAGAAAAATGGCCGATACGATCGCAGAGAAAAGCGAGAAATTGTAGGATCCCGTTCGCATGTCATGGCTATAATTATCACACCGGATCCGGACGGATCATTCATCGCCGAGGCTCAAGTCATTCTGCGGGAAGGGGGAGTTATCGCCTATCCCACGGAGACCTTCTACGGTCTCGGCGCTGATCCCCGGAACGAGCGGGCCCTTGAAAAATTATACGCCGTCAAGGGGAGGGGGTTTGACAGGCCCATCTCCATCATTATCGGTACCCGCGAGGACCTGGCGCACTGCGTACAAGAAATCACACCGGCGGCGACAATCCTCATGAATCAATTCTGGCCGGGAGCACTCACCCTTCTCTTTCAGGCAGCTTCCGGCTTTCCCGAAAGACTCACGGCTGGAACCGGAAAGATCGGGGTTCGACTCTCCAGCCACCCGGTTGCCACTCTCCTTGCGCAGAATATCTCCGGCGCGATTACGGCCACGAGCGCGAACCGATCAGGGGAAGTGGAATGCGTGTCGGCTGGTGAGGTGATCGCAAGCCTGGGCGGGGCAGTTGATGCTGTCATCGACGGGGGGAGAACCCCGTGGGAAGCGGGATCGACTATCGTGGATACGACCGTAGATCCGCCGGTGGTCATCAGGGAGGGGATCATCCCTGTTTCCGAGATATCGCGATGGATCAGAAACGTTCAGGATCCATCTCTCCGGCAACGGGTATAATACCGCCCCATCGGCAGAGAATGAAACCGCCATTCAAGAAGAGTACGCCAAATACTCCGGTCTTCCCGTGCTTTCTTCCCGCAACTGCCGCGACAGGGAATGTTACTGATTTTTCGCGGCGTTTATTTCGATGAGCTCAACCACCAGTTCGCTTGCCTCTTCGGCAGGCATGGTAAAAACCAGCATGAAGGGGATCCCGTCACCCGGCTGTATGTCCGCGTTACGGAAGTCTCTGCCGTAGGGATTCGAGAGTTCTTTCTTGATTTCATCCCACGTCAGGGTTCTCAGCTCATCATCCGTCAGGATCGTTCCGCAGTGCGACTCCTCTTTGCCAAGAATATTGCCTGACGCATCCAATATTTTGCCCCGGACTCGGATATTGGATACCGCAACCGTGTTTGCATTGACGGCGGAGCCTTCAACCACCATAACGTTCTCATCGGTCCACCCCTTGACGAAACGCTCCCCCACGTTTACCAGATTTACCTTCAGTTCAGGGTGTCCCGCATCGGGACTCGTATCGCTCTGGATTCCCGATACCGTATCCGCTTTGGGAGCAGATGTTTCCTTGGGGATAATGGTTTCCATGGCTTTTTTGGTTTCTCCCGCCTTTTTCTCTCCCAAAAATCGCTCTACCCACGGGGAAAATTGATGGACGGCCGTCTCCCGCGCTTCGGGTACCAGCCACAGGTACAACCCGGCCCCCACGACAGCAATCAGCACCAGAAGGAGAACAGCTTTCCAGACAAAACCCCATACTCTCCGCATCCCCCTTTTCCCGGTGGTTCCTTCCCGGTGTATCTCGTTGCCGGCATTGCCCAACGTCCACGGTTCGCGGACACGCTGTCTTCCGCAGGTCTCTTCGCCACCGGTAATTTCACCCACATCGTCGTACGTGTCCTCCCATTGTGGTCTCTGGCCGGCATCCACCGGGGGTGAATCATCGAGGGAAGGTCCCTGTGCCTCTTCCGGCATTTCTCTCGGCCGGTGCTCTTCAGGAATATCTTGTCCGGGCTCGATGAAGATATCTTCCACGGGGGTTCCCTGTTCGCCATTTTCCAGAGAGATATCCCCCAGGATTTTCTCCCCCCCCTCCATATCCCCTTCCTGAGCTACCGGTATTCCCTCTTCGTCGGCCTCGCGAAAGACATCTGAACCCGTAATCTCCGTGTCAAGACCCTCCGCTTTCAAACCACCCGGGGCAAACTCATCTTCTTCCGGCATTTCTTTTTGAAGCCCTTCGAAGGGAATCTCCTCCCGGGGTTCGCGGAAGACATCTTCCACGGCAGGGCCGGTCCCCTCATCCTCGATAGTAATATCTCCCGGAAACGTGCCCTTTCCTTCGATCTCATCTGCGCCAACGATCGTTATCCCCTCGCCGGGATCACGATACGTATCTTCCCATGTGGGCCCGCGATCGGGAGCGGCCGATTCAGCCCCTTCCGGCATACCGTCACCCTCCACAGCGGCTGCTCCTTGCCCTTCCCGCTCCGGTTCCAGAGCCTCCACCGGTGGAGGGGGCTCAGCCAGGGGATTTTCTTGAAAAAAGGTTGCCTCGCAGCGGGTGCAACGGACCCATACCCCGTCACCCTCTATCTGCGATTCATCAAACCGGTATTTCGTTCCGCATTTTTTACACTCAATGATCACTGTTCTCCTCCCTGATGACGTAAATTTCAGGCAGACACCTGAATTTTTCGTTGAAATCAAGTCCGTAACCCACAATAAACCCTTCTTCCATCTCAAATCCCACGTAGTCAGCGGTGACGGACCGCTCCCTTCTCTCCCGCTTATCGATCAATGCGCACACCCGGATCGAAGCGGGACGACGTTCCTGCAGTCGCTCCTGCAAAAACGCGATCGATTCACCGGTATCGATGATATCTTCGACAATGAGAACGGCCTTACCCTCCACATCGGTCTCCACGTCCTTTGAGAAGGTTATCTCTCCCGAACTGACCGATCCGGAACCGTAGCTGGCCAGCCTCACGAAATCGACGGTATGGGGTATTTTCAGATGCCGAACCAGATCCGCCAGAAAAATAAAGGCACCCTTCAGCACACCGATGAGGACTACCTCCTGACCTTCAAGGTCTCGGGATATCAGGTCGGCCAGTGTTTTGACTCTTTCTGCGATCCTCTCCTGTGAATAGAGGAGTTCTTTCCCTTCCATGATCCCTCCCATGAGAATGATGTGCGTAGCCGATCGGGCTGTTCATGCGTCAGCGATTTCCATCGTATAACGGTCGTTAAAGGCGTCTATCTTCTCCCGGATGATCTCTTCCGCCTCTCTGAGTTTTTCCACTGTTTCGAATCGCGAGCTGAGACTCAACAGTATTCTGTCGAACCTCGACCGTTCACAACCGAGGGCATCGTAATCGATGTGACTGATCATATATTGTGAACCGTCAAAGTAGTACTTCCCGAAGCGGTTCACCTCAGGCGAACGGAACGGCCAAGAGGTTTTCAGCGCAAAAAAGTCAAGGGCGATATCCTTCAGCCTGCCTGTCAAGCGCTCCGGACGCACCGTCTCACCGATTCCCTCGCCGACAAAGCGGAAAAACTCTTTGACCAGATCGATATCGGTAACGCAGAGACCATACAGGTACCAGTCGTCGATAATTCTGATCAGCGCCTGTTTCTCCTCGCGGGAGATAAAATGGTAACTGGGACAGAAGTGCCCGTTGCACAGATCCAGTCCATAGAACGACACGTCGCGCATGTCCACCCCCCCGTTTTGAACAGGATGGAGGAGGCATCCCACCCGTCTCTCATCATCGTCAAGAAAACCCAGATATTCACAGCAATATATCACTTCGTAGAGTCGCGCTCCCGGCTCGCAGCCGGTGACCGTTTCAGAAAATGCCTTCAGATCGGCGGGGGATCGTACCGTTTCTTGAAAGAGCCTCGTCCGGGTCCTCAGTTTCGCGGTCAGGGCTTCCCGGGAACTGTCGGCATAGTTATAAAGGCCGCAACAGGCGCCGCATGATTTGCGGGTGTCCGGCTGGCAAAGGTGAATAAAATCATCCTCTTTTGTCACACGATCCATTGCACCCTTCCCCATTGATTTTCCTTATATAGGCAAGACAGTCAAAAAGGCAAGGGATATTCTGGTTGTAATCCACAGCAAAACGGTATAGATACACTACCCGAACAGAAGGCTTTTGAGAATCTGCGAATAACAGGTCTCCCGCCTCTCTTCACTCGCTCTATAGCCAATAAAGACAGGACGATCACAATGCATATGAACAATCAACAGGTACGGGTACGATTCGCCCCCAGCCCGACGGGCTACCTCCACGTGGGAGGGCTGCGAACGGCACTCTTCAACTATCTCTTCGCGCGGAAGGAGGGGGGACAGTTCATCCTGCGAATCGAAGATACGGATCAGAAACGATCCATCCCCGGCGCTGTGGAAAATCTCATCACGACCCTTACGCGGACCGGGGTACAGCACGACGAGGGTCCCGACGTGGGAGGAGACTACGGCCCCTACATACAGTCCCAGAGGATGTCAATCTATCAGGAACATATACGGAAGCTCCTGGACACGGGACATGCGTACCACTGTTTCTGCGACGAAGAGCGACTCGACAAACTCAGAGAAGAGCAGCGCAAAAGGAAGAGACCGCCCATGTACGACGGCCGGTGCAGGAATCTTTCGAAAAACGAGGTCGAAGACAACCTAGCCAGAGGGATTCCCTCCGTCGTCCGCCTGCGGTATCCCCAGGAGGGGAAAACCGTTTTCGACGACATCGTGCGCGGCCGGGTAGCCATCGACAACTCCCAGGTGGACGACCAGGTATTGATCAAATCCGACGGCTTCCCCACCTATCATTTCGCGAGCGTGGTGGACGACCATCTCATGAGGATCACCCATATCATTCGTGGGGAGGAATGGCTCTCCAGCGTGCCGAAGCACATCTTTCTGTATGAATCCTTCGGGTGGAAAATCCCCGTCTTTGTGCACCTTCCCCTACTTCTCAATGCCGACCGAAGCAAACTGAGCAAACGGCAGGGGGATGTGTCCGTCGAAAGCTATCTCGAAAAGGGGTATCTCACGGAGGCGCTGCTCAACTTTATTGCCCTCCTTGGGTGGCACTCAGCGGACGACCGGGAAATATATACCTTACTGGAACTGGAAGAGGTCTTCTCTCTGGAGCGTATCAACAAGGCCGGGGCCGTTTTCGACCTGGAAAAACTCAACTGGATGGGAGGATACTACATCCGCCACCTGGATGTCGGCTATATCGCCGACCAGGCCCGCCCCTTTTTTGAGGAGGCCGGAATCGACATCGGCGATCATGAAAAATATCTCAAGGTCATCGCCACGGCCCGGGATTACGTCTTCAACCTTTCAACAATCGTGGAGCACGCGCGAATGTTCTACGATTCCTTGGCCTTCACTGAAGAGGATCGCTCTCTCTTGGACCAGGAAGAATCGAAACGGATCCTCGCGTACATGATCGAGGCCCTTGGCAGGCAGGATCGCTGGTCTCCGGATGACCTGTCCCGTCTTGTCAAGGAGGCCATCGCCGATCTGGGAATCAAAGGAAAGGGGTTCTATTTCCCCCTCCGGCTCGCCCTGTTCGGCAGCTGTCACGGTCCGGACATACCGACACTGGTCGATATCCTGGGGAGGGACGAGTCCATCACACGGCTGTCCCGTGCCCTGCATAGCGAATAAAAGGTGAGGTAATGATCACTTTCCCTGGGCGGTACGAAATCTGTTACGACGGGGAGGGGCCTTTCGTGTCGTCTTCGGGTTTTTTTCTGCGGGCGATATAGATGGTGAGAATCATGATGAGGGACCCCACGAGTACGCTGATTTGATCCCCGGAAAGGATCCCGTAGAGAAAGTCTCCCGCCCCCAGAATCATGAAAAAGATAAGGAAGTATTTATTCATATCACAGTCCGGATGAATTGGCAGGAACGGGCAGGGAAAGGAAAAAGGGGGGAATAGTGGCGGCGGTCCCGCTGACGGAACCCGCCGCCGTTGGTAATCTCCTGATTAGACGATGCCCTGTGCCATCATTGCCTCTGCCACCTTGGTGAACCCGGCGATGTTCGCGCCATTCACGTAATTGCCGGGAGTTCCGTACTCGTTGGCGGCGGCGACGGCGGCGGCGTGAATGCTCTTCATGATTCTCTTCAGATAATCATCCACTTCCTCACGGGTCCAGCTCAGCCGCATACTGTTCTGCGTCATCTCGAGGCCGGAGACGGAAACACCGCCAGCGTTGGCCGCCTTTCCGGGCGCGTACAGGATCCCGGCGTCGACAAAGGTTTCCACCCCATCCGGTACGGTCGGCATATTTGCCCCTTCACTTACAAACTGGATCCCGTTGGCAACAAGATTTTTGGCGTCTTTTGCGTTGATCTCGTTCTGTGTCGCGGAGGGGAAGGCGCCATCGGCCTTGTGATTCCAGAGGGGATTGTAGTCGAGAGCAGGATCGACCGGGGTGTATACGGCCCCGGGATACGTATCGGCATACTCCTTGATGCGCCCGCGCCTGAAGTTCTTCAGTTCCATGACGAAATCCAATTTTTCCCGATCGATTCCCTCCTCGTCGTATATATATCCGGCAGAATCCGAAAGAGTCACCGCCTTGCCTCCTAATTCAATGAGCTTCTCCACCGTATACTGGGCCACATTCCCGGAACCCGATACCAGGCAGGTTTTCCCCTCGAGAGTCTCGCCGCGGGTGGCAAGCATCTCCGCGGCAAAATAGACCGAACCGTATCCCGTTGCTTCGGGACGTATCAAACTGCCTCCCCAGGTAAGCCCCTTCCCCGTCAAAACACCGGTAAACTCATTGCGGAGCTTCTTGTACATGCCGAACAGAAACCCGATCTCCCTTGCTCCGACTCCGATATCGCCGGCCGGAACATCCGTATTGGGACCGATATGTCTGAAAATCTCGGACATGAAACTGTGGCAGAACCGCATCACCTCCGTATCCGATTTGCCTTTGGGATCAAAATTGGAGCCCCCCTTCGCGCCCCCCATCGGAAGGGTTGTGAGGGCATTCTTGAAAACCTGTTCAAACCCCAGAAATTTGAGAATACTCAGGTTGACCGACGGATGGAACCGGAACCCCCCTTTGTACGGACCGATGGCGCCGTTCATCTGGATACGGTATCCCCTGTTGATCTGTACCTCGCCCCTGTCATCGACCCAGGGCACCCGAAAGACAATTATCCTTTCCGGCTCGACCATTCGCTCTAAAATTTTTGCCTTGCGATATTCCGGGTGTTTATCCAGAACAGGCTGCACCGACTCGGCAACCTCTGAAACAGCCTGCAAAAACTCCATCTCACCAGGATTACACTCTTCGCACATCCTCATAAACTCTAGCATCGTTCAGTTCTCCCTTCCTCATTTATGACATTTATAACGTCTTATTGCCGGGTGACATAAAAACCCTATTCAAATTCCTGCCGGTCACACCTGCCAGATTGAGTATCTCCTGAAGATCGTACACTGAATCCGCCCTAGAAACCAAAAAACGATTACCCACCCTTGAGACAGCAGTGCACGTCGCTCTTCACATGTGCAAAGGCAGAATTGAGGGGCAATCAGTGAACGAGAATGTATCACGACCTTCGATTGCGTAAATACTACAATTGTGTCGAAATGCAAATAAAAAATCAGTGCCGAAAAGAATATTTTTCTCGGAAGCGTCCCGTATCCTTTTACGTGGAAACTTTAGTTCCTGTATCTCACAGACGACAAGCCACAAAAGCTACTCGAGCGAAAGATAGATGATAAGGCAACGGCAATATCAGACAATCAAAAAGATTGAGCACTTACTAAAGAATGTTAGGTATGGCGGGACATCATGCGGCAGCAAAGTATCGGATGCTACATTTTTGTAGGTGATGGGACTGCGATTTATGGAGAAATCGAAAGTCTCAGAAGGATTTCGCATCGTCCCGTGCGAAAACAAAAAACGTAGAGAAAGAATTTAACGGCGAACCGTGCGGGGCGGTATTTATCTCAAATCCTGGGACAACTCTTTTCTATCCTTCATGCTCCGCATTTTTTGCTCAAACCGTTCGGCTTCCTGCGGGCTGGTCACGACCCACACGGGACGCCCTTTGAACGGGGTCAGATCGACGCAGGCGGTAGGGCAGCCGGCAACAACCAGAACACCCTCAATATCCGGGTCTTCATACGAAAC
>ENA-OSEO01005402-OSEO01005402.1-sediment-metagenome-genome-assembly--contig:-NODE-5402-length-12328-cov-3.762958_pt1 | contig 12328 bp, 8 predicted proteins | sample MGYA00237883_ERZ534232 | MGnify/ENA metagenome assembly ERZ534232
GTCCCACAGCCCGTCCGGACCGACCCGGCTGATGGCCTGGCTGATCCAAAGGACGTGGTCCATGAACTTGGCGGCCAGCTCATCATAGCTCGGATCGTGTGCGGCAATCTCGATGGCCAGCTCCAACATGTTCTGACTGAAGAACGCCATCCAGGCCGTGCCGTCAGCCTGTTCGAGATACCCTCCGGTGGGCAGCGGGGCCGATCGGTCGAAAACCCCGATATTGTCGAGGCCGAGAAATCCGCCTTCGAACACGTTTTTTCCGAACCGGTCTTTGCGGTTCACCCACCAGCTGAAATTCGCCATCAGTTTACCGAAAGCGCTCTTGAGAAAATCGAGGTCTCCGTTCCCTCGAGCTGCCCGCTCCGTTCGGTATAGATTCAGAGTGGCCCACGCATGAACTGGCGGGTTGACATCGCTGAAATTCCATTCATAGGCGGGAATTTGCCCGGTTGGATGGAGGTACATTTGCCCCAGCATCAAAGCCAGTTGTTTCTTGGCAAAATCGATATCGACAGCGGACAGAGCCAGAGTATGAAAAGCAAGGTCCCAAGCCGCGTACCACGGATACTCCCATTTGTCGGGCATGGAGATGATGTCATCATTGATCATGTGTCCCCATTCACGATTTCGCGTTGGCCCGTTTACGTTGGAAAAGGGATCGCCGCCGTGATCCTTGATCCACTTGTCCAGTTCAAACAAGAAGTATTGTTTCGACCACAACATTCCGGCAAGTGCCTGCCGCATCACCCGGCCTTCTTCCTCGGTCGATTTGGGTGGCGCGATCGCACGGTAGAATTGGTCTGCCTCCTGCAAACGCTGGTCGAAAACAGTATCAAAAGCGGCAAACGGCTTTTTTGATTCGAAGCGAGCGGCTTCAGCGAGTCGAAGTCGCAGCACTGCTGTTCCACCCGCTTGCACGTCGAGGACATGGTGCGCCGCTGCCTTGGTGCCCGTGCCCTCCGGGTTCACCGCCTCCTCCCGACCGTGAACCACGTAGTCGTTGATGCCGTCTTTCACGTATGCGCCGGCATTCGCCGTTCCGAACAGTCGCTCATTGTTGGTTTCATTCTCGGTGAACAGAAGCGGTGCGTCCCCCTCAACGCACAGCCGTATCTCTCCGAGATCTTCGTGCACTGCTGCGATCATCCGCATTCCCTTCCGTGTATCGATCTCGGAAAGTCCTGGCTTGGAAGCGTCAGGAGACCAGGACCAAACATTACGAAACCAGAGGGTCGGCAGAAGGTGCAGCTTCGCCGCCTCCGGCCCTCGGTTTTCTATGGTAATGCGGATGAGGATGTCCTCGGGGGAGGCCTTGGCGTACTCGACCGAAACATCGAAGTAGCGGTTTTCGGCGAAAACGCCGGTGTCCAGCAGCTCATACTCCGGCTCTTGGAGCGAGCGGTGATGGTTTGTCGCCACAATTTCATCGTATGGGTAGGCTCGCTGCGGGTACTTGTAGAGCCATTTCATGTAGGAGTGCGTGGGTGTGGAGTCGAGATAGAAGTAGTATTCCTTGACATCCTCACCGTGGTTGCCCTCCGCGTTGGTGAGGCCGAACAGCCTCTCCTTGATGATCGGGTCTTGACCGTTCCACACGGCAAGGGCAAAACAAAGCCGCTGCTTCTCGTCGCAGAATCCTGCCAGGCCGTCTTCACCGGAACGGTAGGCGCGAGAACGGGCGTGATCGTGGGGAAAATAGTTCCAGGCATCTCCGTTCTTGCTGTAGTCCTCGCGAACTGTGCCCCACTGGCGCTCGCTCAGATACGGCCCCCACTTCTTCCACGGCGTCCCGTTTGCAGACTCATGGAGCCTTCTTTGTTCGGCGTTCATCGGTTTGGAAGCCATCTCGGTCCTCCTGATCTTGTACGCAAATCATTCATCAGCTTTCCTATTCATGATCAGTCCAAACAGGGAATTCAGCACCAGCGAAAGCATCCCACCTGCCCAAGAGAACAGCCGCTTTGTTTTCCTTTCTTAAAGATCACCGCCGGAGACCCTTTCGCATCAGCATTCTTATAGCCATTGCAGAAAATGAAAATCCCAGGGCGGAAGATCAACATAGAGCCCCTCTCTGCATAGCTCATCCCCATCCCGCTCGTAGACCTCGGTAGTGAAAAGGTCTTGCAAACGCCAGACTTTATCCCTGTGATCATCCCACGGGACCCGGACGCGCCCCTGCGAACGTGTCTCGGAGAGATTCACCACAATGAGGCAACGCGAATCGCCGTTTAGCCAGCACCAGCAAATCAGGTTCAGGTAGCTCGCGTTGTCCTGCCAACCCCTTCGCTCACAAAGCTGCCAGGACCCATCGAGGAAATTTCCCCTTTGCAGCCCCTCCAGCAATTGGCAATAGAACGCATGGAGCTCGATGTCGGGCGATTCCTTTGGACGTCTTGCCAGGAAGACAGGAACGCGCACCGTCTTTCCCTCCAGTTGACCCTCATGGATCAACCGGGCTCCCGGCAGCGTCATTGCGGTCAGGGCCGCCGCCCGGTGCTTTTGAGGAGTAAACGTGGTGGCTGCCCGAGGCTCGTCATGGTTTTCGATGAAGCGCAGCAGTTTTTCCTGGTAGGCGAGATCTGCACACAGGTGTAGCCGCACGGCTTCTGCCGGGTCATGCTCCAGACGGTCATAGAGCCGCTTGTCGTAGCAATAGTCGAATCCCTGCTGTTGCAGTTCCCACTCCAGGTCCCAGTAAGCTTCCGCAATGAACTGAAACTCCGGGTACTTCTCCTTGACGGCGGGGATCACCTCGGGCCAATAGTCCTTTTCGGGCCTGGCGCCGGCCCGGCTTCCCCATGTCCCTTCGAAGATCGCATTCATCAGAAGCATCGACATGTCACAGCGAACGCCATCGCACTGCGCGGCGATATCGGCAAGGGTCTCGATAACAGCAGAGCGCAATCCTTGGTCAAACGCGTTTAACTGGAGCACATCGGGCCAGGCTGGAAAGTAGGGGTCGCGTCCGCAGGCGAATACTCTGCCTGCAAGAGCCAAAAAGGAACGGGGATCGGCCTGAAGATCTTCCTGGTTTCCTTGAATGAAGTATGTGGGATGTTCGTGCACCCATGGGTGATCGGGCGCCACATGGTTGGGCACAAAGTCGAGGATGAGGTGCAGCCCTCGCTCGGCCAGCTTTTTGCGGGCCGCAGCCAGGGCCTCGGGGCCTCCCAGGTGGGCATCGACCACATAGCCGCTCACACAATAGGGTGAACCCACGTTGTCATGCTCAGTGAAGTCGGGCAGGGCCCGACGAAAGTCAGCCTGAAGTCCATCGTTTGCCATGGAGATTCGGATGCCCTCCGGACTGCGCTCCCAGACCCCCATAAACCAAACGGTGTCGAACCCAAGAGCGGCAATGTGATCCCATTCTACCTCGGGGACCGAGGCAAGGGTCATGGCACGCCCCTCCTTGCGACCGAGCTCATCAAGCCAGACCCACGTGTTGATTTCGTAAATGAGCGGATGTTTCGGCCAGGATGGCACTATGCACCTCTTTTTTTCTTCAGTCCTCATTGCACGGGCTTTGCTGATCCGGCTTTCACCACGCGTTAGCGAATCAGGACGAGCTCCACGCGCCGGTTCTGTGCTCGCCCCTCGGGGGTATCGTTTGTCGCAACCGGACTCTGTGGGCCGACACCCACCGCGGTGAGCCGGTTAGGGGCAACGCCATCCTTGATTAGCGCGTCAGCAAAAGCTTTGGCCCGCCGCTCCGACAGTTGCACATTGTAATGGTAGTCGCCTGTGTTGTCGGTGTGTCCGACCACGGAGATATTGAGGTCCGGATTCTTTTTCATCACATCTGAGACCCGCGCAACCAGATCCCCAGCGCTTGGCGCCAGCTTGGCGCTGTTGGTCTCGAACAGGATGCCGCCACCGATCACCACCTTGCCGTCTTTCTTGAGGGCCTTGGCGATGTCGTCCGTAGACGCCGTGGCTATGTCGAACTTAGACATCTCACCGACTTTGCCGGGTGTTGCGCACCCCCAGAGCGCAAGCAAACCGGCCATGCAGAGGGTAATCGCACACAAACGGACCATTCTTGTTTTGAAGTAACTCATCATTTCCTCCTTCTCGTTGAAAAGCGTGTTCAACATGGGCTCCCCTACCTAATCCGTGTCAGGTCCGAACATGGAATTCTGTGCCAGCGAAAGCATCCCTCCTGCCACATTCCTGGCGTGGAATCCGTTCTGTAAAAGGATCCGCATTGCGGTGTAAGCTCGCTGGCCGGAACGGCAAATGACGTGGATCTCGCGGTCACGGGGGAGCTCGCCGAGACGTGCACGGAGCTGTCCGATGGGGATGTTGACCGCTTCCGGCACATTTTCCACGGCGAGCTCCACCGGTTCGCGCACATCAAGGAGGAATTCCTCTTTAGCGGAATTCCAGTGACTGAGCGGCATATCGCCCCTGAGCACATTGGCGGCGACCATCCCGGCAAAGTTCACCGGATCCTTTGCGCTGCCAAACTGGGGCGCATAGCAAAGCTCGGTCTCCTCGAGATCGTATATGGTGGCGCCCATTTGGAGCAGGGCCGCAAGGGCGCTGATCCGTTTGTCCACTCCATCCATGCCGATGCCTTGAGCGCCCAGCAGTCGTCCGTCGGATTTGCGGAAAATGATCTTGAGGGCGATCGGCTTGGCGCCAGGGTAATACCCGGCGTGTGAATTCGGGTAGAGATAGATCTTTTCGTAATCGGTATCACCGAGCCGTTTGAGGGTTTTTTCGTTGACTCCTGTCCAGGCAGCGGCCCCGCCAAACAGTCCGATAATGGAGGTGCCCTGGCTGCCCCGGAAACGTGAATTGCGCCCGGCGATCGCATCGGCTGCGATCCGCCCCTGCCGATTGGCGGGCCCGGCGAGCGCTATGAGGCTCCACTCACCGGTCACAAAATCCTTGACTTCGATGGCGTCACCGACGGCAAAAATGTTCGGATCGCTGGTGCGCATCTGTTCGTCCACGCGGATCCCGCCGCGTTCGCCGATCGCCAGTCCGGCCCGTTTCGCCAGCGTGGTATCCGGGCGCACGCCGATGGCGAGGATCACCACGTCCGCCGGATAGATCTTTCCGGATTTGGTTTCCACCTCGATGGCGCCGCTGGCGGTCTGACTGAACCCGACCACCTCGTCTCCGTGCCTCAGGCGGACCCCATGCCTCTTCAATAAAGTCTCCACAACGACCGCATGTTCCGGATCGAGCGGAGTCAAGACCTGATTGGGCTTCTGCAAGAGGGTAACTTCAAAGCCGCGATGGACCAGATTTTCCGTCATCTCCAGACCGATGAACCCTCCACCGACAACCACCGCTCTGGTCTTCGGTCTCACCGCCTGGAATCCCGAATACTTGTACATGCCGGCGAGAAACGGATTGCCCCGTTCAACCCACTCACAGATTGCCCTGGCATCCGGCACCGTCCGCACGTGAAAAATGCCGGGGAGATCGATTCCCGGCAGCGGCGGGCGGACGGAAGCCGCCCCGGGCGACAGCACCAGCTTGTCGTAGGATTCGTTTTTGATCTCACCGGTTTCGACATTTCGCAGCGCCACGATCTTCTCTTTCGGCGAGATCTCAACGGCCTCACAACGGGTGCGCACGTCAATGGCGAATTGCTCGCGGAACAATTGCTCGTTCGCCACCAGCAGGCTCGATTCTTTTTCGATCACGCCCCCGACATGGTAGGGCAGTCCGCAATTCGCGTAGGAAACGTACGGCCCGCGCTCCACCATGAGGATCTCGGCCTTTTCATCCAACCTGCGCAGGCGCGCCGCACACGAGGCGCCACCCGCAACTCCGCCAACGATGATGACTTTCATTATTTTTGCTCCTTCCTTCTATTGGTCTCAGAACCTGATCACCGTACGAAGACCTGCAAAGACGGCCGTTTCATCTGCCAACGAAGGATCGATGATCTGCAGGTCCGCTCCCAAGGTCAGCCATGGTGTTACGGCGAAATTGTAAAACAACTCCACCCCTTGTTCGTCCCGGATACTCACGACGGATTCAAGCGAGTCCTTGAGTTCGGTACTCGGGGCCGCGTAATAGTAGCCGACGCCCCAGTTGTCCCGGCTGCGACCGGGAACCAAGCCGGTACCGCCCACTCCCACGTGGGCCGACCAGTAGAGCCGGTTGGGATTGCCGTCCGAAATGCCGAACTGTCCGAACAGCCCGCAGCCTTCCTTCGGGTTCTCCAGCGACTGATAGAGATACTGGTCGAATGTATAGGCGAAGTAGTAGCGATTGTTCTCCAGGCCGACGGTTGCCGGCCACGGGGGGATAAGGAGATCGTCTAGAGTTGACAGATCGGTGCCGCTCTGGCTGCTGTATAAGGCGACAAATCCCTGATGGCCGCTGCGGCCAAGGATGGTGACGGGGAATTCAACAGTCCCCCGGACAGTGACACCGTCGCCGAAGGGATCTTCGAAGCCCGACTTGTTCGTCATGTCATTCGGGTCATAAACCCACAGACCGAAGGTGGCGGGTTTGGTCCGCACGCTCAGCAGAGCGCCGAAAAGGTAAGGCGGGACCGTGCCGCTTGGCGGGGCGGCCAAAACGACATTCCAGAACGAGTCGAGCCCGGCGCCGCCCGCAAAGGGTCGGGCGCCGGCAAGATCAATGATGTTGATTTTGCCAAGCAGCAGGGAAACGTTGTCGTCGAACTTCTGCCCGAAATAGACGCTCGACAGGTCGGAGCGATCGGCCCCTTCAATGCCCGGAAAGTACAGCGCCGTATTGACCAGCGCGATCGTGCCGCCATCCCCGTTGACGCTCTGGCCGAAGTTATATTCACCATGAACGGTCAATGAGAATCCTTTCCAGAAACCGAGCTTGCCGAGGTCGGCATTGAGCAGGAGGTCGGCCTTGCCGCCGTATTCAGATTCATGATCGCCCTCACCGGCAGGCATACCCTGATAGAATTGAGTAAGCCTCGGCATGACCGTGATGCCATGATCTTTCAGCCAGGTTCGGCTCCCGCCCCAGTCGCCGGTGAGCGTATCGCGCTCCAGGAAGCCTGTCTGCGGTGCGGGCTCGGTGGTGGCAGGTGCGGCTTCGCCACCCTCACCGCTGATTGGTGCCGCGCTTCCTTGGTCAGCCCAGGCACTGCAGCCGGGTGCAAGCGCTATAACTGCCACCGCAAAAAGCACACCTATGACTTTGATTCTCACAGCTTTGTCCTGTCGAGCTCTTGAAATTAAGCCTCTGTCCGGCTGGTCGCTTGTCCCCATTGCCTCATTTGGTATGGTCCGTATGGCAGAGAAGACACTCCATATGCCCCTGCTGATGGTTCATGCCATCCTCATAGCGCGGAAAAGTCTCCGGACCATGGCACTCAACACAGTGGGCGATTTCTTTCGACGGCGTCCACTTCACAGGCTTCCATTTGCCGTCAAAATATTCGTTTAGAGAGTGCACCACGGTATAGACGACTTCTCCCGCAACTTTGGCGCAGCGCTCATATTTCTCTTTGGAAGTGACCTCGGCCCCGGCAGCCAACGTCCATTTCGAAACCGATGTGTGGCAAAGCGGCGTCATGGCCTGAACCTTGATCTGCTTGGGGATTGCCGAAATATCGTCGAACCGTTCCGTGGGGAATTCCATTCCCGCATACCAGTACATCATCCGGTCTATTACGGGCGCATAGCTTTGTTTATCATCGTAGAGGACCAGGTTGATGATGCACGAACTGACCCCCAGAGCGCCGCAGAGGGTGCCATGTCCGGCGTACCCCTGTCCGGCGTGAGCGAACATGTAGTCCGGCAGGGTTGTCCAGGGATAACCGACTTTCTCTTTCAAGAGGCTGGTGAACCCCAGCCAAGTGCCATTTCCTCAGCCTTTCTTCTCGAGATAGCTGCGATAGGCCCGCCTGCCGGCCTCCAATGGATCCAGCTTGACCCATTTCCATGGCAGGGGCGGTGGTTCGGTCGCCTTTGACGTTGCAGGCGCCGCAAGGCTGCTGGTGCTGTACCCCGCTATTCCTCCCGCCACGAAAATGCCCGCTTTCGTCATGAAATTGCGGCGGGACAGCGACGATGCTCTCTGTTCGCTTTTCTCCATAATGATCTCCTCTTTATTCCCCTCTATTCATGAGCGCTTCGGTATAGGATTGCTGCTATGAGTCGACTATTTACTTCTTATCCGGATTTTCCGGTTTGGCTCTGACCTTTTCGATGGTGTCAATGCCCGTGGAACGCGAAACAACGTCGAACCGGACCTCGGGATATTCCGTCGCCATCTCGATCGCCAGCAGCACGGCAAGGAATTTATCGGAGCGAAGATGGCCCTCCAGGTCTTTCTCGCTCGCCCAGATTTGTTCGAGCATGAGCGCACGATCTTCCTGGACATCCCGGTAGAGCCGACAGCTGATGCAGCCGTCCTCGAGTCTTGTCTGCTCGATCAGTGAACCGAGGATGATCAGTGCCTCCTTTCGCTTTTTAGCAGGGATGGTTATCCGGATGGTTACATCGATGCGGCCTTTGGCATCCTGTCGGCCTTCCATGGTTGGGGCATCTCGCGTTAGTTCCAATGGACTCTCCTTCTACGGATTCTTACAATGATCCTAGATTCAGGAGTCGGAATGAAAACGAAGCACTCCCCGCAATGTGCCAATCGCTTATATGTTTTGTTTTGTTCAATGGGTCATGGGAATTTTGGACTAAAGGGTCCGGCCCGGAGAGGTTGCTAAAACTATTCCAAAGCTGTAGTCAGCTGGAAGGTTCTTGGTAACGTATTATTATGGCTTCATTTTGGTGTGCAGACGGTTTCCAGTGCGGGGTGGTGGATCGGCGAAAAATGTCGACATGTCGACATGTCGACTTTATTTCGACATCATGAGGCGGGTCGCTTGATTCCCAGTTTCTTCATCTTTGACAGCAAAGTGGTGCGCTTCATCCCCAGGACTTCCGCAGCTCCGCCTTTGCCGGCGATGCGCCAGCCGGTTTCGGCCAGCACCCGCAGCACATGTGCACGCTCCACATCTTCCAGGCTGCAACTAGTGGAAATATCGCCGAATGTCTCATCCGGCAGGCGCAAGTGCAGCTTACCGCCGCTGCTGGTGATCATGGCATGTTCGACGATGTTTCTCAGCTCCCTGGCATTGCCCGGCCATGGGTAGCGCAGCATGGCTTCCATGCCCTTGTGGGAGATGCGGTCGATCCGTTTGCCCATTTTCTTCTCATACTGCTTGACGAACGCCCAGACCAGAGGAGGTATATCTTCTGATCGCTCACGCAGAGGTGGAATCGAGATGGGGAAAACATTCAGCCGGTAGTAGAGATCTTTGCGAAATCTTCCCGCGGCTACCTCTTGCGTCAGATTTCGGTTGGTAGCTGCGATGACTCGAACGTCCACCTGCAGAGACTTGGTGGAGCCCAATCGTTCGAACCGCCCTTCCTCCAAAACGCGCAATAATTTGGCCTGCAGGTCGAGCGGAAGCTCGCCGATCTCGTCCAGAAAAAGTGTCGATCGGTCGGCCAGCTCGAAACGACCGGCCATTCGAGTCATGGCGCCGGTGTAGGCACCCCTCTCCCGGCCGAAGAGCTCGGTCTCGATCAGCGTAGGCGGTAGCGAGGCACAGTTGACCGTAACCATTGGCCGGTCTTTGCGGGGGCTCAGACGATGGATGGTGCGGGCAAAAAGTTCTTTTCCCGTGCCGGTTTCCCCCTGAAGAAGAACGGTCGCCTCTGCGCCGGCCACCTGCTCGACCTGAGCGAGAACCTTCTTTATGGCTGCGCTGCGGCCGACAATTTCTTCGTGCCGATGCTGGAGCAGGATTTCATCAAGCAGGAAGATATTCTCCTGCTCTAATTGAAGCTTCAGTCGCTCGATCTCATCGAGCTTTTCCCGGAGCCTGAGCTCCATATCCTTGCGTGCGGTGATATCGATGGACACCCCCATCAGCCGCTCGGGCAGCCCGGGTACCTTCACGAAAGCACGCCCGAGAGCGACTATCCATCGCACGTTTCCATCGGGTCGTACGATCCGGTACTCACTGCTGAGGTATTCTCCGGATTCGATGGCTTGCTGCACGGTTTGCTTGACCCGCTCACGATCCTCGGGATGCATCACCTCATAGAAGCTTCCAGCGTTCAGCGCTACATCCGGATCAAAATGAAACAGCTCCCGAGCCTTTGGGGTAGCCCAAACTTGCCCGGTATTAAAATCCATGCTCCAAAGGCCGGCTTCCGCGGCGATTGTTGCCATGCTCAGCCGCGTTTGGCTTTCGCGCAGCTCATGCTCCGTGCGCTTGCGGGCAAGCGCATTGGTGAAAATCTGGGTGACCAGTTGAAGCCGTTTCACGATCTCTTCCGGCCAGGTGCGTTCCGCCCGCATGGTATTGAAGGACATTGCGCCAATGGGTGAACCGTCCCCCACCGCCAGCGGGAAAGTCAAGGAGGTTTTGACGCCGAAATAGCGCCAGGTTTCCTGGTCGCGAGCGGCCTCCGCCGGGAGCTCCTCCATGGAGGAAACGGCAATGATTCGGCCCGCTTTCAATTGCTCCATGCACCAGGGAAAATACTCTTGCGCACTCATCGGCTCAGGAAGGGGGGGACCCTGCATGGATCGGTAGATATGGGACATGGTGAGCAACTCCGGGTCCTCGACCGACCACTGCCAGAGCGCGGACAAATCCAGCCCGAGACATTCGCAGATACGGTGCTGGGCGTCTTCAATTTCGCCGTCTATTCGATCTGAGGGCAGGTTGACAAAGCGCGCTGAGATATCGGCCAGCAGCATTTCAAATTGCAGGCGCTCCTGCAGGGACTTATCGGCCTGCTTGCGGGCGAGCGCGTTGGCAAACACGTGCGCAATCAGCTGGCAGCCTTTCACGATCGGCTGCGTCCAGCTCCTCTCTTCACGCATAACAGCGAAGGTCAACGCACCAAATACCGGTCCTCCTCCAACTGATAATGGAACGGCCACCACGGCCCTGGTGCCGTAAAGACAGAAAGTCTCCAGGTCGCGGCTTGCATTCGGCGGTAGATCGGTCATTTTCGAAATGGTGACTGTCTCACCGTCCAGGAGCTTCTGCTCCGTCCATGGGAAAAAATCTTTGGTATTCATCAGCTCAGCAGGCAACAGGTTCCCCGGAGGTTGATGCAAATGGGTGATCTGCAGCGTCCCGGGCGCTCCCTCGCGGAATTGCCAAAGTGAGGAACGGTCAAGGTCGAGGAGATCGCAGATGCGGCGCTGGGCGTCTTCAATTTCGCTGTCTATTCGGTCGGCGGGTAGGTTCACAAAATGCGCGGACAAGGTGGCCAGTAACGTTTCAAATATGAGCCGGTCCTGCAGACCCTCACCCGGTGCAACGAGCTGTTCGTTTTCTCTTCCGGACTGGGTTTTGTCCATTCAAGTCTTCCTCAAGCGCTCCCTCGGTTAATGATAAAAGCATATCTATCATATTTGAGAATAGGAGCCAATCCGCTGAAATTCACTGGATCTTGCCAATATCGAAACCTCAGGCCGGATGGTTTTGAGTAACGGAACTGCAAGCCATCCTCATCACTTACAATTCTAGTCGACAGATTTTTTACGTTCATATTGGGAAAAGACACGTCTCTAAGGTCCCAGATATTGTTGGTCGTAACAAATCTTATCATTGTGCGTAATACTGTTCATAGCACTATGAATATTATGCGAGTCGGTGGGGCACCTCCATGAGCTTGGTTGGAACAGTAACACAGTGGGGTTTATTTCTTACTTGAGACTCGTAGCAAAATCGTTCGAGAATACAGATGCTTGGCCGATTTGGAGCCCTACGGATTTATTGCTTTGCATCTTTCACATTTAGGCACGGTTACCAAAAGGGCTACACACAAATGACTGTGCCAAGCTCGGAACACCTGCCGCGAGCGTAGGTTTTCGCAAGTGCATACTTTTTTAACTTGCGGAATTACCAAACAAATAGGCGAGCAAATTTCGAAAAAAGATCCGTGGAATTTTCTGATTATCATGAAGATTAGCCAGAAATGCTTGGATTTGCTTTGGTTTCGAAAAGTGACACATAGGTGACACAAACGCGATTTTAAGCAAAAAACAGCCACTTAGCGGCTTTCCAAGTGGCTGATTTATCTTTCAATTCTGGTCGGGGCGAGAGGATTTGAACCTCCGACCCCCTGCTCCCAAGGCAGGTGCGCTGACCAGTCTGCGCTACGCCCCGACTGTGAAACCTGAGTTTCCTAACACAGCCTCGCTGCAAAAGCAAGATTGAAGTAGCAGCGAGCAGCAATTCTCATTTTAGAAATCGGACATGTCGTAGGGTGGGTGAAGCGATAGCGTAACCCACCGCTAACGAAGGTCCTGGTGGGTTACGGCGCAAAAAGACGCGCCT
>ENA-OSEO01005403-OSEO01005403.1-sediment-metagenome-genome-assembly--contig:-NODE-5403-length-12314-cov-4.431315_pt1 | contig 12314 bp, 10 predicted proteins | sample MGYA00237883_ERZ534232 | MGnify/ENA metagenome assembly ERZ534232
TTGTTCGCCAGTTCCTGGCTCCCCGGAAGTGAGTACTCAGCCACCTCTATCGCACCGCCGAGATAGGTGATCTGGTCGTCGAGAATCGGGGGGATCTCCTGCCTGAGAACGGACAACACGCTGCCGAACACCGGGTGGCAGTGAACAACCGCGTTGACCTTCTTGCGGGCTTTGTAGATGCCGATGTGAAGCATCGTCTCGACCGAGGTCGCCAGTTCTCCCTCGACCCGCTGGCCGTCCAGGTCGACGACCGCGATGTGCAGCGATGGCTTAAGCTCTACCGTTGCTTCCCAGCGGTATGGCCTTCCGGCAGTGACTTCTCTGACGAAGTTGGTGGAGCCGTAAGGCGGCAGCTTCTGCAGCTGTTTCAGTGCCTCATCGGCGGTCATTTCGGAGGTAAGGATGCCCATCATCACACCCGCCGAGCGAAGACGCCGGATCAGCGCCCTGGTATCCACACCGGCCAGGCCGGGTATGCCATTGGAGCCGAGAAACTCGTGCAGGGTGCTGGTGCTCTGCCAGTGGCTGGGTGTGGGACAGTATTCCCTGACCACAAAGCCTCTCACCTGGATTTTCTTCGATTCGAAGTCCTGCTTGTTTATCCCGTAGTTGCCGATGAGGGGGTATGTGGGCACCACGATCTGACCGGCAAAGGATGGATCGGTAAGCATTTCCTGGTAGCCGGCCATGGCGGTATCGAAGACCACCTCGCCGTAGGTCGTGCTCTCGGCGCCGAAGGAGTGACCTTCGTAGACCGTACCGTCCTGTAGCGCCAGTATGGTGCGCCTGGTCATCGGTTCTTCTTGATCCTGATGGAGCTATCCAGGTAGGCCGCTTCTCCTCCGGCAATCGTGGCCATTACCCGGCCTCTGAAGTGATAACCGTCGAAAGGAGTATTTTTGCCATTCGAGATGAACTCCTGTCTGTTGACTATCCATTCCTTGCTGGTGTCGAACAGGGTGATGTCGGCCGGCGCGCCGGCCATCAGGGTGCCGAGCTTCCCGTGCCGTTCCCCGATAATCCTGGCTGGCTCCGCCGTCAGCCCGGATATTATCCTGGCCAGGCTCAGCTTGCCGCCGTGAACCAGGCTCATGAGGCAGGCGAAGGCTGTCTCGAAGCCGCTGATGCCAAAAGCTGCCAGGCCGAACTCGCACGTCTTGTCCACCAGAGTATGAGGGGCGTGGTCGGTGGCAATGACATCAATGATGTCGTCATCGAGCGCCTGGACCAGGGCGGCGGCAGCGTCCCAGCCCCAGCCGTCCAGCGCCAGCAGCCCCAGGCCGCGGCGCTGTTTCCAGCCGGCCAGGGGCGGCCGTTTCATGCCGCGATCTCCGGGAGGTCGCGGCCCGTCCTCAAAGCAGTTCCGCGACCAGCTCGGCCACCTTGTCCAGGTTGTGCTCGATGAGGCGGCCCATCTTCTCGGGCTGGCCGGCCCCCAGCAGGGGAAAGCCGCAGCACCACTCCTGGCCGCCCAGGATGGCGAAGTCCAGGCCGGCCCGGTCCATGACCTGGGCCGCGTGGGCCGGGATTCGCTGGGCTAAGGGGAAGAAAGAGGCGACGCAGCCGACGAAGTAGGCCATCTCGGCCCGGTCCTTCTCGAAGGCGTCCTCGGGCAGGCCCCGGATAAGCTCCCGCCAGTCGCCCCGCTCGTCGTTGTCGTCGCCGGAGATGTTGTGGTACTCGTTGAGCGACTCGGCCAGTTTGGCCATGATCCTGGGGTGGAGCTCGGCCTTGACCAGGAGCTCCCTGTCGGCCGTGACCAGGTCCCTGGTCTTGACCGCCGGGAAGCAGGCCTGGGTGCAGGCCCCGCAGCCAAAGCAGCTGAAGATCGAGGCTGCGATCTCGGCCGAGGGCTCGAGCTGGCCCTCGATGACCGCCCGGGTGAGGGCGTTGCGGCCCCTGGGGGTGGCCGCCTCGGTCCGCTGGACGGCGTAGGTGGGGCAGTTGGGCAGGCAGAAGCCGCAGCGGGTGCACTTGGCCACTTCCTCGTAGAAGAGCTTCCTGAGCTTGACCAGGTTCACGGTCTAGAGCCCTCCCAGGAAGCGGCCGGGGTTGAGGATCCGGTTGGGGTCGAACCTTTTCTTGAGTTCGGCCATGAGGGGAAAGTCGGGCCCGGGCGGACCCCAGGCGTCGAACTTCTCCCTGAACTCAAAGGGCGCGGCCTCGACGATCAGCCCGCCGCCCAGCTTTTCCGCCTCCCGCCGCAGGGCCTGGCACAGACGGACTTTGTCATTCAAGGTCGCTTTATAATTATAATTCCAGTTAAAGCAGGCCCAGGCCAGGCCGCAGCCGACCCGGCCCTGGAGGGCGCAGCGAACCCCCGCCTCCTCCGTAACGCGGGACCAGGCGGCCAGCAACCCTTCAAAGACCGAGACGGGGAAGCGCCCCTTCAGCCGGACGGGCTCAAAACGGTCGGTCCGCTCGGGCAGATCGGACAATTCCGCCCACAAGTCCACGGTAAAGCCGTAGTCCAGGCGGTGAAACCCGGCCGCCCCGTGCCGGTCGGCCAGGCCCTGGATTTCTTCAACCTGGCGCGCCACTTCCTCATCGAACCCGGCGAACCCGACGGCTAACCACCAGCCGCCCGGCGGAAGGTCAAGCCCCAACCCGTCCTTGGGCGCCTCACTGATCACCGGGGCGAGCGCCAGGCCCTCGTGGTTCATCAACTCAACGGCCGTCGGCAGCAGCTTTGAGTTCAGCAAAGCGGTGGAAAAAGCCGCGGCCTTGGGCAGAGTGTCAAAGAATACCAGACAGGCCGCCTCATCCTCGGGCAGGGGCAGCAGCCTGAAGGTCATCTCCGCGATCAGGCCCAGGCTGCCCAGGGAGCCGATGAGAAGCTTGGAGACGTCATAGCCGCTGACGTTCTTGACCGTCTTGCCGCCGGCGCCGATTATCTCGCCCGTGGGCAGGATGAAGCGCAGGCCCAGGACCAGATCGCGGGCCTGGCCGAAGCGGAGGCGCTGGGGGCCACTGGCGTTGGCCGCGACCAGGCCGCCCAGGGTGGCCTTATCGGGCCGGGGCGGGTCCAGGGGCAGGCGGACGCCCTTGTAGGCCCTGTCGGAGCGGATGGCCTCGGCCTTGTCCCTGAGCCGGCCATCCAGGGGGAAGTAGCAGCGGTTCTCGGCCCCGGCCAGGAGGTCCTGCAGATCGGCCAGGACCACCCCGGCCTGGGCCGTGGCCGTCAGGTTGGCCGGGTCCAGGTCGATGATCCGGTTCAGGCGTTTCAAGGAGAGGACCAGATCGAACCGTTCGGGCAGGTTGCCCAAATCTCTCTTGGTCCCGCCGCCCCAGGGAATGACGCCCCATTTTTCCCTGTTGGCCAGCTTGAGTATTTCAGCCGCCTCCTCAACGGTCTCCGGCAGGACCATCGGCGGGATGCGGCCGTGGGACAACAGCCCGATAGAGGCGGCCTCCCCGGTGAGCACGGCCTCGCGCGGCAGGATCTGAGTTAACAGAGACTCAACCACCGATACCCCTTAAAGCCGCGGCAGGACCTTGCCCGGGTTGATTAGCTCCTCCGGGTCGAAGGCCCGCTTGACCTTCCACATGGCGGCCACGTCCTCGTCCGAGAAGATGAGATCCATCTCGGCCAGTTTCTCCAGGCCGATGCCGTGCTCGCCGGAGATGGTCCCCCCGGCCTGGACGCAGAGGCGCATGATCTCCGAGCCGGCCTTCATCACCCGGGCCTTCTCCTCCGGGTCGCGGGCGTCGAAAAGGATGAGGGGGTGGAGGTTGCCGTCGCCGGCGTGAAAGACGTTGCCGATGGCCAGGTCGTACTTGCGGCCGACCTCGAGGACCTGGGCCAGCACCCGGGGCAGCTCGGTCCGGGGCACGGTCCCGTCGCAGACCATGTAGTTGGGTCTCAGCCGGCTGACCGCGCCGAAGGCCCCCTTGCGGCCGGCCCAGAGGGCCTCCCGCTCGGCCGCGTCCCTGGCCGCCCTGACCTGGCGGACCTTGTTGGCCCGGCAGATGGCCGTGATCCGCTCGGCCAGGCGCGGGAGTCCGTCGGCCAGGCCGTCCAGCTCGATGATCAGGACCGCCTCGGCGTCCAGGGGGTAGCCGGCCTTGACCGACTCCTCCACGGCCTTGATGACCAGCCTGTCCATCATCTCCAGGGTGGCCGGGACGATGCCCGCGGCGATGATGGCCGAGACCGTGTTGGAGGCGTCCTCGATGGTCTCGAAGATGGCCAGCAGGGTCTTGATCGCCTCGGGCTGGGCGATCAGGCGGAGGTAGATCTTGGTCACCAGCCCCAGGGTCCCCTCGGAGCCGACCACCACTCCGGTCAGGTCGTAGCCCGGGGCGTCGGCCACGGGCGAGCCCACCTGGACCAGGCGGCCGTCGGCCAGGACCAGCTCCAGGCCCAGGACGTGGTTGGTGGTCACCCCATACTTGAGGCAGTGGGGGCCGCCGGCGTTCTCGCCGACGTTGCCGCCCAGGCTGGAGGTCTTCTGGCTGGCCGGGTCGGGGGCGTACTGGAGGCCTAAATTGGCCACCTCGTTCTGCAAGTCCAGGGTGACAACGCCCGGCTCAACCAGGGCCACCCGGTTGGCCGGGTCGATGTTCAGGATGCGGTTCATCCGGGCGAAGGCCACCACCAGGCCGCCCCGGATGGGCACCGGCCCGCCGCTGAGGCAGGTCCCCGAGCCCCGGCCGGTCACCGGGATCTTGTGCTCGTGGGCCAGCCGGACCACCCGGCTGACCTCCTCGGCGCCGCCGGGCAGGACGACCGCCTCGGGCCGGGCCATCTCCAGGTAGGCGTCGTAGCTGTAGAGGTGGCGGTCCACCTCGGAGTGGAGGACGTTGGCCGGGCCGACGATCCGGCCCAGGCGCTCGATCAGCTCGGCGCGGTCCATGGGCGCTTCCGGGGCCTTGGCTCGGGCTGGGGCCGCTCAGGCCCGGCCGTAGACCGCCGCCGCCGCTTCAAGAGCCCCGGAGCCGACCTTGACCCCCTGGGACCGGAGCACCGACTCCAGGGCGGCCAGGAAGAGGGTCACGTTGCGCCGGGTCGAGGAGGCGCCCATGAGGCCCACCCGCCAGACCTTGCCGGCCAGGGCGCCCAGCCCGCCGCCGATCTCGATGCCGAAGCCGTTGAGCAGGGCCTTGCGCGCGGCCGCGTCGTCGGTCCCCTCCGGAATGACCACGGTGTTGAGCATGGGCAGGCGCTCGCCCTCCTTGACCAGCATCTTCAGGCCCAGGGCCTCGACCCCGGCCACCAGGGCCTGGTGGTTGGTCAGGTGCCTGGCCCAGCGGGCCTCCAGGCCCTCCTCGGCGATGATCCTGAGCGCCTCGCGCAGGGCGTAGATCATGTTCACCGGCGCGGTGTGGTGGTACTTGCGCTCGGCCCCCCAGTAGGAGCCGACCAGGCTCATGTCCAGGTACCAGCTCACCACCGGCCGCTTGCGGCTCTTGAGCTTGTCCAGGCCGGCCTGGCTGAAGGAGACGGGCGAGAGGCCCGGCGGGCAGGAGAGGCACTTCTGGGTGCCGGAGTAAGCCGCGTCGATGCCCTCCTTGTCCAGGCCGATGTCCATGCCGCCCAGGGAGGTGACCATGTCCACCAGAAAGAGGGCCCCGGCCTCGTCGGCGATGGCCTTGAGATCCTTGAGGGGCTGGCGGACCCCGGTCGAGGTCTCGGCGTGGACCACGGCCAGGACCTTGGGCCGGCGGCCCTTGACGGCCTGGCGAACCGCCTGGGGGTCGATGGACCGGCCCCACTCGGCGTCGACCCGGATCAGCTTGCCGTCCAGGCGGCCGACGATGTCGGCCATTCGGGTGCCAAAGACGCCGTTGACGCAGACCACGACCTCGTCGCCGGGCTCGATCAGGGTGACCAGGCAGGTCTCCATGCCGGCCGAGCCGGTGCCGGAGACCGGGATGGTCAGGGCGTTATGGGTCTGGAAGAGAAACCGCAGCAGGCGCTGGGTCTCGTCCATGGTGGCCAGGAAGTAGGGATCCAGGTGGCCGACGCAGGGCGCCGAGAGGGCCTGGAGCACCCGGGTGGGTACGTCGCTGGGGCCGGGGCCCATCAGGACTCGGGAGCCGGGATCAATGTCGCGAAAGTCCGTGGCCTTGAAGCTCATCTGCTCCTCCACTGAGGCTCGGCCTCAAACCGGGAAAATAACCAGTCAGAGCATAGGCAAGAGGCTCAAGGGTGTCAAGGAGAGAGGCCCCCCAGACCGTCTCGGTCTGGGGGGCCTCCCGATCGACTCGGCCGCCGGTCCGGCTCAGCTCAGCGAGGCGTAAAGGTAATAGGTCCCCGTGGCCGAGGAGCCGTAGGCCCGGACCCTGATGTAGTAGTAGCCGGGCGTGACCGAGCGGCTGATCAGGAAGTTGTACCCGGTGCCGCTGTCGTCGTTGTAGGTCAGCAGCGAGCAGCTCGAATTGTAGAGGTAGCCGTAGGTGTCCAGGTTGCTGCTGGTGTAGCTGGTGTAGATCTGCAGGGTGCCGCCGTAGGAGACCCAGACGCGGTAGTAGTCGTTCTCGCCGGCCGTGCTGATGCTGCCCAGATAGGTCTGGCCGAGGTTAATCGAGCTCGCGTTGGCGCAGCTCGTCCCGGCCCCGGTGCCGCCGCCGGTGCCCCCGCCCGTGCCGCCGCCCTCGTAGTAGGTGTAGGCGCCGCTGCCCAGGTAGAGGGTGTAGCTGCCGGTGCCGGAGGTAGAGTAGTGCCTCACCCGGACGTAGTAGTAGCCGGAGGAGGCGTAGTAGTAGATGCGGAAGTTGTTGTTGGTCCCGCTGTCGTCGTTGTAGGTCACCAGGGAGCAGGCGGAGTTGTAGAGGTAGCCGTAGGTGTCCAGGCTGCTGTCGGTGTAGGCCAGCAGATAGCCGCCCGAGAAGTAGAAGCGGTAGTAGTCGTTGTCCCCGGCGTAGCCTATGGAGCCGTAGATCCGGGAGTTGTAGACGACCGACATGTACGACGAGCAGCCGCTCCCGGCGTCGCTGCCCCCGCCCGTGCCGCCGCCGCCCCCGCCGCCGTTGAGGGAAGTGTAGAGGACGTAAGACCCGGTCCCGGAGCTGGAGTAGTGCCTGACCCGGATGTAGTAGGTCCCGGCGTTGAGGGTCCGGCTGATCCGGAAGTTGAGCCCGCTGCCGCTGTCATCGTCGTAGGCCAGGGCCGAGCAGTAGGAGTTGAGGAGGTAGCCGTAGGTGTCGGTGTTGCCCGAGGTGTAGACCGTCAGCGTGGCCGAGGTGCCCAGGAAAACCCGGTAGTAGTTGTTCTGGCCGGCGTAGCTGATGGAGCCGTAGACCGAGCCGTTGGTGGAAATGTAGGTGGCGTTGTAGCAATCCTGGGCCAGGACCGGGCCGGCCAGCCCGGCCGCCAGTAAAATCAGGCCCAGACCAAGACCAAGCTTCTTGAGCCAGTGAGTCATGTTTCTCCTCCCCCGCAATGTCCCAGACAGCCTGGGTTAGAAAGTTCCCGCCCCCCGCCTGCCCCGCGGCCGGTTTCCCCGGCCGGGGGATCAAAAGAAAAAGCGGGCTCAATAGCCCGCGACAAGGGATTGGCCCGCTTTCCGGCCTTGACGATAAGGTATTTCAACCGGCCGATCGTATAGGCCTCTCCTGGTCGTTCCCGGCCCGGTCCAGCCTAAAAACGCGAGCCCCAAAGGGCTCGCGTTTTCATCTTAGCCGGATCACCGACCGCAGGATAATTTTAAAGGAGAAGGTAAGGCCGTGTCAAGAGCTCCCGTGGGCAGGAGAGGGCTGATTTCAAGTAATTGTCGCCATCAACACGCTTGTCTCTCAGGCTTTCGGCCGCCCGGCCTCATTGACGGGCCGGGGAGCGGCCGCGGCCCGGTAGACGGCCAGGAGGCGGTCCATGAGCCGCTCGGGCTCGAAGTCCCGGCTAACCCTGGTCTGGCCGGCCCGGCCCAGCCCCAGGGCCAGCTCGTCGGCGGCGGCCAGGCGGTCGGCCGCCTCGGCCAGGGCACCGGCCTCGCCGGCCGGGACCAGGCAGCCCTCCCGGCCCTGGCCCAGCCAGTCGGCCACCCCGCCGACTGCGGCGGCGATGACCGGGGTTCCGGCGGCCAGGGCCTCCAGGCCGACGATGCCGAAGGGCTCGGCCCAGAGGCTGGGCAGCCAGAGGGAGCGCGCCCCGGCCAGAAGGCGGGCCATGGCCGGCCGGTCGGCCCAGCCAAAGAAGCGCACCCGGCCGGCCGAGGCCTGGGCCGACCGGGCCGCCTCCCCGGCCAAGGGACCGTCGCCGGTGACGACGAGCGGGAGGGGCTCTTTTAGCCTCCCGGCCGCGGCCAGGGCCACCCGGAGGCCCTTGCGCTCCACCAGCCGCCCGGCCAGGAGATGGTAGGCCCCCGCTTCGGTCCGGGGCGGTAACTCCAGGCCGCTGACAAAGGGCGGCAGCACCTCGATCCGATCGGCCGGGGCTCCGGCGGCCGCGAGCTGCCGGGCCATGTAGGACGAGAGGACCAGGAGCCGCCTCAGCCCGGCCGCCGCCTCGAGCCGCCGCCGGGTCAGCTCCATCAGCCTGGCCCCGTATTCGGCCTCCTCAAAGCAGCCCCGGCAGGCCGGCCCCAGGACCAGGTTGCAGGCCCGGCCCCCCGGAGTGACCTGGCCCCGGCCGGGGCAGAAGAGGCGGTGGTCCTGGACGGTCATCAGCCCCCGGCCCGAGGACGCGGCCAGGTCCAGGAGGTCCGGGTCCATCAGGTTGTGGACGTGGATGACCTGGGGTTGGAACTCATCCAGGAGCCGCTCCAGGCGAGCCCGGGCCGCCCGGCCGCCCCGGGGCTTGAGCCCGCCCCGGTCCAGGCCCTTGACCCGCCGCCAGGGCCCCAGGCCGGCCCGCTCCGCCGGGGGCAGGCTGGCGTCGTCCAGGCCCACGGCCAGGAGGGTCTCGACCCGGCCCCGGAGCCTCTCCAGCAGCCCGATCAGGTGGCGGTCGGCCCCGCCCCTGGCCGAGAGCCGGTCGTGGAGAAAGAGGACCCGCACGAGCCCCAGTCTACCAGGCCGGGGCGGCGCCTGGCCAGGAACGTTGACACCGGCCCGGCCAGGGCCTTAGTCTGATCTGGCGGTTTGGGCAGCATGACCCGCAAGGAATACATCATCCGGCAGAAACGGGATTTCGGCCGCCGGGCCCTGGGGGTCTTCCCGGCCGTCTACCCCAGGGAGCTTCTCTGGGCCTTCAACGTCCTGCCGGTGGAGATCTGGGACCCGCCCCTGGAGCTCACCGCGGCCCAGGCCCACCTGCAGCCCCACATCTGCTCGGTGGTCCAACTGGGCCTGGAGCTGATCCTCCAGGGCAAGGCCGAGCCGGTCGACGGCTTCCTTTTCCCCCACACCTGCGACTCGATCCAGAACCTGGCCTCGCTGGTTTCCGACTGCCTCGAGCCCGGCCAGCCCTGCTACTTCCTCTACCTGCCCAAGGAGCCCTTCGCCGCCTCGGCTAGGATTTACTATCAGGCCCAGCTCAAGGCCCTGGCCAGGGACCTGGAGGGCCAGTTCGGCCGGCTGGACGAGGACAAGCTCAGGGAAGCCGTCCGGACGGGCCGCCGGCTGAATATTTTATTGGACCGGCTCTACCGGGACCTGGCCGCCGGCCGGCTGGACTGCGGCAGCGTCGAGTTCTACCGGCTCGTCCGGCGGGGCGAGTACCTCTGGCCGGACGATTGGGCCGTCGAGCTGGAGGCCCTGCTGGCCCGGCCGCCCCGGGAGGCCCCGGCCGGCCGGGCGGCCGTGGTCCTGAGCGGCCTGCTGCCCAACCCGCCCGAGCTGCTGGATTTGTTGGACCGGCTCGGCCTCCGGGTGTCCGGGGACGACCTGCTCTGCTGCGGCCGCCGGCTGATCGACCGGATTGAGGAGGGGCCGCCCCCGGACGATCCCTGGGCCGCCCTGGCCGAGGCCTTCTTCCGGCTGCCGCCCTGCTCGACCAGGGCCAGCGCCCAGGCCGAGCGGCTCAAGCGCCTTCTCGAGCTCGTCCGGGCCGGCCAGGCCAGGGGGGTCATCTTCTGCCCGGTCAAGTTCTGCGAGCCCGAACTCTTTGACCTGCCCATCCTGACCGCCGAGCTGAAGGCCCGGGGCGTCCCGACCCTGGTCCTGGACCTGGAGGTCAACCAGGGCCTCTCCGGCCAGCTCAGGACCCGGGTGGAGGCCTTTGCCGAGATGTTGGGCTGAGGAGAGGGACCGGAGTGCTTGCCCCGGCCAGATACTGGTTCATGAAGGACCTGGGCGCGCCGCTGCTCATGGGCCTTAAGGAGCTGACCCGGCGGCGGAAACCGGCCCGGCCCGATACCGACTTCGGCCCGCCCCTGAGGAGCTCGGCCCGGCTCAAGGAAATCATGACCCGCCACTACTACCTGGCCCGCTTCGCCCCGGGGGCCAGGCCGGTGGCCTGGGTCAGCTCCGGGGCCCCGGTGGAGCTCTTGAGGGCCTTCGACTTCTACACCGTCTACCCCGAGAACCACGGCGCCCTCTGCGGAGCCAGGCGCTTAGGCCCCCGGATCGCCGGGGAGGCCGAGGAGCGGGGCTACAGCCAGGACCTCTGCTCCTACGCCCGCATCGACCTGGGCCACTTCTTCTCGGGCCAGACCCCGGTCGGCCGCCTGCCCAGGCCGGAACTGCTCTTCTGCTCCAACAACATCTGCCAGACCGTGCTCTACTGGTACAAGGAACTGGCCCACTACCTGGGCGTCCCCCTCCTCCTCTTTGACACGCCCTTCAACTACATCGGCCTGACCGGGCCCGACCTGGCCTACATGACCCGCCAGCTCGAGGACATGATCCCCGACCTGGAGCGGATCTCGGGCCGGAGGTTCAACCCGGCCAAGTTCAGCCGGGTCCTGAACCTGGCCAGGGAGACGGCCGCCGCCTGGGGCCGGGTCCTGGCCACCCTCACGCACCGGCCGGCTCCGATGACCATCTTCGACGCCTTCGCCCACCTGGCCCCCATCGTCTCCCTGAGAGGCCTCCCGGTCGCCCGGGACTACTACCTGCTCCTGCTGGAGGAGCTGGAGGAGCGGGTCAGGTCCGGGATCGGGGGGCTCAAGCAGGAGCGCAAGCGGCTGATGTGGGACAACATCGCCGTCTGGTTCAAGTGGCGCGATTGGGCCAGGCTCTTCGCCCAGCGGGGCTACAGCCTGGTCGCGGCCACTTACACCAACGCCTGGGCCGAGACCATCGACAACCTGGACCCGGACCGGCCCTTCGAGTCCCTGGCCCGGGCCTACTCCCTGATCATCCTCAACCACAACCTCAAGCACCGCCTGGAGCTGATGACCCGGATGGCCCGGGACTTCGAGGTGGACGGCCTGGTCATCCACTCGGCCAAGAGCTGCAAGCCCTACTCGGTGGGCCAGTACGACATCAAGCGACTCCTCCGCGACCGCCTCGACCTGCCTTCGGTGGTCGTCGAGGCCGACATCACCGACTCCCGGGTCTTCTCCGAGGAGCAGGCCCAAGCCCGTCTGGAGGCCTTCTTCGAGACCCTGGAGGGCCGGGGGCCGGGAGGAAACGAAGAGGCTCCATGAACCACTTTGCCGGACTCGACGTCGGCTCCCTGTCCACCGAGGCGGTGGTCATCGACGCCCGGGACCGCCTCCTGGGCTGGTCGATCATCGACACCGGGGCCCACTCCACCGAGGCCGCCCGGGCGGCCCTGGACCTGGCCCTGGCCCGGGCCGGCCTGGGACCGGACCGGATCGACCTGATCGTGGCCACCGGCTACGGCCGGGTCTCGGTCCCCTTTGCCGGGAAGCAGATCACCGAGATAAGCTGCCACGCCGCCGGGGCCCACCACCTCTTCCCGGACACGGGCACGGTCATCGACATCGGCGGCCAGGACTCCAAGGTCATCCGCCTGGACCAGGCCGGCAAGGTGGTTGACTTCTGCATGAACGACAAGTGCGCCGCCGGGACCGGCCGCTTTCTGGAGGTCATGGCCGCCAAGCTCCAGGTCCCCCTGGCCGAGCTGGGCCGGCTCTCGCTCAGCGCCCGGGAGGAGGTCCAGATCTCCTCGGTCTGCACCGTCTTCGCCGAGTCTGAGGTGGTCTCCCTGGTGGCCCGCAACCGGCCCAAGGACGAGATCATCCGGGGCCTGCACCGGGCCATCGTCAACCGGGTCTACAACCTGGTCCAGATGGTCGGCCTCCACGGCCAGGTGACCATGACCGGCGGCGTGGCCAAGAACCAGGGCGTGGTCGCCCTGCTGGCCGAGAAGCTGGGCCAGCCGGTCCGGGTCAGCGACGAGCCCCAGATCGTCGGGGCCCTGGGCGCGGCCCTGCTGGCCCGGCGGCGGGGCTAGGTGTAGTTGTCAAAGACATTGTTCACAGTTGGTGAGTCTGGAGATTGGGGGTTTGCCGTTGAGGGCCATG
>ENA-OSEO01005404-OSEO01005404.1-sediment-metagenome-genome-assembly--contig:-NODE-5404-length-12313-cov-4.040536_pt1 | contig 12313 bp, 12 predicted proteins | sample MGYA00237883_ERZ534232 | MGnify/ENA metagenome assembly ERZ534232
ATAGCCGCGCAGGGCCAGGTCCTTCGCCGCGGTGAGGCCCGCGGGACCGGCGCCGACGACCGCGATCTTCTCCTTCCGGTCGACCGTGACGGGGCTGATCTCAGGACGGGAGGCGTTGTCGGTGATGAAGCGCTTGATGAACTTGATGGCCAGCGTCTCGTCCAGGGTGTTGCGGCGGCACTTGAACTGGCACTGGTGGTCGCAGACCCTCCCGCAGACGGCGGGGAAGGGGTTCGTCCACATCATGACCTTGTAGGCGTCGTCGAACCGGCGGGCGCGGACCAGGGCCATGTACTTGGGGACATCCATCCCGATGGGGCAGGCGTTCTGGCAGGGCGATTTGAAGAGCGCCGAGCACACGCCGGCCGGGCAGTGCTTGTCCCTGATGTGGGCCTCGTACTCGTCCCTGAAGTACCGGAGGGTGCTCAGGACGGGGTTGGGGGCGGTCTGGCCGAGGCCGCAGAGGGCGGCGTTCTTGATGATGTCGGCCATCTCTTCCAGGAGTTCGATGTCCCCCTCCTTGCCTCTCCCCTCGCAGATGTTAGTGAGGATCTCCAGCATCCGCTTCGTCCCCTCGCGGCAGGGGGTGCACTTCCCGCAGGACTCGTCTTGGCAGAAGTCCATGAAGAAGCGCGCCATGTCGACGGGGCACATGTCCTCGTTCATGACGATCAGGCCGCCGGACCCCATGATGGCGCCCAGCTTGGCCACGTTCTCGTAGTCCACCGGGGCGTTGAGATGCTGCACGGGGATCATTCCCCCGGAGGGCCCGCCCAGCTGGGCGGCCTTGAACTTCTTTCCCTTGGGGATACCGCCGCCGATGTCGTACACGATGGTCCCCAGGGAGGTCCCCATGGGCACCTCGACGAGGCCCACGTTGTTGACGTCGCCCGTGAGGGCGAAGACCTTGGTCCCCTTGCTCGCCTCGGTCCCCACGCCGGCGAACCAGGCGCTCCCCTTGGCGATAATCTGGCCGACGCTGGCCAGGGTTTCCACGTTGTTCAGGACGCTCGGTTTCCGCCAGAGACCCGCGACGGCGGGGAAGGGCGGACGGGGCCGCGGCATCCCGCGATTCCCCTCGATCGATGTCATGAGGGCCGTCTCCTCGCCGCAGACGAAGGCGCCCGCGCCCTGGTAGACCTCGAGGTCGAAATTGAAACCGGTGTCCAGGATGTTCTCGCCGAGGAGGCCGTATTCCTTCGCCTGCCCGATGGCGATGTCCAGCCGGCGCAGGGCCAGCGGGTATTCGGCGCGGCAGTAGATGTACCCCTTGTGGGAGCCGATCGCCTTGGCGGCGATCACCATCCCCTCGAGGACGGCGTGGGGATCGGCCTCGAGGACGCTCCGGTCCATGAACGCTCCGGGATCGCCCTCGTCGGCGTTACACAGGACGTACTTGACGTCGCCCTTCGACTGGGAGGCGAACTTCCACTTCAGGCCGGTGGGGAAGCCGGCGCCGCCGCGGCCGCGGAGACCGGAATCGAGGACCTCCTGGATGATCTGCTCCGAGGTCATCTCGGTGAGTGCCTTGGCCATCCCGGCATAGCCGTCGCGCGCGATGTACTCGTCGATCACCTCCGGGTCGATCAGCCCCTTGTTCCTGAGCACCCGCAGTTCCTGGTGGGCGAAGAAGGGGATGTCGTGCATCGCGGGGATCGTCTCCTCCGTGGAGGGCTCCTTGTACAGGAGACGCTCCAGGGGTCTCCCCTTGAGGAGATGCTCTTCGACCAGCTCGGGGACGTCTTCCGGCTGGACCATCATGTAGATGATCCCGTCGGGGTAGACGACCATGATGGGCCCCATGGCGCAGAAGCCGTTGCAGCCCGTTTCAACCAGCTTTACTTCATCGGCGAGGCCCTGTCTGGCCAGCTCGGCGGCGAGCGCCTGCTTTACCTTCGCGCTCCCCGTGGCGTGACACCCGGTGCCCCCGCAGATCAGTAGGTGAGACCGAAAAACTTTCATCGGATATGTATCCTCCTTCGTATCGATTCGTTGCGTCCTACTCCGTTACCTTGGCCAGGACAAAGGGGGTCTGGACCTCGCCCTCGAGGATGTGCCGCTTGAAGACCTGCCGCATCTTGTTCGGATTCATGAATTCATAGATGATGGGGTTCTGGCCGAGGACCTCGACGGTTACCTCCGGTTCCCTGCTGCACAGTCCCATGCATCCCGACGTGGTGACGACGACGTCGGTGACGCTCGCCTCTTCGATCTCGCCCATCAGGGTGTCCATCACCTCGCGCGCCCCGGCGGCGATCCCGCAGGTCCCCATGTGGACGGTCACCTTGACACGTCTCTCGCCCGCCCTCAGGGCGGTTTCTCCCTGCACGCGCTCCTTGATCTTCTTCAGATCCTCTATCTTTAATTTCGCCATGTCGTGCCCCTCTAGTTGTATTGTTGTAGGATGTCCTTCAGCTTGTCGGGTTTGACCCGCCCGTGGATGTCGTCATCCACCACGACGACCGGACCCAGGCCGCACGCCCCGAGGCACCGGACGGTTTCGTAGGTGAACATGCGGTCCGCCGTCGTCTCCCCCTCCTTGATGCCGAAGAGCTTCTCCATGTTCTCGGCGATCTTCTTGCCGCCCCGCACGTAGCAGGCGGTCCCCAGGCAGACGCGCACCGTGTGCTTGCCGCGCGGATGCATGGTGAAGAATGAGTAGAAGGTGACGACGCCGTAGACGTGGCTGAAGGGGATGCCGAGCTCTCTCCCGATCCGCTTCTGGACGGGGACCGGCAGGAATCCCAGGAGCTCCTGGGCCCTCTCCAGGACGGGGATCAGGCCCCCGGGCTGGCCCTTGTGCCGCGCGATGATCCCGTCCAGTTCCTTGATCTGTTCCGGGGTAAACTCCTTTAAAAGTTCGTCGTACTCTGAATCCATATATTCCTCCTTGATGGAAGATCGAAAGAGAAAGGCGGGGAGCTATCTCCCGGCCCCGATCTCTTTCAGACCGTCCCGTATGTTCTCCTTTAAAAACTGCAGCACCGCCGGATGATCGATGGGAACATCCTCCAGCTCGCTCTTTACCTCCCGCGTGTCCAGCGTGTACCCCTCGCCGCCGCTTGCGTGCGTGTACACGAAATCGACTCCCGGACTGCCGGCGATCATGGTGGTCATCGTCGTCGCCATGTCCCCCAGGGGCTGGCGGTCGATGTGGCGGTATCCGAATTCCGCCGTCACCGTCGTCCCTTTCCCCTTTTTGGATTCGATCGTGCACCCCCCGCCGGTGAGCTTCGCGGCCTGGGAGAGCATGGGCAGCCCCAGCCCCACCCGGCGCACCGTCTTGGAGGTATAGAAGGGGTCTAGGACTTTTTTTACGACGTCCGGCTCCATTCCCTCTCCGTTGTCGGCGATCTCGATCCGCAGGAGATCCGTCTCCCGGTCCTCGGTGATCGCGATCCGCACCAAGGTCGCCCCCGCCCTCGTGGAGTTCTCGACGATATCGAGGATATTCATGGAGAGCTCCAGCATGGGTCACTCCCTGACGTACCGTCCCTCGCGTCCCTCCAGGGCCAGCTTCAGCTCGGCGAGCGAGGGTTCCTTCATGGCGATCGTCGCGGCCCCCTCCCCGATGTCCCGTATGAAGTGGGCGTCGGACGAGACGATGAAGGGGTAGCCGCCCAGTTCGGGGTACCGCTTGCGCGCCTCCTTCACCCCCGTCCTCCGGGATATCTCGAGGGCGTCGAACCGAATATCTGGGGGGATGAACCCCAGCTGTCCCATGACGCTGAAGCTCTCACGGTCTATGTGCGCGGCGATCGCGAGCCCGCCCGCGCCGTGGACCGCCTCGACGATCTCCCGGAGCGAGATATCGGCGGCGCCTATCAGGAGCCGGTCGTTGAATCCCTCCACCTCGTCCGCCGCGTTGACGATCGCCTGGCAGCCGAATATCTCTTCCCGGTTCGAGCCGGAAAGGGCCGCATAGACCACCTCCTGCACCTTCAGCAGGTCATCCATATGTTCGAAGAGCGCGACGACATGGGCCTCTTCCCTGCCGGTGATCTCCATCCCGGGAAGGACATGGAGCGGCGTTCCCCGGGCGGCCTCGATCACGTACCGGACGTTCTCGGAGGCGTTATGATCGCAGATGCCGATCACATCCAGCCCCGCGGCGACCGACCGCTCCACCAGGGCGGACGGATACATGTCCAGATCGGCGCAGGGGGAGAGACAGGTATGTATGTGCAGATCGCACCGGAACTCCTGTATCCCCGTTGCCATAGGTACCCCGATTCTGAGGGAGCCTCCCGGCCGGTGCCTTCCCGGTGCATCTCCGGTCAGGGGTGCAGCAGGGCGTATATCCTGCCGGCGATCTCGAACCCGGACAGCCCGGTCACCAGGATCGGTATCCCCTCCTGCGAGGCGCGCTCGACGGTGTCCGCCTCCGGCTCCCTCCCCTGAGTGAGGATGATACCCGCGTGTTCCTTCAGGACGCTCACCGCAACGATGTTCTGGTGTGTCTGGCAGGTAATCCATACGTCGCCGCTCCCGCTCCCCGCCATGACGTTGCTCAGAAGATCGCCCACGTGCCCGCCCGACACCTCTCTGTCCAGCCGGTCCCCGCCGCACCGCACCGTCAGATCCAGTTGGTTCACCAGAAAAGCCAGATCCATATCCTCTCACCTGTTGATCACGATCTTGAGATGGGTTCCCTTCCACTCTTCCGATAATATCTCAAAGGTGTCGGAGCAGTTCTTGATGTTGAAAAGTCCCATCCCCGCGCCGAACCCCATCTCCCGTATCCGGTCATTCGCCGTGGAATACCCCTGCTGCATGGCCTGTTCGATATCGCTGATGCCGGGGCCGATGTCCTCTACATCAATCAGTATCCGGTCATCCGTTACACGGAGATTTACCGTCCCGCGGATGGCGTAGGATATGACATTGATTTCCGATTCGTAGGTGGCGATCGCGGCCCTCCGCAGTATGTCATTCGGTATGTCAAATGTTTTCAAGATCTTTTTTACTTCAACAGAGACCTTGCCTGCGTCTTCAAATCGGTCGCCTTCAATCGGGAAAGAAATCTCACATGTTTCACTCATAGGGGGACAACGCTCTCCGGGCCTTCGATCTTCCGGACGCAGCCGACTATTCCGTTCGCATACAACCTCCCCGACGTCTCAAAGAGGATATATCGTGTTGATAGAACCGGAATTTCCAATTCTTCCGCCAGATGCAGGGTATCTTCGGGGGGAATCTTTCCTCTGACCAGGAGAATTGCCGAATTGTCGACGATACTTGCGATCCTGACGATCTGAGGATTGGTGAGGCCCGTAATCATTATACTTCCGGGTTTTGCGAAGGCGAGGACATCGCTCATGAGATCGGCGGCGAAGGCGGTTTGTACCTCGATGTCCAGATGGTTCTTTCCCATCAGAACCGTGGCATCCAGAAGGTCAGCTATCTCACGGAGAGTCATTTTGTTTTCCTTCCCTGCCGGTTATTTCCGTTCCGTCCGCTCTGCCCGGCGAATTTCCCCGGGGGTGCAGCCCGCGGGCCGAGGCGATATAGCGAAACAGGGTGGACATGCCGACACAAGAAATCGACTTCCCCTAGCATAAGGTTGCGGGCAAGTCAATGTATTTAGGGTTTGTCGCTTGAGCGTGTCGACAGCCATATTCCAGGAGCATGGCAGCCCGGCAGAGACAAGGAAATGAGAACAAGGTCGCCGGCTCACGTTTGGCTGAGTCTCCCGTATTTTCGAGTTGACGCGACGGTTCCCCTCTTATATTGAAAGAGTAAACGAACGCTGGAACTGATGACTCTGTTTGATTTGAAAGGAGTGAACCCATGGAACGACTTCAACACGTCCTGTCCCCTGTCACGGTGAAAAACGTGGAAATTCCGAACCGCGTGGTCATGCCTCCCATGGGGACGAATCTTGGGAATGCTGACGGAACGGTGAGCGAAGCCAATATGGCCTATCTGAAACGGCGCGCGAAGGGCGGCCCGGGGCTGATCATCACCGAGATCGTCGCCGCCCACCCCGACGGGATCGCGATCGAAACGCAGCTCGGCGCTTACGATGACCGGTTTATCCCGGGACTCGCGAAGCTGGTCAGTGTTGCCCATGAGGCGGGGAGCAGGATCTTCATGCAGATCCATCACGCGGGCCGCGAGAGCCTGCACATGCTGAGCACGGGCAGGGCTGTGGGGCCGTCGGCGATTCCTAGCATCATCTACCGGATACCGCCGCGCGAGATGACGATCGACGACATCAGGGAGACGATAGCCGCCTTCGGATCGGCGGCCAAGCGTGCCCGTACTGCCGGATTCGACGGGGTGGAGCTGCACTGCGCCCACGGATATCTCCTTCATCAGTTTCTGTCGACTCTTTCCAATCAGCGGACAGACGAATACGGCGGCCCCACCCTGAAGGAGCGGGCGCGCTTTGTCGTCGAGGTCGTCGAGGCGGTCCGCAGAGAGGTGGGAGACGTGTTCCCCGTATCGATCCGGATCTCCACGGAGGAATTCATCAAGGGCGGGTACACGGCTGAGGACATGCAGACCATCCTCCCCGATTTCGTCTCCGCCGGGGTCGACGTCATCCACGCTTCCTTCGGGACCCACGGGAGCCCGGGGGGTATTACCAGCGCCCCCATCGAATACGAACCCGGCTTCAACGCCCGGCTCGCCCGGAAGGTCAAGGATGTGGTGGACGTACCGGTCATCGCCGTGGGACGCTTCAACGATCCGGCCCTGGCGGACGAGATCATCGGGCGCGGCGATGCCGATCTGGTCGCCTTCGGGCGCCAGTTTCTGGCGGACCCGGATTTCCTGATCAAGGCGCGGGAGGGAAGGACGGGAGATATCCGGAAGTGCATCGCCTGCAACCAGGGGTGCATCGAGCGGCTGATCCTCGGCGAGGGGAACGTCCGCTGCGCGATCAACCCCGAGACGGGGCAGGAGACGGTCTACCCCGAGGGATCGGCGGCACATCCGAAAAATGTCTGGATCGTGGGGGGCGGCCCTGCCGGTCTGACGGCAGCTAACGAGGCGGCCCGCCTGGGGCATACCGTCACGCTCTATGAGAAAGAGGATGAACTGGGCGGCCAGATCCGGTATGCGCGGATACCTCCGCACAAGGAAGCGTATGGAGAATGGATTGACTGGCTGATCAGCCAGGTGAAGAAGGCGGGTGTGCTGATCAGGACAGGGATGGAGATCACGGAAACGATGGTACGCGAAGGGAACCCCGGGGCGGTGATCCTTGCCGGAGGCGGGGAGAAGATCGTCCCCCATATACCGGGAATCGATCGTCCGCACGTCTGCGACGCCTGGCAGATCCTCGACGGGACCGTGAAGCCCGGAGAGAACGTTCTGATCATCGGCGGGGGGCTGATCGGGATGGAGACGGCTGACTTTCTCAGCGAACGGGGAAGCCGCGTGACCCTGGTCGAGATGCTCAAGCGATCGCCGGTGCTGAAGATCACCTCCCACGGATACATGGTGCATAAGCGGCTCCGTGACAAGGGGGCCCTGCTCATCTTCAATACGACGGTCAAGACCATTGGCGATGGGAGCGTGATGATCGAGACAGCCGGTGAAGAATCACAGGTAGCTCCCATCGATCAGGTCGTGGTTGCCGTGGGACTCAAACCGGGAGACGGTCTGAAGGCGGCCACCGACGCTGCGGGGATTCCCTGTGCGGTCGTCGGAGACGCCGCCGGCGCCCGGCGTATCATCGAGGCCACTGAAGAAGGGGCGCGGGCAGTTTGGGCACTGTAACGGATATCGGTCCCGTCCGGGGGGAGTGCCCTGTGGCGGAGAAAGACACACCAACTTGAAACTAAAGGAGATACGGATGTTCAAGACACGGATGACGGAGATGTTTGGCATAGAGCACCCGATCATGCTTGCGGGGATGAACTGGATTACGGAACCGAAACTCGTCTCAGCCGTCTGCAACGCCGGCGGTCTGGGTATCCTGGCAACGGCCCGGTGCACGCCTCAGGAGACCCGCGAGAATATCAGGCGGATCAGGGAGATGACGGACAAACCCTTCGGGATCAACCAGATCCTCGTGGGACCCGGCGCCAGGGAGAATATCGAGATCGCCATCGAGGAGAAGGTGTCCTTCATCAACTACTCTCTGGGGAAACCCTGGTTCGTCGACGACGTACACGCTTACGGCGGCAAGGTGATCGGTACGATCGCCATCGCGAGGCATGCGGCGCGCGCGGTCCAGCTGGGGTGCGATGCCCTGGTGGTGACGGGGCACGAGGCGGCGGCCCACGGCGCGGCGGCGACATCGATGGTCCTGATCCCCCTGGTGGCGGGCATGGTGGATGTCCCCCTGATCGCGGCGGGAGGATTCTACGATGGCCGGGGGCTGGCGGCGGCGCTTGCCCTGGGGGCCGACGGGATATCGATGGGGAGCCGGTTCATGGTGGTCAAGGAGAGCATGGTCCACGACAACTTCAAACAGCTCTGCCTGCAGGCCACGGAACAGGACACGCTCTACGACAACGTCTTCGACGGGATGGACGGCCGGGTTCTGAAGACGAAGGAGGCCGAGGCCATGACCAAACGGGGGTTCCCGATCGTCGAATCGATCAAGGGCGCGCTCCTCGTCAAAAGGCTGTTCAAGATGTCGTTCCTGAAGTTCGTGGGGCTGTCCATCGAGATGGTGCGGGCCGAGGAGGGGCACCCACTCTTGGTCCTGGCACGGCAGGCCGTGGGAAATATGAAGCACATGAAAGCGCTCAACGAAGGTGATGTCGAGGGCGGCATCCTTTTTGCCGGTCAATGCTGCGGCGGGATCACCGATATTCCCAGCGTACAGGAACTTATCGACCGGATAATCGAGGAAGCGGAGAATACGCTCGAACGCGTGAGCGCACTGAAGGGATAGCATTACCGGCGCGGCAGCGTTTCTGTAACATGCACCCGCACAGTTCTTTTCTGTCGTCCAGTTATAACCTGATGCCGAACTGATGTTCCATCTGCCGTCCATCGCCTGCTTTCCGATCCTTGACGGCGGCTCTTCATTCTCATATATACCTGCATCAGAACGGGAGTATTATCATTGAATCATGCTCGAAAATACCCGGCAGTGACCGTGTTGGTTTTGGTTTCAATTCTGACATCCGGATGTGCCTCTACCCTGCCCGTGATCAGCGCGTCATCGACCGCCTTTAATCTGGGGACGATGGTATATCAGTCCATTGAAAATGCCAAAATCCTGATCAGAACATCCGATGGAGTGACAAAGGAATATCTCAGGGATATCAAGTCAATCGCGGTTTTTATCGGCCAGGAGAGCCGCGTTGAGCCCTGCGGGAGAATCGGAGATGTTGAGGCGGTATTCGGAGACAATCTCGCCATGCAATTGGCCCGGAAAGGATTTCGCATATACGATGCCGATGATATCAAAGCAGTCGATGAAAAACCCCGAATCCGGACTGGCTACCACACGGAAGAGATGCTCAGAATCAGCACACTGTTGGGCGCCCAGGCGATCATTTCGGGCCGTGTCGTTGCGGGTAAGACCTCCAGTGTGCTGGGCATGAGAAAGCAGAAAACGGTGGTGCACAGCGCGACCTTGACGGTGACCGGGATCGATCCTCGTCAGACGCTGATGACCATAGATATTGGATACAAAAACGGCCAGAGACCTTACGTGGCGGCGGAAGGGCTTGCTATCATCATTCAGGCGAAACTGGATGATCCCGATGCGGACATACAGGAACTCCTCAAGAAGGAGCGAGAAGCTTCTCCCAACTCATTGAGAGGGATTTTTGGCCGCCGGCACCACGATGAAGAATCCCCCGTGTCGGCTTTTGATGGAAGTCACTCATGAGGAAATGAATCGATGGTCAGAGTTACCCGCGGTAAAGAATCCGGTGAGGAAATCACCGGGGACTTCTCATTTCTTCCTCATTCTTCAGGCAACTCTTTATCGCCCGAGAGATCTCTCTTGGCAGCCAGAAGACGGCGCAGGGCCGTGGTATTGGTCAGAACGGCGAGGAGACACAATGCGGCGACAACGGGCATATCCTGACAGCGGGGGGCATACCATGATGCCGGCACCGTCAGGATCGATCCCGCCACGATCAGCAGGACCCGTTCGGGGCGTTGCATGAGACCCACGACGCGCGTTTTTCCCAGGGATTCCGCTCGCGCCTTGACATAGCTCACCATAAATGATCCGAGTATGGCCAGGATGATGATGAAGAACATCCAGTGGTATCGATAGAATACCAGAAGCCCGGCAAAAACGGTGAAATCGGCGCAGCGATCGAGTGTGGAGTCAAGAAGGGCACCGAATCGTGACGATTGGCCTGTGAGACGGGCGAACGTTCCGTCAAGGGTGTCGAGAAATCCGGAGAGGAGCAGCATGATGCCCCCCCACACGAAGAACCCGAGAGCGTAAAAGAAACCCGCGGCACATGATACAATTAAAGAAACCAGAGACACGACATGGGGCGACACGGTCGGCCGCGCGAATGGTGTGATCAGCCTTTCTATGATGCCATAGTACGTTTTGAGCAGTTGCTCTCTCATGGGCGGCTGTGCCTTCTATTTCTTGTGAACGGGTTATCCTTATTACTCGAAATCGTGCTCAGAAGCAATAGACGAGCCCAGCGTACCATGACGAAAACAGCCGGTAGGCACTCAATATCTGTGGCGAAGAGAGCGTGAGCTTCTACATTTTGGTTTTCATTTTCGATTTGTTATTGTACTATAACCAAGGTGGTTGATTGGATTTCTATTTGTAAATCGCGCCTTTTTGCTGATGTGGGGGAGGGCAAGTGTTGTGAGAAAGATCAAAATAGCGGTGGCTGGCGTCGGGAATTGCGCCAGTTCGCTGATTCAGGGAATTCACTATTATAAAAACGGCAAAGCCCGTGATGCCGTCGGTTTGATGCACTGGAATATCGGCGGGTATGAACCGGGGGACATAGAGGTTGTTGCGGCTTTCGATATTGACAGGCGGAAGGTCGGCAGGGATCTCCATGAAGCCATTTTTGCAGAACCGAACTGTACCGCCCTTTTTTATCCCAATCTCCCCGCCTCCGGTGTCACTGTGTGTATGGGCAAAATTCTGGATGGCATTTCAGACCATATGAGAGAATACGGAGAGAAATACTCCTTTTCCCCCGCCAACGATCCCGAACCGGATGCCGGGGCTGTCGTCGCGGCGCTGAGAGAGAGCGGCGCGCAGATCCTTTTGAATTACATGCCGGTCGGCGCTGAGAAGGCCGCCCGATTCTACGCGGAGTGTTCCCTGGAAGCGGGCGTGGCCTTTGTCAATAACATGCCCGTTTTTATCGCCAGCGATCCCGAGTGGGCCGGTCGCTTTGCGGAGAGAGGGATCCCTCTCGTCGGCGATGATATCAAATCGCAGCTTGGTGCTACCATAACGCACAGAGTGCTTACCGATCTTTTCCGCAAACGAGGCGTGAAGCTTGACCACACGTATCAGATCAATACGGGGGGTAATACCGATTTCCTTAACATGCTCAATCGTCATCGCTTGAAGTCGAAAAAAGAGTCGAAGACCGAAGCCATCCAGTCGGTTATGGAAACCCGTCTCGCCGATGAAGATATCCATATCGGCCCCAGTGACTATGTTCCGTGGCAGAAGGACAACAAGGTCTGCTTTCTCCGTATGGAGGGGAGGATATTTGGCGACATACCGATGAATCTTGAACTCCGTCTCTCTGTTGAGGATTCCCCGAACTCGGCGGGAGTGGCGATAGACGCTATTCGTTGCGCCAGGCTCGCCCTTGATCACGGAGAGGGAGGGGTGCTGGAGGGCCCGTCGGCATATTTCTGCAAACATCCGCCGCGACAGCATACCGATGATGAAGCCTACCGGATGACCAATGAGTTTATCAGAGAGCGTTCGGACGATGCTCTTAAAAATGCTTTCCTCGTACGTGAGCATTAGAAGCACTTTAAGCGTGAAAATCCAATGGATCGCAATCGCCTGAAAGGGACTTAAGGAGACCGGATCAATACGATTCTCTGTTCCACCAAGATGAATTTCCGGAGACTGGAGTGCTTCGCTGCCGCTTTTTTGCGCCAATTGTTCTTGCACTACTTCAGCAGGTATCGATTATTGAGCTATCGCTTTGGTTATCAAAGAGCCTCAGCGTAGCTCAGCCATCAGAAAAAAGACTTCTGCAGGATCGACTGGTCTGGGATCCTTATAGAAAAGAGAAAAACATTCAAGCCTCCGGCAGAGCCGGAGGCTTGAATGTATGAACCGCTCCAAGCGGATTGAAATGCTGAGCCACCTAAAGGTGGTTATTCCTGAAACATATTCAATTGGTCAAGACGTTGATCTTCCTGTTCCCGGTCCCTT
>ENA-OSEO01005405-OSEO01005405.1-sediment-metagenome-genome-assembly--contig:-NODE-5405-length-12308-cov-9.777287_pt1 | contig 12308 bp, 11 predicted proteins | sample MGYA00237883_ERZ534232 | MGnify/ENA metagenome assembly ERZ534232
TGTCCGCAACCCGGGCACCAGATGTGCGGAAAAAATCTTTCCCTGATATAATTCTTTACCGCCATGAATTACACTCCTTTTCCCTGGATCACCCGCAGTATGTTTCGAATATCCGTCGGTGTGATAAAAACACCGTCGATTCGATTGGCCAGAAAAACTTTTTCGGGCCGGTCCACGGCCTTTCGGACCTCCTGCATGATTTGGCCCATATTCATTTCCACCACCACGACATATTTCGAATTGGCGCACTTTTCCCGAACAAGATCATAGGGAAACGGCCATAACGTCTGGAGTTCCAAAAGCCCCAGTTTTTCGCCCCGAGGTCTTCTGCTGACGACCACATGATTGGCCGATCGGGCTGCGGATCCGTATGAAACCAGGACGATTTCGGCATCTTTCAAGTAATATTCCTTATAACGGGTAATTTGCTTGACATTGTTTTGGATCTTATCCACCAAATGGCGAAGAAGACCGTGGACGATTTTGGGATTGTCCGAGGGGAATCCCCACATGTCATGAAACAGCCCGGTAACGTTGTATCGATGAACACCGCCGAAATCGGACATGGGGAGACGTCCGTCTTCCCTCGGCAGGTAGGGGTGATAATCGACGCCTTCCTTCACCGATGTCCGGAGTCGTTTTACCAGCGGCAGCGCTCCTTTTTTGGGCACAATCAGTCGTTCCCGCATATGGCCCACGACCTCATCATACAACAGGATCACGGGTGTTCGGTAGGTTTCTGAAATATTGAACGCATCAACGGTGGTTTGGAACACATCCTGGTGATTGGATGCCGTAATGGTAACGATGGCATGGTCGCCGTGGGTTCCCCATCGAGCCTGATTCACATCTCCCTGGCTGACATGGGTCGGAATTCCGGTGGAGGGTCCTCCACGCTGGACATTGACGATCACACAGGGAATCTCGGCCATGATGGCATATCCCAGGGATTCCTGCATCAGGGAAAATCCGGGTCCGCTGGTGGCGGTCATGACCTTGCTGCCCGTAAGAGAAGCACCGATGATGGCGCACATGGATGCAATTTCGTCTTCCATTTGAATAAACTTGCCTCCCGTTTGGGGGAGCCGGTAGGATAGAAGTTCGGCGATTTCCGTCGAAGGTGTGATGGGATAGCCGGCAAAGAAGTCGAGCCCAGCGTAGAGTGCACCTTCAACACATGCCTCGTTTCCTTGAATAAATTTGATGCTTTCTTTTTTCATTGTTCATCCTGTTCGGTTTCAATCTCGATGGCAAGATCGGGACATCGGAGTTCACAGAGCTTGCAGCAGATACAGTCTGCAGACCGAGCCGGAAATACCTTATCGTTATCATTGAGTTCCAGAACGTTTTTGGGGCAGAAATGGACGCAAATACCGCACCCCTTGCACCATTCAGGATTTATTATATGCGCTTTTAATCTGGGCTTTGCCATGAAAATATCCTTTTATTCAGTTTTGAAAAACCTGGTCCTTCCCCGTAATACGGGATCTTTGATGGGCCAAGCCTGCCCGGCATTGCGGGAGTCAGAGTTCTTCGGCTCCGCCGTGGGGGTTTGTATTTAAAATGACAAATTCCAAGCACCAAATTACAAACAATTTATAAATTCCAATATCCAATGACCAAAACCTTTAAGAACGAGCCCTCATTTGATTTTCGAATTTTGGTCATTGGGATTTGTTTGATATTTGGGATTTGATATTTGTATTTTCAATCAGATAAAGAACTTTCAACAGTTTACACGCTTTTAAAAAAAGATGATTCATTCCGCGGATACATAATTACTTGTAATAAAAACTCCCCACCCGCGTATTTGTTTAAATTATGATACATTGAAGCGGACGATTTCGCAATAAACAAATAAAACAGGTTCTTGCGAATAGGTCACATATGAATTGCATAATGATATAACATCCGAATGTCAAGGGGATATGATAATGACCGGATCTAAATTCCCTTTTGGTTATCGGTTACCTATCCTGAAGCTCTGACCAAAATTCCGGCATTGGGTATGGCTGCGAGGGATCCTGTTGATTCCTTTACGATCATCCTCGCCTGATCCATCGAGATTTTTTCAACGCCGATGGTACGGCAGGGCGCTTCCCCGAGATCCGTAACCATAAGAATCCGGATTCGCTTCAATTTGGCCATCATGGAGAGGGCCGTACCGCCGTTGCCTTCATAGTTTTTTGCCAGTTTGTCAAACGCTGTTTCCCAATTCCCGATTTCAAACCAGGGGAGAAAAGTGCTGGATCCGATACCGTCCGGACATTGGGCCAGGACTATCAGGGCTCCGCCGTCACGGACAAACTTCGATGCATGTTCAATGGCTTTATGACTTTGGATAAAATTGATATCCTTTGGGAATCCACCGCAGGAGGCAACCACCAGATCGTATGCTTCGCCGGTGTCTATTTCGCAGTTTTTTCCGTATGCAGCGCACACATTTCGAAAGTGATCGGTTCCGGTTCCCGGTAACAGGTCGCAAACCCGGCCCGTACTGTCGAGGATACCGTGGACGGCCAGATCCGCCGGCCGAAAGGTTTCAAATTCCGCCAAATCTTCTGCCAGGGGATTTTGATCCAGTACGCCCGACCGGCAAAACAACGAAAGGGTTCTGCACTCACGATCCAGAAACAGGCCATGGTTGTGATAGATCGAATCCCGGTGACCCAGCCCCGGAAAAATCAGCTTTCGACCGCCGCCGTAGCCGGCAAAATAATGATGGGAAACAGCACCGAAAGTCACCAGAAACGTTGTGTCAAGAATGTCGCGACGAATCAGCACCGGGGTGTCGCGAGAGGTTTTTCCCAAATTGATAAAGGCATTGTCATTCAGGCAGTCGTGATGGACAAATCGAACGTTTTTGTACGTATCCCCATAGGTTGCGAAGCATTCTTTATCCGTTTGCGGTGCGTGGGTACCGTAAGCGATAAACACCGTTATCCCATCGAGGGTTGCACCAAAGTCTTGAAGTGTTGAGAGAAGCACCGGAAGAAATTCCGGGTAACCGCACAGCCGGGTTTTGTCGCCGACAACGATGGAAATATTTGAGACTTCAGGATGCAAACGTTCAAGTTTATCACGAAGTCTTGATGCAAACTCCGACGGGGTTATCCTTATTTCAGGCTCATGTATTCGAAAAATCTTCGCTTGATCCGGCAGGGTCAAAGGAATTTTTTTGTTCCCGTATTTAATGTTTATCGCTAAGGTCATAGAATGCTTCAAATGGCACCGGCGTGAGATCGGAAACCGGCCCAAGATCAATCGGGTCGAATTTATGAGATTTGTTAAATTGATTAATACCGGTTAAATATGTCGAATAATTTCCTCCGCGAATTCCGAACATTTGACCTCAACGGCACCTTCCAACTGCCGGGCCAGATCATAGGTCACGCGCTTGTTCGCCACGGCCTTTGACAGTCCTTCCCGCACCCGGTCCGCGGCCGCTTTCCAGCCAAGGTAGTCGAGCATCATGGCACCGGAGAGAATCAGTGAACCGGGATTGACCTTATCCTGTCCGGCGTACTTCGGGGCAGTTCCATGGGTTGCCTCAAAAAGGGCGATGCCGTCACCGATGTTGGCCCCGGGCGCCATTCCGAGTCCTCCAACCATGGCTGCCAGCGCATCGGACATATAGTCCCCGTTCAGATTGGGCATAGCCAGTACATCATACTCAGCCGGACGTAAAAGAATCTGTTGAAACATGGCATCCGCGATCCTGTCCTTGATCACCACCTTGTCTGGAGGTGCTTCTCCATTGTAGTCGTCCCATAACTCCTGTTCGGTAAGGGTGTTTTCCCCGAATTCTTCCTTTGCGATTTCATAGCCCCAGGTCCGAAACGCGCCTTCGGTAAACTTCATGATGTTCCCTTTGTGCACAATGGTGACGCTTTTTTTCTTGTGTTCAAAGGCATGTTCGATGGCCATGCGGACCAGCCTGCGGGTTCCGAAACGGCTGATGGGTTTCAACCCCACACCCGAGTCGGGCCGGATGTCTTTGCCGTCCTCGGTTTTAACCAGGTCGATAATTTTTTGGGCTGTGGCGGAACCGGCTTTCCATTCAAGGCCCATGTAAACATCTTCGGTATTTTCTCTGAAAATGACCATATCCACGTCCGAAGGCTTTACCATGGGACTTGGAATACCTGGAATATATTTCACCGGTCGAACACAGGCATACAGATCGAGCTCCTGTCGCAAGCCCACATTAATACTACGGATGCCTTCACCCACGGGGGTCGTCAGCGGTCCTTTGATGGCCACGCGGTACGTTCTGATTTTTTCGAGCGTTTCGTCCGGAAGCCAGGTATTCGTTCGGTTATACGCCTTTTCTCCGGCCAGAATTTCCACCCACTGAATTTTCCGTTTGTCTCCGAAGGCATTTAAAACGGCTGCATCCAACACCCGTTTGGCGGCCTGCCAGATATCCGGTCCGGTGCCGTCACCTTCGATAAAGGGAATTACCGGAAAGTCCGGAACAATGAGTTTCCCATCCGCCGAATATACGATCGCTCCGCTCTGTTCAGTCATGTAAACTCCTTTGTTTCTGCATAAATTTTTCCGTACTGGGCATTAGATGAATCTCTTCATCAACTCATCTATCACCTCATCCACATTTTCAGGGGTAATTCCAAACTCTTTACAGGCCTTTTCCGCCCTCTCCAGGCGGCGGCGGTTTTTCATATCGCTCAGACGGGAAAAGAATCCGAGCCTTCTCCCGACCTGATAGACACATTGGCGGTCCGGCGGCATATCTAAAAAACGGCGGACAATATCCATCATATTTTCTTTGTCCCCGGGCAACTTTCCTTCCAGGTTCTGAAAAAGGTTCAGAATATGGTCGCTTTTAACCACACTGGTAATGCCGTTCAACGATTCAATGAAAAGCAGAATCTCCTTGGCCATCATCAGATCCGTGCATTTTTCAAAACGGCCGGTTTCATAATCATCGTACAGTTCCACACTGTTGGGAATCGCCAATGTCCTGAGCCTTATGAAATCCGGATTTATTTGGTTTAATGCATCGGCGGTTTCTATGGCATGTTCCTCGGAAAATATTTTTCCGCCCAGACCCGGCATAACATATTCCGACAATTCCATGCCAGCCTTTTTTATTTTGAGTCCGGCCAGAATGTGGGTTTTCTTGGTTACCCCCTTTTTGGCCATCTTTAACACCTTGTCCGAACCGGATTCGAGGCCGATGTGAATCCGGTTTAATCCGGCATCCCTTAAGGTTTTCAGGTGGTCATCGTTAATCCGGGCGATGGTGTGGGACCGGGCATAGGAAGTAATCCGTTCCACACGGGGAAAGCGTGTCTTTAGATGCGTCAGGATCTCCACCAGGTCTGAAGGCTTTATAATAAGGCTGTTTGCATCCTGGATAAACACCGATCGCATTCCGCCGGAAACCCAGTTCAAAGCAGCATTAAAAGCACTGGGATCCAAATCGTTATAATTCCCGGCAACTCTGCGAATCTCAGCGAGGGGAGCTCCTCCGGTTTTACCGGCCGTTTCCCGGATAATTTCAACACTTCGATGAACCGAATCAATATCTTTTTTTACGTGACCCACCGGACGAATGGAAAACCGTGATTCCTTATAAACCGGGCAGAATGTACAGCGATTCCATGGACAATTTCGCGTAACACGGACAAGAAGGCTGTAAGCTTCACTGGGCGGCCGGATGGGCCCCTGTTCAAATCCCTTGTATTCTTCGGTCAAATGGTTTTTTAGATTCATATTCAGTGAGAAACCCTTAAGTTTTTAAGGTGTCGGGGGTTTTTGATTTTGACCCCCCGAATCTTTTTTTCAAACCGTTCTTACATCGAATCATAAACATCGCAGCTATTAAATCAAGCAATTTGGAAAAAGCCAATATTAAAGTTTCAATAACTGTGTAGATTTTTGAAACAAATCTGTTTTTAGGAAGCTTCGCGATTCATTTTCAAAAGGCTAAACGCTTACAATTTTCAGTAATCTATCTCAATGGCCATAACTTCTTTGACAATCCATGCTGTTTTGAGATAGAATCGGATAACTTTTGCCAGGGGGCATTGTGATTTGAAGAAATTTAGCGTCGTTGTTTTACTCATACTCTTTTTTCTTTTTGTCGGTGTTGCCGGTATTTATCTGAATATTATCGCCTATGCCCGAAAACCGGGAAGTACAGAGCCTGGCGAACACGTGGTTATCGTTCAATCCGGCCAGAAATTTAGGACGATTTCTGAATTGCTTCATAAAAAGGGCGTGATCAGTTATCCGGTCAAATTCAGGTGGTTTGCCCGCATCAAAGGGTATGACAATCGGATAAAGGCCGGGGAATATCTGCTGTCCTCTGCCATGACGCCGGGAAAAATACTTGAGATCATGGTGGATGGGAAGGTGCGCCTTCACAGGCTTACCATACCGGAAGGGTATAATCTGAGGCAGATTGCTCAGGCTGTTGAAACAGCAGGGTTCGGGACGGAAGCCGATTTTTTAAAAGTCGCAACCGATCCTGAATTTGTACTTGCCGCTGGGATTGAGGCTCAAACCCTTGAAGGATATCTTTTCCCCGACACCTACTACTTTCCCTTAGGCGCAAAACCCAAAGAAATTATATCCGCGATGATGAAACGATTCCGGTTCGCATTCAGGCCGGAATGGAAAGAACGGGCCAAAAATCTGGGGTTGACGGTTCATCAGGTGGTAACCCTTGCTTCGATGATTGAAAAGGAGACCGGTGTCGCTTCTGAACGAGCCCTTATCTCATCTGTGTTCCACAATCGGATGAAACGGAACATGCGTTTAGAGAGCGACCCTACGGTGATCTATGGCATAGAGGACTTTGACGGTAATATCACCCGAAAAGATCTGGCCCATCCAACGCCTTACAACACATATACCATAAAGGGGCTTCCGCCCGGGCCGATTTCAAATTCCGGCATCGAAGCCATTGAGGCCGCTCTTTATCCGGCGGACACGAAGTATCTCTATTTTGTTTCCAGAAAAGACCGGACGCACCAGTTTTCAACGAATTTCAAAGACCATAACCTGGCCGTTCGAACATACCAGTTGGGCCGATAAAAAAAGATGTAATGGCTATACCTGTAAACTCCCCCAGCAAACCGGACACAGATCGTCGAACCATCCGCCGGGAAGTGCTCGCCGTCGTAAATGGGTCAGAAAAAAGACTGACGCCCATGGAACTGCGAAAATGGCTTTACGGCAAATTTCTATTCGACAAAAAAATATTCAAAAGTGTTGTCAGAGATTTGGTCTCGGAACAAGAACTCATATACACGTATCAGTTTGGTTGTACATTTCTTGAAAAATCATATAACAAACCGATTCGCATTTCAAAACACGTGATATTGAAACCCGCCGGCACACAATATCGATCGGATTCCAATGACGTCATCATTGAAATACAGCAGGGCGCTGCATTCGGTTCCGGCGACCATCCCACAACACGACTGGCAATTCAGGGAATAGAGGCCGCCCTGTCCGGGGAAGACGGTTTCGAAAAAGAAGATGAGACGCGGGCACTGGACATCGGCACCGGATCGGGCGTTCTCGCCCTTACGTCCGTATTGTTGGGGATAAAAAGTGCTGTTGGGATCGATATCGATCCCTGTGCCAGGGCTGAAGCAAAAAAGAACGTTCGGCTGAACCATCTTGAACATCGAATCGAGATTCTTGATCATTTTATCGAAGAAATCAACGGGAAATTTTCTTTGATTACGGCCAACCTTCGTTATCCGACGCTCAATAGGCTTTGTCCTCGTATGGCTCAAATATTGGACGAAAAAGGGGCAGTTGTGATCTCCGGAATTAAAACCGATGAGGTGAAGGATCTGTTGAACTGTTTTTCACAAAACTGCTTTCGATGTACCTGGAAAGCGGTTGAAAAGGGATGGGTAGGGATGGTATTTATTCGTGCCTGAGCCGAAAGCTGAAAGCTTAAAAACTCATGGAACACAGATGACACAGATTGTGTGGATTTTCGCGGATGATAATTTGCCACCAAGGCACCAAGACACCAAGGAAAATAATTATTAAAAAATTCTTTGTGCCTTGGTGGCAAAAAAATAAAATATCCGCTTAGATCCGTTGAATCTGCGTCATCGGTGTCCTATAAATAAAAAAAACAAATGACCAATGAACATGACCTCATTTACACCTGAACAATCGGCAGGGCAGCGTTTGATGGTGGGATTTGACGGAACCGAGTTCAACCCGGAGCTCGAGTTCCTCATTGACACGTTGAAGGTGGGCGGCATCATCCTCTTTTCCAGGAACCTGATAGATCCGGGCCAGATCAAGAACCTCTGTTTATCAATGCAGTCGTATGCCCGTTTTTCCGGACAGCCGCCGCTTTTAATCGCCATCGATCAGGAGGGGGGCCGGGTGGCCCGACTTAAGGATCCGTTTACCCGGTTTCCGGGCAACCCGAAGATGAAAGGGCCTGAAGATGCTGTCTTTTTTGCAAAAACAACGGCCAGGGAGCTTCTAGACGTCGGTATCAACATGAACCTGGCGCCGGTAATGGATGTTGCGCTTCAAGGCATAAACAGTGTTATGGCGGACCGGGCTTTCGGCCATGATCCGGGGTGGGTGTCCGAATTGGGTACGGCGATGATCGAACATCTGCAGACCGAAAAAATCATGGCGGTGGCCAAGCACTTTCCGGGCATCGGCCGAACCGTCCTTGATTCCCATTTTGAATTGCCGGACCTGGACATCGATATGGATGCCATGCAGGGATTCGATCTGCTTCCTTTCAAAGCCGCCATCGATCATCAGGTGGCAGGCATCATGCTCTCTCACATCCGTTACCTGAAGATCGACCCGGATTGGCCGGCCAGCCTGTCGACCATCATTGCCGAGGACCTTCTGCGAAACCGCATGGGCTATGACGGTGTTGTCATGACCGACGATCTCGACATGGGCGCCGTTCAGAAGCATTATGACGTCAACACCGCCATCCGGCGGATCCTTCTGGCGGATATCGATATGGCTCTGATCTGCCATGCAGGACCGAACATCGAAAATGCATTCAAAGAGATATTGGATGTCCAGGGCCGATCTTCCTCGATGAAGGACAAAGGAATGAAATCTTTGAAACGGATTATGAGGCTCAAATCGAAATACCTCAAAGGGTAAGAACATTATTATGCTCTCAAAACCATGATTGATTGACTTTGGCTATGCCGGCTTATAATCCAATGGGAATAATGGAATGTTGGAATGTTGGAATATTGGAATATTGGGGAAATAAGGATATTGTCAATTTAGGAATATAAAGGTGAAACTGTTTTTTTTATAAAACTGATAGCATTCCATAACCCATCATTCCATCATTCCAGTATCCCAACAGTATGCAATGAGATTACCGTTACTTGGGTAAAACAGGGCCGCGCTTTCTGGCCTCGACTTCTTTACTCATCAAGATAAACCAACTCCTTGCTGTAGAGAAATGCCCCGTCCCGTTCGATGTAATCTTTGCCTTTTCGTTCTAAGATCCACCCGCTCTCATTTTTTCCGCCAAAGGGAAGCCGTAACGGTGTAAACGTAAAATCCGGATTGTCATGCACCATACCGAAATGTGAATAAAAACGTGCTTTGACCTGTTCCGGGGGCGATCCGAAAAAGGCCAGCAGAAATCCATAGCGGGTCTGAATCAGTTCCGATGCTGCTTCGATCGGATCATCAAACGGCTTTAATAGAAGAAACGGGCCAAAGAGTTCAAGATCCGGAGGGATGTGGGTGCTTTCCGCTTCGAGGATCAGCGGGTACACCATTTCTCCATCGATGCCGCCGGTGATGAGGTTCGACGGCCGGCACTGTTCAAGGGCATTTTCAACAATTTTTCGGGTTCGTTCCACTTTGATCGGCCCGATTTCGGTACCCGGATCAAACGGATCTCCCACTTTCATGTTTTGAGCCGTGTCCAATATTTTCTTTCGAACGGTTTCATAGAGACTGTTGTGGATATAGACTTTTTTAAGGGTGGTGCAGTACTGGCCGGCATTGATAAACGCCCGCCGGGCAATGAATCGGCCTGCCGCCTGGACATCGGCATCTTCGAACACAATGGCCGCCGGCATTCCGCCGGGTCCGGCAAAAAAGAGTTTGTCAAAAGACCGATGGTTCTTCCGGTAGACCTCTCCAACCGCCGAAGCCCCTGAAATAAATAAGACCCGGACATCGCCGTCTTCGACACAGCGTTTGCCGAATTCTCGATTGTCCAGACCGATCATCGGTTCGACGGTTTCAAAGGGTTCGCAAATTTCAGCCAAAATCAAAGCGGTTTTCGGTGTCTGGGAAGAGACGCTGAACCGAAGCCGGTTTCCGGTCAAAAGGGCTGATCCGCCCATCCGTGCGAGCACCACAGCCGGTGCATCATAGGCAAATATGGTGGCCACCGTGCCGTAGGGTCGCCCGCTGGAGACCCAGGGGATTTCTTCTTTCATGGTCCGTAAATAGTCCACCGCCAAATCCACCTCGATGCCGGTGATTTTTACGGGAAACCCGGCGTCTAAAGCAGCTGTTTCCTGCAAATTCGACTTCCGTCGTTCAAGGGCTTCAGCCAGCCGCTCGATTTCTTCGAGTCTTGCGTTAAATTCTTGGTTCCGAGTCATACACCTCTCCGTTCTAAAACGATCTATTCGCCATTATCCCAAAAATGCCTGTTCCAAAGGGTTCAAGGCATTCTTGACTTTTGTTCGATCAAAGATTTATTATCATAATGGGCAATTTGCTGCAATATTGAAGTTGTCGATATAAACTATAAAATGTTCCGGACGCAATCCGTGTTCCTTGAGCTGTTTTTTGGAAGGTAAACCAACGGCTGAGTTTTGTTTATCCTCAAGTCTGTGGGCGGCTGTCGGGAAACGACCAAAGAAAGGGGGAAGAAAGCCATGCATATTATAGAACAAATCCTGCAGAAAAAGGGATCCGATATCTGGTCTGTTGCTCCAGAGGCAACGGCGTACAATGCATTACAGGTAATGGCAGAGAAGAATGTGGGGGCGTTGCTTGTCATCGATAAAGGGAAGGTGGTTGGAATCTTCTCCGAACGCGATTACGCCCGTAAAGTTATTCTGAAAGACAAGTCTTCTAAAAATACGTCTGTCGGCGAATTGATGACACGGGAGGTATTTTATATCGATGCCGGTTCTACGCTCGAAGAGAGTATGGCATTGATGACAGCCAAACATATACGCCATTTACCTGTTTTAAAAAATAACCGATTGATTGGTATCGTAACCCTTGGGGATGTGGTCAAACAGCTTATCTCGGATCAACAATTCGCTATTCGGGAACTTGAGAAGTATATCACCGGCGGTTACGACTGATAGTTAGGGGTACGTCATAAGGATATGATTTCATCCGATATGGAATGATTTATAAGTCTGAAAGCGCCAGAAGGCTTTGCTCCTTTTTTATTGCGGTCGTTTCCATGTTTTGAACCTGTGCTGAAAGTCCGGCTACAAATGATGCGTCTTTTATGGATTTCAAATTTATTTTTATATTGTATAGCGCACCCAAAACGGCGGTTCTGGCCATCATGACAGCCACAAGCCCGTCGGTGACGGCATTGGGGTTGCCTTTTTGCAGCACGATTTCTGCAAGAAACATGACCTTCAGTGCTTCGGACGCAACCGACAGGGGGACTTCGGCGGCGTGCTTCAATGCATCCTGGATGGCCAAAGTTCTGGTTTTTGCTTCACCCGCCGTACGCTTTGGCATCTTAAAGGATGAGATCACCCGGCTATATGCCTGGGAATCCAGATCGATGCATTCGGATAGTTTTTTCCGGAGCGCAGCGGCCTTGACTGAGATCTCCTTCATTTGGGCTTTATCCGTTTCCGGTCCTTTTCGGTCGCCGGATAAATTGGCAACCATTTCTACGAGGCCTGCGGCAGAAGCTCCGGCCAGAGCCGATATGCTGCCGCCGCCGGGCACAGGATTACTCGAGGCTGTCCTGTCCAAAAACGCACTCACTTTCATTTCGGTCAACACAATGTTTCCCCCCTGATTTGACGTCTCGGAAATTCTACAACTTCTTTAAATTACAATTTTATTAATGGCGACCTTGTTATTTCATCAGAATGGAAGAATGGAATGCTGGAATGTTGGATTATTGGGGATAAAGACGGATAAAACATTATAATTGTAAAAAATTCCTTCAAACCCATTATTCTATTATTCCACTATTCGTAATTGTTTAGGTATATAAAACAAATCTGATTTGGGATGCTTCAGGTGTGCTTAAATTTTTACTGGAAGCTGTTTGAGTGGATTACGGATCGTTATGAAAAAAC
>ENA-OSEO01005408-OSEO01005408.1-sediment-metagenome-genome-assembly--contig:-NODE-5408-length-12295-cov-2.951138_pt1 | contig 12295 bp, 8 predicted proteins | sample MGYA00237883_ERZ534232 | MGnify/ENA metagenome assembly ERZ534232
GGTATGAAAATTATGTTTACAAGCTGCCCTCCGGTGAAATCGTTGCCGTATACGACGACCAGACCGATCGAAAGCAGGCCGAGGAATCGATTCGGGAGATGACCAAAAACCTGCAGCGGAATGTCAAGGTGTTGGAGCGGGCAAACCGGCAGATTTTGAACCAGCAGAAGGCCGTCATTGAGGAAGAACGGCTCAAAGTGCTGCTTCAGATGGCGGGCGCCACCGCCCATGAGTTGAATCAGCCGCTGATGGCCTTGCTGGGCAACATCGAACTGATGGGATGGGAAAAGAATGATCCTGAAAAAATACAGAACCGTGCAAAAAAGATCGAAAAAGCCGGCCAGCGGATTGCCGACATCGTCAAAAAAATTCAGACCATCCGGCACTATGAGGTGAAAAGCTATGCGGGAAATTCCGAGATTTTAAATCTCAATCAAAGCATTCACATCCTTTCGGTGGATAACTCAGAGGAGGACTTCCAGAAAGTCCGGGAGATTTTAAAAAACCATCAGCAGATCGTGCTGTCCCGCGCGAAAGATACGGAAGAGGCCTTTCAAAAGCTGAAGAAGTCCCCTGTGGATATGATTTTTATCGACTATTTCCTGCCCAAGGGAAACGGCATCGATTTTCTAAGAAGGCTGGAGGAAAAGGAAATCGACGTGCCGGTGGTTTTCATCACCGGCCAGGGCGATGAAATGATCGCCACCCAGGCCATCAGCTGCGGAGCGTATGACTATCTGCCCCGGGCCAACCTTACCGGGGAAGCGCTCCAGCAGGTCATCACCAACACCATGGAAAAGTTTCGGCTGAAAAGGGAGTTGAAACTCACCATGGAAAAATTGGCGGAAATGTCGACCCGAGATGAATTGACCGGGCTGTACAATCGGCGGTTCTTTGTGGAAGTGTTCGAAAGGGAAACCGCGGGCGCGCAACGCTACGACAAGGAACTGGTCCTGTGCATGATGGATCTGGACCATTTCAAACGAGTCAATGACGCCTATGGTCATCCCGCGGGGGATGCGGTTTTACAGGAGGTCGCCAAACAGCTCAAGCGTACCGCCCGGAAGACCGATCTGCCCTGCCGGTACGGCGGTGAAGAGTTCGCCGTGATTTTGCCGAACACCGGTATCGAACGCGCCAAAAACTTCTGTGAAAGATATCGCAAAAAAGTTGAACAACTCGTGGTCTCCTATAACGCCTCGGATTTGCGGATCACCATCAGCATCGGCCTGGCGCAATTCCGAAAGGACAAGGATCAAGATCCCGGAGACCTGCTCAAACGGGCCGACCAGGCACTCTATCTCGCAAAACGCGCCGGTCGGAACCGGGTCGAATGCATCGTTTAGCGGCTGTAGACGATCTCGCCGTCGACGATGGTCATCTCCACCTCCACCGAAGGCCACTGGGCGGCAGGAACATCGAAAAGATCCCGGTGCATCACCGCCAGGTCGGCGAGATTCCCCGGAGATAGGGATCCAAGCCGATCCTCTCTTCGGGATGACCATGCGGCGGTGCGGGTAAACCCCTCGATGGCCTCTTCAAGGGTCAACCGCTCTTGGGGGTACCAGCCCCCGGGCGGCTCACCTGCCGGGGTCATCCGGGTGACCGCCGCCTGCATCCCCAACAGCGGGTTGATGGGTTCCACCGGAGCGTCCGAGCCGAACTGCTGGCGGATGCCCGCCTCCCGTATCGATTTCCAGATGTAGGAATTCCTGCACCGCTCGGCCCCCCACCGTTTTTGGGCCGGCTGCCAGTCGCTGGAGACAAACACCGGCTGAACCGAGGCGACCACGTCAAGTTCGTGGAACAGGGCGAGATCCTTGGGGCGCACCAACTGGATGTGTTCCACCCGATCCCTTCTCGCCCCCGGATTCGCCTTTCTTGCAGACGAGATGGCGGTCAACGCGTTGGTCACGGCCAGGTCCCCGATGGCATGAATGGCGACGTCCTTTCCGTAAGAATAGGCCAGCCGGATCTTTTCCTCCATCTCCTGAAGCGGAAGGCAGGCAATCCCGCATTCGGAAGGCGCATCCGAATAGGGTTCATGAAGCAGGGCGGTTCCCGCCCCCAGCGAACCGTCCGCAAAGAGCTTTACATGGCCGAACCAGAGACGGTTGCTGGTTGTGTCCAAAATCCCCTTTTCGGCCGCGGTTTCCAGCTCATCTGGGGGCAGCAGGTGATGGACGCGAAGTTTCAAGGCGCCCTCTTCCTCGAGGGAGCGAAGCGCCTCCCACTGGCGGAGCGCTTCACAGGAGTGAACCCCGGTGATCCCGAACCGGAGCGCCTGCTCCTGTGCCGCTCGGGCAAAGCGCTTCCGCTCTTCGAGCGAGGGGGGCGGGATATGCTTTTCGATGATCTTTCGCGCCTCCCGCAGCAGCCCCGTCGGTTCCCCGGTCGCGGGATCCCGATCGAACTTCCCCCCGGGGGGGTCCGGGGTGTTGCGATCGATGCCCGCTATCTTAAGCGCCGCCGAATTGACCCACACGCTGTGCCCGCAGACCCGAATCATCATCACCGGATTCTCAGGGGTGATGTCGTCGAGATCTTTCCGGGTCGGCTCCAGCCCGTCGGCCCACCGGTGATGGTTCCACCCCCGGCCGATGATCCATTGCCCCGGCCGGTAGGCCGACACCGATCGCCGGATCGTCTCCCGGCAGGCCTCAAGCGAGGGCAGATTCCTCAAGTTCACCCACCCAAGGCTCATTCCGAAATTGACAAAGTGACAGTGCGCATCCACAAGCCCCGGGATGACCAGGCGGCCGGGCAGGTCCAAGATCCGGGTGTCTTTTTTGCAGTTCGCCTTGATGGTTTCGTTATCCCCCACAAGACGGATACGGTTTTTCTCGATACCCACCGCTTCCGCCCAGGGCCGGACCGGATCCCCGGTAAAAATACGCGCCGATAAAATCGCCAGATCCATTTTGTCATCCTCCCTTGATCAATCCGTAAAAATCCCCGCCCCCACGGCCGGTGCTAAGCATACCCGTTGAGAGATACGATATCGTTTTAAAATCCCTCCCGGCCTCCCTTTAAAAAAGGGAGGAGGGTTATTGGCCCCCCTTAAAAAAGGGAGGAGGGTTGTTGGCCTCCCTTTAAAAAAGGGAGAAAATTATTTCCCCCTTTTTAAAGGGGGTCAGGGGGATTTCTTTAAGAAATCCATTTGAATTCAGTTTGCAACTTACGCCAACGGATTTTTGACCCAGCGCATTAGGCCCCCCTGCGGATCACCCTGCCCGCCCGGCGCCCTGTCAGCCTTCCGTTTTCAACGGCCGCCACCCCATTGACCAGCACGTGGTCGATCCCCTCAGGGGGTGCGTAAGGGGCTTCAAAGGTGGCGCAGTCCTTTACCGTCTTCGGATCGAACACCACGACATCGGCATCGAATCCTTCTTTCAAGAGTCCTTTGCCCTTGATGCCGAAGGTTTGGGCGGCAAACGAGGTCATTTTTCGAACCGCGTCCTCGAGTGTCAAGGCCCCCTCTTGCCGGACATATTTGGCCAGCACCCGCGGGAAGGTTCCGCAGAAGCGGGGGTGGTTCAGGGCGCTTCCGGACTTGGGCCCTCCGTCCGACCCCACCATGCTCAGGGGGCTCTGGAGAATCCGGCGGACGTCGTCTTCGGACATGCTGAACAGGATGATCCCCGCAGCCTGCCCCTCTTCAGCCACCAGATCGAAGATAAGATCGTAAGGGTCCATTCCCTTGCTCCCGGCGATCTGCGCCAGGGAACGGCCCAAATGATCGTGAAGGATCCCCGAACGGTTCAGAACGATCCGGTCAAAGCCGGTCCCCTTCACCATGTTCTCCCAATCGGTCCGTTCTTCGATCTCTTGGACGATCCCCCTTCGAACGGCCGGGTCCTTGAGCCGGGCCCTGTAGGAGGCCGCCCCGCCTGCCAGGATGTGGTAAGGGAGCAAGGCCGAAAGCGACGTGCTCGATGCACAGTACGGGTAAACGTCGCAGGTGGCCGCAACCCCCTCCGCGCGGGCCCGGCAGAGCCGGTCGAGCACTTCGTCGCTCCTGCCCCAGTTGTTTGTCCCCGCGGTCTTCAGATGGGAAATCTGGACCGGTATTCCCGCCGCCGCACCCAGCCCGAGGACTTCCTCGATGGCCTGGATCACCTGATCCCGTTCGCTTCGGATATGCGAAGTCAGGATTCCGTTGTGCCTGGCGACGATCCGGCTCAGGCAGACCATTTCTTCCCGGCCGGCATAATTTCCCGGAACATAGGCAAAACCGGTCGAGATGCCCAAAGCGCCGGCTTCCATGGCTTCCGCAACCAGCGATTCCATGGTGTCGAGTTCGGAACCGGAGGGGGGACGGTTGGCGTTTCCCATCGCGGCGATGCGAACCGATCCGTGGCCGATCAAGGCGGCGATGTTGATCCCGGGTTCCGCCGAATCGAGCCGGTCCAGGTAATCGGAAAAAGAGGTAAACCAGCGCGACGGGGGAATTTCGGCAGCCCCCATGAACTTCAGGTCATCCATGAGCTCCTGAAGAAACGCTTCCCCCGCGGCAACCGGGGATGTGCCGCAATTGCCCGCAAGGGTCGTGGTCACCCCCTGCAGAACCTTTTCATCGCAGGTGGGCTTCAGAAACGGGAAAAAATCGTCGTGGCTGTGGGCATCGATAAACCCCGGAGCGGCGATGCGGCCGGCGGCATCGATGTTTTTTCGTGCCCCTCCCTCGATGCGCCGGTCGACGGCAACGATCTTTCCGCCGCGAATCCCGACATCTCCATCAACAGCGGGATTGCCGGTACCATCGACGATATGGCCGTTTCGGATGAGAAGATCGAATTCGGACGGCATGCTTCACCTACTGTTATGTGTGGATACCTGGTTTCAGCAACTCGAGTACGGCCCCGCACTGTGCGGTGACACCGGTGCGAAGGGTCGGTTCCGGATCCGGAGAAAAGCCCGGGGTATGCAGCTGGGGCGGCTTTTCCCCGGAGGAAAGCCGCTCGGCAGTTGTGCACCCGACATGATACATCAACAGCGGAATCGGAGGATCCACCGATCCGAACTCGCTGAAATCCTCGCTTCCCGTTGAGGGCCGGCCTTCGGTCACCCCCGTTTCCCCCAGCAGATCCCGGAAGTTTCCGATCATCCGGTGGGTCAGATCCGCATCGTTGAGGACGGGCGGGGTGAAATCGTCCACCCGAACCACCTTCGGCATCCGATCCTCGGGCATTCCGGCAGCCTCAGCCAGGCCCCGGACGATCCGGTGAACGGCATCAACGATCTTATCCCGAAGGGCGATGCTGTATGTGCGGATCGTCAGCTGCAGGCAAACCGATTCGGGGATGATGTTGCGCTGGGTCCCCCCATGGATGGCGCCGACGGTGATGACCGCCGTTTCCGCAGGGTCCACCTCCCGGCTGACGATGGTCTGGAGGGCGAGCACCGTTTGGGCGGCCAGCACGACAGGGTCCCGGGTCTTGTGCGGGTTTGCGCCGTGCCCGCCGACCCCGCGGAGGGTGATGTCCAGGTTGTCCGATCCGGTGCTGATCGCCCCGGAACGGATGGCCACGGTTCCGCTGGGATAGTTGGGATTGACGTGAAACGCCACCGCCCAGTCCGGGCGGGGGAAACGCTCGAACAGCCCGTCCGAAATCATCTGCTTCGCCCCGCCGATCGCTTCTTCCGCGGGCTGTGCGACCAGAAGCAGGGTCCCGGACCAGCGATGTTTCATCGCCGCAAGGACACCAGCCGTTCCGATCAGCGCGGTGGTGTGCAGATCGTGCCCGCAGGCGTGCATGACCGGAACGGTCTCTCCGAACCGGTTCCGGCAGATGACGGTGCTGGCATAGGCCAACCCGGTCTCCTCCCGGATGGGAAGCGCATCCATATCCCCGCGCAGCATGACCACGGGGCCGGGGCCGTTTTCGAGCAGCCCCACCACCCCGTGCCCGCCGACCCCCTCGGTCACGGCAACGCCAAGGGTTGAAAACGCCTCCGCCACCTGTTTTGCGGTCTCCTGCTCCTGCCCGGAGAGTTCGGGCCGGCGGTGAAAATTCCGGTAAAGCGCGAGCAGCGCGGGCAGCCGGTGCGCCACTTCCTGGGTCAAGGCTTTCTTTGTCGGTGAGTCGATCGGCATGGCGGTGATCTGTCCGGTTTTATTTTTGTTTGCTGATGTGGGGATCCAGGATGTCCCGGAGGCCGTCTCCCAGCAGGTTCAGCCCCAGGACGGTGATGAAGATGGCCAGCCCGGGAAACACCGAGATCCAGGGCGAGATGAAGAGCTGCTCCCTCGCGGTGGAGAGCATCCCCCCCCAGGAGGGGGTCGGCGGCTGGACCCCGAGCCCGAGAAACGAAAGCGAAGCCTCCAGCAGGATGGCATAGGCCACCCCCAGAGTGGCGATGACCAGGATGGGGCCGATGACATTGGGAAGGATCTGGGTGAACATGATCCGTATCCGGCCGTAGCCCAGGGCCCGGGCGGCCGTGACATAGTCCAGGGAGCGGGCGGAGAGCACCTGGGATCGGGTGATGCGGCAGGAATACGACCAGTTGGTGAAGCCGAGAGCGAAAAAAACGTTCAACAACCCCGGCCCGAGGAGCGCCATGACCGCCAGGGCGAAAATCAGGGAGGGGATCGAAAGCATGATGTTGGTCAGCCCCATGACCAGGTCGTCCCACCATTTTCCGAAAAAACCGGCCGTCATCCCCAGGATGATCCCGATCAGGGTGTTGAAACTCTGGCTGATCAGCCCCACTGCAAGCGAGATCCTCGCCCCGTAGATGACCCGGGAAAGGATGTCTCTTCCCTGGTTGTCGGTGCCGAACCAGAAGGTTTCGTTGGGGGGCTCGTCCGAGACCATCAGGTCGGCATCGTCGATGGGATGGTAGGGCGCCAGGACCGGGGCGAACACCGCGACCGCCACAATCAACAGGGTGATCAGCCCGCCCACGACCAGATTGGTCCGATCCATCAATTTTCGAATCGCGTTTCTCATCGGTACGAAATTCTCGGGTCGATACACCCGTAGAGCAGATCGACGACCAGGTTGACCAGCAAAAACACCATGATGATGGTCAGAATGCACCCCTGGGTGACCGGGATGTCCCGCTGGAAAATCGAATCGACCAGCAGCGACCCCAGGCCGGGCCAGGAGAAAAGCTTTTCAACGATGACGGTCTGGCCCATCAACGCCCCGAACTGGAGCCCGGCGGTGGTCAGCACCAGGATAAGGGTGTTTCGCCACACATGCCGGACATTGACCAGAAGCTCGGAGAGCCCCTTGGATCTGGCCGTCCGGATATAATCGGTGGTCAATATCTCGACCACCGCCGCCCGGGTGGCCCGGGCCAGCAGGGCCATATACCCCACCCCCAGGGTGAAGGCGGGCAGGATGATGTGCGCAAAGCGCCCTTCGCCGTATCCCTGGGGGGGAAGCAGCTGGAGCTTTACCGAGACAAAGAACATCAGCAGCAGCCCCAGCCAGAACTGGGGCATCGACACCCCGGATACGGCCCCCATCATGGTCAGCGTATCCAGCCAGCGCCCCTGCTTGAGCGCGGAGTAGAACCCCAGCGGGATCCCCATCGACACCGCGATGGTCATGGCCAGGATCGCAAGCTTGAGGGTCGGCCAGAGCCGGGCGCGGATCAGATCATAGACCGGCTCCTTCCTGAGAAAGGAGAGCCCGAGGTTTCCCGTGGAAAGATCCTTGAGATAGATCAGGTACCGGAGCCAGACCGGCTTGTCCAGCCCCCATTCCTTTTTCATCCGTTCGATGTAGTGGATGTCGATGCTGTAATCCTGGTCCCCCGCGGACATCAGCGCCGCATTTCCCGGAAGCACATTGAGCAAAAGGAAAATGATGATGGTGATGGCCAGGATGGTCGGGATGAACTGGAGCAGTCTTCGCAGTGCGTATGCGAGCATGGGCTGGGTTCCCGGACATCCGGTTGGGGGGCGAATGCCGCCCCCCAACCGGGATTACGTTGTTTGCCTTTGGGCCCCGTCAATCCCTCCCGCAGGGGAAGGCAAAGGGCTCACCCCCTATTTGACCTTGGCCCTGGGGGAGGACTCGTCGATCCAGACGTTGGTCATGTCCTGATACATCATCTCGATGGCCACGGCCTGCAGACCGTGGACCCAGGGTTGATGGGCCATGACCGCCTTGTTGTAGTTGAAGAACCAAACCGGGGCGTCCTCGGCGAAAATGGCGTTGGCCTTCATGATGAGTTCCATCTTCTTTTTCTCGTTCCGCTCTTGCGCGGCTTGGTCCAGCAGCTTGTCGAATTCAGGGTTGTTGTACTGGATATAGTTTCCGCCGGCCTGGGGGTTGTTCGATTTATACCGTTCCAGCCCGACCAGGGGATTGGAGGAGGTCCCGATCGACCAGATGTACATCTGGTAGTCTCCGGTGCGGTTCCGTTCCGCCATGGCCGCCCCCTCCATCTGCTGGATCTTGAGCTCGATGCCGATCTTCTTCAGATACGGCAGGGCCGCCTCGTAGACCGCGGTCCCCCAGGAGGCGTTGGCCGTGCCGATGGCCTGCTCGACCACAAACCCTTTTTCATATCCGGCTTCCTTCATCAACTGCTTGGCCTTTTCCGGATTGTACTCGTATTTTATCGGTTTGGGGCCTTCCCCCCACAGCGGGGTGGGCAGCCACCCCTGGCAGGGGTAGGCTTTGTCCTTGAGCAGCTTCTTGATGATCAGATCGGCCGGGATGGCGTAGTTGATCGCCTGCCGGACCCGTTTGTCGCTGAAGGGTTTGAATTTCGGGTTCAGCCCGATGTGGCGGGTGAACAGCTCCACCACCTCGATCATGTTCTTTGAAACCACCGGATCGGCCTTGTACTCGGGATAGTTGACCCCCTCGACGATGGACGCATCCAGCTCCTTGGCCTTGAAGGCCAGATCCCGGGAGGCGGCCTCGGTCATGATCTTGTAGACGACCTTGTCCAGATAGGGACGGCCTTCGACGTAAAATTCGGGAAACTTCTCGATGATCACCTCGGAGCCTTTGATCCATTTGACGAATTTGAAGGGACCGCAGCCCACCGGCTCTGTGGTGAATTTATCCCCCAGCCGCTCCACCTCCTCCCGGGGAACGATGGCGGTGCCGGGATTCTGGAGCGAATGCCGGATGTCGACAGGGTTTTCCAGCGTCATTTCCAGGGTCAGATCATCGATTTTTTTCAGCCCGGCGATCTTCTCGGCCTTCCCCTGCTCGATATCCGCGACGCCCTTGATGGGCCGGATGTACATCACCGATGGCGAGGCCGGTTTCATCGAGGCGATCCGGTTGAACGACCAGATGACATCCTCTACGGTCATCTTCCTGCCGTTGTGGAACTTGATGTTGGGACGCAGCTTGATGGTATAGACCAGCCCGTCGTCCGAGATCTTGACGCTTTCGGCGAGTTCCGGAACCGGCATGTTCTTTTCGGCATCCCACCGGTAGAGACACCGGTGGATATTCATGGAGACCAGAAAATCCTGGACCCGGGTCGACTTGTGCGGGTCGAGTCCGAAAAGATCCCCGCCGTAAGGGGCCATAAAGTTGAGGGTCCCCCCCGACCGGGCGGCGTGGGCCGATCCGAAAGCGAAAACAAGGGCCACCATGACCAGAAGAATGCAGAGCTTTCTCATACGACCTCCTTATTAGATGGGTAAATGGTATTGATGCGGTCCGCTTCCGGCAAAAAGGTGAATCGACTCGGTCGTGCCCGGCCGGTTCCCCGGAAAAACGCGCATCGGAAAAAGACGGGAAGGTCTGGGTGCCCAAACGGATCGCACCCCACCGACGCCGTTCATACAATTTCACTTCGAGGGATGTCAACAGCAAGTTTGATCCGCCTCCCGGTGCAGGAGGACGATTCGGATATCTGCCGGATCTGCCATGGGTCGACGAGATTTGCGCTTGACAATCGGACGTCAATCCTGGATGTATCTCTATTCAAAGCCGCCCCCTGCCTCGATCCTTCCTTCCCCAGAAAAGATCAACACTGCGGGCGGATCGGGGGGTTTCTGTCAAGCGAGGTAAAGTGATGACCCGGACCGATCGGCTGCTGGAGCTCGATTCGCTGAAAACCTATTTTTACACCTATGCAGGGATCGCCAGGGCGGTCGATGACGTGTCCTTTACGCTGAACCGGGGGGAAACCCTCGGGCTGGTCGGTGAATCCGGGTGCGGAAAAAGCGTAACCGCGCTTTCCATCATCCGTTTGATCAAGGACCCTCCGGGGAAAATCGTCGGCGGCGAAATCCGATTCAACGGTACCGATCTTTTGAAATTGCCTCAAAACAAGGTCCGGCGCATCCGGGGGAGCCGGATCTCCATGATTTTCCAGGAACCGATGACATCGCTCAACCCGGTCTATACCATCGGACGGCAGATCGCCGAGATGTTTTTCCTGCATCTGAAAAAAGGCAAGCGCGAAAGCAGGGACCTTTCGGTGGATATGCTCAGGCAGGTCCAGATCCCTCTTCCCGAAAAGCGGGTGGACGAATATCCCCACCAGCTTTCGGGCGGCATGCGGCAGCGCGCCATGATCGCCATGGCGCTTTCCTGCAAACCGGAAATCCTGATCGCCGATGAGCCGACAACGGCCCTGGATGTGACCATTCAGGCACAGATCCTCGAACTGATGGTTCACCTCAAGGAGAACTCCCATACGGCGATTCTGATGATCACCCACGATCTGGGGGTCATCGCCGAGACCACCCAGCGGATCGTTGTCATGTATGCGGGCAAGGTGATGGAAACCGGAAGCACGGAAGTCATTTTGAAGGATCCCAGCCACCCCTATACCCGGGGGCTGATGCAATCGATCCCGCGGATCGGCGAACGGGCAAAGCACGGCCGCAGCAGGCTCAATGAGATCCCGGGGGTGGTCCCCAGCCTGCTGTCGCTTCCCCCCGGGTGCAGCTTCCACCCGAGGTGTCCGCACGCCGATACCCTCTGCCGCCGGAGCGCATCGGAGCTGATCGAAATCGATGACTCCCACCAGGTCCGATGCTGGCGCTACGCGGACCGATAGAGGAGGGAAAGCTTGGAAACCATTTTAAGCGTAAAGGACCTGAAGGTCCATTTCCCCGTTCAGAAGGGAATATGGTCCCGAGCTTCCAGTTTCGTGTATGCCGTGGACGGGGTCTCCTTTGATCTGAAAAGGGGAGAAACGCTGGGTATCGTGGGTGAAAGCGGATGCGGAAAGACCACCACCGGGCTGGCCATCCTTCGACTCATCGAACCGACCGGGGGAAAAATCACCTTTCGGGACAAGGATATGGCCGAAGTCGGCGGCGGCGAACTGCAGGGGCTCAGAAAGGAGATGCAGATCATCTTTCAGGATCCTTATTCCTCGTTGAACCCGAGGATGACGGTAAAACGGATCCTGGGAGACCCGATGCGGATCCACGGCCTCTACCACGGCCGGCAAAGAGAGGAGCGGATCGCCTACCTTCTGGAAAAGGTCGGGCTCTCCCCGGAGCAGGGGGAGCGCTACCCCCATCAGTTCAGCGGGGGGCAGCGGCAGCGGATCGGAATCGCCCGGGCCTTGTGCCTCAATCCGCAGCTGATCGTCGGGGACGAACCGGTATCGGCGCTGGATGTATCGATCCAGGCCCAGATCATCAACCTGCTGATCGATCTGCAAAAGGAATTTCATCTTTCCTATATCATCATTTCCCACGATCTTGCGGTGGTGGAGTATCTGTGCGACCAGATTGCGGTCATGTACCTGGGGAAGGTCGTCGAAACAGCCACCTATCGGGATCTGTACGCCGATCCGAAACACCCCTACACCCGCGCGCTTCTTTCGGCCATACCGACCCTGGATCCCAAAATCCGAAGAAAGCGGATCATTCTGGCCGGGGATGTCCCCAGCCCCGTCGATCCGCCCTCCGGCTGCCGGTTCCATCCCAGGTGCCCATGGGTGATGGACGTGTGCTCCCAGGTAGAGCCTGATCTGAAGGAACACAGGCCCGGCCACTGGATCTCATGTCACCTGTACGACCCCGAGTATGTCACAGGTGGAAAGCCGTACGAGAACCTGGACGAGGCGCCGAGAATCTACTAGAGTCAAGTCACGTCGGAGGTTTACTAGCTCAAGCTCTTAGGCATTCCGCCACGATAAAAGCGGCTCCCAACCAAGGAGCCGCTTTGCTTTTTCCGTGGAGATAGTGGACGCAAAGCCCCGGAACTCCTTGTTCAACGGGACATCCGGATAGATGCTTGCCAGCGCCTCCGCCGTGGGGATGGACAAGATAGTATCGTCAGCATTGATGAACATCGCCTCGTGTCCCTGCCACTCCTTCTCCAGTGACAGCCTGCACGCG
>ENA-OSEO01005409-OSEO01005409.1-sediment-metagenome-genome-assembly--contig:-NODE-5409-length-12289-cov-8.822879_pt1 | contig 12289 bp, 10 predicted proteins | sample MGYA00237883_ERZ534232 | MGnify/ENA metagenome assembly ERZ534232
GAATTTGTAATTTTAAATACAAACCCCCACGGCAGAGCCGGAGAACTCTGACTCCCGCAATGCGGGAGTTTTTCAAAGCTAAATAAAGACTATATACTTGGTGTCTTAGTGGCACGTATCATTGAAAAACGTCAATCGTTTTTATTGGCTATTCTTTGGCCCTGTTTATTTCTTCTACAATTTTTTGGGAGATTTGGGCAGGAACTTCATCATAATGTGAAAATTCCATGGAAAATATGCCTCGACCTCCGGTAATTGAATTTAAATCAGGCGCATAGGTTAAAAATTCGGACATAGGCACCTGTGCTTTAATCACTTGATTTTTACCCTTGCTGTCCATACCCATGACCCGGCCGCGTCTGCTGTTAAGGTCTCCCATGATATCTCCCATGTATTCATCCGGAGCGGTGATTAAAACATTCATGATCGGTTCCAGAAGAATCGGCCCTGCTTCTTTCGCAGCCTTCTTGAAAGCAAGAGAACCTGCAATCTTGAATGCCATTTCAGATGAATCAACAGCATGATAGGAACCATCATCAAGCGTAACCCTGAAATCGACACACGGGAATCCCGAGAGAACCCCTTTTTGACACGATTCAATGATACCTTTTTCTACAGCCGGTATGTACTGTCTGGGAATGACGCCACCAACAATTTTATCTACAAACTCAAAACCTTTTCCCCTGGGAAGCGGTTCCAATTGGATCCAGCAGTCACCAAACTGACCGTGACCACCGGTCTGCTTTTTGTGTCTTCCCTGGACCCTGATTTTTTTGGTAATCGTCTCTTTATAGGGGACCTTGGGCTTGTCCAGTTGGACTTCAACATTGAATTTTCTTCTGAGCTTTTCAGTCGTAACCTCAATATGAACCTGTCCCATACCGGATAACAGAATTTGCTTTGTTTCGGAATTGCGAGTGAGCTGTAACGCCATATCTTCTTCAAGCAATTTCGATAAAGAAGTGAATACCTTGTCTTCATCACCCTTGGTCTTGGCCCTGACGGCAAATGAAATCAAAGATGGAAGCGGTTCTGCGCATTTAAATCTAACCTTTCTGCTGCTGTCACAAATAGAATCGCCGGTGGTTGTTTCTTTTAATTTGGCCACCGCAGCAATTGAACCCGGTCCGGCATTTTCAATCTGTTTCTGTTCCTTTCCAAAAAGCCTTAAAAGCTGATTGTATCGCTCACTTGTATCCTTGTTGACGTTAAAAAAATTTCCATCGCTTCCAAGTGTCCCGGAAACAATCCTGAATATTGAAAGGCGGCCCGCGAATGGATCGGCAACGGTCTTGAACACAAAGGCAGAGAAGGGAGCATCCGGATCAGGATAACATTCTACTTCACTATCGCCGGCCGCATTGGCAGCAATCCATGGGCCACGGTCCGATGGCGAAGGCATGCAATTGACAATAAAATCCTGAAGGAGATCGATACCGATATTCTTTGTGGCAGAACCACAAAGAACAGGTACAAATTCACGTGCCAGTACACCCTTTCTCAGCGCAACCTTAATTTCATCGTCTGACAAAGGCTCTCCTTCAAGATACCTTTCCAGGAGCTCGTCGTCAGATTCTATGACATTTTCCATAAGCGTCTCCCGTTCTTCTGAAACCAAATCCTGCATATCCGGTGGAATGTCAATTTTCGTTGCCTTTCCCTTATCATCATAGGTGAAAGCTTTCATGCTTACGAGGTCAATCACACCGGTAAAGTTCGCCTCGGATCCTATCGGAAGCTGAATGACCATCGGTTTTGGATCAAAAGATTCCGCGACATCTTTAAAGGCACGCATAAAATCCGCACGTTCTCTGTCAAGCTTATTAATAAAAATAACAGATGCCAAATTGAATTCTTTTGCGAAATCCCAGGCTTGCTCGGTTTGAACTTTTACACCGTCTACGGCATCTATTACAAAAACCGCGCTATCAGCGGCCTGCATGCAGCTTTTTGTGTCTGAAAAGAAATTTTGATCACCGGGTGTATCGATGAGACTGACGGTATGTTTTTTCCAGTTGAATTGATGGAATCCACTGCTTATGCTGATGTTGCGTTTCAGTTCTTCCGGCTCGAAGTCCATTGCTGTGTTACCGTTTTCTACACGGCCGAGTCTGTTGATGACCCCTGCATTAAAAAGCATTGCTTCGGCCAAAGAAGTTTTTCCGGCACTGCCATGCGCTGCAAAAACAATGTTCCTTAGACTATCTATTTTATCAGTCATTTAATCTCCTCTCTGCAAAAATTTGAACCCTGTTGGTTCTAGGCAATACGTATCTTAAAACACAAATTTTTATAGTTAAATTTTAAAAAAATCAAGCTCAACTTAAAATTTCAGTGAAATAAAAAATTCCCTGTTTCCCTTGGGCCCCAGTATGGGGGATGGGATAACAAATTCGCGTACAAGATGTATATTTAGAAAAAAATCGGAAAGATTTTCAATAACATCATTATGAAGCTCAGGGGCTTGCACCACCCCTCCCTTGCCGACGTTCCCTTTGCCCACTTCAAACTGGGGTTTGATCAGCGCAAGGATTCGGGCACCTTTTTTCAAAAACTTTACTACCTCCGGAACAACCTTTTTAAGTGAAATAAAGGATACATCTATGGTAATGAGATCTACGAGCTGGGGTATGGCTTCAGGCTGCATATACCGTATGTTCGTACGTTCTATGACAACAACTCGCGGGTCCTGCCTCAATTCCCAAGCCAGCTGTCCATAGCCGACATCAACGGCATACACATGACTGGCACCATGTTGAAGGAGACAGTCTGTAAAGCCGCCTGTGGATGCACCGATATCGAGACACACAAAACCGGTAATATCGACTCCCAGAACCTGGAGGGCTTTTTCCAGTTTAAGTCCGCCCCTGCTGACATAACGATGATCTTTTCCTTTGAGAACAATATCGTCATCTGATAAAACAACTGCGCCGGGCTTATCGACCACATGGTTGTTCACCAGAACTTTACCTGCCATAATCAAAGCCTTTGCCCGTTGTCGGCTGCGCACAAACCCTTTTTCTAAAATGACCAGATCGAGTCTTTTTTTACTTTCGGACATCAGGCGTCATTCATCAGGTATTTTGCGGCGTTGAATATGGCGGGAGCGTCAATGCCGTACTTAGACCTGAGAAATTTCTGAGAACCGTGTTCAATAAAGCTGTCCGGCAGCCCGATACATTTCAAACGGAATCCGGATATTCCCAGATCGGAGAGGCATTCGAGAACAGCACTTCCGAATCCTCCCTGACGAACATTCTCTTCGACGGTAATAATTCGTGGAATTTTTCTGGAAAGGTCACCTATCAAATCGGTGTCAAGCGGTTTTACAAAACGGGCATTAACAATCGTTGCGGAAATTCCGTGTTCTTTAAGCATGTTATTTGCTATGAGTGCCTCGTTAACAGATTGACCGATGGCTATAATGAGAATATCATCTCCTTTTCTAAGCACCTCTCCCTTGCCGATCGGTATGGGAATATCTTGATTTTCAAATTTTACACCCTCACCGATCCCCCTGGGATATCGAACTGCAATGGGACCATCATGGGAAACAGCAGTTGAGAGCATTCTGCAAAGTTCATTTTCATCCTTTGGTGCCATGACCACCATATTGGGAAGGCTTCTGAGATAAGACAAATCAAAAACCCCATGATGGGTCGCTCCATCCTCACCGACGATTCCGCCACGATCAACTGCAAAAGCTACCGGAAGCGCTTCAATACAGACATCATGTAATATCTGGTCATAGGCACGTTGCAAAAAAGTTGAATATATGGCCACAAAAGGCCTGAATCCCTCGGTGGCCAGTCCTGCAGCAAAAGTTACGGCGTGTTGCTCTGCGATACCCACATCAAAGAAGCGATCCGGATAGGTCGTCGCAAAGTTCGAAAGGCCCGTACCTTCCGGCATGGCTGCGGTTACCGCAATTATTCTATCGTTTTCTGACGCCATTTTGAGTAACTTCCGCCCAAAAACCTGGGTATACGTCGGAATGGAGCAGTCTTCATTGATACTCTCTCCGGTATCGGCGTTAAAACATCCAACGCCGTGGAAATATACCGGGTTTTTTTCAGAAGGGAGGTATCCTTTACCTTTTTGCGTCGTTACATGGAGAAGTACAGGTTCACTGAGACACTTAACATTATTAAGGATGTCGATGAGATGATCGAGTTTATGACCGTTTATCGGGCCAAAATATTCGAAATTAAATGCTTCAAACAACATTCCCGGAGTTATAAATGTTTTAAAGGACTCTTTAGACCGCTTTGCGAATTGGTAGATGTCGTCTCCGAATTTCGGCAAGGACTTTAGAAAGTCCCCGACCTCCTTCTTGAAATCCTGCAAATATTTTGCTGAAAACGTACGACTCAATAAGGAGGATACAGCACCGACATTGTGCGAAATGGACATATCATTGTCGTTTAAAATCACGAGAATATTTTTATGAATATCTCCTGCCTGATTAAGGCCCTCATAGGCAAGCCCAGCGGTCATAGAGCCGTCTCCGATGACCGCAATAACCTTTTTATTTTCATTTTTCAAACGCTTGGCACACGCAATTCCGAGCCCTGCAGAAACAGATGTGCTGCTGTGCCCGGTCGAAAAGGCATCATAGGGGCTTTCGCTCATACGCGTAAATCCGCATATTCCATCATACCGGCGAAGCGTGTGAAACCGTTCTCTTCTTCCGGTAAGCAGTTTATGCGCATAAGACTGGTGACCGACATCCCATATAATTTTGTCATCAGGAGCGTTAAAGACATAGTGAATGGCAATCGCCAATTCAACAACACCAAGACTTGGTGCAAGATGTCCCCCATTTTTAGATACAACGTCGATAATCACTTCCCGTATTTCTGAAGCAAGAAGCGGGAGATCCTTTCTCGACATTTTCTTTAAATCTGCAGGAGAATCAATTTTTTCAAGAAAGCTCAATGTTTTGTCACTCCTTACTTTTTTCTTTCAATAATATAATGTGCAATGGCCCGGAGGGGATTCGCCTTATTATCAAAATTTTCAAGCGCTTTCAAGGCATCCTTGACAAGTTTTTTTGCGAATTCTCTTGATGATTCCAAGCCAAGAATGCCGGGGTAGGTGCTTTTTGCCCGCAATTGATCTGAACCCGCATCTTTTCCCATAATATTCGGATCGCCTTCAACATTGAGTATGTCATCGGTGACCTGAAAAGCGAGACCGATATTTCTGGAATAGGCTTTAAGATTTTGAATCTGTACATCATTACCTTTTCCCAGAATTGCACCTGCGGTTACGGATGCTTCGATCAGCGCACCCGTTTTTAAAGCATGCATTTTCTCCAGGTCTGTTAAACGAAGCTGGTTGCCCTCGGCGGCCATGTCTTGCATTTGTCCTTCAATCATTCCCTTATAACCGGCGGCTTTCGCTATGATATGCATTACATTGATCCATTCTAAAGATCGATTTGAAGATCCGGTTGATGAAAGGAACTCGAAAGACAGAGTGAGGAGGGCGTCTCCGGCAAGAATCGCCGTGGCCTCATCAAAGGCTATATGGCACGTCGGAATCCCCCTTCGCAATTTGTCATTGTCCATCGCAGGCAGATCATCATGTATGAGTGAATAGGTATGAATCATCTCAAGTGCACAAGCAGCCCTGATTACATCTTTATTCTGACGGCCGACAGCTTCGGCAGCAGCCATGCATAAAACCGGTCTGATTCGTTTTCCGCCTGCCATAAGTGAATACTTCATGGCCTTTACAATTTTACTCGAGTCATCCGCAAATATCGAGCCCAGAGCTTTATTGATCTGCTTCCTTTTGGAGGAAAGGTAAGAATTCAGATCGAAATTATTCATCATCAGTGTCTGTTTCCGGGATAAACGGTTTTTCAAATACACTGCCATTCCGATTTTTTAGGAGAATGGTGACTCTTTTTTCTGTTTCGTCTAACTTCTCGGAACAAAATTTTGACAATTGCACGCCTTCTTCAAATTTTTTTATCGCTTTTTCAAGAGGGAGATCTGTGGATTCAAGTTCTTTTACAATCTGCTCAAGCTTATTCATCGCATCTTCAAAGGTCTGTTTGGCCATGATGTTATTTCCTTTTAACGTTGCAAATAAATTTGCCCCTGGCAACCATTATTTCGAGATCCTGACCGATGATGAGCGTTTCAGGATCTTTCACGACTGTCGCATCCGGTATGGTTCTGGTGATACTGTATCCCCTTGACAGAATCGCCTCAGGATTCAGGGCGTGGAGTCTGGCGACAAACTCTCGAAGCAAACCTCGATTGTTTGTTATTTTTATTACTGTATTATTATATAGTCTTGTATGTATTTGTTCAAGTTTTTCTTTAAGTATGTTTATCCGCGACAAAGGATTGTTGGTAAAGAGTCTGTCAGAACGCCACAGCAATCGTTCATGATGTTGGAGAATGCTGTTTTTAAAAGCGTTGTAAAGTCGCCCCATATAGTCATCCGTCCTTAGCCTTAAGGCCTCAATCTTTCTTTTGGGATGTATCAACCGATTCGACATATCTCTATGGAATTTTTTAAGATAGTCAATATGCCGTAAAAACCGGCTTGATAAAGCTTTTGAAAGATCTGCAATTTTTCTATAGAGATCTTTTTTTAAAGGAACGGCCAGTTCAGCTGCGGCAGAGGGCGTTGGCGCCCGCAGGTCAGCAACAAAATCGGCGATACTATAATCAGTTTCATGGCCAACTGCTGAAATTATGGGAATCTTGGATCCAAAAATAGCCCTGGCAACTTCCTCTGAATTGAATGCATGAAAATCCTCCAAAGATCCACCGCCTCTTGATAAAATTGCCAAATCGGAATCTGACCGGTCATTTAGCAACTCAATGGCAGTCCGAATCTCTTGTTCAGCGCCGTATCCCTGCACCTTAACGGGTATAATTTCAAGGTTCAGATTCGAGAAGCGTCTATTGATAATTTTTAGGATGTCATGGACGACGGCTCCGGTCGGCGAGGTTATAATGCTGATTTTTCTTGGTAAAAAGGGCAGGGGTTTTTTGTGTATCTCATCAAAAAGCCCTTCATCGGACAGTCGTTTTTTTAACTGTTCAAACGCCAGTTGAATTGCGCCGGTTCCTTTGGGTTCAAGATATTCAAATATGATCTGATAGGTTCCGCGCGGCTCAAAAACACTGATTCTGCCAAGGCCCGTAATGCGCATTCCGTCTTCGGGCTTAAATTTTAAGTTCTTGTTTTGATTACGAAACATTACCGAACTGATCTGGGCTTGTTCATCTTTTAACGTAAAATAAAAATGGCCGGAAGCCGGGATATTAAAATTTGATATTTCACCATATATCCAAACAAATGGATAGGTTTTTTCAAGCAATACTTTAATATCTGAAGTGAGTTCGAAAACGCTATAGATTCGATACTGATCGGTATTTGAGGGTCCCATGTAATGGATACTGGGGTGTGAATTCATTAAGCTTATTATCGCTTTAAAGTTGTTTGTATACAAATTTTTTAAAAAAGGTGAAAAAATTATTATGTGTGAGGAATTATGATTCTTTCTGCAAAAACCATCATAGCGTTTTGACTAAAAAATAATTATCACAGTTGAGGGTACCATTCAATACAAAACCTATTACGAAACAACATCTAAGTACCTTCGATGCAATGACCGACCCTGACTTTTTAATTACGTCTGATAAGATATATTATGTAAACTTTAATTTATTTTCTAACCATTGGTGGGTGCTTGGTTGTAATCCCCTGTTATTCAACACTCATGGGTTGTAACCTCTGAACCTTGAACGCTGAACCTGGAACCGATCGTAAAGGTTTTACCCTTTATCCTGTGAATATTTTATAAGCAGCTCACGCAAATATGGCATGATGTATATATCTTCATGATGCATCTTGCTTAGACAGGATGCAAGGGCATCAATCTTATCATCCATGGAAGTGTGCTTGTCCATAATAAATAATTTCTTTCCTTTTACCTTGCACAAACCGCTTTTTACCAGTATACCGGTTTTTCGAAGATTTTGCTCTAAAACGGTGACGCCGAGTTTCTCAGCAAGTTCTCTGATATCCTGATATAATTGTTCCGGCTTCATTCCAATTATAAAACATTCTTTTGAGCTTGAAATATTGGTTTTCTGTGTTATATATAAGGGTTCAAATTATCGGCAAATAGATCGATTTAATTTATTAAGACAGTAACATTTTAAATGTTATCTATATCAGGAGGTTTAAATGCAGTCTATACCGCTTAAACAAACACAGGCCCAAGTACGGGTGAACGAATTTATTCGAAGTGTATATAACTGGATGGCCATTGGTCTTGGGCTAACGGGATTTGTAGCGTTTTATGTATCAAACAGCGAAACCCTGATTAAGCTGATATTTGGAAATCAGCTCATATTTTTTGGTTTGATCATCGGAGAACTTGTACTTGTCTTTACCATCAGCGCAAGGGTTCACAAAATGCAGGCCGCAACGGCAACGTCTTTGTTTGTGCTGTATGCGGCATTAAACGGCGCGACGCTTTCAGCTATATTTCTCATATATACAAAATCTTCAATAACTTCAACATTTTTTATCTGTGCAGCAACGTTTGTTGCATCCAGTATTTACGGCATGGTTACCAAACGTGATCTGACCTCAATGGGGCAGTTCATGTTTATGGGTCTCATCGGAATTATAATTGCATCGGTTGTCAATCTCTTTGTGCGCAGTTCCGGAATAAGCCTGATCGTAAGTTACATCGGTGTTATTGTTTTTGTGGGCCTTACCGCCTATGACACCCAGAAGCTCAGAACAATGGCCCTTTCGCAACCAGATGGACTGGATGCCGGAACCATTCGAAAAGGTGCCATTTTGGGCGCTTTGGCGTTGTACCTCGATTTTATAAACCTGTTTCTTATGCTGCTTAGAATATTGGGGAATCGAGACTAGAAGGGGTTTTAAAAAGAGGAAACAGGAATTAGAAAATAGATAACTGTAAATAAACGTAATTTTAACTATAAGTTAAGAAGGTTAGGAAATCAGAAGGTCGGAGGCTCTTAAAAATGCCAACCTTCTTACTTTCCAACCTTCTAACCTTCTTTGTTCCTCTTTTCTCTTTTCTACTTCCTAAATTTTTCCTATATTTTTCTTCACCACATCGGCCAACTCTCGACAGTACTTGTCTGTCTTATCAAAGGTCGGTCCTTCTACCATTACTCTGCATAACGGTTCGGTTCCAGAATAGCGGACCAGAACCCTGCCCTCATTACCCAGACGATGTTCCACCGATTTAATGGCATCCCTGATCTCCGGTACGGTTTCAAGATCAGGTTTGTGTCCAACCTCGACATTTATGAGGACCTGTGGAAATACCGTCATGACTTGGCATAGCTCGGATAAGGGTTTTGATTCCGACTTCATGATTTCAATCAGTTTTAAGGCTGTAAGAATTCCGTCTCCAGTGGTATGATAATCTAAAAAAATCATATGGCCGGAATCCTCACCTCCCAGACAGGCGCCTGAAGAAATCATTTTTTCCACAACTTGCCGATCGCCTACTTTTGCGACCGCATGCATGATGCCCATGTTTCTTAAGGCAAGACCAAGCCCCAAATTACTCATGACCGTGCTGACCACCTGGTTTCCCTTAAGACGCCCCTGTTGTTTCAGATATTTCCCACAAACTGCAATAATCTGGTCTCCGGTGACAATACCTCCCTTTTCGTCCACGGCAACGAGCCTGTCCCCGTCTCCGTCAAAAGCAAGACCGATATCAGCGCCTTTTCCGACAACATTTTTTAATAGCACTTCAGGATGTTGTGATCCACAATTGTCATTGATGTTCTTTCCATCAGGACGTACAAACAACGGTTCAACATCTGCTCCCAATTCAGTGAAAAGTTCCGGAGCAACCCTGAATGTCGCGCCGTTCGAACAATCCATTACGATTTTCAAGCCGTTAAAATGGTTCTTCTCGGGTACGGTTTGTTTGAGGAAATTTGCATATTTTTTCTCGGAATCGGTCAGGGTATTAATTCGTCCGGTATCCCGAACCGCCTGTACGACCTGTTCCAGATTTTCATTTAAAACAAGCCGTTCAATTTCAGCCTCTTTTTCATCAGAAAGCTTATACCCGTCATAATTAAATATTTTTATCCCGTTATCGTAAAACGGGTTATGGGATGCAGAAATCACAATTCCTGCATTTGCGGCTGTTGATGCGGTCAAAAAAGCAATTCCGGGTGTGGGAAGAATTCCTGCAAGATGAACATCAACCCCCATGGCGCATATGCCGGATGCTACGGCATGTTCCAGCATATCTCCGGAAACACGGGTGTCTTTTCCGATGATAATTTTTGACCGTTCATTGGTTCCTTTGAAAATTGACGCCACGGCCATACCGATCTTGACGGCCATTTCAGATGTCATCGGATATTCATTGGCAGTGCCTCGTATCCCGTCCGTACCAAACAACTTGTTCATTTTCGCCTCAGATTACTATTATTACGAAGATATGGAAAACCGCGGATGAACACGAATAAACACAAATATTTTGAAAAATAAGAAAGTAAGAAGGTGAGAATATCAGAAGGTCGGCGTATTTTCTTGATTTTCAAATTTCTCACTTTCTAACCTTCTCATCTTCTGATTACATTCGCGTCCATTTGCGGTTATCTCTTTTCTAATTCCTATTTCCTATTTTTCTAATACGTATAATTCAGCTTTTAAACGCCGGTATGATCTTAAGTGCTTCAGTGGTGACGTGATCAACGATGCCTTGAAGCCACCGGGTTCCGAGTTCCTTATCCCCGTCTGAAAGATTCTTGATTACAGAAATATAATCCTTTCCTGAACTTATAATGCCAAAGCGAATTTTTTCCAAAAAACGATCTCCAAAATTCACTTTGGCATCCACATTGATTTGCGATTTGAATAATTCTTCCAGTTCTGTCCATCTGTTATAAAGCTCACTTTTTTGCTGCAAAATATGAGGGGATGCATTTTCCTTTGCCGCATGTTGATATGCTTTTACAGAAAGCGGCATTTTTTGACTCAGCGCTTTTAACTGCTCTATCCTCTCATCGAGTGCCATGGCCAGTTTCTCTTTCAATCCATCCAAAAGGGGCTCCGGAAACTCATTTGAAATAAACTGTGAACGAACCTGTTCATACCACTGTAAAAGAGACATCAGATTTGCAATATAGACGATGTTGTTGACCACAACCCTCTTGATTGAACGATATATCCCAAATGTAAACGGAACATCACCGCCCCTCGCTATTCTATCAAAAACAAGGTACCCCGGCTTTAACTGGTCTTTCCTGCATATGGTTCCGGCAGCTATGACGGTACCAAATTCCAGACGGCACGGTCCTACCAGACCCCCCTGCCCTCCTAAAAATATCGGGGGCTGGCTCAGGAAAACTCCTCTGGGTACATCACCGATGAGTGAAGGTGTGGCCTTGTCCTGATTTGGGGTATAATTGAAATGGATATAAGAACTCCCGACTTCACTGTGATCTTTCCGGTCTGTACCGCCGGCCATTAAACAGTCACAAAAATTAATAAGGCTCCCAAGGGTCACATAAGGAAAGAGGATGGTCTGTTTCAAACCGACCGTGTGGGCGACACGTGATTCTTCTTCCAATATGGTTCCTTCCCGAACATTGGCACCTGATCCAAAGCTGACTTTTTTCAATAAAACCGAATTGTTGAAAAACCCGCCTTTAAGCTCAACATGAGGTCCTACCTGGCAGTTTTCAATGGTAACAGGTGCCTCATATCCCAGTATTGAACCTTGAAGGATCAGTGTTGTATCACCAAAAATTTTACAACCGGAATAGATGACGACCCCATCACCTGAAATCCGGTCTATATTTACTTCAGGCCCAATTTCAATACCTTCAGGGTTGGGAATTTTTACGCCTTTTTTGATCAAAGCTTGAACTTTGGAAATGGTCTGATTTTTCATGGTAGATTTATTCTGGTTTAAGGATTCGTTAAGGTTTCTTAATGAAAGTCATTGAAAGTCATTTAAATAGGCAATCCCAAAGATGTCAAGGTCTTTGTTAAGAAAAACAAAAGCCGCAATGTGGAAGATACCCACAGTTGCGGCTTTTAGTACCTTAATATTTGTTTTTTGTGATTTGTGATTTGTTTTTTTTCCGGTTAATCCGGATTAGGTATGTGTGTAATATAGGGTCAGTGTGTAACAAATCAAAAGAAAAGCGGGTCAAACCGGTCTGTATTCCGGAACAATCTCTTTAAGTTTTGCTTTAATCTTTTGTGTTTCCTGGTCCTTGGCGATTTGCATCAA
>ENA-OSEO01005411-OSEO01005411.1-sediment-metagenome-genome-assembly--contig:-NODE-5411-length-12287-cov-3.960770_pt1 | contig 12287 bp, 12 predicted proteins | sample MGYA00237883_ERZ534232 | MGnify/ENA metagenome assembly ERZ534232
ATCGAAGGCCACAGCCTCGACCACGCGGCCGCCATCCTCTGGCAGAGCCGCAACGCCCTCTTCCTCCGCGACCGCCACCTCACCGAGGACCACAAGCTCCAACGCCTGAACCAGTTGTGCAACTGAAGGAAAGCCACGCCGTGATTACCTTCGACGAATGGTCTTCCGTTCGACGGCCTCATCGGAGACTTTGCCGCTCCCACCGGGTGGTGGCCGTAAACGCGCCCCGAACTTGCGCTGATAGGTCATGTAGTACTCAACGAGGCGACGTGGATCGTTGCCGAACTCGTGGGATATCTTCACGCGGATGTCGCGCGTCGGTTGCAGGCCAGGATCAGGTTTCATCGTGTATCTCCGAGAGCAGCTACCGTTATCGAACGGCATAGATGCGGCTCCTCGTGCGTCACAACAAACCTTTGAACTCATCCACGGTCAAACCGACTTCACGAATGAGGGCCCGCAGGGTCCCTTTCGCAATTTCTTTGTGATCCGGCACCGTCACGCGTCTGTGGGGTGAATCCGTCTGCCTGAGAATCATATGGCTGCCTCGCTGGCGGTCTGGTTCGTAGCCAATCTTCTTCAGCGCCTGGACTACTTCACGCCCAGAGATTCGAGGCAACGCACTCACGCGGAAACCTCGACAATCTCCTCGGAAATCGGAGGCGGAACCGGTTCGTTATGAGCCTCCAGGCTCTCAAGGTAACCCGCAATGGCCTCTTTGATGTTCTTCAGGGCTTCTGAACGAGTCTGCCCTTGAGAAATACAGCCAGGCAAGGAAGGCACCTCGGCTACAAATACGCCCTCTTCATCCTGCTCGATTAGAACTCGGTACTTCATTCTCAATTCCTCTTTCCCCGATGTCTGCCCAGCCATTTGGCTCGGCCTGCCAGACGGATCGTTTCTGGTGGTGTCGCCAGATGATGCTCTCGAACGGTCGCCCATGATTGTAACCCGCCCGGCCGGGCAGGTCAAGCAACCCACGGCTGCGCCCCTCTGCAACCCGTGGCCTGGGAGCTTCGACTCGATCAAGGACCTCCTCCTAATCGGCGACACCCTCGCCCCACACATAGCCTGGCCGCTCAAGAAGATCAGTGCCTGACGCCACTCCTGGTGCCAAGCGCAGGCCAATGGCGTAGCGGAAAACAAATACCACCGGTGCGAATTCCGATGCAGCCATGTCTATGCCGTCGATTACTCACGCGCCCTTCCTCCGAGCCAGCAGATTCGTGCGACAGCCAACCGTGCAATTGACACCGAGCATGTCCGCCTCGCACAGGTGCCTCCGGTGTCGCGCTCCTGCCGGCGTTCCGCTTGCTCTGCGACTGTTGAAGAACAGCGTAACCGTTGCGTTTGATCTCATTTCAGTAGTGATGGATATCACCCTGCATATTAGCGTAGAGTGAAGCACCTTCCACATCAGGAAACAGACTGGCGTAGTTGATGTTCATTCTATTGAGCGTCCTCAAGATCTGTGCACGGTCCTTCTCGCTGGTCTCGATGTTCACTTTCAGGAGAATCCACCCACTCTTGATCTCTGTCAGCAACTTCTCTCTCCCCCTTGGAGATGTCTCGCGCTCCAACGTCCGATGAAGATGATCCCTGACGCGTGGGTAATTGTGAGAGACCCATTTCTCAATGGAATGGGGACTTCGACTTACGGTGAAGACTCCCTGTTGGTTTATCATACGGAAGTTATCATCGCTCAACGGTCGGTAGAACCGCAACGAATCATACTCAGGGGCATCAGTGAGAAGGATGTCATCGTCCTCACCGTACCTCGATCCCTCAAATCCTGGCTTGATTGCCGGTTTCTTTTCACGTGCTGCTTCTATCACGTTCTGCTTCAGGCAATACAATGACCGCATATCGTCTCGATCCCGATCTGCAAAAGCGAAGAAGAGGCACACATATGGGGAGTGGCTCCAATCCAACATGGTGTTGCTCACGCCATAGTGCCGCCCAAGAGACCAGATTTCAAACCTGCTGTAGCTATCAAGAGGTTTTGAGAGAGGCCCCCTCCTCCCTCGGATTGCCTGCAGAAAGTGATTGTAGCATCTATCGATGTAGGTGTTCTTCTCTTCTGTCGTCAGCATATGGAGGAACGCGAACCGTCTGAAGATGGAAGGTGTTAAGGCAAAACTGCTGCATTCAACGCCTCGGAATATGGCATGAGACATTTCGACCATGGTATACAGGAGAGGCTCCAAGAGCCTCCAATTCCTGAGGGTAATGGTCGCCATACCTTCTCCGGGTGATTCGGCACCTCCGCCTTCGTCCCGGGAATCAGAGACCATGTCAGGTCCGGCAAACTGGCGAAAATCCTGATGGGTACATATGTCCCAGTAGTTCATATCACCTCTCCCTTCCTTGCTGTGTTTCGATCTCGGCCAACGTCGGGAGCCAGACGCACGTGAAACTCTCGGGAAACCGTACATGTCTCGATCGATCGACGAGTGTGGTTTCCCCAGATCCTCTGTCTCTTGCACTGCCGTCATGTGATTCTCTCCAACCTTTCACCCGCGATTGTACCTTCTCCGGTCGGGCAGGTCAAGCGGGCAGGCGAAAACTCTCAGAGCTTCCCGTCGAGGTCTTCGGCCATGCGAAATCGAAATGACAGACACGCGGCCACATGCCCGCCTCTTGGTCGTTTCGGATTCTGACTTTCGGTCCTGGGTGCTTGTTTGGGATTCACGTTCCCGCTGTGGCGGGGTGGTGCTTCGGATTTCGGATTTGGTCTTCCTACCATGCTGCTGGCCCAAAGCGAAAAATGCTCGCCGCGCAGCGGCGAATTCCGGAGTGGTCCGTCCCCTCCTCTTGCTCCTCGGCGGTTGCGGTTGGGTGATTGGCTTCGTCACGAGATCAATGGTGTGCGAAGCACACCCTACCGCTGTCGCCTGCACCTGCGCCCCGTGCGAGACGGATCAGCCGGCCAGGAAGTAGCGGAGGTCGCTGTTCTCCATCTCGTGCATGGCGTCGGGAGTGACGCGCAGGGTGACCTGCCCCTCGGCATGGAAGGCTTTGTAGATCGCCTTCAGCTCCGTCAGTGAGGGCTGGACCGTTTCGTTGTACGAAGCCGAGTTGTTCCAGTCGGCGATGATGTCGCCTTGGCCGTAGTGGAGCCGGATCGGACGCGGGGCGTTCAGGCCCGCGATGTCGCTGCGGTCCATCCACTGCAAAACGCCCGGGATGCAGTGGGCCGGCGCGTTGTAGCAGCGGGAGAAGATCACCGAGAACGAGCCCAAGCTGCCACTGGCATAGATCTTCCGTACTCGGTCGCTGAAGACCGGGTAGACAAGCGCCAAGTCGCCGCCGTACGAGATGCCTGCTGCGTCCACGGTCGCGATGCCCTTGGTGTCCGCCAGCCAGTGCTCCCAGCGGAGCAGGTCCTCGACGTGGTGGCCGACCAGCGTCTTGCCGTAGAGGAAGGCGTCGGTGACCAGCGTGAATTGCCGGCCTCGCTGCGAACGCCAGTAATCGAGGTTGTAGGTCTCGCGCTGGCACGCGACGTCGCCCAGGACGCCAAAACCGCGCAGGGCGGGACAGAGAACCGCGCAGCCTGCCTGGGCGAGGTTCAACGCGAACATGTGGTGATAGTCGTCCTCGGCACCCACGCAGGGCTCGGCCCGGCCGTGACCGTGGATCGCCATGACGCCCTTCTGCGAGCCGCCGCGCGGGGACAGGTAGTACGCCGGGATCGACAGCGAATCATCGACCTGCATCACCCAGGCTTCGATGGTCACGTCGCCGCAGGTCGTCGAACGCAGCAGACGGGCCTGGCACGGCGCGGGCGGGGAGAAGCCCAGCAGGTCCGCCAGCTTCGCGCGGCACTCGCGCCGCCAGGCCTCGGGCGCGCCGCGGTAGTTCGCGAAGGACAAGCGGCGGGCCGCACCTTCATGGCGGAACTTCAGCGTCAATTCCTCCGGGCGGACGAAGAATTGCGGATCGATGGCCGGAGCGGGTTCTTTGTCGGCGGCGCGGGCCTTCATGTCCACTGCCAAGACCGCCGTACCGGCGCCGATCATCCTCAGGAAGTCGCGACGCGTGTTGACCTGCGCTGCCATTGCTCTTCCCCTTCGACAGTGGGCGGTGGGGCAAACCCCACCCTACGCTGACGCTGCGTCGATCTCTACCGCGGAGACCGAAGCCGCCGGAAAGGTCCAGGAGCCGTCCGCCGGCAGGTCTTTGCGCACCGGCTGGATCGCGCGGGGCTGGGTCTCGATGACCTCAAACTCCGGGTCGGCCGCCAGTTCGAAGACCTGGCCCGACCGGATACTCAGACCCTCGATGGCCAGTCTTGCAGTGACGGAGCGATCACGATTCGTGTTCACCACGTGCAGGAAGACCCGGTCGCCGGTCCGGCTGGCGGTCACGTCGAGGCCGTCGGGCGTCGTCGTCACAGCGATCGCCTGCCCGCCCGTGTGGTGGCGGTAGAGGGCCATGACCAGCGCCACGGGCATCATGAACGACTGGCCGCCGGGGACGGGGATCATGATCGCGTTGACCTGCCAGCGCGTGCCACAGAAGTCCGCGAGCGTGGCGATCTTGAGCTTGTCGCCGTGGCGCTCGTGGACGTTCAGGAGCCGCGCGTTGGCGACGCCCGCGGCCCAGGTCGAAAGAACATCGCACCGATTGCGACCCGGCAGAGCGAAGTGGCACTCTGTCATGGCCAGCGGCATGTCGTAGCCTGCGACCTGCTCCCGCACGTGACGGATGCGGGCGTCGTGGACCTTGGCCGCGTTCATCAGGCGCTCCCAGGTCCGCGCCGGGTCCTTGCGGTACTCGATCCCCCGCAAAGGAGAGTCTGCGATACCGCGGTCCGGGTTGAACATGTGGTGGAAAGCGATGTACTGGAGGTGCTCGCCGGCAATCTCGATCATGCGCGGGGCCCAGCCGCTGTCGCCCCAGCCGACGAGGTGGATGCTCGGGTCCTGCGCCCGCATCGCGCGGGCGAAGGCGATGGTCCGTCGGGCCGCGGTCTCGCAGTCGAAGCCCTCGCGGTCGTAGGAAGTCTCGTTGCCGATCTGCCAGAGCCGCACGTTATAGGGCTCGACTCGGCCGTGTTCGCGCCGTAACGCGTCGTTTGGAGCGTTGCAGTAGCGGACCCACTCGGCCGCCTCCTCCGGCCCGCCGACGCGTACGTCGCCCTTCGGATCGCGCTGCCAGTGCTGGCGGCCGTCGGACTCGAAGTTCACGCAGGGAAACGGCTCAGCACCGACCCGCCGGCAGAAATCGACAAATTCGTGCGTACCGACCTGGTTGGTCTCGGTACCGCCCCAGCAGAGGTTCAGCATGGGCCTCCGCTCGTCGCGCGGTCCGACGCCCTCTTTCCACCGATAGTAGGAGATGAAGCATCCACCCCAACGAATCAGCGTGGGAGCCAGTTCCTTCGTCACCTCGACCACGTCCTCGCGCCAGCAGTCGCGGCAATGGTCCCAGGCGGCGGCGACGGACCCGTCGGTGGTGCCCAGGGGCTCCATGAACTGCATGTACAGGTAGGGCGAGAGGGCAAATCGCGGCTGGGGGTGGACAACGATGGCCGGCCGACTCTCCCCCGCCAAGGTTGGGCTGACGACGTACGCCGCAGCGCCGGCACCCAGCACTTTCATGAACTCCCGCCGGGTGGTTCTGCCTACTGTTCTCCTCATGCGACCTCTCCTTGTTCGTAGTGTGCCCGTCAGGGCATATCTTCACGCGTGCGGAAGATAACGCCTGACGGCGTCACTACAAACTACAGTTCCCAGCCCTTGCGGTACTCGCGGCGCAGAAGCTTGTTGGCCTCGGGCGCATTCGTGAACTGCATGTTGGCCGTGTCCCAGTGCAGCTTCTTGTCGACCCGCAGTGCCATGGTGCCCAGGCAGACTGTCTCGGCGAACGGATAGACGTTTTCGAAGCTGGCGTCGGAGGGCTGCTGGCCGCGACAGGCACGAATCCACTGATCGAGTTCATCAATGGGCCTCGGCAGCGTCTCCGGCGGTTTCGTGAACGCCTGCATCTTCTGCTGCGGGATCAGTCTCGGGTTACCCCCGCTGAAGTCGCACAGGAGCTTGCCCTTGTCGCCGACGAACAGGAGCCCTTCCTCGGGCATGTCCAGCCCATCTTCCTGCAGCTCCGCGGGCTTGGGGGGCCGGATGCCGCCGTCGTACCAGTGCAGCACCACCGGCGGCATGTTGTCGCGCGCGGGGAACTCGAAGTGGATCGTGCAGGCCTGCGGGAAGGAGACCCGGTTTACCTGCTTGACCCACAGATTGTCGATGATGGCCCAGTACTGGCTGGCGGTGGCCTCCACCGTGGTCGGGGTGCCCAGATTCAGGATCTTCCAGATCTGGAAGAAGCTGTAGTTGCCCATGTCACCGAGCGGCCCGCTGCCGAAATCGTACCAGCCGCGGAAGACCGCATGCGTGTAGGCGGGATGGTACGACCGCTGGGGAACGGGACCGAGCCACAGATCCCAGTCGAGCCCTTTCGGCACCGGCGGTCGCTCCTTGGGCAGCTCGGTCATACCCTGCGGCCAGAACGGACGCGACGACCAGTTGTGCACTTCGCGCACGTCGCCGATCGCGCCCGCGCGGAGCCACTCGGCGATGGTCGCCGTCGAGCCCATGTCGGCCGAGCAAAACATGTGCGTCGCGACGCCGGTTTTCTTCGCGGTGTCGCGGGAGAGACGCGCCTCATAGAGCACGTTGGCGAGTGTCTTGTGCTGGATGACGTGCTTGCCCTTGTTCATGGCAGCCACGGCGATCGTGCCGTGCAGATGTTCCGGCGTCATCACGTACAGGGCATCGACATCCTTCTCTTTATCGAGCAGCTCGCGGAAATCGGTATACGTGGAGCATCCGCGGTATTGCCCGGCCGGCGTGCTCATCCCATAGTAGCTCTCGACGATCTCGCGGCCCATCTGGCGTCCACACCGGCAACCTCTGATCCCCTGGCCCCAGTCCGGTTTCTTGAGGAACACGCGTACCTTGTCGCGGATCTCGTTGCGACCCCATTCGACGTAGTCCGTGCTGTCGGTGTTCGGATCGCAGATGGAGACGATCTTGAGTTCCGGCTTCGGCAGCGCCTGGATGAGCTGGCGGATGCCCTGCGTGCCGGCGCCAATGTAGGCGACATTGATCTTCTCGCTGGGCGGGATGTGCCGGGACCCGCCGGTCACGTGGCTGGGCACCACGCTAAACGCCAGAGTGGCCGACGACGCAGCAGCCAGAAACTGACGGCGGTCCAAGTCACTCGATTGGCGGGAAGTGCTCTTGTCCATGTCCTGTCCTCCTTCGATCAGACAATCTGATTGTTCTTGAGAACCGCCCAGGCCTTGCTGTGCCCGGCCGGGCCGCCTTCCACATCGACCTCGGCAATCGCATATTCCGGCCGGCCGGCCTTCGCCTGTTTCCAGGCTTCGTAGAGATAGCCGAGATAGACCGTGTCCTCCTGGGCCTTGGCAATCTGGTAATCGAGCGGCCTGGCGGCGTCGGCCTGCATCTCCGCCAAGGCGCGCTTTCTCGCGGTCTCGACGTCCTCGGCGGAAGACTCCAGGGTCACCCCCAGACGGACCAGGTGCTCCTGGAGACCCTTCAGGTAGGCGGCGCGCAGATGCTCGCGTATCGCGCCGCGCCCTACGTTCGCCACCTGCTCCCAGCGCAGCTCCGGACTGTAGAGCCGACACTGGAAGAACAGGCCGATCACCGCGTCGTCCGCGAGGGACTGGCGGATCACCTCCTCAGCGGACACGCCGAACGTACCCGCCAACGCGGACAATCCCTTCCATTGCTCCTCCGGAATCCAGAACGTGACACGCTTGTTTTTCGTCATGGTCCAACCCTAATTCTCAACAAGCCCTCAGAGGAGAGTTTATAGCCATCGCCCGGCGAAACGCAAGGACGATCTGAACAGGGTCTGATAAACCCTGCGGGCCGGTGGAAGACGGATGAACTCCAGACATGTGTGCGCGTCCGACAGACGAAAAAATCTTCCGATGCATCGGAAGGGAATCGTCCGTCCCGCCGATAATCATGGGCTGGGCATCGCGTCAAACCGGCTCGCGCGCGAGATCGGCTGCGGCACGTCCCCAGGCCGCCCATTTTCTTGACTTTTGCTCGCCAATCGAATACACTGACTCTTGTCAGTCGATCAGCAAGTGACTGGCACATGGGGGGTGCTCATCAGTCTCCTCTCTTTGAGCACCATGTAGTAGTTGGGTTGGTGGCTTGGTGATTTGGCCTCACGGACGGGGGTGTTTCCCATCAAGTCGTCGCCAGGTGCAATTCCGGCGGGGCCGGTAGCTCTGGCATCCATGACCGCACACGACCATAGCGGTCCTGGTTCACGGGGGTGTGGTGATATGAGAGAGCCAACGACACGACGAATCCTTCTGACCGCCTGCGTGCTGGCGCTGCCCTGGATGGCGACGACGACGCACGCCGATACGGTGGACATCGTGCACGACGGCTACGGCGCCTACAGCGCCACCACCTTCTGGGCGGCCGGCCACAACGGCAACGACGTCATGGCCGGCGTATACATGCTAAACAAGACCTCGGATACCGGCTTAGGCAACACCTGGCACAACGGACTGATCCCCGGCTTCTGCACCGAGTTGCAGGAACCGGCCCCGAGCACGACGCTCACGTACAGCATCGCGATGCCCGAGGACGTGTACAACAGCTACACGGGCGAAACGCTCGGCACGACGAAGGCCAATTACCTGCGGGAGTTGTGGGCCCGCTATTACGATCCCGCCTGGGCAGGCGGCTCGTACACCGAGCAACAGAACCAAGCCGCCGAAGCGTTTGCCGCGGCGGTCTGGGAGATCGTCTACGAGAAGCTCCCGAGTTCGGCCCTGGACTGGGACGTAACGCTCGACGGCACGGCGGGTCTCGGCGGCTTCGCCGCGGAGAACCTGGACTTCGCGACCGCCAACAAGTGGCTCCACACACTCACCGGCGGCGGTGCCAAGGCGGACCTGCGGGTCTTCGTCTGCGACGGTGGACAGGAGTACCTCGTCGCGGTGCCCGAGCCGGCGACTGTGATCCTGCTCGGTCTGGGCGGCCTGTGTAGCGTCTTCAGTCGCAGACGCCGGGCTGGAGCATAGGTCGGATGAATCATCACGCCTCACGGCCATACGAGGCGCTCACTGGGGATGGCTGCGATACGCAGCAACGACTGAATCGACCATTCGGAGACAGAGGAGAACGAGAAATGAGAACATCGCTGACGCTGACCATCACGCTGAGCATGGCGCTGACGACCCCCATGCTCGCCGACACGGTGACACCGCAGCGAGTGGTCGAGTTCAGTCCCGCTGCAGGCTCAGCCGGAGAGTGGCACTACAACGGCGCCGGCATCCTGAGCTTTGACCAGGACATCGTGATCGACAGCGCCCTGGGCAGCAACTACGACGCCCTGGTCGGGGCCCACGTGTACCTGCCGACGTTCCAGATCAGCGGCATCCCCGGCGAACCGTACGTCCTGACGCCGTTGGGCACCAACCAAATCGTCATCAAGAGCGCCGATGAAAGCGTCACATACATGACCGGCAACCTGGCCCTGGGTGACCTGAGCACCATGGGCACCGTGGCCGGGGGCTACACGGCATTCCAGGCCGACATCACCGATCTGTTCATCACGCACGAAGGCAGCGCCCTGGGCTCGGCGGCGCTGGCCATCCTCGAAAGCATGCATCTGCCCTCGCTCGACTTCGACCTGTCGTTCCAGGGCGGCAGTGGCTCCGGTTACTACAGTTTCGCCGACATGCTCGACCGCGGCGGCGTGGGCGCCGGCGGATTCAGCGGTGCGATGTCTGTCCCGGAACCGGCCACCATCCTGCTGCTGGGACTGAGCAGTCTTGCCATAAGCCGCAGACGCTGCGGTTGACACAAGCTTGAAGCCCCCCTTACCTTGGAAGGCGGGCCGCGGATCCCCAATCCGCGGCCCGTGCCCTTTTGCGCCGACCCCGCGACCCGGGGGTTACCTCTGAACCCGTTGCCACGGTTCAGCACGAGTAATTCCTAAGACCAGATGGAACCCCGCGTTTTCCCTCGCCAGAAGGCTGTGCCCATGCCCAATAGACACAGAACCGCCGCGCCGGGGGTCGGAACGGCCATTGGGTCGGACATGTGGGTCACGAGTCCAATGCATGTATCGGCGTAGATAACCTCAAAGTACCCCCACGGGGCGAAGTTCAAACCGGTGCAACTGTCGAAGTAACCTTGGCAAGAATCAAATGTCAGGAAATGATAGGTCCAGCCATCTCGATTCGGCACAAAGTCATCCCATAGAACGACATCCAGTGCCCCCGCCAGAGTCGCGTGGCCGGTGATGTGTAGAACATCATATGTGCCTTCGTCAAAACCACCGATTTCGATGATGAGCCTACCAGATTCGGTCTGCGAGTAGTCTCCATCAACAAACAAGGTGCCGGGGGAATTGCCCGGCGAAAGAACACCACCGTTTCCGAACGACGCAGCAATTGTCCCGGTGCCATTGATCTGTCCGTAGTTGTTCAGTTCATAACCGGGAGTGATCGTGAACGTAGAACTCGCGCCAACGGTTAGCTCGCCATAGTTGTCCCACTTCCCGACGCTTGTGAAGTTCCGGCCGTCCGTGATGGTAAAGCTGCCGTGATTGACTGTGATGGTATTGATGGCGTCAAAACGACTATTAGCGCCGACCAGTTCGACGGCAGCCCTGTTCTGAACGATGGATGTGTTCGCGATGGCCAAGCATGAATCCGCGGCGGCAGTCCAGCGGCCACCCGCCAACTCATTCCCCTGTATGTTCGTTACAGAAGAGGCACTCGCTTTGAAGTAACCTCCGCCAAACGCACTGACCGTGCCGGTATTTGCAAAGCTGGCGTCGGCACCTATTTCAAGCGTTCCTCCGTTGGCTGCTTGCATGATTCCGTCGTTGACGACCAATTCGCCAGAGAAGACCAGTGGTCGGTCATCGAACGGCTGAACATCGGCCGTTACCACACCTCCGACTTCGTTGTGGAAACTCGATTCAATCGTCCCCGCCGTCCCGGTCACCTCGCCACGATTCTGGACTTCACCTCCTTTGAGGGTGCCCATGTTGAGGCTGATCTGCCCCTCGTTGGTCAGACCCATCTCTGCATCCAAGGTGGCCCACCCCGTAACGCTGAGCGTGCCGCCGGAATGAACCGGGCCGGTGACTCCGGTGGTAAGGTTTCCATCGATATCGAACGTTCCCAAATTCATAAGCGCGCCATCCAGAGTGTTGTCTGGAGCCGGGATGGATCCAAACCCGACACCGTAGCTCAATAGCCGCCCGCCCTCCTGAATCGTCACGTCGTTGTGGACTTCAGAGCGAACGGACGAATGGCGGGGGTAAGGCTGGTCATTGTACAAGGCATCCATCTCCAGCAGTCCCCCATCCCCTACCTCAATCGTCCCCGACCCCGTTATCGACGCCACATCGTTCTGCCCCGCCTCCAGCCAGGACCAAGTTCCCAACTTCAGAGTACTGCCCATGCCAGCTATCGTGATCGTGCCATTGTTCTCCAGCTCCCAGTTAGGAACTGGAAGCTTGCCCCACTCGCCGACCAAGACGGCTCCGTCGTTGATCAGTCCTCCAGTCAGACGAAGCGTTCCGGAATGTACATGTACCGTCCCGGTTTCGCTGTTCAACACCGGAGGAGCTATTGTCCCGGCACCCTCAATTGTACCAGTGTTTGAGAGAGAAGTTGGGCTTGTCAGTGACGAGCCCTCGGCCATGATGATAGTAGCGGCATTATCAAAGTGCTCATCAATCGTCAGGGAACGGGCACCGTCAAACTCTAAGGTAGTCGAAGGCTGAATGCCGAGTCTGTGGATGAGGGCATCCTGGTCGAGGAGAACAACTCCGTCACCCTCGAGAGCGACATCGAACTTTGTCCGGTACTGAAGGGAAAGACTAACACCGCAGACTTGGAGAACCTCGCTTGGAATCTCCAGAGTTTCGAACAGCACGTCTGCCACGCTGACGTATTTCTCCGTCGGCCCCATGTCTGAGAACAGGTCCGTCAGCGCCGTGTCAAAACTCGTCGTCAACGTATAGATGTTGAGCATGTCCTCAAACTCACCTGCAAAATCGAGAGCCAGTGTAGCAGCTCCACCTTGAAAACCCCAATTGAACATTGAACATTGAACAGGGTGTTCCAATTCGCCTTGCCGTCGGTCAAATGACGGGCCAAGGCGGTGTCCAGAGTGACGGGGTGGATAATCACAGGGTGGTTCAAGCGAACGGAGATTCTGAGTGGAGGTTCTATTAGTATCTCGCCCAGTGGCGTTTCGTCT
>ENA-OSEO01005414-OSEO01005414.1-sediment-metagenome-genome-assembly--contig:-NODE-5414-length-12280-cov-7.153241_pt1 | contig 12280 bp, 10 predicted proteins | sample MGYA00237883_ERZ534232 | MGnify/ENA metagenome assembly ERZ534232
GGTTCTTCAAAAAATATTGATACCCCTGCGATCCTGGGCGGACAGAAGATACATACAACAGGTTGGTCCGACTGGCCTTTATGGAATCCGGCTACCGATGAAGAACGTGTTATAGAGGTGATAAGAAGCGGTATCTGGTCACGTCGCCACACCGTCACTGAATTTGAAAAGAAATGGGCTGAACTGATCGGCGCCAAACGCTGTCTTACAACTGTTAACGGAACCAATGCGTTAATCTGCGCACTGCGCAATCTGGATATTGGCGGCGGAGATGAAGTGATAACCACTCCTTTTACCTTCATAGGAACTACTGTGGCGATACTTCAAACCGGAGCAATTCCTGTTTTTGCTGATATTGATCCCGATACTGTACAAATAGATCCGGCTAAGATTGAAGAGAAGATAACTCCAGGAACAAAAGCAATAATGCCGGTACACATATACGGACTGCCGGCAGATATGGAAAGGATAATGGCCATCGCTAAAAAACACAATCTCTATGTAGTTGAGGACGCGTGCCAGGCCTGGCTTGCCGAAATAAACCACAAGAAAGTGGGCACCTTCGGAGATGCAGGTTGTTTTAGCTTCCAGAATTCAAAGCATTGTCCCATGGGTGAAGGCGGTGCCATTGTAAGTGATAATGAAGAGTACATGGACAGGTGTTATTCATATCACAACTTCGGCGGACAAAAAATTGCAGGAACAAAATTACGTCTGGCAGAATACCAGGCCGCAATCGGATTAGCCCAGTTGGAGCGACTTGACGAACAGACAACAATACGTAATGAAAATGCAGATTACCTGAGATCCAAATTAAAAGATATCCCCGGAATCATTCCTCACAAGCTTTACCCCAATGTAACCAGGGGAGCTTACCATCTGTGGCCGTTCAGATATATAAAGGAAGAATTCAAAGGGCTGTCAAGAAGTGCTTTTCAGAAAGCCCTCAGTGCTGAAGGTATACCCTGTGGAAGCGGATATAATGCAGGACTCAACAAGGGACTCTATATCAAAGATGCCTTCGGGTCGAAAAATTATAAACTGATGTATCCTCCGGAGATGATCGATTTTGATAAATATGTCTCACAAAATGAGTGCCCGGTAAATGACCATTTCTGTAATGAAGAAGTTTTAAAATTCGCACAGAATATGCTTCTCGGAAGCAGATCGGATATGGATGATATTATCAGGGCTGTTCAGAAGATCTATGACAACGCTGAAAAACTGGTTGCTAAATCGTAACGGACTGAAAATAATTCCGTGAGAAGGTCGTTATATCACGGTCAAAACATAATCGTCATTATATTGGACTTTTAATACCTCCCGGCTCCGGCCGGGGGGTTATTTTATTTGTTCTCCTTCGGTCTTTTCTAATTATCCGCTTTATTATTATAAATAAGCCGTCCGTATAATTCGTGTACTTTTGATATAACTCTTTGTTCAACTCCGGGATCCCAGATATTCGGATGGGCTGCACCCCGGTAAAGGGTCGTCCTGCTGAATGTCATTGATTCTCCTCCTTCATAACCGCCCTCTTCCCATATCCGGCGACTGGGTATATATCCCAAAAAATCGTTACTGTAAGCTGCAACCCAGACATGCGATCCGGTTATTTCCCTTTTCAGCCTCAGAGAGTAATCAACAACAACCTCACTTGCCAGGGCAATAAGTGTAATATCATCGCCAAAACGCAATACCTGCACCGGATATGAGTAGTATGACGGCAGCTTACCTTCCCTGTCCGGCATTTCAAGCAGAACTGCTGCATTATCACTGACAGTCTGATTGGATGATTTGCTCTGTTTAATCAGCTCATCACTATCCGGAACCTTAAGATACGGCAGTTTCACCTCTTCCAGAACAGCTCCCAGATAAGGGTCGACAGGCTCCGGAGATGAATTAAGGGCAGCCTCAACAGCCAGTGCAAGGGTACGTCCGTGCATCTTTGCCAGATCAAGACCGGTCAGTCCGCTTACCATGTCGTTACGCGGATGAGGATTCTGATCAGCCCCGCAGCCTGCCATAAAGAGCGCCACAGCTCCGGGATGTGCCTCTTCTATATAGTGCTGTGCAAAACCGGGATAGTCGCCGTTAAAATTATACTCGCCCAGTGTGGTTGAATGACAGGCATAACCAAACAGCACTGCTATAATCCGGCCGTCTTTACCTGTGACCTGCATTACAGGCACATCATTGTCAACCGGACCATAGGGATTCGGGCGTTTCCCATGCCTGAAGTCATCTTCAGGCAGCGAATAATCGGCCCGGCGGTTCATGCCGAAGCCGGCGGAACCTCTGCTGTAGGAAATATCTGCTTCAGTTAAATTCTTTAAAGCCTCACCGATAACCGCCACCAAATTCTGCTGCAGTTGATCACGGTAACGGGTAACCATATCTGTACGGCCGGGATCAAGCTTTTCAAGGTGAGTCTCAATTGCCCTGACCTCAGGTCCGCTATGCGTATGAGACGCATTCATAAGAAGAAACGAGGAATCCAGACCGTATCTGACTCTTACCTGTACTTCCACTGCTTTGCGCACAATCTTAGGAATTCCAAGAATATCGACCGTCACGATAACAGCTCTCACCCCCTTTGAATCTTCCATAGCCAAAGCCTTGGCATACAGAGGGTGCCCGACCTCATCACCCGGCTTGTCCCTCCGACCGTAACCAGCCATCCACATAGGCAGGTCAGGGGTAATATCAATAGCTGCGGCACCTGCTTTCCATCCATTATCATTAGCTGACAATCCGGTGGGCATGACAATTATAAGAGCAAGCAACCAGTTACAAATTATTTGTTTCATTTTTTTATTTATCTGCTTTTAGGTTTATTACATTTCATTTTTGGAATAACAGACCTGTAAAAATTTTTCTTATGAGTTATTGCGCACATCAAAATCTTCACCGGTCTTCCGGTCGCCGGTTTTCTTCTTATTATATCATACTAAAGTGGCGGGTCCGGTACCATCATGATCCAAAGATATTAAAAATTGCTCTTATTATAATTACAGTTTGATCTGCTAATTGTTCAATATGTGCATGAGTTACTTCCCGGAATTATGACAGAAACATTGCAACATTAACTGCAATGGTTTTTTCATTCAGATGTTTTGTTTCGCGGTCGTTTGTCAGGATAAAAGCTCTCTTTAATGGTTTATCAAGTATATCTTCGAGTCCCTTAATGTTTTTGGCTGCTGCTTTTGTTATGTTTGAGGTCATTTTTATTTCAAAAGCAAGGTAATATTCAGGAGTTTCGATCAGCAGGTCTATCTCTTTCCCGTCGTATGTCCTTAAATGGTATAACTGCACCTGTACATCTAATGTTCTTATCTGTTTATATATCTCTGCCACAACCAGACTCTCGAATTCATTACCGGTAATCCCTCCCCTCTTTTGAAGTACTGCCTGAATAATTCCATTATCCAAAAAGTGAATCTTCGGCATTTTATAAAGACGCTTATTTGCATTGGCAGACCAGCCCGGGAGAGTAACGGACTGATAGCTCAGTTCAAAATAACGCAGATATCTCTGAACAGTTTTCACTGAAAGTCCGAGGTGATTTGCAATTGCAGTAGTATTGACCAGGGCAGCAGTATTCTGTGCCATATAACGCTGAAGTTTGATAAAGTTATCAAGATCCCTGAACGATGCGAGGTCTCTTATGTCTCGTTCAAGATAGGTTTTTACATAATTTTGAAGCCAGACATATTTCTCCTCTGTACCGGCCTTGTCATCCGACAGTGAAGGGTATCCTCCAAACATGAGATAATGGTCCCATGCTTTTTGTTTTTCCGGCATATATTTATCTAATAAAAAGGAAGGAAGAATTTCATACGTCTCCATTCCTTTTATCTCTTTTTGAAATAATGAGTCTTCAACCGGATCATCCCAGGAATTAGTCCTTAACTCCGGTACCGTTAAAGGAAAAACTTCTGTTATTATGCTTCTTCCTGCCAGACTCTCCTTTACCTTTTCCAATAAGAGAAGCTGACTGGAACCAAGGAGAATATATCTCGGTTCCTTCCACTGATCATAAACAGCTTTTATGCTCTCTATGAGTTTTGGCTCCTTCTGAACTTCATCAAGTATTGCATGTGGATAAAGCGCATTCCATTGAGATGCTGTCAATTTTGAATAATTTTCTCTCAGGAGGGGATCTTCAATTGAAATATATTCGTAATCCGGGAAAAGATGCCTTATAAGAGTTGTTTTTCCTGTCTGACGGGCACCTGTTAATACAATGATCCGCCCTGTTTTCCACCGGCTACGTTCTATGATTATATTTGCTATTTTCCTGTTTTTCATGTATATACTAACATATTATTATTTTTCTCAATAAATCCATTATGATGTTTAATTGTACGGAACAGAACGCAATGAACTCTGTTAATTTCCGGTGTTAATTATAAAATATAATAACAAATATAATATATTTCACGTAAAATCAGACATATTATTCCACAAATTACGCCATTTTGTGTATTTCAACTCCTGTAATTACGCAAAAAAGGGGCAGCAAACGCCACCCCTTCGAACTAATCCCCACTACAACAACTATAATTAGTTGTCTGACAGCAATCTGGTAACGGTTGGTTTGTTTGGGAATGTTTCCCTAACCGGGAATCTGTCTATCTTCTATAGCTATTTTTTAATCATCTTCATCTTCCTGTCCCATTGGTTTGAATTTGATTTTCTCAACACCGATGAGGGCTTCGGTAATAACAACAGTGTCTATATCACTTACTGAAGCGCTTTTAAAAGCATCAGAAGTCGAAGATGTAAAAATTAGTCTGACTCCTGTTTGTCCGCCGGTATTCTCATCGCTGCAGGAATTCAAAAAAATTAAGCCGGCAGCAATCATAAGACCAAATGCGTATTTAATAGTTTTCATCATAAAAAATTTATTTAAAAGTTTATATAGTCAAACAAATTGTTTTTAAACTTTTTAATCCAATGTTCATTACAAATTTTAAAAATTCAAAAATGTATTAATACTCAAACTTTTATATAAAACGGACAACAGGTCACAATAGTATTGAAATACCTACTTTTCCGCCTGAGAATGCATTGCCTCCTCCAAATTCAACATTTATACCTATACTGTCAGAAAAATAGTATCGTCCGCCAACCTGTGCGCCAATACCTAAACCTGACGTATGGGAACCGGGGTAATCTCTTGCTGAGTCCCAGATATAAAACCCGGCATTAAGTCCGGCATAAAGATCCCAGTTGGTCGGGATATTCAGAACACTGTTAAAATGGTAATTGCCATTCCCGGAAATACCTATTACAGAATGGTTGTATCTGGTATCATTGTACCTGTCGTGGTACCCCCTGTAAGAAAGTTCACCGCCTACTGTTATATCTTTATGGACACCAAAGTCAAGGCCAAGATATACCGGTACTCCCCAGGATGATAATCCCACACCTGCATTAAACTGAGACTGTCCTTTTGGGACAGGAGATTGCGCAAAAACCGGTAATACGGCGATTATCAAAATTATAGTCAGCACTTGTCTCTTCATGGTAATTATTTTAAGTTAATACTATTTTAGCCTCATTAAAAAAATGTTACAAAATTTAAATTATTCAAATATCTGTTAATCAATGTAATATTATTTATAAGTTAACAAAAGGTGAATTATTCAGGATCATTCAAATCAATCCGTTTATCTGACGCCTTATCATCAACTGAATGATCCTGCTCACTATCATAAATCTGCCAGGGCACAATAAAATTCTCCCGGGAAAGAGAATTATTAAAAGTCCGCCGTGACCAGGACCTGTATGGATTTTTAAACTCATTGAACCTGTTATTTCTTTTTATCTCATTCATAGCCGGACAATACTTACATTATCATTTGTGAAACAGCAGTTACAATTTCCATGCAGCTTCAATGACCACAACATAAGACAAAGATTAACAATCAATTACATAATCAAAAGAAATATAAAAATTTATCAAAATGATAAAATAATTCTCATGCAGATAATCGGGCACTGAAAAATTTGAAATCGACAATAAAATTTGTATAGCAGTGCCTTCAGGTTGTTTGAGGGATTATTATTTAAAAGCCGGAAAATTATCAGGAAAATATCAAGTTCATTGTAAAACAACAAAAGTTTTCGCCGTCAGCAAAAAATACTTAACTTTGCAAACAAAAACTCTGCGTTATGCTTACAAAACAAACCATAGAACAGGTAATTTCATCACAGCAGGAACGGCTGATTAAAGCTGGCAGCACCCTTCCCCGTTCAATTGAAGGCTTTGCCGGTCTTACATCGCATGCATTTATTGTAACCGGCGTCAGGCGGTGTGGAAAAAGCACTTTACTCCAGCAAATAAACAACACCCTGGAACAACCCTCAATATATATTAACTTTGAAGATCCCAGGCTGGCCGGTTTTGAATTAAACGATTTTAACCGTTTACAGGAAGTTGCAGAAAAGGATTCCATATCAACCTTCTTTTTTGATGAAATTCAAAGCATCGACAAATGGGAAAGTTTTATACGGTTCAAGCTTGATGAAGGTTACCGGATTTTTATATCCGGTTCCAATGCAACCATGTTAAGTAAAGAATTGGGCACCAAATTAACAGGCAGGCATATATCCAAAGAATTATTTCCTTTTTCTTACCTGGAATTTCTGCAATTCACCAGACAACAAGAAGGTGAAATATCATCCGAATCGTATATAACGGGTGGCGGATTTCCTGAATATCTTAAGACCAACCTGCCCGAAGTCCTGATGCAATTATTCAACGATATCATTATAAGGGACATTGCACTCCGGTACAACATTAAAAATATTACCACCCTGCAACAACTAGCCGTTTGGCTGGTATCGAACAGTGGAAAATTATTTACAGGAAACAGCTTGCGAAAATTGTTTCAGATTGGTTCATCGTCGAGTATTATGGAGTATTTAAGCTACTTTAACGATGCTTACCTGTTTTTTTATGTCCCCCGTTTCAGTTTTTCAGGGAAGGTGCAATTGGTAAACCCAAAAAAAACCTATTGCATCGACAACGGTTTTATCCGGCACAATTCCGTTTCATTTACGCAGGATAATGGCAGACTGCTCGAAAACTTGGTGTTTCTGCATCTAAGACGAAAAACCAATGAAATTTTTTATTTTGCAGAAAAAAATGAATGTGATTTTGTGGTCTTTAAACAAAAAAAACCGGAGGGGATTTATCAGGTATGCTGGCAACTTAACCAGGACAACCTGGACAGGGAACTTAACGGATTAAAAGAAGCAATGGATTTCTTCGATTTAAACAAGGGAACGATAATCACTTTTAATCAACATGAAAAATTTGAAATCAACAATAAAATTTGTATAGCAGTACCTTTTTATGAATGGGCAAAAACTCCATAACAATCTCTTTTCCGTGCACGGCACCCCGGGTATAATAATACAAAGTTGACAAAACTATTGCTAAAAGATTATCTCAGGAAACAGTGGGATCTTGATATTAGTTTAATGGCTCCTCAACTATGGCTATCTAAAAGCCGATGATTTTTGTCTTGCGTTTGCCATATTAATAAAAAAAGTTGCGTATTTTGCAATAAATTTCCAAAATGCCAGAATTTTTTATTTTTAAATCATTCTATATCAGCATCATAAGCTAATATTTGAGTTAAAAAAATACTTTATAAAAAACAATTAATCAGATGGGAGAAAATGCATTAGTTAACCGGACTTTCCCCATCTGAAAAAAATGAAAGCCCGGGAATACAACAGAACTTACAACATCCCATTATACTTTAAAGACCTGTTAAAGCTTATAAAATCCCTGCCAATACAGGATAAACTAAAAATTGAAAAATTATTCGTTGTCTAAGAACAAATTTATATGCATAAAAGTTGTTGGATCGCCACATGTTATGTAAATTTGCATTCAGATTGCAAATATGTATAAAATGATTGCCCGACAAATTACATCCATTTTAAAAAAACGATTGGAGAAGTTTCCCATACTCTCTTTGACCGGACCACGGCAATCCGGGAAAAGTACCTTGTTGAGAAACTGTTTTCCTGAATACCAATATTACAATCTGGAAAGAGCAGACTACCGCCGGTTGATTATGACCGATCCGGTAGGATTCCTCCAAAACCAGGGTGAAAAAGTCATATTCGACGAAGCGCAACAGATACCCGGGTTATTCAGCTATCTGCAAGTTATATCAGACGAGAGAGGCACTGCCGGTCAATATATTCTCTCAGGCTCACAAAGTTTTTTGATGAACGAACGCATCACTCAATCGTTGGCCGGACGTACAAGCATCTGTCATCTTTTCCCGTTCGACATTTCTGAAATTAAGACCAGTGATGATCCGTTTGAAGCAATATTTAAAGGATTCTATCCCCGAATATATGATTTTAATATTGAACCCAACGAGTTTTACAATTCTTATATTCAAACTTACATTGAACGGGATGTAAGAACCATCAGGTCCATTGAAAATCTGAATACCTTCTCCCGATTCCTGGGACTTTGTGCCGGAAGAATAGGTCAGGTTTTAAATCTCACATCGCTCGCAAATGATGCAGGAATTTCGGTGAATACAGCAAAATCATGGCTATCACTTTTAGAAGCAAGTTTTGTACTATATCAGTTGCAGCCATATTACAAAAACTTTAATAAGCGACTCATCAAGGCTCCAAAAATATATTTTTACGATACCGGGTTAGCTTGTTCAATTCTCAACATTAACACACCCCAAATGATCCACACCCATTATCTGTACGGATCGTTATTTGAAAATTTTGTGATTAGCGAAATAATTAAAATGCAACATCATGCAGGACAAAAGCCCACCGTTTATTATTGGCGCGACAACAACGGCGTAGAAATTGACTGTATTGTCGAAGATACCAGCGGACATATCCACGCGTTGGAGATAAAAGGAGGCGCAACCATCAACAGCGATTATCTTAAAAACCTGAAACGATTCCCGGCAAAAAGTGAATCCGTTTCTAAAAAGGTAATCTATACCGGCATCGACAATATCTCAATGAATGATGTAAAGATCATAGGATTCAGGTCTTTAGAAGAAATCCTCAAAAACATTGTATTGATTGATTAACATGTTCAAAAACAAAACCTTCCCCATCACTAACAACCATTAACCCACACCATGCACCAAGGAGAACTTGTAATATACAGAACAACCGATGCAACCGATTTCCAACTCGAAGTCCGCGTTGAGAATGAAACAGTCTGGCTTAACAGACATCAAATGGCTCAATTGTTCGACAGGGATGTTAAAACAATTGGAAAACACATATCAAATGCGTTAAAAGAAGAATTACAGTCAGTTTCAGTTGTCGCAAAATTTGCGACAACTGCTTCTGACGGTAAAACATATCAGGTTGAATATTATAGCCTCGACATGATTATTTCCATTGGCTATCGTGTAAAATCAATGCGCGGTACTCAATTCAGAATCTGGGCCAATAAAGTGTTAAAAGATTATCTTCTAAGAGGACATGCTATCAATCAGCGATTCAATAAAATTGAAGGCGATGTTTGGCATCTAAAAAATAAAGTGAATGATATAGATTTTCGAATCAACACTAACCTTCCCCCCAACGAAGGAATCTTTTACGACGGACAGATATTTGATGCTTATAAATTTGTTTCAGAACTTGTCAAGTCTGCAAAAAAATCAGTAATCCTTATTGACAACTATATCGACGAAACCGTGTTGGCCCTGTTATCCAAAAAAAATCCGAGAACAGAAGCAACCATTTATACCAGCCATATATCCAGACAGCTAAAACTCGACATTGAACGTTATAATACCCAGTATCCGGCAATTAAGGTTGCTAAATTTAAAAAATCACACGACCGTTTTTTGATCATCGATAATGAAGCCGTATACCACGTAGGAGCCTCCCTCAAAGACCTTGGCAAAAAATGGTTTGCATTCTCAAAAATTAACCTCGATGTCAATGAAATAATGAATAAACTGAGTGTAAACAAAAATTAAACGTTTTTTACGGCAACAAACCACTGAAAAAGTTCTTCAAAGCTGACTTTATATGTTATAATGATATTATTCTTGAAATAAAAGCAGCTACATTTATTCATAACGATAATAAAAAACATGAACCATAAGCAACAAATACTAAAAAAGATCGCCACCAACACTGAAGTAGTGGGCATCATCGGCCTCGGGTACGTCGGTCTGCCTTTGGCAGTGAACTTCGCTGAAGCAGGAGTGAAAACCATTGGCTTTGACAAAAACTCCGACAAGGTAGATAAGATCAATCACGGCAAAAACTACATAGAAGACATTCGCGATGCCGTACTCAAAGAAGTCGTGGACAATGTATCACTCAGCACCACCACCGATTTCAGCCGGATGAAAGAGTGCGATGCCCTGCTGATCTGCGTCCCCACCCCGCTCGACCGCTTCAAAAAACCCGACATGAGCTACATCGAAAGCGCCTGTCGTGACATCGGCCGATCCATGAAGCCCGGCACGTTCATCAGTCTGGAGAGCACCACCTACCCCACCACCACCGAAGATGTCATGCTTCCCATCATCGAAGAGAACCTAAAGCACAATCCCAACTTCAACGACACACGTCATTGCGAGGAGCCGACGCAAGGAGGCGACGCGGCAACCTCTGATAACCTTGCAGCCCGCCCCGCCGACTTCTGACTCGCCTACTCCCCCGAACGCGTGGATCCGGGGAATAAATCCTTCCATACCCGAAATACTCCCAAAGTATTGGGCGCCATGACCCCCGAAGGGCTTGAAATAGGCCAGGCTATCTACAAAAAAGCGATCGACCACATCCACCCGGTCAGCTCACCCCGCATCGCCGAGATGGTGAAGATACTGGAAAACACCTACCGGCTGGTGAACATCAGTCTGATCAACGAGCTGGCGCTGTTAGCCGGAAAGATGGACATCAACATCTGGGAGGTGATCGAAGCCGCCAAAACCAAACCATTCGGCTTCCAGGCCTTCTATCCCAGTCCCGGTATCGGCGGCCACTGCATCCCGTTAGATCCGTTTTACCTGGAGTACATTGCCAAAAAATATAATTTCGATCTGAGCATGATCCACACGGCAGGACACATCAACATGCGGATGCCCCACTACATGTATATTAAAATAGCCACAGCCCTGAACCGGCATAAAAAAGCCGTAAATGGCAGCACCGTTCTGTTCCTCGGTGTCGCCTACAAACCCGACATCAACGACGAACGGGAATCACCGGCACTGGAAATTATGGAGATTGTTACCCATAAAGGCGGAATTGTCCAATACCACGATCCCCACATCCCCGAGCTGGTGGATGTACAGACAGGGCATGCCCTGTCTCTCAGGTCAACACCTCTTACTCCTGAAAATCTCCGGAATGCCGATGTCGTCGTCCTCACCACCAATCACTCATCCTTCGATGTGGATTTCATTCAGCAACATGCCCAAATGATTGTTGATATGAGGAATATGATAAAGGAGGGCGGAAAGAAAGTATATAAATTGTAAAACTTTATCAATCATTCATGCCTTTTCCAAAAAAATTACCTTTCTGGGCTGGGCTTTTAAAAAAGATACCAACGACACCCGCGAAAGCGCTGCCATTTATGTGGCTGACAAGTTGCTGCACGATAAAGCCGGGATACACGTTTACGACCCGCAGGCAAACTCTGCCAGGGTTTATGCCGATTTGGAATACCTGCAGCAGCACCGCCGCGAAGACAACCAGGAAACCGTACTCACCCCGGAAGAGATCAGGCAACTGGTAGTTGTGCACAACACACCGTATGAGGCCATGCAAAACGCCCATGCCATTGCCGTTCTTACCGAGTGGGACGAGTTTAAATCCTACGACTGGCAACGGGTGTATGACAACATGCTGAAACCGGCCTTTGTTTTCGACGGCCGGAATATTCTCGACCGCAAAATGCTGGACAACATTGGGTTTGAAGTAGCATGTATCGGGAAAGGTTAAATCTGTTGGGTAATCACCCGAGTTTCGGCCCCCTCTATTCCCCGGAACAAATACATTGCAGATATTTTCTTTAAGGCTGGCTACATAGAAGCATGAGGCAGAGGTATTCAAAAAATTATAAGTGGTTTTATTAAGGCCGGACATCCGGAACCAACATTTGAAGAATTGGCCGGGGGTATGCAAGTGACACTGATTGCCCGGCAAAAAGTGAATCCGTTTCTCTTATGTAACTTATTTTTTCAAGCCGCCTCAAGAAGAGCTATTTTCTTCTTGAGTTGATTGATTTTCTTTTGTT
>ENA-OSEO01005415-OSEO01005415.1-sediment-metagenome-genome-assembly--contig:-NODE-5415-length-12277-cov-3.299180_pt1 | contig 12277 bp, 9 predicted proteins | sample MGYA00237883_ERZ534232 | MGnify/ENA metagenome assembly ERZ534232
ACAGAGCTGTGTGGGCGACCCGGCAAGTCTTCAATCCAGATGATCTGCGGCACGTCGCCGGCCAACTGCGGAGCGCTGGGCACCGTCACCACGGGGGCAGGCAACGGAATCGGCGTCGGCAGCGGGATGGTCGGCTGCGCGATGGGGCTCGGTACCAACTCGACCGCCGGCAAGGGCAGCTTCGTCGAAGTCGGTTCCGAAGCGATCGTCGGCAGAGATACCAGCGTCGACTCGACGATGGCGAGCGGAGTCGGCGTATTGAAGCGAATCTCCATGGTCGGAACCATCGTCTCCGGTCCAACCGGTTCATCCAATGTACCCGCAGCTCCCTTCACTTCGACCGGAGTTGCAGACAGCGCTGCTGAAATCATCGGCGGGGTGCCGGCATCCATCTGGGCCTCTGCGCTCGCCACCGTCTCCGAGACCAGAGACACTGCCGTGGGAATTTCCAGCGGCGCCGGATTTACGATGGGAATATTCGGCAACGGCAAGCCAGCAATAAACGGGAAATTGCACGCGAGTGTACTACCGAGTAACAACCCAGCGGCCAACAAGATCGCACTTCGCCGTAACATAACCCTACCTCCTTTTCGCTAAGCCACGTCTAGTCTTCCTCCAAACTCAGAACTGACATGAAAGCTTCCTGAGGGATATCGACGTTACCGACGCGCTTCATGCGCTTCTTGCCCTCTTTCTGCTTTTCGAGCAGTTTGCGTTTGCGCGTCACATCTCCACCATAGCATTTCGCCAGGACGTTCTTGCGCAGCGCTTTGACATTCGCCCTGGAGATCACCCGTTTGCCAACTGCCGCCTGAATGGCCACATCAAACAATTGTCTGGGGATTACCTTCTTCATCCGGCTGACCAATGCCTGTCCCCGTTGGTACGCCAGCTCGCGATGCACGATCACCGACAGCGCATCCACGGCGGTCCCACCAACCAGCACGTCCAGGCGGACCATGTCGCTGGGACGATATTCGGAGAAGGCATAGTCCAGTGAGGCATACCCTCGTGAGTGGGATTTCAATTGGTCGTAGAAATCCACCAGGATCTCACCGAGCGGGACCTGGAATGTCAACACCACCCTCTTCTCGTCCAGGTAATCCATCTTCTCGAACTCTCCCCGCCGTTTCGTCACCAGCTCCATGATCGGACCGATGTAATCCTTCGGCGTGAAGACCTGAATCTTCATCCACGGCTCCATGATCTCGGCAATGTTTTCTTCCGGGGGGAGATCAACGGGGCTATCGATAATCAGCACCTCGCCGGAACGGGTAAGGACCTGGTATTCCACACTCGGCGCCGTTGCGACCAGGTTCAGACCATACTCCCGCTCGAGACGTTCCTGGATGATATCCATGTGGAACAGCCCGAGAAATCCGCAACGGAAACCGAACCCCAATGCCTGCGAGGTCTCGGGAGTGAAAACCAGCGAGGCGTCGTTGAGCTGCAGTTTCTCCAGCGCATCCCGCAGCAATTTGTAGTCGTCGCTTTCGGAAGGATAGAAACCGGCAAAAACCATCGGCTTGGCCGGTCGATATCCGGGCAAGGCCATCTCAGCCAGCTGCGCTGCTAACGTCACTGTATCGCCAACCGAGCACTCCGAGACTGTCTTGAGGCCGGTGGCAATGTAACCGACTTCTCCCGCAGTCAACAACTCGACCGCTTTCATACCGGGAACGAATACCCCGATTTCGATGGGCTCGACCTCGCGCCGCTGCGCCATCAGGTATACGTGATCGCCGCGCTTCAATTTCCCATCCACGATACGAACGTAGGCGATCACGCCCTTGTACGAATCGTAGTGAGAATCGAAAATCAACGCACGTAACGGCCTCGACTCCGCATCGCGGGGCGCCGGGATTCGTTCGATGATGGCCTCGAGCACGTCGCCAACACCTCGCCCATCCTTGGCAGAGACGTACAGAGCCTCTGTCGCATCGATACCGGTAAGATCTTCGACCTCCTGCGCAACTCCCTGCGGATCCGCAGAGGCCAGATCGATCTTGTTCACAACCGGAATGATGGTCAGATCGTAGTCCAGAGCAAGGTAGAGGTTGGCGAGAGTCTGTGCCTCCACGCCCTGGGATGCATCGACGACCAGCAACGCACCCTCGCAGGCAGCGAGCGAACGGGACACCTCATACGTGAAGTCCACATGGCCTGGTGTATCGATCAAGTTCAGCTCGTACGTCTGCCCATCCCGCGCGACGTATTCCATACGTACTGCAGACGACTTGATCGTAACGCCTTTTTCACGCTCAAGCTCCATGCTGTCCAGAACCTGGTCAGCCATCTCCCGGGCACTGACGGTTCCGGTCAACTCCAGCAACCGATCTGCCAGCGTCGACTTGCCGTGGTCGATATGAGCAATAATACAGAAGTTTCGTATACGGTGAGAATCCATAGCCCGCCTATCATCAGTTCAAACTTGGTCCTGAGCAAATTATACATCAAAGCTCGCGAAAAAAGAAAACTTTACCTGTTGGTTACCACCTGTAACCAACCTTAAAATTTGACATAGTGACTGGACATTCTGCTAGAAACAGTGTATAATTTACTATAGATTTACCTTTAGTTAACGCTTTCGTTACCTAAAGAAGGTAACCTTAAAAATTTACATCCAGGGCTGGACAATTCCCCCCAGGTAGTGGTATAATAGTGGGGAGAAGTGGGTCAAAGTGGAGGATTGCGTCCTTTTATGGACCACTGGTCCCGGTTAGCGAGAGTCTTTGATGTTTTTTGGCGAGTACAACCACACCCTGGATAACAAAGGGCGCTTGACCATCCCGGCGAAATTTCGTCACGATTTCGATGATGGCTTGATCGTGACACGCGGGCTGGATGGTTGTCTCTTCATTTTCACCGTTAAAGCCTGGGCCAATTACGAAGCGAATGTTTTGCAGCAATTGGCCATCGAAAAAAAGGATTCACGTTCGTTCTTGCGTTACATTTATTCCGGCGCCGACAAGCTCAGACCGGATGGCCAGGGAAGGATCATCCTGCCCGCACGATTACGGGAATACGCGGGCATCGAGACCGAAGCCGTGGTTGTCGGCATCGAAGAGCGGCTCGAGGTTTGGTCGCCGGAGAGATGGCAGGCCGTCCTGGCAGAGGTAGAGCACGATGCTGAGCAGATCGCCGAAGGTCTCGTGCGCATGCAAAAGCAAGCGGTGCCCTAGCTCTTGCCAGGAGTAGCGATGAACATGGAAATCGAACATGTCCCCGTGCTGTTGGCCGAGGTCATGGCTGGACTCCATGTCAAGTCCGACGGCCAGTACATCGATGCCACCACTGGTGCAGGTGGCCACAGCCGGGTGATATTGCAGGCTTCCGCACCAGCGGGACGGTTGCTCTGCATCGACACCGATCCACATGCCCTCGCCAGAGCCCGGCAAAAGCTGGCGGATTTTGTCACCCGGACTTGTTTCGTCGTCGCTAATTTTTCTGAGCTGGAGGCCGTCGCCACTGCTAACGGCTTCAGCCAGGTAAACGGTATTCTCTTTGATCTGGGAGTTTCCTCCCTGCAACTTAACAATGCAACGCGCGGCATCTCCTTTCAACACGAAGGCCCATTGGATATGCGCCTGTCGGGGCAAGGCCCTACGGCCGCAGATCTGATCAATAACCTCCCGGAAGAAGAGCTGGCTGCGCTCATTTGGAAATACGGAGAGGAAAGACATGCCCGTCGCATTGCCAGGGCAATCTCAGCAGCTCGTCCTCTCCACAGCACGCTGGAACTGGCGCAACTTGTCGCCCGTGTGAAGGGTCAACGAGGCAAAATCAACCCGGCGACCCAGACTTTTCAGGCGCTGCGCATCGCCGTCAATCGCGAACTCGAGGTTCTCGAGGCAGCGTTGCCACAAGCTGTACGGTTGCTGGCATCAGGAGGAAGACTGGCAATCATCAGCTTCCATTCTTTGGAAGATCGAATTGTGAAAACGTTTTTTCGTCAAGAAAGCCGGGACTGTATCTGTCCCCCCGAAGCGTTGGCTTGCACCTGTGAACACCAGGCAAGCTTACGCCTTTTGCACAAGAAGGTGATTACGCCTTCGGATCAAGAGCGAGTTCAGAATCCGCGAAGCCGCAGTGCGAAACTGCGCATCGCCGAACGCTTGTAGAGCCACCAGTGCCGCGCGTGTCTCGTCGGATTGGGAGAACGGACTGATGAGCAGCAAACCGTTGTTACTGTTCCATCCCCGCTTGTGGGGACACGAAAACCAACAATCCAGCTGGTCTGTCAACGCGAAGACGGCAACCGGCCTGGTCCTGTGCATCACTTTGCTCAGTCTGGTGGGCTGGTTGTATCTCACGCAGGCCAGCCAGATCGCAACGATCGAATCTCACATGCAGGAAAGCATTAGCGATATCGAGAAGCTCGAACGAGAGAATGCGCTGCTACGCTATCAGATCGCCCAGTTGGAGACCATTCCGCGAATTCAGGCCAAATCCAGTCAACTGGGACTTGGCCCTATGCACCGGAAGGCCACCATCCTGACTGTACCGGGAGACTTCGACATAGCAGAAGCCACACCCGTCGGTGTACCGGTCGGTTCCAAGGATATTGTCATCGCTGCACCGTTTGCTGACATCCAGTCAAGCTTTTCACTCCCCAGTTTACTCGAACTGTGGAATGAGGTCAAAGTTCAGTTTGAGACTTGGCTGGGGAAGTAAGCGATGGTAGGCAAATTGCTTGGTCATTCTTCATCGCCGCGCAAGGCAGGTGAGGAAGAAGGGCAAAGGGAGAAACCGTATAGGCGTTTTCTGGTAATCGCCGCCGTGCTGATTGGATTCACAATCTTTGTCGTCATCCAACTGATTCGCTGGCAGGTGTTTCAGCACCAGCAGTTGGTTTCCATCGCCGAAGCGCAGATGATGACCCAAAACACAGCATACATCCCTGTGCGTGGTGACATCCTGGACCGGCATCATCATTTGCTCGCGGTGGATATTTTCGAGTATTCATTGTGGGCCAGCCCACAGGAAGTGATCAGCAACAACCATGACATCGGGAAGGTCATACCGCAGCTAGCTCCCGTTCTGGAAATGACCACCGACGAGCTTACGAATGCGCTCACCAGTGGGCGGCCTTATGTTCTGGTTGCTGATCACGTTCACCAGCAGATCTGGAGTGCGATCGACAAAAACCAGGCAGTGTTGAACATGACAGGCTTCTATTGGGAGATCAAACCCAAACGGATGTATCCGGAAGGACCGCTTGGTGCGCACATTCTCGGGTTCGTCAATGCCAGGCGAGAGGGATACTTCGGAGTCGAGGGGTTTTACGACCACAAGCTTGTTGGTAAGGGGTCCGGTCAGCCCACGTCAGACGAGAACGATGCATTCACAGACTTATACCAGCCGCTAGATATCCGTCCGGGAAGTACTCTGGTGCTCACTGTGGATAGGACGATTCAGTACATGCTGGAGAATGAGTTGATTCTCGCACTGAAAACCTATAAGGCGCCAAGTGGAAGCATCATCGTGATGGCACCCAAGAGCGGGGCGATTCTGGGGATGGCGAGTTTTCCGACGTTCGATCCGAACCATTTCATGGACACAAGCCAGGACCGATTTGCCAACCCTGCGATCAGTCAGCAGTACGAGCCCGGTTCAGTATTCAAAGTTGTCACGATGGCAGCGGGGATCGATGCGGGTGTCGTAACCCCGAGAACGACTTTCAACGACACCGGACGGTTGGAAGTGGGTGGCCGCCTCATCTACAATTGGGACCGCGGTAGCAATGGCATGGTCGATATGACGGTAGTACTCGGCAAATCGCTCAACACGGGGGCTGCCTTCGTCAGCACTACATTAGGCAAGAATCGGTTTTACACGTACGTGAGGCGTTTCGGATTCGGGCGGCTGACAGGCGTCGATATGGCAGGAGAGATTCCCGGCACGGCAAAGCTACCTGGAGACAGCGAGTGGCACGAGTCAGATCTGGGGACGAATGCTTTTGGGCAGGGTATCGCGGTGACTCCCTTGCAAATGCTAAACTCCGTCGCGGCGGTAGCCAATCGCGGGCAATTGATGAAACCATACATCGTCAGCCAGGTCATCGAGAGGGGGCAGGTCATCGACATCAAACCTGAGGTTATCCGTCGCGCCGTCAGTGAGAACACAGCCGAACTGGTGACGGCCATGCTCGTGCAGGCCGTCGAAAACGAGATATCGCAAGCCTATTTGCCGGGATACAGAGTCGCTGGCAAAACCGGTACTGCGGAAATTCCGACACTCGGAGGCTACAAATCCGACGAAACCATTGCCTCCTTCATCGGATACGCGCCGGCGTTCGATCCACAATTCATTGTCCTGGTCAAGATTGATAAGCCACACACATCGCAATGGGGATCGAAAGTGGCAGCACCGGTATTTCAGAGGATTGCTGAGTTTCTGGTCGATTATATGGATATCGCGCCCGACACCGTCGTTTTGAATTCGCGATAGTGCAAAGGGGATTTGCAGTGATCACGCTGGCTGACGTATGGAAGTGTCTCGGACACTTGGATTCGATTCCAACCCAACTTCCCAATGCCACGATCCAAGAGGTCTGTATCGCACCTCAGTATGGCAAGACGAAGCGCTGGGTCCTTGTGCTGCCGGCCGAATCGTCGCCGGCGACGCTCGATGCAGCGCTGTTACGGGGCGCGGTCGGTTTTGTCGCAGAGCGTCGTCTGCAATCCGCCCATCCGCTCACCTGGCTGGACGTCACATCCGCCGGCGGGAGCGACATAGCCGAGACAATTGAAGGCCCGGTCGGGTTTGTCGTCCCCAATCTGGACGGTGCCATCGTCGAGCTGGCCAAGCTCTGGAGGAACAGGACACAGGCCCAGATCATCTGTCTGCTGGGCGCCGAGGGATTGCGAACCGCGCAGCAAGTGACACAGTCTGTGTTGTCGCAAAGGCACATGACCCAAGCTCCAGATATCCTATGTTGTAATGCGGAAACCACATCCCGCGCCTTGCTGGCATTGTCTGATCAAACCGAGCGTTTGCTCTTGAGGATGAGTTTGCAGGATACGGAAGGTTTGCACTTCCTGAAGGAAGTCGTCCGTCCGCACATCATTTCGTTGAACAACATGTTCCCGGTGCAAAGCGACGGTGCCGCGCAGAATGCATTGTTCAGCGAACAGTTTCCGGACGCGGTGTCGCCCGATACATTGTTGATTGCCAACGGAGACGATCCTATCATCCGGGACATCGCGGTCCAGACCGCTGCCACAGTGTTCTGCTACGGGCTACATGCACGTAATTCCTGTGCGTTATGGACCAGCCACATCGAGAGCGAGGGAAGGGAAGGACTCCGGCTTTGGATGCACTACAAGCGTGATGCCATCCACGTGCGGATTGCCCTGCTTGGACGGCATAGCGTACATACCGCACTGGAAGCATCAGCGGTAGGTTTGATATCGGGTCAATCGTGGGACGAAATCGCCGCCGGCTTGCGGGCCATGACAACGCAACTCCGTCTGATTATGACACCAGGGATTAACGGCGCCTCTTTCCTGGAGGATAGTTACGCCGCCACACCCGCATCGACTCTCTCTATCCTGAACCTTCTAGAGAGCTTTGCAGGACGGAAGATCGCCGTGCTGGGAGACATGGTTGAGATGGCCCACCTGGAAATGGAGGGGCATAGAAAGGTTGGAACGCGGATAGCGGATAGCGCAGCTTATTTGATCGCCATCGGAAGATTGGGAACGGTCATCGCGCAGGAAGCACGGGACTGCGGAGTGCCGCCAAACGCGGTCTACGTGGCACCCAACAATCAAGCTGCTGTCGAGAAACTCAAGAGCATTCTCGCTCCGGGAGACATTGTATTGGTCTGCGGAGCCAGTTCACTTGGCCTGAAAGAGATTGTCGATGAGCTGGTCGATACTCAGGCTTTAATTTGTGAGGTCTGAATATGGCCTATTCGCTAACACTGGGAGCTATCTCTTTTCTCCTGGCGGTGTTTCTGGGGGCACCTTTGATCCATCTGCTCAGAGAAAGGGGGATCGGCAAACAGATCCGGATCGAGGGGCCCAGTTCGCACCAGGTTAAGACAGGCACACCGACGATGGGAGGGCTGATGATCGTCATTCCCGTGTTGGTGATCACCGGTGTGCTCAACATCTTCAATCTCGTCGGACGCAATTTCATTGGGCGATCGATTCTCATCCCGATGACGACCCTGCTGGCATTTGGGGTACTGGGAGCCATCGACGATCTGAGCGGCTTGAACCGAGAGCAGAACGGGCACGGGCTGAATCCGCGTTTCAAGCTGCTGTGGCAGATCCTGTTCGCAACACTGATCGCCCTGGCGCTGCTGTTTGGGCTCGACTTGCATAGCGTCGCTATCCCGACGATTCGAGAGAAGATCGATATCGGGTTGTTCTACATCCCGATCGCTATCTTCATCATCGTGGCTGCGTCTAACGCAGTGAATTTGACAGACGGATTGGATGGGCTGGCAGGGAGCACAGCAACCGTCGCTTTCGCTGCCTATGGCATCGTCGCATATCTGCAGGGACAGATTTATCTGGTGGCATTCTGTTTCACGATCGTCGGGACGCTAATGGCGTTCCTGTGGTTCAACGCCTATCCGGCAGATCTTTTTATGGGAGACACCGGCTCACTCGCCCTGGGGGCGACGCTGGGGGTCGTTGCGCTGATGACGGGACAGTGGTTACTGTTGCCGGTTATCGGATTGATCTTTGTGGCAGAGGCTCTGTCCGTGGTCATGCAGGTCGCCTATTTCAAGTTAACGGGAGGGAAACGCCTGTTCAAGATGGCACCGCTGCACCATCATTTTGAGCTCATCGGTTGGTCTGAAACGCACGTCACGCAGCGGTTTTGGCTCGTCGGAATCATGTTTGCGATGCTCGGTATCGCACTGGCTTTGTTATGAACCACACGGAATCGAGCGCGGAAAGGAATTCGTTGTTTTCAGGTGCACATTTCACAATCATCGGTTGTGCCCGAGAAGGAATCGCGTTGGCGAAGTATGTTGCGGCCAGGGGAGCGCACGTAATCATGAGCGATATCAAGCCCGCGGAACAACTGGCGGATGCCATCGCCGAGTTGTCGCCTTATGACATACGGTGGGTGCTGGGAGCTCACCCGGAAGAGATTCTGGCATGTGACGCCTTGTTCGTCAGTCCGGGGGTCCCTATGGAGACCCCAGTCGTCCAGGAAGCCGTTCGCCGAGGGATAACCGTGAGCGGTGAAAGTCGATTTTTCCTGGAGCATTGTCCCGCTGCAGTCACCGGCATCACCGGATCAAGCGGTAAGACGACCACTGTGACGCTCACCGGTGAGATATTGCGCACCGCCGGATTCAGAACGTGGGTAGGGGGCAACATCGGGAGACCATTGACACCGCACCTTGACGAGATCCATACAGAAGACAAGGTCGTAATGGAGCTGTCCAGTTTCCAGTTGGAGATCATGTCAATCAGCCCAGCGATAGCCGCGATCCTGAACATTACACCTAACCATCTCGACCGCCATGCCTCAATGGAGGATTACGTGCAGGCGAAGGCGAACATCCTCCGCTATCAACGGCCGGATGATGTGGCGGTCCTGGGATACGATAACGAGATCACGCGCGGATTGGCGAAATCGGCGAAAGGGCAGGTCGCATTTTTCAGCATGGCGGAGGAAGTCGCGGAAGGGGCGTTTCTGAAACAAGAGCAGATCATTCTGCGCCTGGCCGGTAGCGAACAGCACATTGGCGCGGTACAGGACATCCGCTTGCGCGGGCGTCATAACGTCGCGAACGTGCTTGCGGCCTGTGCACTGGCAGGACTCGCCGGTGCCGATCACCAGAGCATTGCCGCAGTGATTTTCGGTTTCGAGGGTGTCGAACATCGCCTGGAATTCGTCCGCGAGGTCGCTGGAGTACGTTACTACGACGATTCGATCGCAACGACTCCCGAACGCGCCATCGCTGCGCTAGCGGCGTTCAACGAGCCAATTGTCCTGTTAGCAGGAGGGCAAGACAAACACCTGCCCTGGACTGAACTGGCACTACTCATGTTGGAGAAAACGCGTGGCATCGTGCTTTTCGGGCAGGCAGCCGGGATCATCGAAAGTGCATTGACAGAAGCCTCGAACCAGAGAAGGTTATCTGCCGCAGAAATGCCAGTTATCAAACGCGTCGTCACGCTGGAAGAAGCTGTTCAGGAGGCCAGTCGTCTGGCCCACGCGGGTGACATCGTGCTGCTGTCGCCAGGGGGAACCAGTTACGATGCGTTCAAGGACTTCACAGCGCGTGGAGAGCGGTTCAAGGAACTGGTCAAAGCGCTCTAAGCAACAAGTTGGTGAGATCGGAGTATTGAAACCATGACGCGAACAGAGAAACCAGAACGAAAGCCTCTCGAGAAGTCGACCTACGATTACGTCTTGGTCGTCATCGTGGCTACTCTGCTCTTGATCGGCCTGATGATGGTCTATAGCACGACGTACAACTTCATGCCAGACCGGCCAACCTTCTATTTCGTCCGTCAGTTGATCTGGTCGGCATTGGGCGTGGCACTCCTCGTCATCTGTGCGCACATTCCCTACCACTTCTGGCGAAAAATCTCTGTGTTTATGTTGGCAGGGGTACTGGTGTTGCTCATCGCGGTGCTGTTCATCGGCAGCGAACGTTTTGGCGCGCAGCGTACTTTTATCAATGGCTCTTACCAACCGAGTGAATTGGCGAAACTGGCGATCATTATCTATATCGCGGACTGGGTGTCGTCCAAAGGCGACAAGATTCGTAAGGTCACATACGGACTCATTCCGTTCGCTGTCCTGTTAGGGTTACTGACCGGTTTGATTCTGTTGCAGCCCGATTTTGGGACAGCAATTTTGATCGTTGCGACGGCTACGGTTATGTTCTTCCTGGCAGGCGCGGAAATCTTCCAGCTCATCATCGGAGGCGCATTCGGGGGCGCATCGCTGGCGCTCCTGATCACGAAATCGCCCCACGCCGCGGACCGCTTGAATTCATTCATGGCATCGCTGAGCGACCCGGTCAGCGTAGGGGGCTACCAGATCCGCCAGGCGTTGATCGCTTTTGGACAGGGAGGTATATTCGGAAGGGGTCTGGGGGAAAGCCAACTGAAGGGCACGTTCCTGCCTCTTTCCCATACCGACAGTATTTTCGCGATCGTGGGTGAAGAGCTGGGACTGATTGGCTGCCTGATCGTCATCGTTTTGTTCGCCATTCTTGCATATCGCGGATTCCGTATCGCGTTGCTCTCGCCCGATGATTTCGGCACGATCCTCGCCGCAGGGATTACCTCCTGGCTCATCATCGAGGCACTGATTAACATGGCCGTTGTCACCGCGACCTTGCCTTTTACCGGTCTGCCATTGCCATTCATCAGTTACGGTGGATCGGCGTTGGTTTCAGCTCTGGCGGGAGTGGGAATCCTGCTGAGCATATCCAGAGGAGTACGAGAAGGAGTTAGCAAGGCACATGCGAATTCTGATCTCCGGGGGAGGGACAGCGGGGCACGTGTACCCAAATATAGCGGTCGTACAAGCAGCAACTGATACCCCGGAATGGAAGGCGACGCAACCTATGGAGTTCTTGTATCTGGGCGGAGCAAACAGCATAGAAGCGCAGCTGGCAGACCGTTTCGGAATCCCGTTCAGGGCGGTCCAGTCCGGCAGTCTGCGCGGGCAGAAACCGTGGACAGTATTGCGGAACAGTCTGAAGATCGCGTTCGGAGCGGGACAAGCGTATGCGACGCTCAGTCGATTTCGTCCCGACGTCATTCTGGTAACCGGGGGGTATATGTCCGTTCCGGTTGTCCTGGCCGGATACGTCAAACGGATCCCGATTCTGATCTATCTGCCGGACATCGTGCCCGGCCTGGCGATCAAACGGCTGAGCCGGTGGGCGTCGCGCGTCGCCGTGTCTTTTGCAGAGACGACGACAGCGTTCGCAGCAGGTAAGGCCGTTGTCACCGGGTATCCGGTGAGACGCGAGTTCTTCGAGGCAGATAGAAAACAGGCGAGAGAACGGTTGCAGCTTGCCCAGGACAGTCCGGTGGTGATGATCTACGGTGGAAGCCGCGGAGCCCACAGCATCAACGTCGCCGTCGCACAACAGCTTCCGGCACTGTTGCGCAAGGCCCAGATGGTGCACGTTTGCGGTCGCGAAGATATCGATGAGGCTGAAGCGAACAAGGGCGCGCTGCCAACTTTGCTCCAGGACAGATACCACCCGTTCGCCTATCTCCACGAGGAGATGGTGGCTGCCCTGGCGGCGGCGGATCTGGTGGTGGCGAGGGCCGGC
>ENA-OSEO01005416-OSEO01005416.1-sediment-metagenome-genome-assembly--contig:-NODE-5416-length-12275-cov-5.340384_pt1 | contig 12275 bp, 3 predicted proteins | sample MGYA00237883_ERZ534232 | MGnify/ENA metagenome assembly ERZ534232
GGAAATATCCATGACCATGTTCATGTCATGCTCGATCAGCAGAATGGTGACACCCAGTTCATCCTGAATGTCTTTAATCCAGAAGATCATGTCCTGCTTTTCTTCGGAATTCATGCCGGCGCAGGGTTCATCCAGCAATAGCAGTTCCGGCTCCAGGGCCAGGGCTCTGGCCAGTTCGATCTGCTTTTGGGTGCCGTAGGGAAGCCCGCCCACCAGCTTGTTTCGAACGGACTGGAGGTCCAGCAGATCAATGATTTCTTCAACCTTGCGCCGGTGTAAGATCTCTTCGCGGCCGGCAAAGGAATGCCGGCCCCACATCAGGGCGCCCCGCAGGAGGCCGGATTTGATGTAAATATGGCGACCCAGCATGATATTTTCCATGGTGTTCAGGTGGCTGAAAAGCTCGATGTTTTGAAACGTGCGGGCAATTTTCATCCGGGCGATTCTATCCGGCTTGCGGCCCTGGATGGATTGTCCCTTAAAGCGGATCTGCCCCTTGTCCGGGCGGTAGATGCCGTTGATACAGTTAAACAGGGTGGTCTTTCCGGCGCCGTTGGGGCCGATGATGGCCAGTATTTCACCCTGGGCCGTCTTAAAGGAAATATCATTCAGGGCCATCAGGCCGCCGAAAGAGATGGAAAGGTTGTCAACTTGAAAATAATCCACAGTTTTATTTCCTGAACTTACTTTCGTAAATGAAGCGATGTCGGTGGTGCGCAGCGGCTAAAGGGGTTTAGACTGAAGGCTGAAGGTCAAACGAATTTCGAAAGCGACAAGTAAAAAATGGTTGGTTCACTTTTTGACATATTCGTAAAAAGTCCCAAAACCCGTCATGCCTGCCCCGCATCAAGTACGGGATAAACTGCGGCAGGCATCCAGAACCATCTGAAATCACTGGATTCCCGCTCCCCGATCAGGTCGAGGACAAGCTTTGCGGGAATGACGGTTTTTGGGGACTTTTTGCGAAGCCGGCATTTTTGATACAATTGTGGAAAAATTTTCTTAATCTCACCTGGATTTCATATGAATTACACAAATTGTATGAATTTTTTTTCTCAATTCAATCATGCGTTAAAACAAAGACGACCAAACAATTTTTAACTTATTGAAATAATAAAATATTATATTTATAGAGGTTGTATGCTTTTTTGCATGATTTTTGCATAACAAATGATAGAATTTTTAAGCTTTCAGTATCCAATTGATAATGGTTATCAATAAAAAAGCGACCGATTGCTGATGGCGCTTAAGGGGTATCAAAAAAAACACCCGTTTCAGATTCCCTGAAATATCCCCTGGCATCATCAATAAGTCTTGCTTTTTCATCTGGGATCATAAACAATAGTTAACAAATTTCCAAACGGTTATTAGAAGTTGCCATACCAAAAATGTTGACTGAAAAATTCAGTTGATCTTTTCGTGCTTTTTGTTCTTTTCAATAGTTTATTTTTTTCGTGTTCCCAACCATATTTTTCGCAAAGAGAGGACGCCATGAGTCTACTCCGAAAGATTCGAAGATTCATCCAACGAAAAGAAACTGTAGCCAGCACCACCCAACAAAACCGGCGCAAGCTTTTCCTGGAGCCGCTGGAGCCGCGCATATTGCTGTCGGCCGACATGAAGTTCGCCATGACGGGAGCCGCTGATGATGTGACCCTGCGCATGCTTACGGTGGACGACGTCGAAACCCTTCAGCTTATCGATAATGCGGACTTCTCCGTTCTGCAGAGTCAGGCCTTGGCCGATACCAGCGGAGTCGAAATCATCGGGTCCGAGGGAGATGACATCTTCCGGCTGGATCTGGATTTCAACGCTGTTTTCGAACCTTTCGAATTTACCTTTCGCGGCGCCACAGGTATGGATTCCATTTTCGGGCCTTCCGGGGACAGCATCTGGAATATAACCGGCCAGGACGCCGGCACTCTATCCTTTTTGTCCTTTTTCGAGGCTGAAAACCTGATCGGTGCGGCCGGCAATCAGGATACGTTTGTCTTTGAGCAAGGCGGGAGCCTTTCCGGCCTCATTGACGGCGGCGCCGGCGGGTTTGATACGCTGGTGCTTAACGGCGGCGCATTCCAGTCGGTGATTTACACGGCCACAGGCCCGGATTCGGGCATCATCGAGCGCGACGGCGAGATGCTGATCTACGCCGGGTTGGAACCGATTACGGACAACTTGAGTGCAACCGACCGGGTGATCACTACAAGCAATCTGGACGATAGGGCAGAACTGACCGACAATGGCGCGACGCTGACGCTGGCGCCGATATCGCCATTTTTGACCTTCGAATCGATTACTTTCACCCAGCCGACCAACAGCCTGACCATCAATCTGGGAGAAGATCTAGGCCTTTCCGTCCTGAACAAGGATGTGCTCACGATCAATTCCTTCAACGCCCCCGGCGTCGACCTGATCGTGAACGGCGAGGACGGCATGGACGAGATCGTCATAGCGGGTGCGGTGTTTGCGGATCAGGTGAGCATAACCGCAGAAAAGATCAATGTTTCCAGCCAAGTGACTGCAACTGGCAACATCAACCTCACGGCCTCCCACGAGAACACCGGGGATTTTGGTTACGTGCCTACCGCCATTGCGACCATGATTTTTGACAAGGACCAGGCCATGCTGGCGATGTCCGCGGCCACGGTGGACCTGACCGGCGCCACCCTGACCGGCGCCAACATCACCATCAGTGCAGCCGCTACCTCGACGCTCACGCCTTCGGGTTTTACTCTCAGCGACTTTGCGTTTGCCTTCGCCTATGCTTCTACCGATTCCCAGGTCGTCCTCCACAATACGACCATCAATGCATCCGGATTCCTCGACATCGACGCCGTTTCCACCATAAACGCTACAGCCGAGATCAGCTCGAATATGGGGAACGCCGACAATGACACCGACGCGGCCGTAGCCGTGGTGGTGGCCGACGGCGACTCCACCGCCCGGATCACCGGCACCAGCCACCTGACCGTGGCCGGTGCGGTGAGCCTGACCGCCACCAATACGATCACTGCCACCGCCTTGGCCGACGGCACCAGCACCCAGGCGGGTGCCACCCTTGCTCTGGCCATCGTAAATGGCACGACCAAGGCGTACATTTCGGGGACTGCATCCATCGACGATACCGACGTCTCCGACGGTATTAACGAAGCGAACTCCATAATTGTAGCAGCAACAACGAACATCACGAGCACGACGACAGCCAAATCCACGCCGGGCGGTTCCCAGCAGGGCGCCGGCGGCGACCAGAAGAGCGAAAAAGCGCTCTCGGATCCCAACCGGGACGGCAGTACTGCCGACAAGGCGAGCACCTCCGGAGGCGATGTCAATTTCGCCGCCGCAGTCGCTGTCCAGGACGTGGTGAGCGATACGGACGCCTATATTTCAACCAGCGGCGCACTTGTTACCACCGGGGCACTTAATGTCAACGCATCGGCCCTGAGCAAGGGGACCATCGAAGCGACCGGCAAGAATACCAACGGGAGCACCACCGGCATCGGTGTGGCGGTCGCTCTGGGGTTTGCCGAGCTGGATACGTCCGTCTACCTTTCCGGCTCGACCAATATCACGGCAGATGCGATCAACCTGACCGCCACTCTGCAGCCCACAAGCCAGTTTTCGACTACTGCCATTTCGGGTGCCGGGAAAGCGCAAACCGGCATAGCCGGGGCCCTGGCATTGAATATCGTCACCTCCACCACCGAGGCCTACCTGACCGGCACCAAAGTCGATGCCAACGACGGCGATCTCAGCCTGACCGCTACCGAAAATCTTACGGTCATTACCAAGGCGACAAGCAAAGTGGACGGAAATGATACGACTACCGGCATCGGCGCTTCGGTTGCCTTGGGATTTGTGGATAACGTCACCCGGGCTGAAGTTATGGACGGTGTGGCTCTCACCGATGTGGACGACCTTTCCCTGTCGGCCACAACCACCCCCGTCGTCACCACCACGGCAGAAGCCGGTGCAGCGGGCGACAATGTGGCTGTCGGCGGCGCTGTGGCCGTTACTCTAGCCGACAACCTGACCAAGGCCCGGGTGGGGACCGGCGGCTTGACGAATATCAGCGGAACTCTCACGGTTGACGCGGCCCAGGTGCAGGGCACCACCACCACCCTGGCGGATGGAACGGCTGCCGGCGGCAGCGTGGGTGTGGGCGTTGCAGTTGCTGTGGCGGTTACCAGCGATGAGGTATATGCCACAACCGAGCGCGCTTTAGTGGCGACCGGGGTTGCCGCTGCCATGATCGAAGCCACCACGGTGGCGAAAGTCGAGACCACCGCCAAGGCAAGCGCCTCGGGCGCCAAGGATAAGGCGGGTGACAGCAGCGACGACACGGCCACCCAGCAGAAAGACAAGGAAAAGAACTTTGCTAAGACCAAGGCGGCGTCATCGGGGAGCACTGCCGGAAAAGGTGAGGATACCGGCGACAACAGCGACGCCACCACCAGCGACGGGGCCGTGGGCGTGGCAGCCGGGATTGCCATCAATATTTCGGATGTGACGGCCGAGGCGGCGGTCAAGGCCAATTTGACCACCGGCGGGGCACTGACGGTGCATTCGGGCGCCAATGCGGATGTCATTGCCAAGGCCGAAGGAACGGCCGTTGATCCCGACAAGGCGGATGTGGGCGTGGGGGTGGCGGTGGCCGTCAACCTGGCCGATCTTTCCAACCAGGCCTATATCGCTTCCGGCGTCATTGTGGACACCGCCGGTCTTTCACTTACGGCGAACATGGCGGACCGAACAAGCGAGACCCCTGACACTCACACCTTCACGGCCGATGCCACCTCCGGCGCCGGCGCCAAGAGTGTCGGCGTGGCAGGCTCGGTTTCGATAAACATCGTTGACGCCGTAACGCGGGCGGAAGTGCGCTCCGGCGCCATGGTGGGCGTGGATAACGGGGTTTTCAGTGTTGGGGCGACCTCGCGGACCGAGAGCACCACCAAGGCCCAGCCCACCGACGGCGGCGCTTCGGGGGATGTGGGCATCGGCGCTTCGGTGGCCGTTGCCGTGATTACCAATACAACCGTAGCCGAGGTGCAGGATACCGCCGGGGTGCAGGAGCATGACGGCGGCAAGCCCACGAACGTGAGCGTTAAGGCCACCGGAAACCATACCACTGTTACCGAGGCGCAAAACGGCGCAGCCGGCGGCACCGCGGCCATAGCGGCCGCGGTGGCCGTGGCGGTGGTGGACAACACCACGACGGCCCGCATCGGCACTTCCGGTGTTACGCTGCCCTTTACCGGAAATGCGGAAATCATCGCCGACCATACCAGTAGCGTAACGACCACTGTAAAATCCGAAGTGTCCGGTGATGTGGGCGTGGGCGTGAGCGTGGGTGTGGCTGTGGTGGATGAAATCGTAACGGCCTCCCTGGCTCGGAACCTGGGGCTGGATGCCGACGCAAACGGCACAGTGACTGTTAAAGCCGATGCCGATGTCGAGAGCACTCTTTCGGTTAAGGCCAGCGCCGGCGGCGCCAAGAAAGACGGCGGCAAAACCGGAACCGGAGATGGCAAGACTGCCGACGAGGAGGCCGGCGCCCAGGTCAACAGCGAAAATAGTGTCGCTTATAAGGAAAAGGGCAACCAGAGCCTACCCAGTGCCAGCACCGAGAGCAGCAGTGCCAGCAACAGCTCCAGTTCCGAATCAGGCAGCGGCTCCAGCGGCGTGGGCGTGGCCGCCGCGGTGGGCGTGAACGTGGTGGATGTCGCCAATACCGCTTCCATCCTTGGCGGCGCCGACGTATATGCAGACGGCGCCGTAACCGTGAGTGCGCTGGCCGAGGTGGATGCCAAGACCAAGGCGGTCGGCACCGCTCTCACCTTTGACAGCGAATCCACCAATGTGGCTGCGGCCGTGGGCCTGAACGTTGTGGAGGCTGAAAATCGTGCGTATGTCGCTTCCGGATCTTACGTGAAGGGCAGCGGAATCACCATTGAAGCCATTACTCCGGGAACGGCGCGCAACGAATTTTTGGCCTGGGGCGCATCAGCCGGCGGCGGCCAGGGGGATGCCGGTATCGCGGGCTCCGTGGCGATCAATATCATTGACTTTTCAACCGAAGCGGCCGCCCGGTCGGGCTCGGAGCTCAAATCCTCCGGCATCATCAAGGTGGATGCCGAAACGGATCTGGGTATCCAGACCCTGGCGGCCAGCGCCGGTTTTTCCACCGGGGATGCGGGAGTCGGCGCGGCGGTTGCCATCACCCTGATTGACGGCGTAAACGACGGTCCGCTGACCACCGCCTACATCGCCGGGACGGCCAATGCCACCGGCGCCCTGACGGTTTCGGCCGAGACGGACCTTAATCCCATCACATTCAGCGAGACGCTTTGCGGTGAAACCATCAGTATGGATCTTTCCTCCACCGCCATCGCCGGCGGGGCCACCACCGGGTCGGCCGGGATTGCGGCAGCTGCTTCCATCAACATCTACGACCTGACCACCACCGCCTATATTGCCGGCGGCGCCCAGATCAACAAAGACGGCGCAGCCAATGGGTCAGTGACGATCACCGCCACCAACACCACGGATATTACGAGCGTGACCGGGTCCATCGGCATCGGTCTGGACGGCGCCGGCGTGGGCGCAGGGCTTGATCTGCTCATACTCAACAAGGACACCCGCGCCTATATCGGCAGCACGGCCAATGTGGACGCCTCCAATGTCGTGATTACGGCCGTATCCTCCGAAGATATCCTCTCGGTTGCGGGCAATGCCGGGGTCGGGAGCGACGCCGGGATTGCCGGTTCGGCTTCGGTGCAGGTCATCACTACCGGTACGCGGGCTTACATTGACGGCGCCGCCACGGTTAATGCCTCCGGAAACGTAGGGATCTCAGCCAGCGGAGACCTTGACATCACCATGATCGGCGGCGCCCTGGGCGCAGCCAGTACGGCCGGAGTGGGCGCGGCCAACACCACCCTGGTTCACACCGATACGGTCCAGGCCTACATTGGCAACAGTGCGAATGTTACCTCGGGCGGAGCAACGGGAATCACCCTTAATGCCACCTCGAGTGAAGAGATCATCACCATCGCGGCATCAGCCGGCCTGGCGGGCACGGCCGGGATTGCCGGTTCAGCGGCGGTCACGGTGCTTGATGAAACCACCCAGGCTTTTATCGGCCGGAGCGCCATCATCAACACTACCGTCGGCAGTGTGAACATCAGCGCCAACGACGACACAACGATCGTCTCGGTGGCAGGGAACCTGGCGGCGGCTGGAACCGCAGCCGTGGGCATCGGTGCGGACGTGGGGGTCATCGACAAGATTACTGAAGCCTATATCGACTCAGGCGTAACCGCAACGGTCAAAAAAGATATCATCATTTCGGCCACATCGAGCGAAGAGATCGTCTCTGTAGCGGCGGGCTTAAGCGCCAGCGGCACGGCCAGCATCGCCCTGGACGCCTCGGTGCATATCCTTAACATTGAAACCCGGGCCTTTATCGGCGACAAGCCGGGGGGCTTGACTTCCGCCGGGGCCGGCAACGTTCATGCCGAAGGCAACATCCTGATTTCAGCCGACGAAGAAAGCGACATCGATAAGATTGTGGGCGTTCTTTCCGTATCCGGCACGGCCGGGATCGGTGCGGCCGGCGGCGTGTCCGTCATCGACAAGACCACCGAGGCCTTTATCGGCGCGGGCGCCAAGGTGACGGCCGACGGAAATTCCACGACTGCGACCGTCAAAACCGGCGGGTTTACCCCGGGTTACGATGCCGGGGCCGCCACGTTCGATCCGAACGATGCCGGCAACGAAGGGATTCAGACCGGTAGCATGTCCGGGGCGCCAAGCGACATCAATTCGATCAAGGATCAGGGCAAGGTCAAGACTCCGGAGCTTTCCATGTCCCGTGAAGAGGACGGCACCAACGACATGACCGGGGGGTCTTTCAGCGGGGCGCGCGGCTTGACGGCGGGGACAAAGACCGGTTTCCGCGGCCTGGCCGTGACCGCCACCAATAAGGATGACATCAAGGCTTTCACCGTGAGTCTGGCGGGTGGCACCGTGGGCGTGGCGATTTCCGCCGGGGTGAATGTAATCAATACCACCACCCAGGGCTATATCGGCAATAATGCTTTGGTAAATACGGACCTTTCAACGGCCGGATCGGCTCAGTCGGTCCACGTGGCCGCAGGCAATGATTTTTACCATCTGGCGGTAGCCGGGACCCTGGCGGCCGGAGTCGTGGGTGTTGCTCCTGCGGTTGATGTGACCGTAATGTCCAACACCACCCTGGCTTCCATCGGAACGGGTGCAACCGTCAATGCCAAAAACGATGTGACCGTGGAAGCCCATGCCCGTGAGGAAATCCTGCTCATGGGATTCGGCATTGCCGCGGGACTGGTGGGAATCGGCGGGGCCGTGGATGTGCTCACCGTCGACAACACGACCACAGCCGCCATCGGAGACGCTACGGTCTGGGCGGGCGGGGACATCCTGGTAAATGCCACGGATGACACCGAGGTGATCCAGGTCTCCGGCGCTCTGGCCGGCGGATTTGTGGGCGTGGGCGCTTCTGTGGGCGTTATGGTGATCAACAAGGACACCCAGGCTTTTATTGCGGACAATGCAGATGTGGATGCCTTGGGCAACGGCACAGGGCTTTCCGGGGTTTTGAGCGGAACCAATACCGGGAGCAGCTTCGGTAAAACCACCGTTAACGGTCTGGTGGTTCAGGCCCAGTCGAGCGAGGATATTTTCCACCTGGCCGTGGCCGGGGGCTTCGGCTTTGTGGGGGTATCGGGCGGCATTAACGTGACCCTGATCGACTCGGATACGCATGCCTCTATCGGTGCCAACGCCCGGATCAACCAGGCAGGCGCCAAGGCCGGGCTGAGCGTTGATTCAGATCAGAGCGTTTATGTAAATGCCTCCAACGACGTGCGGGTGACCACGTTTACCGGCGCTCTGGCTGCCGGCTTTGTGGGTGTGGGCGGGGCCGTGGAAGTAGGGAGCATCAAGAACGATACCAGCGCCAAGATCAAGACCGGGGCGGATGTGAACGCCGCCAAGGACGTTGAGGTCAATGCCCTCGGGATCAAGAAGCTCGATGGCCTTACCATCAGCGGCGCCGGCGGTCTGGTGGGCCTGGCCGCTTCCGTGTCGGTATGGTCCATCGGCACCCCGATCACAAAGACCTACTCGGACAATGAAGGCCGCTCCTCCAGCGCCGTAAGCGGGGATGACGGCGATGCGGACCAGGATGCCGCCGATCAGGCCGGCGATTCGCAGGGTGAGGTGTCCAATCAGCTGACCAACGGATTCGAGGGCGACGGCAGCGGCAACACCAACACCAGTGCCAACCGGGTGAACAGCGCCACCGCAACGGCCGGCGGCCGGATTTCGGGCGCCGGCAAGGGATCCGGCGCCGTCATGGCGGCGGTCAACAGCACGGCCCCGACGGTCGGAACCGAGGCGGCCATTGAAGGCGGCACGGTGATTACCGCCGGCGGCAACATCGAGGTCAATGCCAACGAAAACGTTGAAGTGGACATCTTCGCCGGCGGGGCTGCGGCCGGACTGGCGGGGATCGGTGCGGGGATTTCAGTCCTGAACGTGGCCGCCAATGCAACTGCCCACGCGGCCGGGACGCTTTCGGCCGGCGGGAATATCACGGTTAAGGCCGTACTGAATGAAAATGTGGACGTCTGGGGCCTGGCCGGCGCAGCCGGGTTTGTGGGCCTGGGGGCCGCCGTGGTGGTGATCGACGACTCCAGCACGGCAACGGCTTATATTGCCGACTACTCCAATATCGTTTCGGCAACCAGCCTGACCGTATCGGCCACCGGCAATCAAATTGTTAAGGGAGAAAGCGACCAGGTCAGTGTGGGCGTGGTCGGGGCCGGGGCATCCTTTGTGATGGTCGATGTGGGCAACGACAGCGTAACGGATACAAACGCCTTTATCGGCTCCGGCGTGAATATCGGTCAGACGCCCGGCGAGACCGTGGGCAGTGTTTCCGTGAGCGCCGCCTGTGAACTCATATCGGTCACGATATAGACTAAAATGGCAGCGTTGATTATAAGTTATCTCGTATTGCAGGACCGCGTCGTAGTTATGAAAAGGGAACCCGTTTTCCTGAGTGTCTTTATAATAGGCAACGGCCTGTTGATACAAATCATTAGCGGCGTAATTATAATAATCATTGACCTGCGCCTGAATATGGCGGTTGACAATGTCTTGTACAGGCCGGTTACGACGCAGAACAATTTGCGGATAATTGATGGAAAGCGTAAGCATGGTTTTGTTGTCATACGAAAAAGTGCGTTTGATTTTTCGCATCATAACAGCGGCGCTGAAATTTGATGATTTCATATAAATCCCTCCCTGCTTTTTATTCTATTAGGCAGGGAAACGATTTGATACAATAAGGGTCTTATCAGAGCTACCTCTCTGTTTTCTGCATATTGCAACTCAAATCGAATATAATTTAGGAAATTATTTGGCTTTATAGGACTGTTCATATGAATAAAAAAGCGCGAAAATATATCGTTATTTGTCTAATTGTCGCGATAATTCTGTTTTTCTTAACTATGATTGGCAACGGTGTAGTTAACACCGAAACAAAATTTACCATCCCTAAGAGTGGCTGTGCGCTTTATATCGATCTTGATGCCTTAATAATGACTGTTTACGTAGATGGGAATATTCTCCAAACTTATCCCGTCTCCGGAGGCGCCGAGGATACGCCGTCCCCGGTCGGCATATGGCATGTCAATAAAATATCAAACTGGGGAGAAGGTTTTGGTGGCAGTTGGATCGGTCTGGATGTTCCTTGGGGAGTGTATGGTATCCACGGTACACGCAAGCCCTGGTTGGTCGGGAAGCAGCATGTCTCCCATGGTTGCATTCGTATGAAAGATCAAGACGCAAACGAAGTTAAAAATCTCGTGACGATAGGCACTGTTGTCCAAATTAAACAGGACTCGTTGCCTTTCCGTAACCTGGGGAAGAGCATGGTCGGCAGCGACGTCTACAACACGCAGATTATGCTGCAGAACCAGGGCTTCTATACGGGTAAGATCGATGGTATTTATGGCAAAGGAATGGAAAAAGCCGTAAAAAGTTTTCAAAAAACTTATCACATGAAAGAAGATGGGGTTATCGGAAAGAAGACATATGAAAAAATCATCGAGCAAAACCAGTTCAAAAACCGTTTGCGCTTCTTATTATTCGCTAAATAATGAAGTTAAAAATTCTGACTAGAGCTTCTCGGTGAAAAATTTTGGAGCTACTACAAAATCAGATAACACCGTAAATTTTGTATATTGTTGAGTTTTACAATATCAATACTATTTGGTAGAAAAAAAGCAGCCAGAAAAGTCATAGACCTTTCTGGCTGCTGTGATTTTATATCTCTTATTACTGTTTACTCGACAACATTTTGAACATATCTCATCAAAATCGTCGCCACTTGAGCACGTGATGCATTACCTGCAGGATCAAGCCGTGTTTCGGTCACGCCCGTTACAAGTCCTTCGCCTACGGCCCATTTCATTGCTGCCACCGCCCACTCTGATGTATTTTCTGCATCATTGAATACTGATAAATCACCCGCTGATGTTACATCATAGCCTTTATAAATTGTATAGCGGTAAAGAATAGCGGCCATCTGCTCGCGTGTAATCGGATCATTGGGGCCGAATGAATCGGAATTGTAACCATCAACAATATCATTCTCAGCTGCCCAGACAACGGCATCAGTGTACCAAACCCCTGCAGCTATATCAGCAAATAAATTGGTAGCCGTGGAAGCAGGCTCGTTGTCAAGTCTCCAAAGCACAGTCACCAACATAGCCCGTGTCATATTGGAATTTGGTTCAAAAGTTGTATCAGATGTACCATTAAACAGTCCAGATGAAATTACATAGTCAATACCTTCATAGTACCAGAGGGATGTGTCTACATCATTATACTTTTCTGCTCCGCAGACATAATCAGACGCTACAAACTGCGCCGCAATCGTATGGTTTGATCTGATTTGAGAAAAAGTATATTCTGCTACCTTGCCCACACTAATTCCATCAACGAGAACATCGCCGATTTCATAACCAGCGTCTGGAATAATAGTGTACATCTGACTTCTGTTCTCTCTTATTCTTGTTGCACCTGAAGGCGAAATTGTACCGCCACTGTTTGCAGAAGCATTGATAGTAAAGTATGATGTTGAGGCGGATGAATTAGGCGTAGATACAGTCACAGTAATAGAAGGCGTCGGAGTATATCCCATGCAATCCGCTGTTATAACAGCTGTG
>ENA-OSEO01005417-OSEO01005417.1-sediment-metagenome-genome-assembly--contig:-NODE-5417-length-12275-cov-3.050828_pt1 | contig 12275 bp, 7 predicted proteins | sample MGYA00237883_ERZ534232 | MGnify/ENA metagenome assembly ERZ534232
GGCCGCCGTCTTCATCCCGGTGCTGTTCATGGGGGGCATCCTGGGGCGCCTGCTCAACGAGTTCGCCATCACCATCGTGCTGGCCATTTTCGTTTCCGGGTTCGTCTCCCTCACCCTCACCCCGATGCTGTGCAGCCGCATGATCGGCACCTCCAAGACGGCGCACCACGGCCGCGCCTACTGGGTCACCCAGAAGGGCTTCGACCTCATGCTCGCCGCCTATGCGGCCAGCCTGCGGTGGTGCCTGGGGCACCGGCGCACCGTGTTCGTCACCTTTCTTTTGACCATCGTCGGGGCCGGCTACCTCTACGTCATCATTCCCAAGGGGTTCCTGCCTTCCGAGGATACCGGGCGCATCATCGCCTATACCGAGGCCGCCACCGACATCTCCTTCGACGCCATGGTCCGCAACCAGCAGCAGGCGGCGGCGATCGTCGCCAAGAACCCCGACGTCGCGGCGTTCATGTCCTCGGTCGGCGCCGGCGGGCCGCGGTCCGGCAATTCCGGCACCATGTTCCTGACGCTGAAGCCGCGCGAGGAGCGCGATCGCTCGGCCGACGAGATCATCCAGGACCTGAGGCGTCAACTGGCTGGACTGCCGGGCATCAACCTCTTCCTGCAGAACCCGCCGTCGATCCGCATCGGCGGTCGGCTCAGCAAGTCGCAATACCAATACACGCTCCAGGACCTGGACCAGGATCAGCTTTACCAGTCGGCCGCCCGCCTGCTCGAGGCGCTCTCCCGCGAGCCGCGCTTCCAGGGCGTGACCAGCGACATGGACATCACCAGCCCCAACCTTGAGGTGGACATCGACCGCAACAAGGCTGCCGCCCTTGGGGTGACCGCCGCCCAGATCGAGTCGGCGCTGGGCAGCGCCTACGGCGCGCGCCAGGTGTCGACCATCTACAACCCGCTCAACCAGTATCGCGTGGTGATGGAAGCCGCGCCGCAGTACTGGCAAAGCCCCGACGGCCTGCGGGACATCTACGTCATCACGGCGGCGGGTGCACAGGTGCCGCTGTCGACGTTCTCGCATTACGAGCCGACCAACACGGCGCTGGCGGTCAACCATCAGGGCCAATTCGCAGCGAGCACGATCTCGTTCAATCTGGCGCAGGGGCAATCGCTCGGCAATGCCGTGACGGCGATTCACCAGGCCGAAGTCGCAGCAGGCAAGCCCGACAGTCTGACGGGTTCGTTCCAGGGCACGGCGCAGGCGTTCCTGATCACGAATATCTCCAATAAAATAACGCAGGGTAGGATGATTAAAACCAGCCGCGCGCATTTCATGCTGCTTCAGTTCATCGCGGCTGTACACAATGATCTTCGCCGGATGATATTCTTCCAGCATCATTTTAATAAATCTTTTTCCAAACGAACCGGTTCCGCCGGTTACAAGAACAACCTGTTTGCTCCAATCCATGTTCTCTCCAAATTCCTCAACGGAAATTATGAATTAATCCAGTAACGCATGACCGGCCGCCCTTTTGAACGGCGCGCGACTTCTTTAAACCCAACTTTTTCAAAAGCAGACATTGTACCATGATACGCGCCAGCGTCCGAAACAGCGCCCTCAGTGGTGTCTACCGGGTAACTTTCTACAATATTCGCTCCCTGCTGCCGTGCGTAATCGACTGCCGCTTTTAGCAGCGTAGTCGAGAGGTCCTGTTTGCGGTAAGGTTTGGCAACATAAAAGCACACCACAGACCAGACGGACTGCTCGTCAACTGCCTTCGTCACTCTTGAACGGGCTAATCGGGTAAACTCAGCGCGCGGCGCAACTGAAACCCAGCCCGCCGGCACGCCGTCCACATAAGCGACCAACCCCGGCACATTGCCGTCATCAACAATCCTTTTCAATGCGTTCTGATTGCCCTTACCACGCTGGCATTCAAACTCAGCGTTGGTCAGCCGGAACCACATACACCAGCACCCACCATAAGCCCCATGCTCTCCAAAAAGAGTCTCGAGGTCTGGCCAGTTTCCTGTGGTTAATGGGATGATCTCTGTATTTTCTCGCATAATTCACCTTCAGACTCGAGTGTCTTACTTACGAATCACAATCAGTGGATACTGGCCTTTTACACCAAAATAATTTGGGAAGCGTTCTTCTAACCAGTAAAGGATCTTTAGCAACTGTTTCCCTGCCAGTTGCCGGTGGATCACGGCCCGTAAAAACCTTACATTCACACTGCGCCACACCCAGATTTCATAATCCATCTTCCCGGATAAGTGTTCGCGCAGCCATTCCACGTCCAGCTTCTGGATAAAGGTTCCCGTTGGACCAGACTTCTTTGGTTTGTCCTGTTCGGGAACATCATCTGTTTCAACTTTGTTCCTTCGTTTTGCCACCCGGCCGCCAATTCTTTCCATCAAGGTAATCAGCCATTGGCTGCGCTGCATCAGTACAGAATGCGTCCAGCCATTCACCACAACACCCGCCTTCCCGGGTTGTAACACTCGGATAAAATCCAGGTAAGCTTTGGCGTTATCTGCTAACGGAATATGATGCAGCGTGTGCAGTGAGACCAGCCCATCAAACACATCCGCTTTGAACGGCAGATTTGCGACATCCGCCACAACATACAACCCGCGCGCGCCCAATCTTTTGCGGGCTTCTTTTAATGCCACAATCGAAATATCCAGACAAACCCGAAAACGGTAGTTCTCGGAGTATGTCAGGTATTCCGGGTACTGCACAGGGCCAGAACCAGCGTCCAGCAGATATTCCCCGGCGGGCGACAGAAACCGGTTCACCCGGAGATGGCAGCGGTGAATATATTCCCGCGACACAGGCCGCAGGTCTTCATAGCGCGCGTTCTGATAAAAACCATCCGATTCCATTTTCCAACCGATCTGGTTGTAAAATTGTCGGACTTCTTCTTTAATCAATGGATTCTCCATACAACAGCCTAGTTTTCCAGCTCTGTCCAATCAATGCGCTCACCGACAAGTTGCCTGAATGTCTTTCCATACATCTCAAGCCCGCCCGGACTCAAAACATCGGCCAATTTATGCTCCTCGTAATCGCTCCACGCCCGCACCAGATGCCACGGGAAAGGCCTTGGAAACTCAAAGAAAAAGCGGTAAGCGTACTCCCAGGCTTTCTCAACCTGTTCTTTGGGCAGGCGAAATGCCTCCGGGCTTTCCAGAATTTTGCCCATCAGCTTAAAATATCGCACCCATGAATCGGGGTCGTGGGTAAAGCCACGGTTGCGGTAATGGGTCTGTCCCGATACGATCACCGGCAGTCCCGCCATGGCCATTTCCAGACCAACGGTAGTGGTATACACCAGGCCCAGATCAGCCAGCTCAATCAAATCATAAGTGTTAACTTTTTGATCAGGAGCGATCAAATGAATATGCTCGGGCAGATCCGGCATCACGCTGTGAACGACATCAACCATGGATTGACCATGCGTCAGAACCTCACCCGGGTGCACGCGGATCACCAGCTGCACATCCGGCCTGCCAATGAAATACTGCACAGTCCGGGAAATCCAGCTCGCCATGCTTTGGCTGAAAACTTCCCTGCCCAGGGTCAGGCTGTCACCCAGCACATTGGTCGCCAGTAAAACCACTGGCCGGCCGTCAAGCCCCAGCTTTTCCCGCGCTGCCTGCGCGCCTTTGGTAGGACTTTCTTGCCACAACCTTGAGAAGTTCTTCCAAAGATTTCCCTGCTGGCGCGCGTCAAACATCGCTTTGATCTTCTTCATCTGCTTATTGGTGAAGGGGATTTCTTTGCGGGCTTCCCACATCTCATCCGTCTCCTGACGCATGATCTCGGCATTCTGCCCGATCCAGATCCGCTCCCGCTGATCCCCAAATTCATAGGTAACCGCAGGGATTTCCAGAAACCGCGCCACCCGGTATACAATCCCCAGTTCCTGGATGGTGCCGTTGGGCACAATCACTACATCCGGCCGGCTGTCTTTCAACACCGCCAGCGCGATCCGGGCTGCTTCTTCGTTGCGTTTCAGTCTGAGCTGGTAGATTTCGCATTCAGGGTCCACCTCCTCATTCTGAAGTGTGTATTGAGAATCATACATCGTTACTTGAGTGATCAATTCCTGAACTTTTTCCGGCAAAGCTTTGAAGGAAGTACGCACATTCAGGAAGGGCACAATTTTCATTAATTCATCAGCCTGGCCCAATATCTTTCGCGCGTAGGCGTTTTGCCGGCGCAAATCAAACCGGTTGATCGGTTTCTGCCAGTCCGCGTAAGGGAGATAACCAAAGGTAACATCATGGCCCTGTGCTGAAAGCATTAATCCCAGTAAAGCCGCGTGTTCAATCCAGTAATGCAAGGAAGCAAAAACAAAAACCTTCTTGCCTCGCTCGGCCTGCCCTCTGAATTTCAAACCATCCTGAACAAGTTCAGGAAGCTCTTTTTCCAGGCCTTTCAATGAAAAGCGGCTTTTTATCGGCTTTCCACGCTGCCGGACCAGCCAATAGAGTTCTGCGGTAAAAGGAACCTGTCCTAAAAGATTTTTAACGCTTTCCTTCCCTTTAATCACTGGCATACTCATTCCCTCTCAATTTCCCAATCTAATCTTGGCCGCACAGGCCCCAATCGCGGCTCAGGCCAGTGCATCCCCGGAGCGCCTACTGCGTCCACATTGAACGTAAGCGCCTGCTCATCGTGGAAATACCGCTTCACCCGGAAAGAACTGGCGTTCAGCCCAATCAGAAACCGGCCTTCATTCAGATAATCCGCAGGGATCACACACCGGCTGACATAATGACCCGCTGGCCGCACGGAAAACGCGTCAAATCTATCCGGATCATCTGTGTCGAAAGAAGTCAGGATATACTCTCCCCGGGTGCTGATCAGATAAATCCCCACCCGAAGACCGGTGATATCCTGTTCAAGATCGTATTCAACCTCAATGATAAAAGGATCCGTTGAGCGAACGCTGTCTACAACTTCATGGTTCCCATTGCAAACTCGAATAGCCCGTGGGAAAAAAGGCGCTGTCGTTTTAGGCAGTTCTTCTTCCTCCCAGGCCCTTTCCCCTTGTTGAGACAAACCCTGAGAAAGGTAATGGTCCACTGCCTGCGCTGTCGGCGCCCTCATCAGCAGATGTCCCTTATCAATTACCAGGGTTTCTTCTGTTAAACGTTGGATCGCGGACATGTTGTGACTCACAAACAGCACTGTCCGCCCTTCCTGCGCGACATCGTTCATTTTTCCCAGACACTTGCGTTGAAATTCTGCGTCCCCCACCGCCAGAACCTCATCAACCACCAGGATCTCCGGTTCAAGATGCGCAGCCACAGCGAAAGCCAGGCGCAGGTACATCCCGCTGGAATACCGCTTAACCGGTGTATCGATAAACCTTTCAACTTCCGAAAAGTCCACAATTTCATCAAACTTCGCGTCAATCTCAGAACGTTTCATTCCCAGAATCGCGCCGTTCAAATAAATATTCTCTCTTCCGGTCAATTCCGGGTGAAAGCCAGTTCCCACTTCCAGCAAAGAACCAACCCGGCCGTGTATTTCTGCGTATCCTTCCGTGGGCTCTGTTACGCGTGAAAGCACCTTCAACAGGGTGCTTTTCCCGGCGCCATTTCGCCCGATGATTCCCAGAACCTCACCCTGGCGGACTTCAAAAGAGACATCTTTCAAAGCCCAGACCGCCTCATCCTCTCCAACTTCCGCGGTCTTTTTCAGCGGATCTCGAAGCCAATTCTGAAGAGTGTCCCGAAATGTCTGGTAAGCCCCTGCGTTTTGTCCAAGCAGGTAGCGTTTTCCTATATTTTCTGCGCGTATTGCTAAATCACTCATACATCATCCAATGGAATATCCATGCGCTATTAAGTACCTGGCCTAAACCATATCCGCGAATGTCCTTTCCATTCTGCGGAAATATAGAAACCCTGTCAACAAAAGCAGGATAGCCACACCGAAAGAAATCGCAAACTGCGTGCCGGGCGCGCCCTGAGAAGTTCCCAACAACGCCCACCGAAAACCTTCCACCACCCCGGTCATTGGATTCAGCGAATACAAAAACTGCCACTTCTCCGGCACCATGCTCGCGCCATAGGCGATCGGGGTGATAAACAGCCAGAATTGAGTCAGAAATGGGGTGACATACCCGATATCCCGGTACTGCACATTCAAAGCGGAAAGCCACAGCCCGATCCCAATCGAGGTGATCAGCGCCAACAGCAGGAACAATGGAATGGTCAGCGCGTAAATCGTCAGCGGAATCCTGTAATAAAACAGCATCCCGATCAGAATAACAAACGCGATCAGGAAATCCACCACCCCCGCCAGAGCCGCTGAAAGCGGCAAAATCACCCGCGGAAAATAGATCTTGGTGATCATGTGCCGGTTCTGGACCAGTGACCTTCCCGCCACGCTGATCGCGTTTGAGAACAGCTCCCATGGCACCAGAGCGGCAAAACTGAAAATCGGGTAAGGCATGCCATCAGACGGCACATTTGCCAAATCTCCAAAAAAAATGCTGAAAACCACCATCGTCAGAAACGGTTTCAGGATCGCCCAGCTCGCTCCCAACAGGGTTTGCTTGTAACGGACTTTCAGGTCACGCCAGGTGAGGAAGTAGATCAATTCCCGATACAACCACAGATCGCGAAAGTTTAAAGCGCCCCAACCTGTCGCTGGCCGGAGGATCGTCACCGGCATCTCGTTCTTTACAATGCTTTTTGTTTCCATTCAACCCTTTTTCTGAAAAGGTGTAGCCGCGAAATTATTTAGAACGGTTCTCTTCGTACCAATCAACCGTGATGCGTAATCCTTCTTCAAAATTGACCGCCGCCTTGAAACCAAATTCGTTCAACGCGCGGGAAGTGTCCAAAGCCCGGCGAGGCTGTCCATTGGGTTTGGTGCTGTCCCAAACCAGCTTCCCTTCAAACCTGGTCAGCCTTGCGATCAATTCCGCCAGGTCCTTGATCGAGATTTCATATCCGGAACCGAGGTTGACCGGTTCGGATTTGTTGTAAAGTTCTGTCGCCCGCAGGATTCCCTCCGCGGCGTCTTCCACATATAAGAACTCGCGGGTTGGTGAGCCATCTCCCCAAACCACCACTTCTTCAAGACCTTCATCGCGCGCTTCAATGCACTTGCGGATCAGCGCCGGGATCACGTGCGAAGATTTGGGGTTGAAATTGTCGCCCGGCCCATACAGGTTCACCGGCAAAAGGAACACAGCGTTAAAGCCGTACTGCTCCCTGTAAGCCTGCGCCTGTACCAGCAGCATCTTTTTCGCCAATCCATAGGGCGCGTTGGTCTCTTCCGGGTAACCGTTCCAGATATCATCTTCACTGAAAGGCACCGGGGTAAATTTGGGGTAAGCGCACACCGTGCCGATGGCCACAAATTTTTCCACGCCGCGCTGCCAGGCCTGGTGCATCAGCTGGACCCCCATCATCAGATTGTCGTAGAAGAATTCCGCCGGGTGTTCGCGGTTGGCGCCAATCCCGCCAACATGCGCCGCCAGGTGAATGATCACATCGGGTTTCGCGTCTTCCAACATCCGCCGGATGTCATCCGGGTTAACCAGGTCATAATCTTCGATCATTGGCACAAAAACTTCCTGCGCCCCGCGTTGTTTTAACTTACTGACAACAACTTTTCCTAAAAATCCTGCCCCACCGGTCACACAAAATCGTTTGCCTTCCCAAAAGCTGGTCATTTTCCGATTTCCCTTTCCTCAAATAAAATCACCAACCAGTCTTCTATTGTGAATCCTGATTGGCTGCAGGCATCTCTTTATCATCCTGATTGATGCTGGTTTTGCCACGCGAATCCAGCTCTAAAAACAGTTTCAATCCCTGAAGCCGGATTAAAGGCGCGTCCCCCTCTTCCAGCACCTCAAAACCCTGCTCCAGGCAGGTCAGCCGGCAAACATCAATCACGTCGCCACTCTCACCAACCAGCCGGACCTGAGAGTAACCGGCTTCCCGCACCTCGTCCAATGCCTTGCCCATCCTGTGACGGATCAGACGATACAATTCAAAAGAGGTCTGGATATAATTCAGCGTCAGGCGCGCCCTGAGCGCCAGGCCTTCCGGGGTGATGATATACCTGAGTTTGCGGCGTTCCGCCCGTTGAACTTTGACATACCCTTTTGCCACCAACCGCTTAAGATGCCAGTTGATCGTCCCAACCGCTACCCCCAACTGGTCAGCAATCGAAGCCTGACTCGCGTCAGGCTCGTGCACGATCCGTTCCAGGATATCTAAATCTCGGTGATCAAGGTTTGAGTTTGTCATAATTTTTGTAAAATTCAACTATTGAATTATAACCCCAGTTGGATATAGGTCAAGGCCAGTCTGCGCCGGCAGACGTTTTTCTCAGCAATTCTTAATGATCCGGCTGGCTTTTCAGCTGGCATTTCGTTGACAAAGAATCTGAAACCATGATAGAATTTCATCGCCGTTGGCCCCCATCGTCTAGCGGCCCAGGACGTGGCCCTCTCAAGGCCAAAACAGGGGTTCGAGTCCCCTTGGGGGCACTCTTTTTTTCTATAGAGCAGTGAGAAGTTGGATACCACCAACTTCTCACTGCTCTATTTTATTGCCAACTCATAAAAACACCTTGTCAAATCCATCAAATAATATGGTGCGAAACTCGCTGTCCTAATACTGAAAAACACGTACAATTAAATCACTTGTAAATGATTTGGGGTTATAGAACATTTGGGGCGATGAATATGAAGAAACAGGTCGTTATACTCTTTGCGCTTTGCATATCTTTGGCGTTAATGTGTGTTTTAAGTGCTTGCGCTCCCGCAGCACCAGTTCCTGCTGGAACAACCACGTTATCACCTACTGCATCCGCTTCACCATCCAACGCAGCAATTTCGCGTCAAAATCAAACACCAGACACTGAACCTTACATCCAGTGGGATGAATTGGCTTTGCGTCCAACCCGAACCTCACATTCAACTTTCGAATCTTACGCTCAGTTGGATGAGCTGGCCTCATTTGGCAAAGGGATTATGCCAAATATTTTGCGTTCACAGGATGGATCAAAAATCTTTTTAAGCGATGATTCTTCTGTTCGTATCTTGAACGCCAGTGATTACAGCGAAATTACAACAATAACAGGCCCGGGGGATATATTCGGCTATGTTTACAGCATCAGCCCGGATAATTCAATGATGATTATTAATGGTATATTCGGTTTCCGTGTGGTTGATATTGAAACACAACAAACAATTGCTAATGGTTCTGGAGGAGTGGGAAGCACCTATGGGATGGTTTTTACACCAAATGGAAAATATGTCGTTTTCTTAAGGAGTGAATTTATTCCAAGCGGCACTTATGATAGTATCTGTCTAGTGGCGATTCCTAAGAATAACACTAATTCTGCGAATGAATGCTACCCGACCCTCGAGTTTTTTGATAATGATGTTATGACACATCCTGCCGTTAGCCCAAACAGCAGGATGGTTGCCGCAGGATATGCCAACAGCTCACAAAATATTCTGTATATTTGGGACCTGGAGGAAAAGACCATCCTCCATGAAATCAAGGACCTGCCTTCACATATCAATAGTGTCGCTTTTAGCCCGGATGGTTACACGCTTGCATCAGTAGGTGATGACGGCATGATTCGTCTTTGGAACCCGGCAACCGGCAAACTAAAACGCTCGATTTCTGGCTTTACAAACGATCTCATGGGGGTGAAATTCAGCGAGGATAGCAGGCAATTAATTATTAAGGTACACAAACAACCGAGCGTAATTTTACAGCTTGATAGCGGGAAGCAAGTACCAGCTACACCAGAATCTCTTGATCCTCTTGCCAGCCAGATGGTGAACGACGGCTATTTGTTGAGCGGCGAAGGATCCATACTCCGTTTCAGCCCGGATGGTGAAACACTGGCCGTCGGCCACGGGAGCATCCAGATTTGGGACGTGGGTTCTCAATCCTTGAAAACCGCTCTTTTTACCGACAAAGCGCTCAACATTGCCGGAATGACATTCAGCTCAGATGGAAATCACCTGGCTGTGGTGACCGTTGGTGGGGATGTGTATGCCTGGGATACTCGTTCTGGACACCAGGAATTTTTCGTTTCAGCAAACACATTGCTAGACGCACAGGTTTTATATGCTGCCGGCGCAGGCGGGATAGGCCCTGGAATTGGAGCTGGAGTCTTTGGTGAGCAAGCAGTTGCTTTTTCACCAGATGCCAGCCAATTGGCAATACCCAACGGACCGGCGGTTGAATTATGGGATATCCAAACAGATACACAGATTTTGACTTTAGAGCAGACCGAGCCAGTAATGTTTCCATCAAAGATCACTTTTTCCGCAGATGGCCGTTTTCTCTATGCAGCTCTCAATCGCAACCGCGATCTGGCAGTCTGGAATGCCGAAACTGGAAAATTGATTCGCCAGCAAAATCTGCCGCATGTTGATCCCAATGCCTACAGCGCGACAGAAATGTACGGTCAGTGGTTCGCCAGAAACAATTACGACGACGAGGATTACTGGATCGAAATCTGGAATGTTGAGACAGGCCAAATGATCAAAATCCCCACTCATATGCGTGAAGCAGAGCCTTTACGAATTAGCGCGGATGGTAAATTTTTCGCCGCCATTTTAGATAATGATCAACTATTTTTATGGGATGTGGCTTCTGGTCAACTACTTTTTGTTTCGGATAAGATTTTTAATTTATCTTTTTATTCAGGCGAGGTTTTTGATGACGGCGATTTTGTCATCAGCCCCCAGGGGGACCTACTTGCCACAGCAAGCCAAGGGCAGGTAACCTTATGGAACCTGGAACCGTACACGAGCCTGGTATCCCAGCCGGATTTTGTGCCAATGGCAATGCCGCCCACACCTACACCCCGATCCAGTATAGTTGAGCATTCCACACCTGCACCACAGCCCACTCAAGTAGTCACCCCTTTACCGGTGCTGCCTGTGTCGGATGATGCCATTGCAAAAGGCAACATAAAAAGAATTAAATTATTTGGCAAAATTGGCAAAGGCAAGGTCAACCAGGTGGATTGGACCGAGGCCGATCAGTACATATTGGTAACCAGTTCACAGGGTTACTACCAACTTGATCCACATTCGCTGGAGGAAACAAAACACTTCGAATCGGGAAATCTTTGGGTCACCAGCGGACGTGTCCTTACTGATGGTCGTTCCCTGGCTGCAGGCTATACCGTCGATGACAAAGTTCAAATCTGGGACGTAGAAGCACAAAAGTTACTGGTCGAGCTTACCGGCGGCAGCCAACCAGCTCTCAGCCCGGATGGACGCTGGCTGGTTTATATAAACTCAAAAGGCCTAGGCACCTGGGATTTGGAAGCCGGACAGCCAGGAATTTCATTGCTAAGTTCATTCTCACTCTCTGAACCTGTGTTCAGTCCAAACAGCCGCTTCGTCGCTGCTGTCCAGTCCGACCGTTCGGTTCGGGTTTGGGATATTGAAACCGGCGTGATTGTGAATGGCGTAGGCGGACCGAAGGGAGAATTCTCGGATTTATCCTTTAGTCCAGATGGAGAATACCTCGTAGGGGCAGCCGGCGGCACAGCATGGGTGTGGAGTATAAACCCCAATCGGCAGCCTTTTAAAATTAAATTATTTGAAGGGGAATTTGACCATAGTTTTACTCACTTCAAGAAGTTGGTAACATCCGCTGCTCTTAATAAGAATAATTCCCTGCTGGCAATCGGGACTTCTGAAAGACAAATCTTGCTTTACGACCGCGCGACTGGTCAGCTGCGAAGTCAGCTGGATGGGCTCGCAAGTCCGCCGATCAAGCTGGTCTTCAGCCCTGATGGCACCCAACTCCTTTCTGTCGACGCGGATGGCCAGGTAATTCTTTGGGATGTAGCTCAACAGAAAATATTGAAACGAAGCCATTATTTTAGTGGAAATATCAATGGTCTGGTCTCCCGTTCGGATGGTGATGTTTCAGCCTGGATGAATAATACTGTCTGGGTAATCGATCAAAAAGAATTTGAGATCGATCAAACAACCTATATTCTAACCGACAAGATTCTGGCCGCCAGTCCAGCGGGGGATCTGGTTGCCGGATATACCCCTTATCAAGTTTCCCTCTATAGTGCCATGAGTGGGTCATTAAGTCAGACATTACCCGAAGAAGCCGCTGATGATTATATTGAGTATTATTTGGAAGGTAATATCATTCGCCAATTTTACGGCGCATTGTTCAGCCAGGATGGTAAAAAGCTGGCAACCTTTGGCGCAGGCGGAATTTGGACATATACATACCCGGATAGCAAATTGATCAGCCATTTGGATGAAAAAATAACTCATAGA
>ENA-OSEO01005418-OSEO01005418.1-sediment-metagenome-genome-assembly--contig:-NODE-5418-length-12273-cov-4.479665_pt1 | contig 12273 bp, 6 predicted proteins | sample MGYA00237883_ERZ534232 | MGnify/ENA metagenome assembly ERZ534232
CCCACGATGGTCCCGTCGTTGCCGTTGCCGGAGCCATCCAGCACATCGTTCTCGAATGCGTAATACGCGGCCAGACCCTCTGCACCCGGATCCAGGGGTTTCGGCGCGGCTGCCAGGATGGCCGTGGCCCACTGGGAGGCATCGTTCCAGCCTTCTACGGCGGAATACGAGAGCATCTTGCCTTCGCGGGAATCGCCGCCGTCGTCATCGTCATTGTAGTAGCAGTCGATACCGATCAAGTCACCGGCTTGGGCGGCTGCGCCCTGGATCGACGTCCACGGCATCTTGATCTCGATGCGCCAGCCGGTGGCGGTGGTTACCTGAGCCTGTTCAATGCCCGCCGTATATCCGGCAATGTTGGTCCCCTGGATGTCGGTCGCGGTCCACCCGAATGTATACTGGTGGTCATCGCCGGATAGCGCGGTGCTCAGCTTCGTGTTGCCGCCGTCGAAGTAGACTTCCACGCTGTCATCCTGCCAGGCGCTGGCCGAGTCGTTCTTCAGGCTGTCGTCGGTCACGTCGATGATCACATAGAGATTCTCCTCATCGTACAGCACCTTCCACGTGCCGGAGCCATCGGCCGGATCAGCCAGCGGGACGAAGGAGTGCGCCGCTGCGCTCGCCCAGATCGCATCGACCTCTCCGTCGATCGCGGGGGGCACGATGGCGTAGCCGATCTCCATGTTGATCTGTTCGACCCCGTTCATGGCCGCCAGAACCTCGAGTTTTGTCAGCGCCTTGTTGTAGATCCGTGCGTCGCTCAGGAATCCCCGCCAATTCTCGCCTGACGCGCCCTCGTTGTCGCCGCCGAAGAAGAGGGGCTGAGGGAAGTCCAGAGGTTGTGTGAATGTCCCCGAGTTGGCGACAGCGCCGTTGCGGTAATAGGTCAACTGATCGCCGTCTTTGACGACCACGTGGTGGAGCCAGACGTCGGCGGGAATATCGTCATATTCCAGGTTGTCGTTGCCGTTGCCGTTCATGTGCCATTCGAATTTCGTCGGCGTGAACTTGATGAACTGACGCGGCACGAAATCGACGGCATTCTCGTCCTTGCGGTTGCCAAAGATGATATCGTTGGTCGTGGTGTTGCCAGCGTCTTGCTTGGCCCAGAAGACCCAGGTGAAGTCGTTCGTCAGGGTCATCTGGGGGATGGTGCCGGCGCGGACATAAGCCCCCGTCGCCTCGCCGTTGAAACTGATGACCATACCCCGCTCGGCGTCCTCGACCCAGACCGAGCCGTCCGCCCCCAGGCCGCCGCTGGGGTTGTTGATCGTGCCGTCAGCGCCGGTGTCGGATAAATCCAGGACAACATCCCCGGCGCCCTCATTCAAGGGCCACCACCCGACCAAATTGGGATCGGCCGCTTTCGTCCCGCCGGCGAAGGCCAGGCTCAGGACCAACACAAATGAAGCCAAGCACAGTGTGTTACGCATGACAGTTCTCCTCGCTACAAGTCACCTTAGTTGAGAGTTGTGCTCCGGCCACACGCCGGAGCAACCGAGAGTGAACTCCACGCTCCTTCTACTGTCTCTGCACAGGATAACAGTGTACGGCTGGACGGCACCTCCTTCCTTCCACCAGACAATGCGAGCCACAAATCGAAATGTATATCTCCGAACCGCGGGACGAAGAGTCACCTCTCAAGACCGCGTGCTTCGCAGGACCTCCACCGGCGCCTCCCCGCCGGGACACTCAAAGAATGACACCCACTCCATGACCCAGGACCACGGATGCCCGACTGCCCACTCACAAGCGCCACTGATGTAATTCCTACCACATCGGCCGCCTTTGTGTCAAGGAAAAAGAGCCGTCAAATTGGATGAACAAGGACCGTTGTGTCCCCGTGCGGGCGAGTCTCCTCGGCGGTCGCGGCGCCGTCGGCGAACGTAGTGCACTTCCTGGACCGGTCTGCTCACCTCAGGCTGGAGAAGACACGCGGCGCGTCTGATTTCCCGTTGCGCCATCCGCGAATCATGCGTCTACAGCAGAAGGGAGACTGTATAATGTGTAATGGGGGAAGGTGCCTGACGGTATTTTGAAGATTCCTACGAGATGGGCGTCGTAGTTATGGGATAGCTCATCGCGAAAGGTCGAAGTCGCAGTAGGAGGTGATCGAAATGAAGGGGAGACAGACGTTGGCGGTATCCCTGGTCGTGCTGGGCGTCTTCGTTGTTGCGTATTCCACGGCACAGGGAGAGGCCGAAACAGGCACGCACCGCCTCGTCCGGGCTTCGGGCCGGGCGATGGAGGACCCCTGCCTTCCTTTCGCTGATCCTGAAAGACACGGCGTGCCGGCGGAGACCCTCGCAGAGCTGTCCGCCACCATCCAGGAATACTGCGGTGAGGACTATATCGTCGGCGCCGAGTTTCTCGTGATAGCGGGCGGACACACCGTCCTGCACGAGGCCTACGGATGGCGGGATCGTGAAGAGCTGAAAAGGATGGAGCCCAACACGATCTTCAACATCAGGTCGATGACGAAGATGCTCACCGGGGCCAGTGCCCAGATCCTGATCGATGAGGGCCGATTGCGACTGGATGACAGAGTCGCCCAATATCTCCCCGGCTTTGACAATGCGCGATCCGGCGGCATTACCATCGAACAGCTCCTCACGCATCGCAGCGGCCTGCCCCTGTCCACCTTGACGAGCCTCGATGAATTCGGCGATCTGTATTCCTTTGCGAATTCCATCGGCGAGAAGGGACCTGAGTTCACGCCCGGCAGCAAGTTCTGGTACAGCGATGCCGGTTCGGAGGCGTTGGGTGCCGTGGTGGAGGTTGTCTCCGGCGTCACCTTGGACAGGTTTGTGAGGGACCGGCTTCTCCGTCCCCTGGACATGAATGACACCTTCTATGTCACGGAACCGGAGGCTCCGCTGGACCGGTTCGCCAGCCTCTATATCGGAACGCCGGGATCGTGGCAGAAAGCGTGGATACCGGGACAACCCTTCTATCCCTTTGCCTGGGGCTCGCAGAGCCTGTACAGCACCCCGCGCGACTATGCCAAGTTCCTGTCCATGCTCATGAAGGGCGGGACCTATGACGGAAGCCGAATTCTGTCGGAGGAGGCCGTCGCTCGCATCCTCACGCCGGTCTCCCTCATGACCGGCCTCGGTTCCGACCTGCCGGCACTGACCGGCTTTCCCTTCACGCAGGTCCACTATGGGCAGATGTCCGTCCTCAACGTCTCTGCGAACGGGCAGGTGCAGGTCTTCGGCCACAGCGGGTCCGACGGCACGTGGGCCTGGGCCTTCCCCGAACACGATATGATCGTTCTTTATTTCACGCAATCCAGAGGTCAGGTTACGGGCATCCGACTGGAAACGGAACTGGACGGGCTTCTGGTCCATCCTGAGTATACCCCTCCCCCGGAAATCGTCGCGCGATACCAGCCGTATCTGGGCACGTACATTTCGCAGTCCGCCGCTTCGAAGGGGCAGGAGTTCACCGTCCTGATCCACAATGAGCACCTCGGATTCGACATCCCCGGCCTGCTCATCTTCGAGCTCCAGGATCCTCCGACGGAGGAGGGAAGATGGCACTTCCAATACGATGACCGGCTGTTTATCGAATTCCTACGCGATAGGTCCGGCGGGATTGGAGGGCTCCGGTTCTACGAACCGGGCTATACCCACAGCATGACAAAAGTCGCGCTGTGAGAACCGCCACGGAAGAAGGATGTCGGGCCTCCTCCCGTGGTGCCGCCAAGCCGCGAAGGCCGGAAGCGACCGCCTCCCAAGGCGGAGCGGTCCCGCAACCCATGCCCGCCGCGGATTCTCGCCACGCGTCTTCCGTTCGAAGCGGTTAACCCTTGGGGGACAGGGACTTACGATTGTCCATTTTTCTGTGCCAAAGGCATGGTATTTATCTTGCATCCACGTTGTTGTGCGATTATCATACAAGAAGGTCGCATTGGCCAACATACATAGGAAGCCGGCGCCTCGCGGCCGGCGGGTCGTCGCGCAGAAAGGAAGGGAGAGCATGGCGAAAACCGAGTGTTGCCGCAACTGCCGGTATTCTTACGTCGACCCGTTCCACATGCTGGTGTGCATGACCACCGGATGGTTCGCCCGTCCGGCGTGCGCCAACCATCCGGACTCACTGGGCCGCATGCGTCCGGTTCGCGGCGAGGGCATCTGCCGCAACTACCGTCCCAAGCCCGCCGACCCCGCGAAAGGGGCCAAACAAATCCCATTGGGCGACGGCCTCTACGCCTACGTGGACGCCGCGGACTATGAATGGCTCAGCCAATGGAAATGGCACCTGATCAATGGGTATGCCGGCCGGTGGGAGAAAGGCAAGCAGGTCTACATGCATCGTGAGATCATGCAGCCGCCGGCAGGGATGAAAGTGGATCACGCCGACCGCAACAAGCTGGACAACACGCGCGACAATCTGCGCGTCTGCACCCAGCGGGAGAACATCCTCAACCAGGCCACCAAGGGCGGCTCCGCCAGCCGGTTCAAAGGGGTCGAGTACCGCACGTACCGCTCGGGCCGGCGCAAGTGCTACGCGGAGATTCGCATCAACGGCAAGAAGACCTACCTCGGCTCCTTCGACGAGGAGGCGGACGCCGCCCGCGCCTACGACCGTGCGGCGGTCGAGCATCACGGCGAATTCGGCTACCTGAACTTCCCCGACGAATGGCCGCGCGAGAGGCGCAAGGAGGTGCACGCGAAATGGCTGGCGGAAAACGAGAAAGGAGACAAGCCAGAAGGTAAAAGTGAAAAGGCCAAAGGCAGAGAATCGAAACGCCAGACGCACGACGCCAGACGCACGACGAAGCCGCGGCCCCGCCGGACCACGGGCCACGAATCACGAGCCACCGCGAGGAAGAAGCCTCGCGTGGAGACGCAGAGGCGCGGAGGTCGAAAGCAGAAAACGAAGAAGCCGCCGTAGGTGGAGGCGGGATAAGGGACCCATGATCGGGCGGCAGCGGTAGGGTGGGCTCCGCCCACCGCTCTTCTTGAGGGAAGGAGCCGAAGAAGGGCCAGGACATGTAGCGCCGAAAGAAACGAAAGGACACGCAAAAAGGAGGTAAGGACATAGACGGTCTCTGCTCGTTCCTGCAGATCATCCCTCGCTCCACGGCCGCCAGAGTGCCAGGAACCTCGGCTCCCGGCAAGCCATCCCCTGGCGCAGGTCAAAGAAGGCGCCCCGCGCCATCCGGTTCCCCCGGCCGGGCGCCAGCGGTAACGCTCCGTGTCATCCGGTTCCCCCGGCCGGGCGCCAGCGGTAGGGTGGGCTCCGCCCACCGCTCTTCTTGAGGGAAGGAACCGAAGAAGGGCCAGGACATGTAGCGCCGAAAGAAGCGAAAAGACACACAAAAGGGACGCAAGGACATGAACCGCTTCTGTTCGTCCTTCTTCTCGCCCTCACCGGTTTCTCTCGCCCATGCTGATCTGGGTCACGGCCGGAGGTTGCATGGTTTCCCTTCCGCCCTTGCTAACCCCCGCCCAATTCAGTAGGTTATGGCAGGAAGCTCGGGTAACGCGCGACGGGTAATGATGGCGACGAACGACGTTCAGGTCATGGTGAAGGTTGACAACCACGTGAATTTCGCTTCCGTTATGTGCCTCCAAACGATGGAGTCTCGTGTGGACATGTCCGGGGGCGTTAAGGTCACGCAGCGGAAATCCGATAGTCAGGATATCCGAGTGGCGGGCCTATGCTCGCCGAGCTGAATCGCGGCGATTGGTCCCAGAAGAACCGATGAGAGGAAGGAAATATGACTGATGTCGCACACCAGGCGGAGGCAACAGCCAGTGGGCAGGGGACGAGTATTGAGACCTTGGCGTTCGTGGCTGTAGCGGAAATGGAGAAGGATGTGTTCAGAGGAGGCATTCTTGTTACGGACTTGCGCGGCAAACCGGTCGAGTTTCGGTGCACTTCTCCAATCCATCCAAACAATGTGCAGAAGACTCTCTATGGGCGTACGCTCTGCTCGCATATTGCGGTGACGCTCGTTGGGTTGCCGCTTCTTCGAGGGGTCACACAGTCGCCCGACATTGTGATGGTAAGCCAAGCGGAGTTTCTCGAAATGAGGCCTGACATAGAGAATGTCTTGCTCCTGCTATCGAAGCAAGGGGCGGCAATGACGGTTGCGGAAGGCACTGAGATGAGGGCAATTCGGGAACTCGTAACGTCTCCGTCAGGGCGTTTTGATCCGATTGTGGCCACGTGCCATTGGGAACATGGACCCGACTTGCGGATGATAGAGCACCTTCGCGCGGTCTGTTCCACAATTGACCTGATGGAGCCGTTTGAGAGAATCAACACCGCGCTGAGATTCGTCCATGAAAAAGGTGCACTAGCGAGCGGTTAACAAATGAGGCGGCACTCATTTCGGACCAGTCTCTGGTATCGCATGGCGACGCGCGCTGCACCGTTCGAGTCCTCGCGCGTAGATAGTGTGGAGCTTGCACTGCGCGTCACATATTTGACCGCAGAGGCAGTGGAGTACGCGTTCCCGCAAGGGCGTGTTCAGGATATCGCGCTTCTATTTCCCAGCGACATAACGACACTGTCTGGCACCCAGGTTCAACTCTGCGACACTACATACGAGTCGATCCCAATGCTGGGATGCGCCTCCGTTATGTCGATGGACGCTTCATTCCTCGAGATGCCTCTCATCTCCGAGAATCTGTTCTGCCCGCTTGGGAAACACCGTATTGGTGGAAGACAATATGGCGGTGAACAGACGCAGCAGCCACAGAGTGCTCTTTTCCCGGATATTCAACAGGATACGGATAGGTCTGATCGCGTCGGAGGCTTTCGGAAGAGTTTCAGGCAGATTGGCCGGTCTATGAGACAAGGGCCAAACGTATGGGATCTGCTGCTTCCGTTGCTCCAGCCTCCAGTGACAGAGGCATTTAGTGATCTACTTGAGCTACCGCCGCGGCATAGCCCATACCCATATCAGTGGGAAGGGATTAGGTTCCTTGTTAGCCGGGAGGCAGCGCTATTGGCGGACGATATGGGCACTGGCAAGACTGTGCAAAGCATACTGGCAGCCAGATTCCTGTTCCAAAAACACGAGATTGACAGAGCACTATTTGTATGCCCTCTAAGTGTCTTGCCACATTGGGACCGAGAATTCGAGAAGTGGGCACCATCATTGAAGATAACGATTGTGCGTGGAACGTTAGAGCACCGGCAGGTATGCTGGGAGATGCCTGCACATGTTTGGATCACGACGTACGATGCGCTGCGCCAAGACATCGAGTTTCTGAGAGCGAACGAGTTGCATGAGTTCGGCCTCGTTGTCCTCGACGAGGCCCAGCGCATAAAGAACCGAGACGCTGGAGTTTCCAAAGCTGCTCGCGCCTTGGATGCGAGATACAAATGGGCACTGACTGGCACGCCGCTTGAGAACAAGTTGGACGATCTGGGATCAATCTTCGCCTTCGCAAAGCCAGGCCTGTTTCCCAACAGGGAAATCTCCCCGAATGAGGCTAAGATGCTGATCCAGAACTACTTCCTGCGCAGGAAGAAGCAGGACGTCTTGAAGGATCTGCCTGCGAAGGAGGAGAACCCCGTCTGGTTGCGTCTCGATGATGAGCAGCAGAAGACATATGATCGGATGGAACGAGAACGCGTCGTCACACTCCACGAGCAGGGCAAGCAGATCACTGCCTTCAACATTCTGACACTGATTCGAGAACTCCAGAAGATCTGTAACCGTGACCCGAGAAGCGGCGAGAGCATCAAGTTGGCGTGGCTTCTGGAGAATCTTGATGAAATGGCTGAAGAGGGAAACAAGGTGCTTGTGTTCTGTCAGTATCGGGAGGAACAGTTCGGCGGCAGCGAATGGTTACACCGAGAACTTGCCGAGTACGGCGCACTGAATTATGCGGATGCCGATACGGACAGAAAGAGGGCCGACCTCCTGAACCATTTCAAGAACGACCCGATGGCGCGCGTGTTCATCGGAAACCCTCGCACAGCAGGATTGGGCCTCAACGAGCTGGTGGCCGCAAACTACGTGGTTCATTTTGATCACTGGTGGAATCCCGCCGTTACCAATCAGGCTACGGACCGTGCTCATCGACCAGGCCAGAAGAAGGATGTAATCGTGTACCACTTCTGGGTAGAGGATACGATAGAAGACTTGGTCCGCCAGAAAACGGTTGCGAAACAGGAGTTGTACGATGATGTTATCGATAGTCTGTCGACCCAACCTCCTGATGAAGTGCTGTTTGAGGTCTACGACGAACTGCTCAAGAAGCACGGATTCGGTCCACTAAGGACGGGTGAAGAGGCTGCCAAAGGAGACGCGATCAGGCATGAGGGACGTGCCATGGACGCGATTCGCTCTCCTCGCGATCTGGAAATCGCCGTTGGCAGACTGTACGAGGCGATGGGATACAAGGCCACTGTGACTTCGTACTCACGTGATGGAGGGATCGATGTGGTGGCCAAACGCGAGATAGGTTATTCACTGGACAAGATTGCGGTGCAGTGCAAGCGACAGACCAGTCCTGTTGGCGTTCAGGTTCTTCGAGATCTCCTGGGCGTCATCTCTGCGGACCCATCATTTACGAAGGGCGTGCTCGTCACAACCGGTGGAATCACTGGAGATGCGGATCAGTTCCTCAAGAGCAACGGTAGATTGCAGGTCATAACAGGCCCGGAATTGGCGGTGTTGCTTGATAAGTATCGCATCACGCTGCCGCCTCCGACGGGGTAGGTGAGGGTACGTGGTTCTTCTTCGAGGATGGCGCATACCAAGAGCGGTGGGCGGAGCCCACCCTACCGCTTCCGCCTCTGCCGCGTTTCCATCATGAACCCGTGTCCGGCGCCATCGTGCCTTGCCGGATTCTCTTTGTCGCGCCGGGGTCCCATCGTAAACCGGCGACGAGCACCACCCTTCTGCTGCGGCTCACGCTCCTGGAGATTGTTGCATGTAGACCACGTGGCGGTAAAACGGGGAGCAAGGTTAAGGGCGACAGCGGTAGGGTGTGCTCGGCACACCATTCTTCTAAAGGTCCCAGGTACATTTGTCTCGACCTTCCCCATGGCGGGAAGAGGAGCGGTGGGCGGAGCCCACCCTACTACGCTGTCCACCTCAAAACGGTGAGCCCGATTACCGTAGCGCTGGCATCCTGCCCGCGATTCGAGGGCGGGCCGCTCTCGCCGCAGGCGCTGCCGCCCACCAGATTAACATGGACGGCGTACTACCGCTATCGCCTTCACGGTGAATCGCTGCAGAGGAAGCCGCGCAGGGGCGTCAGCGGTAGCGTGGGCTCGGCCCACCGATCCTATCGCGGCAACATCTGCTCGTAGATCTGGTACGAGCGGCGGTGCATGCCGATTTGCTGGTAGGTGCGCTGGGCGACGTGGTTGGACTGCTCGACGTACAAGCGGATGCCACAGATGTCGGATCGATCCAGAGCTTTGGCTTTGACGAATTCGTGCAGTTGGCGGAAGAGGCCCCGGCGGCGAAAGAGGGGCCGGATATACAAGCTCTGAATCCACCAGAACAGGCCGCAGCGCCAGTCGCTCCATTCGAACGTGATCAGCAGGCAGCCGACGACCTGGCCGTCGCTCTCGGCGACGACGTAGAAGCCGTGCCCCGGGTCGTCGAGGACCGCCTGAATGCCCCGGGTCAACGTGGCCTGCGAGAGGGTCACGTGCTCGGTCTCCCAGGCCATGGCCATGTTCAGCTCGGCGATGGTCTCGACGTCCTTGGGCTCCGCGGTCCTGACTCGTACCTCATATGGCATGTCTTACTCCTCGGTATGGATCGTCACCGCAGCCGGCGGCGCAACTGGTCCAGCAGTTCAGTGACCAAGCGGGCGCGTGCGGGCTCGCCCGTGCCGGAGAGGCGGACCCGGCGGGTCTCGATCCGGCCGTCGGGCCGTCGGAAGGCGACTTCCACGGAGGGACTCCCTCCGGCGTCGCGCTGGACCTCACCGATGGCGACGACCCATTGGCTCCCCGCGGTCGCGGCGGCTTGGCCGGCGAGGTGCTCGGCACGGCCGGTCTGCTCGGCGAAAGGCTCCTTGCCGCCGAGCATCTGGTGCAGGCGGGCGGCGGTCGGGGCGATGTAGGCGCCGATCAAGACCTCGTGCGTGCCTTCGGCGCCATTGAGGGCAGCGGCCAGGGCGCCGCCGCTGCCGACCTCCGCGAGCGTCAGGGTGGCGCCGCGGGCCTCCAGCAGCTTCATGACGTGCGTTTCCAGCGAGGTCGTGTCATCGCGCGCGTAGATCGCGTCGCCCAGGTATTCGACCACCTGGTCCCCCAAGGCTTTGAGCCGGGCGCGATCCTCGGGCGTATCGCCGGGCAGGGAGAAGGTGAAATCGACCCGGCCGCCCTCGAACTGGGAGGAGGTCGTGACATCCGCCGGCAGGGGGACGTGGTCCTTGAGCGTCTGATCGATCTGCGATTGGCCGAGGCCGACGAACCGCAGGCTGACCGAGGCGCCGGGCAGGCGCGTGCCGAAACGCCGGCTCAAATAGGGCACGAGTTCCTCTTGGACCATCGGCTGGAGTTCCCGGGGCGGTCCCGGCAGGGCGACGATCACGTCGCTGTCGGTCTCGAAGACCAGCCCGATGGCCGTGCCGTTGGCGTTCTTGAGATAGACGCCGCGCGTCGGGGTCTGCGTCTGGCGGCGCAGGTTCGGACGCAACTGGTCCGCCAGGGTGTTGAACCGCCGAGCCATGGCCGCGAGCACGTCCGGATGCTCCCGCAGAGGGATTCCTGTGAAGTCGCGCAGGGCCTCGCGGGTGATGTCGTTGTCCGTGGGGCCGAGCCCGCCCGTCACGATCACCAGGTCGGCCTGATCCGTGGCGAAGCGCAGAGCCTTCTGGATATCGGCCGACTTGTCATCGACGCACATCGAGCCGGCGCATTGCAGGCCCAGCGGCCGGAGGGTCTTCGTGAGAAAGACCGTATGCCCGTCCGCGTAGGCGCCCGCGAGCAGTTCCCCGCCGGTGACGACGATGATGTAGCGAACGGGCGGGGCGGCTGCCTCCGTCGCCGGCGGCGCCTGCGACCCTGTGACCGATGACGCGCTCCACAGCCACAGAAGGGCGATTTGCCACAAGGCTCTACGATCTATTCTCATACGATTGACTCCAAGAACAACGAGAAGACAGGTTCCATCCTGGCCGGGCCGGGGGCAACTTTCAATCGGAAAATCCGGAAAACGGTGGAAGTCCGCGGGGGACTATGACACAATACTGCTCGTGTGCCGCGGATTCACCGCGCGGTTGATTTGATCCTTCTCAATCGGGGTGTGTAATGCCTGTAAGGAGTGACGGCCGTGAGTGAGCAGATGAATCGACGAGAGTTTCTGGGCGTGAGTGCAGCGGGAGCGGGGGCGGTGTTGTGGGGCACGCAGTTGGCGGCGGCCCAGAATCGGGAGGCGAACTGGCCGCCGAAGATGCCGCCGGTGAAGATCTACAAGGTGTTCATCGGCCGGACCGGCGGGATCTATCTCTCGCGGCCGACCGGCGAGATCGACAAGTTCAACCGCTACTTGGCCAATGTCGAATCCAAACTCGGCGATGTCAAGTTCATCGGCGGCGATGCGGTGCCTCCCACGGAGGTGGATGAAGTCCTGCCGAAGCTGAAGGAGGCGGACGCCGTGCTGCTGTTCCATCTCTCCGCCCACGGCGGCGACGCGCCGCTGGCGGCCATGACCAAGATCATCGACCTCGGACTGCCGACCGCGGTGTTCTCCCAGCCCTTCAGCGGTCACGGCTGGATGTATTTTCCCATCTGGCAGAAGCAGGGCAAGAGAGTGATCCTGTTGCCCTCCAGCGACTGGGGCGAGCTGGATAAGGCGGCGATGCTTCTGCGTGTCAAGCCGCACATGGCCCGGACTCGCATCCTCGTCATCCGCGGGCCCGTCGGCTCCGCTGCGGCGTGCGATGCCGAGAAGGTCAAGGCCAGGCTCGGCACCGAGATGATCCCGGTCACCGTGGAGGAGACCCTCAAGGCCCACCAGGCGGTCAGCCTGAAGGACGCGGAGGCCGAGGCGCAGCAGTACTGGATCAGCAAGGCCAAGAAGATCGTCGAGCCGACGAGAGACGAGATCATCAATTCGGCCCGGTACTACCTGGCGGTCAAGAACCTCATGATCGAGAAGGGCGCCCACGCGGTCACCAGTTCCAACTGCATGGGCGAGCCGGCCAAAGGGTGTTTTGCGTTCAGCAAGCTGGGCGATCAGGGCCTGGTCGGCGCCTGCGAAGGCGACATGGACTCGACGCTGACCATGCTCATGTTCGGCTACGCCTTCGGCGTGCCCGGATTCATCAGCGACCCGGT
>ENA-OSEO01005420-OSEO01005420.1-sediment-metagenome-genome-assembly--contig:-NODE-5420-length-12270-cov-2.865907_pt1 | contig 12270 bp, 14 predicted proteins | sample MGYA00237883_ERZ534232 | MGnify/ENA metagenome assembly ERZ534232
CCCCGGAGGACCAGGCTTTCGCTGTTTGAATGAATTATCCATTTGGCTTGCGGAGTTTGATATGATACATTTCAATAAATTGCCCAACTTCGGAATTTTTTGATCAAGAACCCGGCAAAGGACGCCTCACATTCAATGACGACATTGCATTTAAAAGATCTGGAGAAATCGTACTCCGGCAGGAAAGTGGTCAATTCAGTAAATCTAAGTATTAACAGCGGTGAAGTTGTCGGGCTGCTGGGTCCCAATGGTGCCGGCAAGACGACTTTTGCCACTGAGTTCCTGCCGAACGAGGCAGATTGCCCTAATTTTATCAATATGGACCTTATCGCGAACGGATTGAACCCGTTTCTTCCAGACAAAGCAGCAATCCGTGCTGCAAGGATCATGCTTGAGATCATTCATGAGTATGCCCGAAAAGCGGAGAGTTTTTCTTTTGAGACGACGCTGAGCGGCAAGGGGTATGTCCGCCTGATTCCTGAATGGCAGTTAGTTGGTTATGAAGTGAAGCTCTTCTTTCTTAGATTGCCTAATCCTGACTTTGCCATAGCTCGTGTCCGGCAGAGGGTAAAAGAGGGTGGACATCATGTGCCTGATGAGGTTATAAGGCGGCGATTCTTTAGGGGATTAGATAATTTTGAAAAGATCTATAAAAGGATAGTTGATGAATGGGCGATTTACGACAATTCAGGTAAAGCGCCAATCTTGATAAAAGAAGGTGGTAAATATGACTGATACCAATAAAGAAAACCTCTTTCGCCTTGACGATCCGGACTTCAGAAATGCAGAAATTGCCATGCGGCGAGCGGCGCATAAGGCCAGGGAGCGGGCCATGCGCTTTGGACATGGGGTAATCGTTTATGAAAACGGAAAGATCGTCGAGGAAAAGCCGGACATGAATCTCAGGAACGAGTAGCGATCGTCTTCTCTGTGCCTAGCCGGGAGTGCTAGGCTTCGTTCTCCCAAACCCTTTTCAATAAAGGGACATCCACACCCGATCACGAAAACATCCCGGTTAAATTTGCTCTGCATGAGGGTGGTCGAGGCCGAAGGGGATCTCATTAGCTCCCCGCTACGTGCTCCTGAATGAAAACTGGGACTGTTTTTGAAGAAACGACCTCAAGCCAAGGAGTTTCCTCCAGTCCTTTAACAGAAATGTCCTGGGGACCTTTCGTTCTTATCTCCATCGCTACCGGCTCTGGCACAAAAACTTGGCGAGCAAAATGACGCAAAAGATCGAGCTGATGACTACGGCTAAAGAAAATGAGTGGCGATGCATTTACGGATGATTTATTCACGAGACAATTCCCTGTCCAAATCGGCAAAATCTACCTGAAATGAATCTCTTCCCATGCGAGCCAACGCCAGCAAAAAGTCCGTGCGGTTCATACCGGCAATCTTCGCTGCCATCTCTTGGGATACTTTGCCTTGCTCGTACCAGACGGCAGCCGCAGCAAGCCTCATCTCATTTTTTAACTCTTCCGGACCATACCGCATGACAGAGAAGACTTTGTCGGGTAGGTCTATGTTCAAAGTGGTCATAAATCACGCCTCCATACAATCTTCAGCCCTCTTTTCGTAACGATATTTGCTTGATAAGCCAATTTTGCTGAAAAAAGTTAGCCTGGTTTTGAAGTATCTGTATTTGCACGAGGCACGTCGTTCTTTAAGCGATAAGAAGCTGAAAATTATCATGGATTATAAGCCACCCGGTCCCTGCCTGTAAAGTTTGAATATTCTGGGGAATCGCACCTCTTGGCATTCACTTGATTTCATGATCTGCACATATCCTAGATCCTCCTCTATTGACCATGAATGAAGACGTGGCCTTCCTGATCCTTACTGGATTCAACACCCCCTTCAAGGGCTACCTCGACGAGTATCTCGCAGCGGGGAAACTCACGCCGGATCTCAGGGCAAAGATCAATGAGGGGGCGCTGGTGGTCCACTACAGCGGCCACGGGTCTCAGCAGATCCGGGCCAACGAGCGTATCCTCAGGAACGGGGACGTGGCGGGGCTCACCAATCGCGACATGCTGCCGCTTCCCGTGAGCATGAGAGGGCCAACCTGATGTGTTTTCAGTATTTCATGGAATGTCCTATGTGCTAAGCACTTTCCGCACGAGCGTCCCCTCCTACACTTTTTCCTTTGATATTTTATCCAGTTCGATCTATAAATTGATCTACAAAGCAAAAAAAGGAAGCAAAAATGGATATTATAGAACGATTTTTCCAACACAAGGAACAAAGCTGCTTCCTTTTCGGACCGCGCGGCACCGGCAAGTCCACCTGGGTGCATAGACACTTGCCGGACAGCTTTGTGATTGACCTCTTGGCTCCGGATGCATATCGAACTTATTGCGGCCGGCCCGAAAGGTTGCGAGATGTTTTGGAAGCGCAACCCAATCCAAGAACTATCGTTATTGATGAAATTCAAAAAGCCCCTCAACTGCTCGACGTCGTTCACTACCTCATGGAAGCGCATCGCGACTGGCAGTTTATCTTGACGGGTTCAAGTGCCCGGAAGCTAAAGCGTGCCGGTGTTGATTTACTCGCCGGTCGAGCCTTGCTAAAATCCATGCATCCATTTATGGCTGCTGAGCTGGGGGATCGGTTTTCGTTGGATGATGCTTTGAAAATCGGTTTGGTGCCCCTGATTGTCAATGCACCGGATCCCGCCGAAGCATTGAAAGCATATGCGGCCCTTTATATTCGGGAAGAAGTTCAGATGGAAGGACTTGTTCGGAATATCGGTGACTTTAGCAGATTTTTGGAAGCCGCCAGTTTCTCACATGGATCAATTTTAAATATAACGGACGTCGCCCGCGATTGTCAGATCGGAAGAAAAGCCGCTGAGAGCTATTTTTCAATCCTTGAAGATTTGTTGTTGGCATTTCGTGTGCCGGTTTTTGCGAAACGAGCAAAGCGGCATTTATCCTCCCATCCCAAGTTCTACCTATTCGATGCCGGTGTTTTTCGCTCCATTCGACCGACCGGACCGCTTGACAAACCCCAGGAAATAGAGGGCGGCGCATTGGAAGGCCTGGTGGCGCAACACATCAGGGCCTGGATTTCCTACAGCGGTAACCCGGCTGATTTGTATTTCTGGCGCACAAAATCCGGCAATGAGGTCGATTTTGTTGTTTACGGAGAGAAAACTTTCTGTGCCATAGAAGTCAAGAATACTGCAAACCTGCGGTCAAATTCCGTCAACAGCCTGGCTGCATTCAAAGAGGATTATCCCGAAGCAGAGGCATATTTGCTGTATAGAGGGAAGGATCGCATATATGATAAACAGGTGCTCTGTCTACCGTGTGAAGAGTTTTTGAAAAAACTTGTTCCGTGGAAACCGATAAAGTTTTAAGTAATGAAAAAATGCCATCATTGCAATTCGAATTTCGTCTCCCGCATAATTCTGCCATTTACAGCGTTTCTCTTTTTTCTGCACCACTTCATTCAACCCGAAATCCACACTCCCGAATCGGAAATCCAAAGCCCTGAATCTGCTTAAGCGAATCGGAGCGATTTGAACTTACGGGCACCCATTACGGGCGGGTATAAACCCCGCCGCTGCTTCAAGGACCGTGGTTCGTTTGTAGTACATCGTGATCATCCTGCGGGAGCTCGGATGGGACGCGAGCGGAAACCCCAACACCTGGCTCAGGGACCTCGTGCGTCAAAGGGGACGTTCGTGCAGAAAGATCCTGGCAGCGGCGTTGATTCCTCCGACAGGCGGCAGAATGCCATAGCCCTCGGCTTATTTGAATGCCCATGCCATTCTCGCCAAGAAGCTCCCGGTAGGGGCGTGATCCGACACCAAACACTTCCAGACGTCGGATGAACCCATTTCGCAGAAGCACACGACATAGAACGCCTTGCGTTTCTTACGGTAAGTCCGCGAAGATCCCCTATCATTCAAAAGAGATCTTTCGCCAAGCGAAGCCAGGGCTCACCCCATGAGGAAACATGCCAGGGGCATCCGTTGTGAAAAGATGATTCCAGGGATGCGCTTTTCGGTCCGGGGCAAGTCCTACGCATATGAGGACACGGCAGTCATCCCCCGGTGGGCTTTCCTGCTACAAGCTGGAGGATGTGGACGTAGCGGGGCTCACCAATGGGAACATGCTGCCGTTTCCCGTGAGCATGAGAGGGCCAACCTGCTGTGTTTTCAGTATTTCACGGATTGTCCTATGTGCTAAGCACGTTCTGCACGAACGTCCCCACCTGGGCGGCTAGAAGGCCTTCCGGTACCCCACCTTAACGATCACGAGGCCGTTGCCGTCGTCCCCCCAGCCGTAGACCGCGTAGTCATGGATGGAGGACTTCTTCATGTCCAGGGAGGAACCTGCGGCGATGCCCCTGGAAACCGCCAGAAATCCGGCATCTTGAGTGGTGGTGTCACTCACTTTGGCTTCGAGGGAGTTCGTGGTGCGATAGTCCCGGTCCGGCAGTTCCGTGCTCTCGTCCACGCCGTCCAGGGCCTTCAACCAGGTGGGGGCGTTGGTCTTCAGATCTTTCTCTTTGAGCAGGTAGGCCGATTCCATGGCCGCAGCTTCGGCCTTGTAGAAGTTCTGCTTGTAGATCCTCTCGTTTCCGGCGATCTGCACTTCGATGTTGGACGTGGTGGAGGCCGAGATCCCGATAATGGTGAGCAGCACCAGAACCACCACGGCCACCACCAGCACCGACCCCTCTTCCCGACGGAGCAAGTGTTTTTCTTTCATTGTTCCCCTCCTCCTCACAGTTGCGTCCTGACGCAGGTCAGAACGCTTTGCTTCTGTCGTCCCCTGTCTGTCCAGGTGCATGTGACGGTGATCTGCTTGGAGTCATCCACCGTATCTCCGTCCACATCCACTTCAGTCACATTCCAAGTGATCGTGTAACCCGGATGGGCATCCATCTGGGCCTGGGTTTCCCCGTGGGGACTTCCGTCAGGATCCAGCAAGGCGTCGTTGTAGGAGAGGGACAGGAGCTCTTCCATCCGGTCCTGGGCCAAGGTGGTCCCTTCGGTCACTTTCGTAGCGAAGGAGTTTCCCTGGATGGCGGAAGTCTGCATGGAGGCGATGGCCAGGAGCCCGATGGTCAGAATGGAGATGGCCACCATCACCTCGATCAAGGTGAATCCCCCCTCTCTGATGCGACCGATTGACTCAGGATAAATGCTCATGCTTCCGGTTCTCCTATAACCCGAGGTTCCTGCACTTGATGTGGGTGGTGAGAAGCTTGCGCCGCAAACCATCGTTCGGCGCGGCAAGAATTTCCACTCCCTGCTGGTTCTCGTAGTTGTTCTGATCCACGTAGCCCGCATCCGCCCTCCCGGTCTTGGCCACGACGCTGACCTGGACGGATCGGATGGATGCAAGATTCGCCGTGACCGTGTTGGAGGCGTCCAGGTAGACGAAATCGAGGGCATCGATGTTTTCCGCAATCATCTCGGTGTTTCTCAGAAGATTCCCGCCGGAGAGCGTGTAGCTCACAGCCTCGTTGGGATCGGAAGTATCCCCGTCCGGCTCGCTTCCCTCTGCATCGCCCCGGATATCCGCCGTGAAGCTGACGGTATCCGCCGAAGCGGTCAGAAATCCCGCACCGGACTTCCCTGTGGGATCGCAGCCCGCCATGCGGATCTCCCTCTCCATGAAATACATGGCAGCCCTCAAGTTCTGCTGCATGGCGGCGACCTGCTCCTGGGCCAGATAGGATTTCTGCTGGGAATAGTAGGCGGCGTAGATGCCGGCCGCGACCACCCCGGCGATGGCAACGGCCACCAGGATCTCAATCAGCGTAAAACCATCGCTTTTCGGTATTTTTCTTTTCGCAACCATTCTCATCCCCGTTTCTATTCCCAGGACGATCCCGTCCATTTTCGAAGAACAATCACCCCGGTGGTGAGGGTTCCTAATCCGTACGCATTGTCCTTGCCGTTCTCGAGATAGATATACCCTCCCTCTTCACAGAGCCCCCGGGAGGTAAAGACAAGGACGTCATTGGAAAAGGAGATCGAATCGGCCGGCGCGGAGCCGGATCCGGGGATGTCGTTGGTGGCACTGCCGTGACCGTAGGTCGCAGCATTGGTCCCATAGTCAGCAAAGGAGACGGCCCTCTCCGCCGTATCATCGTGACCCATGGCCGCCGGACCGTTCCACAAGCCGTCTGCGCCCCGGTCGGAGCAGATGAAGTACCTTCCCGGAGAAACCGACGAGTCAAAAACAATCGCCCAATTGGCATTGTTCTTGACCGCCCCCATCTTCGCGAGCTGCATGTTCGAATAAAGGTCTCTCGCAGCGCTCTTCAGCTTGTAGTCGGGCGCAAAGCGCGAAAACACGGGAACGGCGATCGTGAGCACCACCCCGAGCATCATCATGACGGTAAGGAGCTCGATCAAACTGTAACCTCGATCTCCGTATGTTTTTTCCACGGTCAATGACATGACGCGCACTCCTTAGGAAACGTTTCCATGGGAAGTTTTAGCATCATTCGTGCCAATGGGGAGGGTGCTGCCTGGAAGATAACAAAAAGATTTTGAAGTCGGTAGGTTATGAGACGCGGGGAGCAATTCCTTCCCGGTCCCCCGGGGCATTTCCAGCACCGAGGAGTCTGTAAAATTTCTTATCACCGGAAGAAAAGTTTACACCGGGGCGGGGAACGGATTGGTTGATTGGTGGATTGGTTGAATAGTCAAATGGTTAGATGGGGATATGGTCAAATAGGGGGGAACTGCACTCGGTTCACATGGAGAAGGGTCGGACCCTAAGTTTACCCACTACTCTCCTGCCAAGCGTAGAACCTGACGCACCAGGTCGGGATGGTAGCGGATGCCCTCCTGAATTCCTCGTTCCACATACGGACGCATAGCCTGAATGATCCCTAGCTTTTTGGCCCTTCCCAGGAGTCCCAATACTCCCTTGACCTTGAGCCCGCAGCTAGAGCTGCTCTTCTTCCTTTCCATTCGTCAATGCAAACGCGCTCTATCCCTTGCTCCAAGGCCAGTTGAATGACAGCCGCTTCGCCAGAATCCAGGCTGGACAGTATGATAGGGGACAATGGTCCTTTCAAGGGCTGAACCTTCAACCATGCAGGAGCTATCCTTGGGTGCCCCACCGATGCTCCTTCATCCAGTTCCGCGCGAACCTCCTCAGGGCAGACGAACTCGTAGGGAAGCTTGCCTATAGGGTCAAGGGCATCAATGCGGGCGAAAGCAATGATGGGACCGGTGTTTATTACAATGGGATCAGCCATGGAGCAGAAATTCCAACTCTACTTCAGCATCCTCAGGGCGAAGATTACTCATGGAAACGCCAATTCGCCTCAGCGAGAGAAGAAAATCGACCCTGCCTTTACTGCAAAGCTTCGCTGCCTGCCCGGAGGAGAGCTTCCCAAGTTCGTAGAGCTTGGCAGCCAGAAGAAAGCGCGCTTCCTGGTCAAATTCTTGCCTCGTCAGGCCTGCGCTTAAGAGTATGTCGTCACCGTATTCGATTTTCAAGACATGCTGCACCGCATATCACCTCCCGGCCTCCCTTTCCCCACGCTCTGAAATCGAGAAGCCCCTTGGCTGGAACAAAAATGAGCTACCGGGCCCCGAGTCGTTTCATCCGAGGCTCCTTGCTCTGTCCGGATGTTATACTGAACCCGGCACTTTCGTCAACACCCCCATTCCGAGCCCTGACCCTTTTGCAGCAGACTTCAAGCGAATTGCGGGTTCGAACGTCTGGGTTGATTGGTTGATTGGTTGAATAGTCAAATGGAGGACAGATTCTTGAGGGGGCATCACTGCGTTTTCTTCCAAGCCGCCCTTCTTTTTCAGCGCATGAGCTCGGTTGACAAGGAGAGGAATATTCATGAATGATGAAAAAACGTGAAACCGAATGGAAACGAAACTGATCTTTAAGTACAATCGAGACGCAGACATTCTCTATATCAACAGGAGAGCCCTTATCGGGAGCAAGAGTCCGAGGAGGTTGGGGATGACGTCGTAGTGCGCATCAACCCCAAAAAAAGGGAGGTTGAGAACATCGAGGTGCTCTTCTTTCAACCCGCCTCCTGCGGGAAAATTTCTTTAAGGTGCCCGTGTCGCTCGCCTAGGATGCCCCCGGCTAACCGCATGCCGGGAGAGGCTCCTCAAGTCCGGCATGACGGAGTGCCGAATGCCGCGCCACTGCTAAGTGACGTTGTAGGGTTAAAATCTGTGATACCTGAAGACCATGATTGACATTAAGCCTGGTGAAGGCTTAATATTCTTAGTGAAAGAATCATCGCTTGGCTTATGATTCATGGTTTGATCGTATAAGCTCAATAAATAGGGGGAGCACACCTGGATTCCGGCTTTCGCCGGAATGACAGGATAAGCTAAGCTCACGTCATTCCGGCGAAAGCCGGAATCCAGACCTCTTAACAGCAACCATGTTCAGCCCTAAATATTGAGAAGATACGTTTGATCAATCCGGATTAGGGAGAGTGGACTATGAACCCTTCACGCACGGCCGAAGAAATCCTCTCGAAGGAAGGCTATACATCTCCTAATGATTTTGTTCGGGATTCTGCCTTGCTCATTGCGCTTTCAAAGATAGATCAATACCAAGCAGAATGTGATCTCTTGAAGGAAAAGTATGGAATGGAGTTAGAGGAGCTGGAAGCCAGGTTGCACAAAATCAAGGGAACGGAAGATTTCGAGAAAGAAGAAGATCTTGAAGACTGGGAATTTGCATTGAGTGCCGTAAAATGGTGGCGGGAAAAGGCAGATGAGCTTAGAGCTTCCAAAGCTGATTGACCGTTTTTCGAATATCATCGTTGCGGTAAATGTCACTCGGTATGAACAGTTTGGAAGTTCTTTGAGGCTGAGAGCAAGAATGGAATTCACCGATGGCTCAAGGCTCGATATCCGCGAGACCGTGGTAGGCGGAATCACAGGTTCTGCAATATATTTCCGAAAAGGCCAATCTGTCCGGTAGGTAAAGCTTCACCGAAAATTTTCATTCTATCCCTTACATTTCCCCCTCTATGGTTTCCCTTGTCAGACTTCCTGCGCGTCTGAGTGATAGTGCGTATTGGCTCAGTGACCGATCGATCCTGTCCATCGTCCCTGTCCCTCTGGCGTTCTAGCGGGGTCCGACCTGTCCAAAAATATCCCTTGACTCCGGCCCGCAAGATCCACGCGGCGGTCAAGCATGCACCCCACGAAGGGTTTCACACTTGAGGGAAAAAGCTTCGGAACTTGGCGGTTCAGCGCCTCTTCCCCTTCCAGTTGTCCAGGAGCCAGAGGGAAGTCACCTCGCGGTTCGAATTGGTCAGGTAACCAACGAAGCTGCCTTGACGAAACCAGGCCCTGGAGGCATTTTTCAAGTAGGGGGTGTGGTAGGTGACCCCGGCCGAGAGCTTGATCGCCATATCCCTGATCACCACCTGTTTCTCATCCACGCGGTCCAGGTAGCCGTACCCGTCGAACCCGTCCGGGTAGTGGGAAGGCAGGCTCCACTCGCCCTTGTACCGTGCCTTTGCGTGGCAAAAGAGCGCAGGGAGCATCATGGCCACAAGAAGCAGGAACAGCCCTGTGGCGAAAAGAACGATGCCCATGGTTCCGTATCTGAATTTCACCATTTTCTTATCCCTCCTGACCCGCTTGGCCCCGTGAACGATTCCTCATTTCTGGATATCCAGCCAGTAGAAGATTCCCAGCCTGGCCGCCCTTTCCCGCAGGGTCTCAATGGTTCCAAAGGACGAACTGAAATACTTCACCTCAAAGCCTTCCTGCCGCAGGATCGCGGGCGCATGGAGCCTTCCCCTCTCCTGGATGCCCGTTGGAACCACCCAGTTGGGATTGCCCGCATCCCCCAGGTTGATGAGGTCTCTATCGTCCATGACACCGTCCCCGTTGATGTCGAACTGGGCCTTGACGAGCCTCACCCCTGTACAGGCATCCATCTCGTGGACGATACTGGTGCCCCCCGCACCGCACATCCACGTCCCCTCTGTAAAGGAGATGGCGATGAGCTTCCCGTCCCGGATCATCACCGCATCGATCACCCGCTCTCCTCGCCCTGGAAGGTCGAAAAACCAGCCCACGTGCTTCACGGGATCGGGGTTTCCCGCTCCATCCGGGTCGTCAGCCGTCTCCCACTCCGCGGAATTGTTGCTCAGGGTTCTCAGGTTCTTTTCGTTGACGCTCCTCCAGTCCACCTCAACCTGCTCCCGAAGGGTGACCGGCCAGGCCAGGGACGAATTGGAGAAGGGCGGGTTTCCTGTGCGGGTGAAAGATCCCAGATACTCGCCGTCGTCGGTATCGTCCCCAAAATCCCATATCCCGTAAATGGTCTGGGGACCGGTATCGTCCGGATCCTCCCCACTCAGGTAGATGCCCGTTCCGAAACAGATCAGGTACCCGTGCTTCTCGCAATGAAACATCACATCGGGCCTGGAGGTGATGGGCTGGGGGAGGCCCGTTTTCCCCCTGGCCGAAAAGAGGGGCATGGGCGTATTTCCGTCTTTGTAAGTCACCCCCCACCCGGAAGGGTCGCTTGACGTGAGATCGAATTTCCAGAGGTTCCCTTTCAGGTCCCCGGCGTACACGTAGTCCACCAAGCCGTCCCCGTCGGGATCGATGGCCACGGGGCTCGAAAGCCCGTTACAGGTTTCCGCTCCCGTATCGATGCTCTTGACCAGGGAACCGCTGGATACGTCCAGGATCAGAAGGAGCGCGTGACCTTTCTCGCTGTTGTAGCCGTTTCCCACGATCACCACCCACGGGGCACTGGCAGCCTTCGTTTGAACGATGGTGGGCTCGCTGAACGAGTATCCCATGTTGGCCTTCTCCCCGGCAGCGGTCGCCGCCCCGGGGTATTCCCACATGACCCGTTCGGCGAGGAGCCCTTCCAAAGTGATGGAGGAGGGATTGCTCACATCCAGGGCATAGTACCCCTTCCCTCCCTTTCCCAGTCCCCCTACGAGAACCGTTTTCTTTGACCCGGAAAGGATCACCTCCCTTGCCTCGGGGGTGAGATCCACATAGTAGCGGTGTGCATAGTCCGGGTTCGCCAGGACCTTCAAATTCTCGAACACCAGGTTCGGCACATAGGCAAAGAGCTCCGTCCCCGAGTTTCCATCAAAGGCATGAAGCATCCCGTCGTTTGCGCCCGCGTAAACCACCCCGTCCCTGTAGCAGGGGGACGAGTGCACGATGTCGCCTAAGGTTGTGAAACGATTTCTGTAAGAGCCGTTTTTTTGCTCCTCGTTGGAGGAATCCCCCCGCAGGTATCTCAATAACGCTTCCGCCGTCGTTTCATCCGCATCCAGCAACGACTGCTGGGCCTGGCTGATCCCGGAAGACCCGATCCGGAAGGGAACGCCCTCCGTCCCGTCATAGGTGGCGATGATGCGGGAATCATAGCTCCTGCTTCTGAGCTTATCTGCCGCGGACCACACGTAGGAGCTCGTAACCACTTCCCCGGTGGCGGCATCCACGCTGTAAGCTTTCACATCCCCGATCCACCCGTCGGTGGAATAGCTGGTCTGGTACATCAGAATCCCGTCCCCGAGTTTGCCGTAGAGCTCATCCCCGTTCACGGAGACCGCCGCACCCGATGCGATCCTCAGCTCGATTTCCATCATGATCTCCAGCAGGGATCCGGCCAGGGCCGAGGGGCTTGCGGGGCTCAAGTATTTGCCTCTTCCATTGAAGGCCGCATGCCAAACGTCATCGATCTTCGCCTTCGAACCGACGATGTGAGGATCCGGCCACGCAATTTCTTCCCCCGTCTCCTTATGCATCAGGACTCTTCCTTCGCCCGTCTCCTTTTGCACGGTCTTTTCTTCATACTGATCGGGATTGAGCGTGCCGCGGGCTCCGAAGGAAACCGAAAAGGTCACCATGTGTTGATGCGCCGCAGGGTCCCGGCGGGTGGTGGGCAGTTGGTTGGGCAGGGCTGCGGCAAGGTCTCTCTTGTAATAGTAGCCGGCCACATCCGCCAGGGTCTGCGAAAAACCGTCCCCGTCCTCGTCCCCGATATCGCCGTTTGAAAGGCTCTCATTCCAGTATCCGTCCGTGATCAGGATGGCGAAGGCACTCTGGCACTCGCCTCCGTCCTCCAGGGTATCGTAGGGAGAGTCGCCGTCCGAGGTATCGAAGTACTTCCCCGCCCAGTCGAGCCCGTTCCTGAGGGGCGTGGTGGAATCGCAGCTTTCGAGATTCCACAATTTTTCGAGAAGCGCGGCCGTATCATCCGCGTCATGGGTATTCACGTTCACCGCCGCCTGGGGAGTATGGGTCTCGCAGCCGTTCGC
>ENA-OSEO01005422-OSEO01005422.1-sediment-metagenome-genome-assembly--contig:-NODE-5422-length-12263-cov-3.432546_pt1 | contig 12263 bp, 12 predicted proteins | sample MGYA00237883_ERZ534232 | MGnify/ENA metagenome assembly ERZ534232
CCCTGGCGAGGTTAGCCTGGCCCACCACGGTGTGCTGTTTTTGGACGAGTTACCCGAGTTTAAAAAAAGCGTCCTGGAAGTGCTGCGCCAGCCCCTGGAGTCGGGCCGGGTCACCGTCACCCGGGCGGCGGCCACGGTGGATTTTCCGGCCAGGGTGATGCTGGTGGCCGCCATGAATCCGTGCCTGTGCGGGTTTTTCGGGGACGCGCGCCGGAGCTGCACCTGCTCGCCCCAACAGGTGCGCAACTACCAGAGCAGGGTGAGCGGCCCTTTGATGGACCGCATCGACATCCAAATCGAGGTCCCCGCCGTGCCTTTTAAGGAACTCTCCGCCGATACCTGCGGCCCTTCCTCCGCGGATGTCCGGGGGCGAGTCCTGGCGGCCCGCCAGCGCCAGGAAAGACGTCTGGCCAAAAGCAGAATCTTCTGCAATGCCCAGATGACCACTAGACTCACCCGCCAGTTCTGCCGGCTTTCTCCGGAGGGACTCCGCCTTTTGGAGACGGCCATGGAAAGATTCAGGCTCTCCGCCCGGGCCTACGGCCGCATCCTTAAAATCGCCCGTACCATCGCCGATTTGGATGAGAGCGAGGAGATCGCGCTGACTCATCTGTCCGAGGCCATAGGCTACCGCAGCCTTGACCGCGGCCTGCTTTAATTGCCGGATTATGCGTGGTCATCCTGTATCGAACCAAATGCATTTTGCTTTCCGCGGGGGATTCTTCATTTCAGGTGCTTTATGGGCCAGGCCGTCGAGATTCCCTCAATTCCCTTAACCCAGGCCAGCTTTCGTCCATGGTTGTCATCAACCTCCTCCCAGAGAGTGGTATCCGTTAAAATTGGAGAGATGCACCGTAACCGACCAAACCGATGAGTAAATTTGTCGGGAAGGGATCGGAGTCCACCGAGGGTAGACAGTGTTTGCGCCGCGCGTGGCCAGGGATATATGCCGCGCCATGGGCCTTTCGTAGACGGCCGTTTACCAACAGGAGATTCAGTTAAAAGCGACGGAACGTTAACTGTTTATTATCACTTGACGATGCCAGGCAAAAGGTTGAAGAATGACGTCGGGGTTAAAACTGTTTCAAGCCCCATTCGGCGCTGGGGAGTATCACCCCGGATGTATCGGCGGAAAGGTCTTGTCAAAGGTGGGAATTTTTATTAAACCTTACGAAATGGTTTACATGCAATATATTTTGTATTTATTTTCAATAGTTACATGTTTATCCCCAAGATAAACGCTCTTTTTTAAAGAGGCATGCCAAGCCGTTCCAGCCATGTTAAAAAATGGCAATTTGCAGATTAATTTAAATATGTTTTTGATTTCCTCTTTTTTTATCGACGAGAAAGCAGAAACACGCAATGAGTGTTGATACACCGTTAGTATCTATAATCATACCTTGTAAGAACGAAGTTAAGCATATCGAAGACTGTCTAAATTCAGTACTTGCTCAAAAAATTCACGGTTGGGAACTGGAGATAATCGTTGCCGACGGCATGTCAGATGATGGTACCAGGGAAATTTTAAAACGATTCCAGGAACAAGATAATAGGGTACGCCTAGTTGACAATCCTATTTCTTTCGTAGGTCCGGGGCTTAATGCCGCACTTCGAGTAGCACGAGGTGCAATTATAGTCAGAATGGATGCTCATACCAAATATGCCGAAGATTACATTGAGCAATGTGTTTTAGTACAAAAATTAACCGAAGCTGACAACGTAGGTGGTCCCTGGATTGCCCAGGGTACTGGATATATATCCCGTGCAATAGCAGCTGCTTTTAATTCCGTATTTGCGATTGGGGGTGGGCGTAGCCATCGTAAAAACTATGAAGGGGTGGTCGATACAGTTTATCTCGGATGTTGGCCAATAGAAACATTCAAACGATATGGCGAATTCGACGAAGCCTTCGTAAGAAATCAAGACGATGAGCACAATTTGCGTATTACTCGTGGTGGTGGCAAGGTCTGGCAGAGTCCAAGAATTAAAAGTATATATACTCCCCGCAGTTCGCTTCGTAACTTATTCAAGCAGTATTTTGAGTACGGTTATTGGAAAACATTAATTATGCGTAAATATCGCCTACCAGCTTCGCTTCGGCATTTAGCTCCACCGGTATTCATATTATTTATATCGTTAGGCTGGCTGGGTTTCATGCTTAACCCTTGGATTGGTTATGCATATCTCGGAGTTCTTGCTTTATATTTTATGTCATGCTTTATTTTTGCAATCTTAGCGGGCTGGAAAGCCGGGTGGGATATCGTCATTATTCTTCCAATAACATTCATAATCTATCATATATCTTATGGAGTAGGATTTATAGCGGGACTTATCGACATATATATATTCAACAAATTTGGGCGCATAAGCATGAAAGGTATATCAAGAGACTAGGAAGTCTAACTTCTGTCATGAAATAGTAATTCTTAATTTTATTAATCTTATCAATTACTTAATATTGTATATGTAAACGGGTTTAAGTGCCATCTAGTCTCAACATCTTAAAGAATTCTAAATATAAATATTCATACAAGCATTCCGTTTCAATTGGCACGAAAAGGCATAATTTAATTTAGTTGGCCGCAATTTTTTCCTAATTCTGCGTGATAAGCAAGGACAAAATATGGACGACATAAGCATAGAAGAGGAAACTCAAAAAATAAAAGCCCGCTATGAAAAGCGAAAAAAAAGCGGACTGGCCAACCTATATAAACTAGAGAACACCTATCCTTTTCTGTGTCTACAAGAAAAATTATCGCTTTTTAGGAAGTATTCTTTAATTGATAATAATACTTCTTTATCCCAGAAGAGAATACTTGAGATTGGATGCGGTAACGGAATAAATCTTCTTTTGCTAATTATACTCGGGGCTAATCCGTCCAACCTTTTTGCAAACGAACTATTGGAAGAACGCACAAAAACCGCTCGCCTTTTGTTGCCAGCTAATGTTCGGGTGTTTGAAGGTGATGCAATGAGTCTTGATTTAGTGCCTTCTTCATTCGATGTGGTTTTACAGTCTACTGTATTTTCGTCTATTTTGGACGATGAATATCAAAACTGCTTGGCAAATAAAATGTGGAGCTTGTTAAAGCCTGGAGGAGGCGTTCTTTGGTATGATTTTATATACTCTAACCCAAATAATCATGACGTTAGGGGTATAAAAAGAAAAAGAATTAATGAGCTATTTCCTGAAGGTTCCGTGCAGTTTTGGCGAGTAACTTTGGCACCAATAATAGGTAGACGTATTGTATCCATCTGGCCTGGTCTATATTATATTTTCAATGCATTTCCTTTTTTTAAAACACACATTTTTGCATGGATAAAAAAATTAGATCTTGTCTAGCATTGTTGAAAATAATTTTTGTAAGGATAACAGATGAAACGTTGCCTAGATTTTTTAGGGGCACTAATAGGCCTATTACTACTCAGTGCTTTTTTTATTATAGTATGGATTGTTATTGTTTGTACCACAGGGTTCCCTGGCTTTTTTCGACAAATACGAGTTGGAAAAAATGGTGCTGATTTTACCCTTTATAAATTCAGGACCATGCAAATTAAAAAAGGATCAGAAAAAGGAATGTTTGAACCTGGCAATTCTCTTCGTTTTACGTCAATTGGAAAGTGCCTTAGAAAGACTAAATTGGACGAACTCCCGCAGTTATTTAATGTTTTAATTGGCGACCTATCTTTGGTTGGACCAAGGCCTGAGGTTAGGGAGTGGGTTAATGTATTCCCTCATCGCTGGGCCAATGTTTTAAAAGTGCGACCGGGTATAACAGACCCTGCCTCTATCGAGTTTATAAACGAAGAAAATTTCCTTAGATCGGCTCCTGATCCCAAGGAATATTATAGATTAGAAATATTACCAAAAAAACTTGATCTTTACGAAAAGTACGTCACAAATCATTCCTTATCTACAGATATTTTAATTATCATAAAAACATTGAAAACTATGGTTAAAGGATTTTGAAAGATGACAATCCCATTTTCGAAGGTTGATTGCGCAGGTAATGAAATGAAGTATATAGAGGAGGTATTAAAGTCTGGATGGCTTACTACGGCTAGCAAATGCGCTGAATTTGAAAGAAAATTCATTGAAACAGTTGGATGCAAATATGCTTGCGCCGTCAGTTCGGCGACCGCAGCGCTACATTTAGCATTGGACGCAATTGGGATTGGACCTAGTGATAAGGTATTTGTACCCACACTTACTTTTACCGCATCAGCAGAAGTTGTTAGATATTGTGGAGCAGATCCAATTTTTCTTGATGTTGATTATGCCACGTGCCTTGTAACGCCCGATATTCTAGAGGAAGGAATTAAAAAACATCCTGGCGCCAAAGCTATCATTTTAGTGCATTTTGGTGGTCAAGCTGCTGATATGGCGAATATTGTTCCACTTTGTAATAGATATGGGATTAGAGTAGTTGAAGATGCATCACACGCGTTTCCAACTTCCTGCAGTGGACGCATGATCGGGTCTTGGGGAGACGTAACTTGTTTTAGTTTCTACGCGAATAAAACAATTACGACTGGTGAAGGAGGAATGCTTGTAACTAATGATGAAAAAATATACAATCGTGCAAAGATTATGAGGCTGCATGGAATTAACCGAGACATATGGGATCGCTTTACTGCAGAAATATCAAACTGGGAATATGATGTTATTGCACCTGGTTTTAAGTATAATCTATCAGACATTGCAGCTGCAATTGGTTTAGCGCAATTAGAGCGTACAGAGGATTTTCGGCAAAATCGGCAGCGTTGCGCCGAGCATTATTTCAATTATTTGAATGATGTTGAGTGCCTTGATTTGCCTCATTATAGGGAGAGTATGGAAAATCAGTCTTGGCATTTATTTTGGATTATTTTAAATGAAAAAACAAGAATTGATCGAAACCAATTTATTGAAGAACTTAATGCGTCTGGTATTGGCACCTCAGTTCACTATAAGCCACTGCATCGAATGACCTATTACCAAAATCGCTACTCTCTTCAAGCCAGTGATTTTCCTAATGCAGAAAGAATTTGGAAGGGTACGGTTTCTCTTCCTATTTATCCAAGCCTTACTCATTCAGATTTGGAAATAATAACAAATAAAGTGCTCGATATCTTACAATAGATAAGCTGTGGTTGCAAGGCCTCAAATCTCGTCTAAGATCGAGTACCAAGATAATATTTTTTAAAAATATTTCGTGAGATTTTTAAGCGATTTACGGGGTAGACAATCGTTTAAAAATCATCCCACGCGTCCAATTTCTGAGTTAGGTCTAGGTTTTCAATATAAGTTTAATATTTTTTTTAGCCAAAATATTATAATGAAAGTTGTTGATACAGCTAATGCAATTTTTATATAAAAAATACTTAAACACGATCAATCAACAATTCGGTTTAAATAATTTTATTATGTTTTAAGAAATAATTATCTTTTTTACTGATTGCCAAAATATTTGCCAACCGAATAATCGAAAATACCCACTTACTTAGCTCCACATAAATAGTATCTTTTTCTAATATTTGGAAATATATTTTAAGTTGCATACAGCACGTATTAGATATAGATTGCAATCGTTTAAAGTGTTTCCTCAGTATGCATTTCAAGCTTGCTTTCACTCGATGTAATTTCTTGAGCTCGTTTGGCGGATAGTAGCAAAAGCACCGTCGGAATGAAGAATGCTTCCACAAAAAGCCCTTTATAAGCTTCAGGGCCAGCACGAAGAATTTGGGGGAAATACGCAGAAAAACTCCAAGGAGCAATTAAGAAGAATGCCTGCTTCCAAAACCTTTTATGTTTTGCGATACGATTAAACCCGTTTAACAATCTTGCCCATATCAAACCCAACAGCGAACCACCTAGAATTATACCTGCATATCCAAAATTAAGATACCAGCCGCTTGCGTGATGAAGGGTATATCCCTGACCCAAAATTGCTTTAACCGACATGACATAATATCCATAGACACTATAAGGGCGCTCAGGCCAGACTACTCTAGGTATTACGGATAAAATGAGGTTCCAAAAGCTTTCCCCGTAAACAATATGCACGTCATGATTGATAATACCATACAATGAAAAATGAGAACAAAAAGCCTCATTGCTAACCATAACTGACATTAAAGAACGCCACACGTTTGGTATCGTAAATGCATACCCGACTGTATGTAGCGGAAAGCCGCGCGCATAATCTATCAAGGCAATAAATGATAAACCAATAAAAATAACAGCTAAAATTATCCATAATTTCTTTTCTTTTGTATTTGCAATATAAAATAAAACACCAGTCAATAGCGAATATAGTAATTCATTTTTATTACCTAACAGAACACAAAATAAATACATGGCGGCAAGCATGCATACATATGCAATTTTAATAACTACTGTGCTGTTCCCGCTAATGTATTTAGCTCTCGAACCTGCCAAAGCTATTGAAAAACCTATAGTTAAACTCATCAAAGATAATGAAGTTAATACTTGGTGAATACTAAAGAATCGAAAAAACTCGCGAGTCGCCGCTGAACGAGTAATAACATATCCTGATGCGCCTATATCATATGCAAAATAAAGATAATCACTAACCACAAAATAGCTACCGATACCAGCCAGTGAAGCTAACAGAATAAGTGGAATATGGCTGATCTCAAACAGTATTGTTTTTTCGCTGATATATTTTTTTTTATTTGATTTATATGCTAATATAGCTGTACCTAAAACCGATACTATGAAAACGAAATACATAAACAGTGTTAGCAAATAGTCTCGATTTAATCTAATTGAAAATAAACGCTCAAGCAGATAATAATAGTGAGCACCGCTATCACCTCCTCGCAAATCATAAATAAGAAACCAAGCGCCGTATAATGACCAATAATACAGTGCTCCCGCACCTACCAACACTGCCACATGTCCAGTTCTTTTCCAGAGTATATAACTTAGGAAAGCGATAATTATAGTATAAATAAACTGCGTGAGATAAAATTCCATAATTTATGTCAAAAGATAAATATTATTTATAAATTTAGCATTTTCTTGTATACAGAAAAAACTTTTTCGGTCATTATCTCCAGAGACAAATTCCCTACTGCTTCCCTGCCATTGCTGCGTCTTGCAGAGGCAAGTACTTCAACCAAGGCTTCTGCTAAGGCCTTAGGATTCCGCGCCGCAATTTTAGAAGGAAACACACCTTGTAAACGTTGGGGCACATCCCCTACCTCCACCGAAACCACAGGCAAATTGCATGCTAGTGCCTCTTTGATCACCATCGGCGAACCTTCGTAATAGCTTGTCATCAAAAGACAATTAGCCGCGTTATAGTACAGAGGCATTTGTGCGGGAGGAGTTTTTCCTTCGAATAAATGAATTCGCAGCTTAGGTATTTTTTTGCGGGCCTCACGTACAGACGCTTGGGCCAAATCTAAACCTTTCCCCACGGGATCATCTCGCACGTTAAAAATTATTACACTTTCTTCCATGGACCAACCCAATTTTGATCGCACTTGCTCCAAAGGCATCGGCACAAAAACCTGCATATCTATGCCCATGGGATACACATCAACCGCTACTCTATTCCACAACAAACGATTCTTAAGTTGCTCACTAACACAGATGATTCTTTTTGCCTTTAATGCAGAGATCTGAGACAAGACATGTCCAACTTTATTTCGAAGAGTTGAAACGCCGGGAGCGGGATTCAAGTCGCTGCCTTGAAAAGTAATTAACAGAGGTTTGCGAGTCCCTAACGCACAAAAAAATGCGGTCATTGTCCCAAACTGTGCGTGAATGATATCGGGATCGAATGCTTTAATTTCTTGACGGAATCGGCACATCTCCTGACAAATAATTTTGGGCGAAGTCCGTGACCGTAAATGGAACACTCTTATCATATTCCCCATCTTTGTCAAAGACATAACCTGACTATTTATGAACGGCATACTTGCCGCTTGATTGGGGTCACTAGGAGAGACCACTAGCACTTTAATCCGATCCGTCATCATATAAATAAAAGATCCCTATTTTGCACTTTATTATGATAATTTATTCAGTGAAAATAATGTTTTTCGAAGTATCGGCACGGTAACAAACAACCCAAATCTAACCAACTTTAGGAGGCCTTCTTTGTAAAAAGGCTTCCGCATTATGGCTCGCATATATATCGACACCGCACGCTTATAATGCCCAGCCAACATCATTTGATCTGCTTGTTTTAAAATCCATTTTACGTGGTCTGCTTCCGGTATTCCCTCACCTGCATATTTCGCAGCCGCAAATAAATCTTCTTTTTCCCCTTTTTGCCTCTGGCAAGCCAGACACCGAGTAACTTCAGCCCCCAAAGCTTGTTCATATGCTTTAATTTCGGACACAGAGCCGGCCACCCGGCGGAGATGGTATAGAGGTTCAGGTAAATTAGCACCGTTAGAACGTTCGCATAACCTCCAAAACAAATCATAATCTTCAGAAAAATCGAGACGATAACCTCCAACCGCCTCGGCTGCCTTCCTACGAAAACACACTGATCCATGCACAAAAGGATTCATGCAGGGGAATGCCCCTTTAACCGAGTCAGATTCGCAAGGAAGATCGGTCGCCCATAGCATAGATCCATCCTCTTGATGCATCATGGCATTGGTGCCCACTAAGACGACTTCAGAATATTTCTCAAAAAACGCTACCTGTTTTTCGATTCTGTCCGGCTCCGACCAATCATCGGCATCCTGCCGACAGACCAGTTCTCCTTGGCAATATGAAAGCCCTTTGTTTAGGGCGGGGGTAATCCCGGCGTGATTTTCACGAAATAGGCGGATGCGAGGATCCTTATCGGAGCACATGTCCAAGCAACTAATGGTCTCTGGATTGGTGGACCCATCATCAAAAATCACGAATTCAAAATCCAAAAATGTTTGTTTTAATATAGAATCAATGGCCCGATCAATATATTTAGGAGCGGTATTAAAAACCGGCATCATAACCGAGACGCGAAATTTACCTAAAAGGCTTTTACTTGACATTTTTAATCAGACATTATTATACATTGAATGATACTATATAAATTTAGCGTTAAAATTATTTTAATAAAGAGTCAATTACCCCAGAATACTTTTTCGCAAACGATTCCTTTCCAAAATATGTCAATGATAAATTTTGACCTATTTTGCCCATATCATATCTCACCTTGGGGTGTTTGGCTAATGCGAATATATTATCAAGCCATTCCTGATGACTTCCAGCGATAAAGCCTGTCTCTCTATTATTTAAAATATCTTGGTAACTTGGAACAGGACTGGCTATTACGGGAATTCCAATAGACATAAGCAAAAGAATCCTGCCAGGCGGTTTATCCAAGCAAAAGTTACTTTTCATATCAACGGGCACAACCCCAATGTCGCCATTGGAAATCTCGTTTTCATAAGTACTGATATTCCATTGTATTAGTTTGCATTTTATTTTTTGGCACCTCATAAATTCTCTTGCACTGCGAGGGAATTTGCCAAGTATTCTGCCTTTTGATTGCTCACTAGTTATTAATATTAGTTCAAATCCGCCATATAAATCCAAAACATTTAATACAGGTTGTATATCATACAACCCATGCAAACTCTCAACATTTCCGATCCAAACTAAACGTATAACATCATTTATTTTTCCTCTTTGAAGGGCAGAGTATTTTGGAGGATAAATTGCATCGGGTATTATATTTATTCTAGGTGAATATTGCTTAAAAAAATTTGCCTGGCCTTTGCTCCCCACAACAACAGCATCGCACATATGTACCATTTTAGCCAGTCTAGAGTAATATCGATGGAAGTGTCTCTGAATAAAATAGTACCCTTTGCCCAATATATTATATCTATTCCAAGGAAAACTAAAAATATTATCCGTAATATCACCGATTATTTTTATCTGTTTGCCAATTTTGTTTTTTTGAAAATATATCTCGTTATTTATACGCAAGGGAACTATTAAAATATCAAAAAAATCCTTTTCATTATAATATTCTGCATGAAAAGACTTCTGATTAAAATATTCAATAAGGGGGTTAAACCGCCAACGATCAATTACACTATAACCTGGAGGGTGCCCGTTCGGTATAATTCCTATACTTAAACCCATTCTGAACCTATCATAAATAATTTTATTTTTTTGCGATGATACACCACCCGAGAGTATCATTCTCATCTTTATCGAAACGGTCTAACGCCAAAAGGAAAAACTGTATAATTCTTAGCATAATAAAATAAACCACTTTAGTGGCAAGCAGCAAAACTATTAAGAAAGTAATTTTATTTGTTTTGAATGGCGGGAACAATTTAAGAGATCTAGGAAGCTCATAGGCCCACCTTACAAACGTCCCGCCGCATGGAGATGTTTTTATTACTTTGAACCCTGCTGCTGCGCACAAGTATCTTAGGCCATAGGATGTATATCTATAAAAATCGTAGGGTATTTGGTGCTCTGGCTGCGACATAGGGGCTGTTAAGAATAAGTATCCGCCTTTTTTTAAAGCACGATACAATTCGTTTAGGCTATCAAGTGGCTTATTTAAGTGCTCAAGTGCTTGCGTACATAATATAGCATCAAAACATTCACTAACTATTGGCAACTCATCTAACCGACCTATGATATCAAGATTCTTGTAATTCCATTTTAGGTTACCGACTGCCAGATCAACTGAAAAATATCTACAATGTGAAAAATATTCTTTATATGCACATTCTCCAGCTCCCGCATCTAATATTGAAGATCCTAGCGGAAGTTTTTTGCTAACCTCGCTAACAAACGCATTAATATAATATCTCCCAATATCGCTTATTTTCGACTTCTTTCTAAAATCGTCTGTTAATTTCATAAAAACCTTTTTGTGATCAATTTTATTGTTTTTATTATTCATATTGATTTTACGGAATTTATATGTCCCTTTTGCAAGCTTAAAAAAACCCAACAAAATCCCAAAGCAGTTTGAATAATTACCCCGCAGGTATATCCCCAGACAAGGCTCCATACACCGAACGATGGGAAAAATAAATAATAAATTAGCATTTGGCATAAGTATCCAATAAGGAATACCAATAATTTTATTCCTTTTTCTCTTTGGTATAATATCGGAGCTGAAAATATCCATGATAAAACAGATGGCGGAAGCGACCAGATTAACGGCATGGTCAGATCTGTAACCTCACGCACAGACTCTGCTCCAAAACTGCCACCGCCATAAAGCAATGTTATTAAATGAGTCATGCCCAAACACAGAAAAACAGAGGCCAGGCAAGTTATAGCTAGGATCAACAGGCTGTATCTCATTAAAAGCCTGGCGGCCTCCTTGAAATTTTCTTTCTGATAAAGGGTCACATAATCTTTGACCAAACTAAAATTCAAGGTCTTGCCGATGACCAAACCCAAGGGCCCAACGATACTCAAGCCGAAGGACAGAGTTGCCACCGTACTCTGTCCTGCCAAGGTGGCCAGACTTCGCATATAGGCACCACTTAAATTGGCGCTCAATGCCACCAAAAAAAAAGCAGCAGCCTTACGGGTTATTTCCCTAAATTCGGGCGATGCCAGCTTTAATGTATATCTATATTTTAAGCCGGTGACCTGACGTAAGACGACAATATCAAATAATAGCCCTGATAAGCCGAAAAACAACAAAGCCAAAGCCACTTGACTAAGGGTCAGGCTTTGGGCCGCGATCAGAGCGTAGGCCACAACGCCAAGCCTGCTGGCTAAAATTACTATCTCACCCGTTACCGGCACCTGGTACGCGGTAAATATTCCGCCAAAATAGGTGCCGAATCCAAAGATAATGGTGAGCGGCAGCATCAGCAGCAAGAGCATTTCCAAATCCGATTTATCCTGGGCCGGTAGCCCGGGCGCCAATATTTCGGCAAGCGTTACTCGCCAAATGACGCAGCCGACAAGGAAAATGACGCTTATTATCAACATGGCGTTGAGCGTGGTGGAAAAAACCATATCGATCTCAGAAGGAGCCTTGATTCGCATCTTGGCAAAGACCGTGGCAACGATATTATGCAAAAAAGAAAAGCCGCTCACGGCCATAACCAGAAAAGGCACGGAAAAAGCTATTTGGAATACGCTCATCTGGGCTGAGGTGCCGAAATGATACGCTAGCGTGCGCATGAACAAATACCCCACCAGGGAGTTGGTCATTATTTGCGCTCCATAAATTAGTTGACCATGGAGCCTTTTCATAATGTTGTTTCCGCATCGCTTGGCATTGTCCAGCCCAATAAATCATAAAAATTTTTTTAAA
>ENA-OSEO01005424-OSEO01005424.1-sediment-metagenome-genome-assembly--contig:-NODE-5424-length-12252-cov-16.714825_pt1 | contig 12252 bp, 11 predicted proteins | sample MGYA00237883_ERZ534232 | MGnify/ENA metagenome assembly ERZ534232
GGGATGCCGCCGATCCTGGCGCCAACAGCAGGCTTGCCCAGGGCAAAAGCCTCGATCACTGTGCGCGGGTTGTTTTCATACCATTCGGAAGGGATGACCAGGAACATGGCTTTTCTGATCTCATCATGAAGATCATCGCCGGTTCTGTAGCCGAGAAACTCCACGTTGACGATATGTTCGGTACGGATTTTTTCCTCCAGTTCCCCCTTCAACGGCCCATCGCCGATTATTTTCAACCGCACGTCCGGGATGGTTTTAACGGCATTGATTAGGGTTTCCACCCCTTTTTCGTGGGACAGTCTGCCCACATAAACAATACTGTTTTCCTCCCATTCAAAAGCAGGCGTAAACCCACTGATATCCACACAGTTTGGCAGATATGCCACTTCGCCACGAAGCCCCATTTCCTGAACCTTGGCCTGCAAAAACCTGCTGGGAGAAATGTACAGGTCGATCTTGTCATAAATATGCAAAACCTTGTGGTGCAGATACATTTCCGCAACGTTGACCAGGCTTTTGAAAAGGCTCCCTTTGGTGCACCTGCTCAGGCCACAATGATAAAAACGCCCCTCCATGCATTTCTCGCAGATCTCCCCTTGGCAAAGCATGCTGTATGTGGCGCAGACCATCTTATAGTCATGCATGGTCATGAGGACCGGGATATTGTACTTCTTGATTTCATCCAGGATGGATGGGCTGATCTGGTGGGCAAAGTTGTTGAGATGCACGACATCAGGCTGAAATTTTTGCAGCAGGGAGGCTATTTTTTTCTTGGCCTCGAAGGAATACAGAATATTTGCCGAGGCTTTGAGTTTGGCTGCGAGTCCGTTTGACGCTTCATAATCAACCCGGGTAACAAAATCTCCCTGAAATGGGTAGGGAGGATTATCCAGATGATCCATCCCCCAGAATGCAACTTCGTGCCCCTTTGCGGCAAGAATCTTCCCTGTTGTCAGGGTGCTGATGGCATCGCCGCCCTTGGGGTAAAGAAATTTATTAATTAAGAGGATTTTCATCTTTTAAACCAGCAGCCTGCTAAAAATTGCACCATAGATTCATCCAAACCTTTTTTTGATAAAAGTTACTGGGTTGCCCATACGATTAAGGTTTAATGCAAATATGACTGCTGCCTGAAAAGGCAGAACGACCCAAAAAAAAAGAAGTTTCAGAGGATTTGGTTTCATGTGAGTAAAGGCGTATCCCAAAACTTCCATGAGTTCTCCATTGATTTTTTCAGCAAAGTATACATCCGTTGCAGAAAGGCTTTTCGTCCACTTTTCAGCAACATTCTTGGATATTCCTCTTTTCCCTTCATCGGTACTGGTGGATGACATGCTCACAGGTACATCAATCATTGAGTGATGATATTTTACCCCCAAAAAATCACATACCATTTTGATTGAATTTTCAGGATCATTGACCAAATGCTCAAACTTAACGTTTATAATTTCCTCTGGACCGATGCGTTCACATGCAGACAAGGCACTTTTGATCCCCTTTCTCCACATTATTGCCATAAGAATAGGATGGTAGTTTAAATAAGTTCTGATTGTTTCGTACAATGGTACTTTTAATCTAATACCCGCTTTCCATTTGTATTTCTGAGACAATAACACCCCGCGAGGGTCTCGTGACATATTGATGAACAATGCCTCCGGGAACATTTTTTTTATTTCATTTATATAAAACACATGGCGGGGAGTTTGATCACCCGGTATCGATTTCCCTAACCGATTTGCCTCAAAAACAAAAAAAGAGCGGATAATATCCCTTAACGATATTTCAGCAAGTTGGGATAATTCATTAATGACAGACTCGGTTTCAGGATATTGCTCTGTTTCTGCTTTACGGTAATAATCTTTTCTCTGTATGGTGAACATTTTGTTGATCATGCTCTTTAATTGTTCACCTTCAAATCTCAACGAGTTTCTTTCGGCAGCAAATTCTTCTATGAAATGAGTTTCATTCAAGATATGGACATCCGGGTGGCGACTAAGAATACGGGCCATAAGGGTGGTGCCGCTCCTTGAATTACCGACAATAAAAATGATGGGGTTTTCGGGCATAAAAGTATAGGAGAGAAGTTAAGATAATCTTATTTTCTCAAGATAGTTTTTTAAATTATCTTGAACGATATTTTCCCAAGTATAATCCATACTGGCATTACGAATATTTCCTGAATCAAACAATCGTCTTCTGTCAAAGATCTCTTTCAAACCTAAATAAAAATCTTCAGGATTTTCTCCAATCAATACACCGTTGTTTTGACTGATAACTTTTCTATTTTCAGATGTATTGGTGGCAATCACCGGCATTCCCGATAAAAGGTATTCAAAGGTTTTAGTTACAGGCTGAACGTCGTAATAATCTGTCAAAGGTACATAAGAAACACCGACATTTGAAATATCAAAATGAGGCGTTAATTGATCGTGAGGTATACTGCCCGCAATTCTAACAGCTTCGGATAGGCCAAGTTGCGTAATAAGATTTTTCAAATCGGCTTCCTCGTTACCTGGCCCGCTGCCAATAATAATGTAATTTAGAGGAATTTGTCCTTTAAACTCCTCGTAAAATTTCTTGAAACCTCGAATAGTGTTCTCAATATTTCTGTTATAGAGAGTCCCAACATAGAGGAGATTCAATTCATCAAATGATTTATTTCGCATTGAAATTATATCAGCACCTAAAGGTAGAATATGAGATTTGTGTTTGAGACCAAACTTTTCTGATAGACTTTCAGAAATCACTGTGACACTTTTGAAAAATCGAGCCTCGAATCTCAATCCTGAATCTTGAAATCTGCGAATTAGAGAGTTCTTGTGAACAGACCCTGTCCTGATATCCAGGACATAGTTGTAATTTGGCTTGAGCAGGAGTAATGCCAGTGAAACTAGCTTAAAATATTTGATGAAAACTATTGCTGGTTCATTCCTAAGTTCCTTGAACACATAACGCATAAATCGTATATTTCTGATAATTATATTACCATTTCTTTTCACATATACTGCCTGCACTCCAGGCACTTCAATTTTTCGTAAATTATGATCCCAGCAAATATATGAAATAGAATAAATATCTTTTAAATATTTGCAGTAATAATAGGTATCAATATGATAGCCGAATTGATTTGGGTTAATTATAAGAAGATCCATATCTGTGATACTTCATGTGGGGCTGAGTCATCATGAGAGTTAACCCTAGTATCAGGCTGAATAAAAAATTGTATACTTCCTGTGTTCTGAAAGCAGCGCTAACAAAACTCTCTAGAATACACAAGGTAATTCCTGCCTGTAAACTAAGGAGGACAGAGGCGTGGAAAGCGTTCGTAGCATATTGAATGTAATTGGAAATTCTTTTAAAACTTAAAAGTAAAATACCAAAAAAACATGCTACTCCAATGGCGCCGGTTTCCCATAATAATCTTGAAACCATAGTTAAACCTATGCCATATGATGGGTAACGTTGAGCCATCTTTCCCTTTTCAACAAAAAAACCGGCTTCGGCTTCGTTCGCAGCGTCAAGTCCATGCCCGAACAATATCCCGATTAAACCGTGTTGTTTTCTTTCTTCAAGCCAGAAAGTCAGCACAGACAGACGATTTAAATCATATCGGCCATAACCGCGTTGTCCAAAATTGTAATCTAAAGATCGAGTGATATACTGTTCGAGGTTACGGTCCGATGTTGTGTAAACTTTTTTATAAGCATAACCAAGGCCAAATAGTAGGGCTATGCACAGAGCCAAGGCGATAATGCCCTTTATTCGAAATTTAAACAGTTCTTTTCTGTATAAGATCAAAAAAAGAACCGGCAAATAAATAAACGAAACTTTAGTTTCATTGAAAATAATAGGAACCAAAAAAATTAGGGATACCGCGATAGCCTTTCTCCAGGAGAGAATTCCATGTTTGGCAAATGAAATCATTGCGCCAGCTACAAAAAGCAAAAAAAGACTTAGCGCTTTGGAAGAACCGCCTCTCAAAGACATTGCAAAAGTACCGCTTACGGCATCTTGTACCGCGACCGCCGACTCGCCCGCAGCGATAAACTGAGCGCCCAAAAAAAACCTTTGGTACATGGCCACAGGCAACTGAATCAGTGCAACGACCAACAAGCCTATGTATATCCTTTTCACCATTGACTGGTTCTTGAAGTGAGGCAGAATGGCCAATGCAAAAGCTACAGGGACAAACTGAAAATAATTCTTAAGAGAAACAGTAAGATTGATTGGCGAAATTCCATTTACTAGAGAGCTAGTAAGTCCAATAATCATGAAAATGACCATGACGGTCAGCAATCGGTCGAATTTTGGCTTAATCAGATTTGTTGGCACGGAATACTCTACAAGAGTACGTACCCCGAGCATAAGCGAAAGCAGAACAATCCCCCAACGAAGCGTAGTGATTTCAGGAAAATGGGATATGATCCCGCCCATTAAAAAAACAGAGGAAAACAGCACCCAAAAGCAATAAACGGGTTTGCCGAACAGGAGCAAACCAATCAGTGTACCGGCAAACAGAAACAATACCATATAATTGCCGGTTGCGATAAGGTACGCCAATGAAATTGCCAGAATGAAAGCCGCAGCATAGTGGAGAGGGCTTTGACTAAAAAAAAGGCGTTTTTGGATATTATAAATCAAAATTTTCAAGTTGGTATGAAATCTAGGAATTACTCTTAACTGATGGGCTTTTTTCGCAAAGAACTATCAGTGACCGGGATTGAAGAGGAAACAAACGCGGAAGTATATTATCTTTAAGAGTATTTTCTACACGGAAAATTTTTGCGAGTTTGACAAAACGTGAATGAATTAATACACGGTCAGCTTTCCAACAAAGAACATTTAAGCCACATGTATATACTAAGAAGGTATGAAGATGTGCTGGATCCCATCCAACTTTATGACCCTTATTGACAAATCCTGGCGCCTTTTTAAACCAAAACAGGTTGGTAAAACTGGAAAGATTAGGCACAGCAATAATTAAGTATTTTTTTGTTGCCTGTTTTAAAAATTCAACTCCTTGCCTTGGATTATCAAGGTGCTCCAGAATATGCGAGGCAATTACGAGGTCGAATGACTCCTTTTCATATATTTCAGGTATTTTTGATATATCGGCCGTGACAACATCTCCAAATTGGTCGCTCATTTTAACGCATTCGGCATCCATATCCATTCCGGACGGTACCGCATTGTTTGTTTTCAGGTCAGCCATAAGCTCTCCGCGTCCGCAGCCGACATCCAGCACTTTGATGGAGTGTTTGTCCAGACGCGCCTGGACATCTGAAACAAGTTCCATAATGGCTTTTCTCAAAACTGCGTGATAGTCTGCCCATGTTGGTGGAACTTCATATTGAATATGCTTGCTCATTGTTTTTTTAGTTTTACTCAAACTGTCCCGCTTAATAATTTATTATATACTTCCAAGAGATTATCTCTGACAACAGCTTCCCATGAATTTTTAAGGGCATAATCGTAACCCGCTTCGATAACCTCCAGTGACCATCCATTTTCTATCACATCCAATATTGTTCTTGCGATGCTTTCAGGTGTATTTTGAAACAATATCCCGTTAATATTATGCGTTATCTGTTTCTTAATCCCTTCAGTGTCGCTCGCAATGACCAATAGGTTAGCGGCCATATATTCTAAAACCTTCAAAGCAGGTGAGCCCATATATTGTTCATAGGGAACGTATCCTATCCCCACGTCATATTCGGTTAGGCGCGTAAAGAGTTCGGGTTGGGGGATTACCCCTCTATAATGAACAGTATTTTCAAGATCCATCTCTTTAATCATCAATTCCATGGTGTTAACAAAGTTCCCAACTCCGAAAATATCCACTTGGAAGTTTTTTAAGCTATGTTTTTTACATAATGCTATGGCTTTAATTAACGTTTCAATTTTCCTTTGTTTCGATAAAGAACCAACATATACAAATTTGATCGTCTTTTTTTTGTCTATGGTTGGGCCCCATTTTTTTCGCTCAATGTTCGAAAGATCAACCCCAAAGGGAACTTCATATACTGGCTTTAAAACAATTGAAAATGTTTCATGTGCGGATGACAGGACAGGGCTTGTAATCACGTCAAACCCTACTTGTTGGAATACCCTTAATTGCCGTTTTATTTTTAACAGAAGGATGTCTTTAGGAAAGTTGGGATTTATAGGCGGAGATCTTATGTCGATTAACCATTTTGGTGTTGCTACCCCTTTGGCTTTGCAGAAAATTGGGAGAAGATAATATTTTTGAATTCTAAATACATGGACAATGTCTGGTTTATGCTGGACGATATGATCCTTAAGAATTTTAATTTTTTGAAAAAGGGACGGCTCCCAATATTCATTGAAATGTATTTGTTTTTTTTGGGAAGCATAAACTTTGTCGGTTTTCCCGTGGGTGTCTGCAAAACTGATTACATGAACTTTATGGCCCATTTCAGTAAGCTTTTGGGGGAACATATATGAAGCTGCACCGCCTAAAAAACCGAATGGCCCTCGGCAAATAAACAGAATTGATATTTTTTTCTTATCCACCATATTTTTTACATCACTGCTTATTTATTATCAAACATCCTCATTGTGCATACTTCCATTTTTCAGGAATCCATCCCCGCACTTTCTGTTTTAACTTTATTACATAATACCAGGTCGGCTTGCGAATAGCCGCGCTTAGGACAATAGCGGGTTTTTGCATTTCATGGTTGTGCAGTTCCGCCAGAATGTTTTGAAAGACGCTGTCCTTAGCGATTTTCACCTCGATTTCGGGAATGATGTTTTTATATTCCCGGGGGTAGTCTGTATGCTTTCTAATGTTCGAGTTTGAAGCCTCCACCTGCTTTCGCGTCCCCATGCTTCCGAACAAATGGTGATGTTGTTTCTCCCAGAATCGCTCTTTGCCAGGAAAGTAGGGGATGTTCAGCACACCGCACAGTTCTTCCAAGGTTGCGGCCGGCTCCTCAACCAGCCTGTTGTAATCCAAGACTGTGAAGGGTAGCCCCGTTTGAAAGAACCGTTTATAATATTTTATGAATTCGTTCTTGCTGGCTTTTTGAATGGATACGCCTCTTTTCCAGAACGAATAAAAGAAGCTTACCGGCTCTTTAAACAAAAGCACGTTGTGCACCGTGATGCCGTTTTTTCGTGCCCATATGTTGTTGTCGATCACCCATGGCAAACTTTTGGATGAATCCACAAGAATATCCACCTCCAGGATATTAAAAGCTTTTTTGTGAAACTCGTTCTCCTTTAGGTTCTTAAGGTTTCCCCATGGGCAGTTTTCCTGCCTACACGAGCAGATAATCTTGAAATGGTGGGTCCGAAACGGCCGGAACCAAGCGTGCACCTCGCCTAGCGAAAACGCGCCCGGGTCGTTGCCCAACATCAGGTCCACCATGGTAGAACCGCTTCTTGACGTGCCGCAGATGTTGATGAGTGTCCCGGTCATTGGTGAAAGCCTTTTTCGAAATTTCTGCATGAGGCGATCATTTCCCAGGCTTGGCTAAAGGTAACGATTTTCAAGTTCGGCATGGATATAATATGTTTAAAAAAACGGTCCATGGCATCAAGGCGCGATTCATCCTGGCCGTTTACCCAAGGGTGGAAGCCGATGGCGCTGAACACCTTTAACTCCTGAATACGGGCCGCTGCCTCAACCAGGGTGTCATACATTCTGTTCGCCGAAAAATTTTTGGATATATAGAAATTGTAATCGCCGAAGATTACCGGAAAACGGACAAGGATTTTGATGCCATTTTTTCTAATGATATATGGGTGGCTGGCCGTGTCGCCCTCGGCGGACCAGCAGAGTCCGTTGTTTAACATCTCATCCATCTGCTTGAAGCTCCACCGGTTCTGCGGGGAGCGCATGCCGCGCAATTCAAGGCTGAACGCTTTGAAGGCTTCTTGGGTCAGTTTGATGTCCCTGTCAATTTCTTTTCGGTTTAACCGGGAAAAATCGTCGTGCTTGAAAGAGTGGCTGGCAAGATCATGACCGTCAGCGATGATTTGCCTGATAATATCAGGGTGGTCATAAAAAAGTTTGCCCACAGTATTGAAGGTCGCCTTGATGCTGTATTTTCCGCAAATCTCAAGTATACGCCTTACACCGTAAACGGATGCCTGCGCCCTCTCCTTACCAGGGAGGGCGTAGTCGCCTTCATAATCATAGAAAATGACCAAATAGCCCTTAGACATGTCCGGCCAGATGGGTGCCTGGGTTGCGCGGATGAGCTGGCACCGTATTTTTAAAAATTTATTATCAATTTTTCTGAACAATTTTTCCATTACTTCTAATAGTTCCAGGAGGACAGGTCACGGTTGATAAGTTCTGCTAATTTTCTGTTTTCTTGGTCAAACTTTTGCAAAAGCAAACTCCTTGTCGCCTCTTTCATCGGCGGGAAAGCATCGCTCTCGGCCTTTGAGTTCAGCTTGTAAACTTTTCGATTTACCCCACTGCTTTTCAGGTAATCAACCAGCCGTGCACCACCGATCTTTTTGACAAAGGCCGAAGTCTTTTTGATGGTCTGTTCGTATAAAGTGTTTTGTGGAAGGCGCGTTTCATGAATGCGCTGGCCAAGCATTGCCGGTTTATGATTGGCATCCACCCCCAGGAAATTGTAGAGGTTATGGATTGTTTTAACTGGGTTTTTCCGAAGATCATCCACCAGGACAATAAAAACCTGTGCTTTATCAAAATACCAAAGCCATCGGGCGAGATGGGTATAGTAAAGCGACTGATAAGTGTACATAGGGTTATTTTTCAGTCCGTTTTCAAAGATCAGGTTTTCACCACTGATGCGGCCGAGTTTTATCTCATGCTTGTGGTTGGAAAAAGCCCTGTCAACCGGGTGCCGCAGGCTTACAACCAGTTTAATCTTGGGAGCATAGTTATAGATCCGTTCCGGCGCTTCCAGGCTGTGGAAATAGGAGGTGGAGTATTCACCGGTGACTTCGTTCCCCTGTTTTATAAAGTGCTTTTCGTACCATTCAAACCCCCGGTCATAAAAATTATTGAAAAATTGAATATCTTTTTCACCATCGGTCGTTTTTGCCATGCTAATTCGTGGATGGTCGACAAGCATGCTATAAAGCCACGCTGTGGCGCACTTTTGTGCACCGATACCTATGAAATCGGGTTTCATGCTGCTTTCCTCTTTACCGGCAGCTGTAGGAATAGAAAATATCCGGTTGTCCGGCCGAATTTGAGTTTCATATAGAGCAGGGTGGTAATATTCCATACAGTCAGGCTTATCGTGGCGGCTAAAGCGGCTCCGTAAATCCCGAACCTGGGGATAAGCAGGAGATTCAAACCGATATTGATTGCGGCCGCAACCAGCATGATATTCCTGAAGACGTTCTGATTTCCTGTCATGTTCATGAACAGCCCGTTGGCTCCGGAGGCCATACTGACAAAATAACCGACGAGGAGAATGGTTAGTGCTGGATAGGACTGGGTGAACTCCGCACCGTACATAAAATGAATAACAGGAAGACCCAAAAACAGAAGAATGAGCATGATGGGAGTGGTTGTCCAAAGAATCAGCTTGGTGGATTTTTGGGCGACATGAAAAAGCTCGTCCATTTTTCCAGTGTGAAACAGTTCTGAGAATTTCGGGGCCGCCATGGAACCGGTGGCTTGCAGAATATAAGTGGTTAGTGTGGCAAGCCGGACCGCCACGGCATAGTAACCAACGTCGGCCTCAGATTTGAAGACACCGAGTATGATCACCCCTGTCTGGCCGATGACAAAATACATGGTGGCGGTCATCAACATGGGCAGGGATAAACGCAGAATATCTTTCAGGGGGAGGTCGCTTACGCTGTCGGCAGGCTGCATTTTCTGCTTGAAGGTGTGATTCATAATCCAGATGCCTGCCAATGCAGTGACTGCTATAGAAGCAAACATGGCATAGACCGGATTGTAAGGATTAAAGAAAAAAATGGTTATGAAGATGAGAATGGTCAGCTTGGAAATAAACGGTAGAACCTGCAGAAAAGCAAATGCCTTGATCAGGCGAAGACCCCGGATCGCCTGGGCATTTAACTGCACTAGGGATTGGAACAAAACAAAGGCTGCGGCAATGGCGAAAAATGTTGACAAATGAGGCTTTGAAAAAAGGGCATCGGCGATAAAACCGGATGCAAAAAACAGGTAGGCCCCGGTGAAAACAGAAATACTCGCCACAAAATATTGGGTTTTGCGGTAGACGCGAAAGGCTGAGGAGGGTGAATGTCTGGCCGTGTGTTCCGGAATAAGTCTCAAAATAGATGTGTTCGTTCCCAGAACGGTGAAAATTGTTGTCAGCATCAGGAAGGAATTGAGCATGGCCACAACACCGAGTATACTGGCGCCATAGAATCGTGCGACAATAATGCTGTTGGCCATGCCAAGGGCTGCCGCCATTATCTGTGCGGAAAAAGACCAGACGGAGCCGGTTAAAATTTCCGAGAAGCTGGTGTCTGTGACAAGGTTAGTGTATTTGCGTTTCAGAAAATTAAACATGGACACGCTTCAATGCTGCCTCTGATTTAAAAACCATGAGACAGTCTCTTTCATGCCTCGGCCTAATTCCCACTCGCATTGCCAGTTCAGGTGTTTCAGCGCCTTTGATGTATCTGAGAAGTTCCTCTTTACATCTCCAAGCCTTGGTGAGGTTTTTTCGACTTTGGGTTTTTCGATACCTTTTTCTTCGAAAACCTTCAGCAGTAACTCCGTCATTTCATCCAAGGTGGTTTCGCGGTTGGTGGCGATTTGGAAGGTCTCTCCGCCTATGGCGGAGGACTGAGGACTGAGGACTGAGGACTGAGAGTTTAGTTCTGAGGACTGAGGGATGAGGACTGAGGACTGAGGCCAGTGGAGGGTGGCGGATTTTTGGATGGCGTTGATGAGGTCGTCTATGTAGATGAAGTCTCGGGTTTGGGTGCCGTCGCCGTAGATGACGAGGGGTTCACCGCTTAAGGCCTGTTTGATGAATTTTGCCACTACGCTGGATTTGTGGCTTGATCCGGGGCCGTAGACATTGCTGAATCGCAGGGCGACTGTTTCAATGCCGAAGGTTTTGTAATAGGCAGAGCAGTAGCCTTCGCCGGCCAGTTTACTGGCGCCGTATGGGGAAACCGGGTGGGGCGGAAGTTCTTCATGGATGGGTGGTTCCACTTCTCCTGCCGGTGCGCCTGAGGAGGCGAAGACGAAGCGTTTCACTCCATGTTTTCTTGCGCCTTCGAGCATGTTGAAGGTGCCGATGACGTTTGATTCCATGTCCAGCCTGGGATCTTCAACTGATTGGGGGACGCCGGTGTTGGCGGCTAAATGTACTATGACGTCCATGTTTTGGCAGCACGCTTCGCAGGTTTTTGGGTCGCGGATGTCGCCAATCACAAGATCGACTTGTGGTAAAGAGTTAGGAGTAAGGAGTGAGGAGGCTTTCTTGAGTGAGGAGTTAGGAGTGAGGAGTGAGGAGAGGGGGACTTCGGTGAAGTCACAGACGTTTGCGAGGTCTTCTCTTGTGCCTACGGTTAGGTTGTCGAGGACTCGGATGTGGGTTGCCAGGTTGTTTTGGACAAGGTGTTTTATTAAGGCTGTTCCTATGAAGCCGCAGCCGCCGGTTATTAACCATGAGTTAGGAGTAAGGAGTGAGGAGTCAGGAGTAGGCATTACTTTGTCTCCTTTTGGGAGCGGATCAGGCCTGTTAGAATTTTGTCTTCTTCGGTGAGCATTGAATCAAATCTCCTCCATTCATCCTCTTTTATAAATCCGAGGCGCTTTGCCAGTTCGAGTTGCGTATCAAGTTCGCTCAAAGAACCCTGGGCGATATGCAAAAAATTGACGAATTCCTTTTTGGTGTTTCGGCCGGCACCCTCGGCAATATTGCTTGGGATGCTTACACCACATCGACGGATTTGTGAAGTGAGCCCATACTTTTCCTCACTGGGAAAATTGCCGGTCAAAGCATACAACCTCTCAACAATCTCCATCCCCAACTGCCAAGCACGTAAATTTTTATGTGGTTTTTCCACTCCTAACTCCTCACTCTTTACTCCTCACCCCCTCTACCATTTAACTCCCCGAAATATCATGTGCTCATGAATATTATCTTTGTGCCGTTCAACCACCTCAAACATCCCGTGCAGGACTTCGTCCGTCAGGAAGTGGGGTTGTAGCCCGAGGTCCTTGAGACCGGTGTAGGTGGGGTTGTAGTAGTGTTCTTCTTTTTCGACCCTTGGGTTTTCGATGCTTTTGACTTCTACCTGGTG
>ENA-OSEO01005425-OSEO01005425.1-sediment-metagenome-genome-assembly--contig:-NODE-5425-length-12252-cov-10.161068_pt1 | contig 12252 bp, 12 predicted proteins | sample MGYA00237883_ERZ534232 | MGnify/ENA metagenome assembly ERZ534232
CAATGAAACAAATGAATCAGCTCCATTCCGTGCTGATGTGGCTGCCGAAACGAAAAACACCGGAGCGAATGCTTGAAGAGTCTGACGAGGAACAGGCGCAAATTCTAAGCGCTTTTGGCTGGAAGATAGAGGGTGGGGTCCTGCAGAATGCCGGGTCGTAACGTGCTAGAATTGCGTCGTTATGTCACCGCAAGCAGGGTGAATCCCATAAACTCCTGTCAGAAGTTCGTTGGAGCCCTTCACGGTCAACGGGCCAAGAAAGGAGTTTTTATCACCACAGGGGCTTTCACCAAAGATGCTGAACAATATGTCTCCACCATAGACCCCAAGGTTGTACTAATCGATGGCAGTCGCCTGGTTGAGCATATGATTGATCACAATCTTGGAGTTTCCGTCGCAGACACCTATGAGATAAAGAAAATAGATACAGATTTCTTTTTGGAGGATTAAATGGCTGATCTTGAAATTAAGCGAGATTCCAAAAAGGGGAAAATATGGAGCCATGTGCGCAGCAAGTGGCTGGCGGAGACACCCGAAGAAACTGTTCGTCAGGAATATTTATTAGTTCTGGTCAATGAATACGGCTTTGCCCTCGATCAGATTGCCGAAGAGATGGATTTGACCGGACGAGGATCTGCATCTGCACGTGCTGACTTTGTTATCTGGCGTAGCACCCTGGACAAAGCCGACGACAATGCCCCCTTCATCATCGTTGAATGTAAGTCCGATAATGTCACCATCAAGCCCCATGATTACGACCAGGGGGAAAACTACGCACGCATCTGCGACGCGCCGTTTTTCGTCACGCACAACTCGCGAGAAACGAGATACTGGCGGGTTAAGAAAGGCAAGGTGCCGGGCTACACCGAAGAGATCGAGAACATCCCGCACGGTGACGCCTCGGACAAGGAAATCGCGGAGCTGCTTTCCAAGCTTCGCGCCTTTAAGGAGAAGGAGTTCGCCGACCTGCTGCACAAATGCCACAACATCATCCGCAACCGGGAGAAAAAAGACCCGGCGGCAGCCTTCGATGAAATCGCCAAGGTGCTGTTTATCAAGGTTTACGTGGAACGGTCGCTACTCACCCGGCGCAATAAGACCAACCTCTTTACCGTCGATGTGCTGAAAGGCCAGATCGCCGAAAACCCGTTGGACAATCTGTTTCAGGAGACCAAACGGGCCTATGCCGCCGACAAGATTTTCGAGGACGACGAGCGTATCAACCTTAAACCCGCCACCGGCGAGGCCATCGTCAAGGAGCTGGAGAGATACAACCTCTCCGACACCAGTGAGGATGTGAAGGGCGTAGCCTTCGAGCGTTTTCTCGGCCGCACCTTCCGGGGCGAGATCGGCCAGTTCTTCACCCCGCGCACCATCGTCGAATTCATGGTGCACATGGTCGATCCCCGAGAGGGCGAAATTGTCTGCGACCCGGCCAGTGGCTCGGGTGGCTTTCTGATCCGGGTGTTCGAGATCGTGCGTGAAAAGATTCTGGCTGATGCCGATCGCGAGTACAACGAATTCAAGGCTGAGGTCGAAAAAGACAAGTCACTGACAGAAGCACAACGGGCCAAAAAGCTTCAGGACAAATTCACGGAGGTACAGGCAATCATTGACCAGAAACGCGAAGGTTCTCGTCTGTGGAAGCTCTCCAACCGCTGCATCTTCGGCACCGACGCCAACGACCGCATGGCCCGCACCAGCAAAATGAACATGATCATGCACGGCGACGGTCACGGCGGCGTCCACCACCACGACGGCTTCCTGAACGTCAACGGCATCTTTGAGGGGCGTTTCGACATCATCCTCACCAATCCGCCTTTCGGAGCCAATGTCGAGCCCACCGACAAGGTGCTGGAGGTGGATATCAAGGTCAATCCGGCGTCGGAAGAGCGATATTTGAAGGAATACGGCGATCTCTACCGCGAGGCCCAGAACCGAGTGAAGGCGGTGCTCAACAAGCCCATCGCCAGCCTGTTCGAGCTACCAAAAAGCCCAAAATCAAAAATCAAGACGGAGGTACTTTTTATCGAGCGTTGTCTCGACTTACTGAAGCCTGGCGGCCGCCTCGGCATCGTGTTGCCGGAAGGCATCTTTAACAACCCCTCGCTTGCTTATGTGCGCGAGTTTACTGAAAACCGTGCCTTCCTCCGCGCCGTGGTCAGCCTGCCGCAGGAGACCTTCATCAGCTCCGGGGCCAGTGTCAAATGCTCTCTGCTCTTCCTGCAGAAATTCACCGAGGAAGAACAGCAGAAGTTTGACGAGACCTTTGCCACCGCCAAGGCGGAGATCGAAGCCAGATATGCAGACGAGATCCAGGCGGAGCAGAAGCGTCTGGAAAGCGCAATCGAGGCGGCCAAGCAGGCGAAAGACACCGAGCAACGTAAGGCGCTGCAAAAAGAGCTCAAGAACTACCTGAAAGCGATGGAGGTCCGACAGATTGTCGAGGCGCGGCAACTGCTCAAGGAGCGGTTCGACTATCCCATCTTCATGTATGAGGCGGAAAAGGTCGGCATCTCCGCCACCGGCGAGGAGGATCAGAACGAACTCTATCCCAACGACCGGCAGCCAGCCGATTGCGACAAGACCTGCCTGCAGTGGTATCGGGAGTTTCTCGCCGACCCAAGCGCCTTTATCGTTGCGGGAGGGGCTGAGTGATGGAGGCAGTGGCCCCAATCTCGAAACGGCCAAGCTGCATTTTATGGTCGGAAATTGAAAAGTGGACACCCGAATCCGTCCTGCTTCGTTTTGGCAAACTACCTGATGGCTGGCGTTTATTACCTGTGAGCGCCTTCGCAGTTCAACTAGAGAATAAGGAAAAGGTTAAGCCGGAAAGCGAATACCGAATGGCCGGCGTCCGTTGGTATGGCGAAGGTGTATTTCACCGCGAAACGGTCGTGGGCAAGGAGCAAAGCGCGAATTACCTTTACCCACTCAAACCGGGAGCAATTATTTACAACCGATTGTTCGCTTGGAAGGAATCTTTTGCAGTTGTGCCAGAAGAATTGGACGGTCTCTACGTTTCCAATGAATTTCCGCAGTTCGAGATTGACCCGGCCATAGCCTTACCTAAATACATTTATCTTCTTTTCAATACCAAAAAGATTATTGGCGCAGTGAATGCCGCTTCCATTGGTTCGGCAGCGATCAGTAGGAAACGCTTCAAGGAATCCGACTTCCTTGGGTTTAAAGTCCCCATCCCGCCGCTGCCGATTCAGCAGAAGATTGTGGCTCATTGGGAGGCGGCTAACTCCAAAGCAAATGCGAATATAACCGCATCACAGGAACTAGCCCAAAGCACGCCATCCTTGCTCGTTTCAAAGATCGGTCTCAAAGCGCTGGTATCACCTCATTCAAGACGAGCGTTCGTTTCTTCTTGGAATGAAATTGAGCGCTGGGGTGTTGAGCTTGCCCGAGAAATGTCACGCCGTCCGAATATTGAGATGAGCCCTTTTCCAGTTGTCGCGCTCTCAGATGTTATTGCGGATTTACAGAACGGTTGGAGCCCGAAATGTCTAACGCGGCCAGCGATTGGAGATGAATGGGGTGTTCTCAAGGTTGGCGCGGTCTCATTCGGTTGGTTCGATGAGCGCCAGAATAAGGCACTGCCGCCAAACCTGAAGCCAAGAGAACAGTATGAAGTGAAACCCGGCGACCTCATCATTAGCCGCGCCAACATCGCTCGTTATGTAGGGGCGTGTGCTCTGGTTGATAAAGTGCGCCCTAAGTTGATGCTCTGTGACAAACTCTTCCGGGTTGTCTGGAAAGAGGAGTCGCCGATTTTACCGAAATATTTGGATGAGATACTCAAGATTCCACATCTGCGCTGGCAGATAGAGAATAATCTCACCGGCGCGTCACCGACGATGAAAAACATCTCGAAACCAGCCCTCATGGCGTTACGGTTTCCACTTCCACCTCTGGACATTCAGGAAGAAATTATCTCTGAAATTGAAGAAAAGAGAAAAGAAGCCCGTAACTTGCAAAATGATGCGAGGTTTAGTCAGAAACAAGCCGGGGTGGAAATCGAAAAAATGATTCTCGGCACCCGCCCGGTGGAGGCGCACTGATATGTCGAGAGGCCAATACATCGAATTCGAGGGGCTGTTTTCTGAAAATGTGCTGGGTATTTTCCGCATCATCCGCGGGTTTGCCGATCTGCGTGATCTAGCGGCCGTCTCGGTCCCCTACAAAATGGAAGATGGGGAGCAGGGTTTTCGGGTGGTTGGCCATCAACGGGTAGAATCAACCAAACATGCGGAAGACATCAAGCATTATCTTGAACATAGTGAAAATCGTTTTATCCCGGAAGTTATTCTCTCAGTACGCACATCAATAAACTTGCTAACTTCAAATGGTGAATTCGATCCGGAAGATTCGGGGATTGGCGAAACGGTTTATGGGGTTAAAACTCAAGACGGCAGCCTTGTAGACATTTCTAGGCGCTATTCAAGTCAATCTATGCGAATGCAGAAAATTCGTATACATCGAAGCGACTTGGAACAACTGAAGGATGACAAAATCATTCGTCGAATTGATGGTAATCATCGTTTGCACCTTGCAGAACAACTTTCTGAAGATCCACATTCTCCATCAAAATATTTAGCACCATTTTGTATGGTATTGCTTCGTCCACCAGGTGACGAGATCGACGACTATGCTGAATCGTTGATCTTCTATACAATTAATAGCACAGCTCTCCCCCTTGAATCTGAACATGGGCTTCATTTGCTTCTGGGGCAGGATCCTGCATATGCCATGACGCCGGACAATGAATTTGCCTTCAACCCGGCATTGCACCTCACACGATTACTTGCCGATCGACTGCAAGGCCTGACCCCACAGGCAAGGCAGCGCTTTGGTGAACGGCCACTAACGGCCCTGTGGGAGTCGGCTCGCAACCTCATCGCCATGGATGAGGCGATTACCATTGATAGGCAGACCCTGACTGGGTTCGCCGATGACCTGTTTGCAGCGCTTGCGGATATTGCAACACAGTTAACCGTCAATCACCCATCACTTTGCGGTACCTACGGTTTCTTTGAGCTGGCGGCTAGGGTTTGGCGGGAGGCCATGGGTGATGATCACGAGCAGAAAGTCCGCTGGTCGGTGGAGCATCTCGACCGTATAGGCCATTGGCTTGGTGGTCAAGGCATCACAAATCTCTTGAATCCACTCTCACCGGCGGAACAACTTCTAAATACCTTCAAAGCAGCTCAGTCCCGCATCCCCAAACGGGTATTTCTCGCCCGCTGGTACCCGCCACAAAATGCACCGAACGACGCATTTAATAAAGCCAATCTGCGCCTGCAACAGCTCCGTCAAACTCTGACTAACCTCCAGCAGCAACATGGAATAAGTTTGGAACTGGTCGACATGGGTACCGAGGAGGGCGGCACCTACCCAATTCACAGCCGGATGTACGAAGCTATCGCCTCATCGGATATCATCATTTGCGATCTTACCGGCCATCGCGCCAATGTCTATGTTGAGGCGGGATATGCTCTGAAACATCATGAAAGCAATCGACTCATCTTCCTGTTCGAGCCGAGCAGCGGAGAAGATGGGGTGCCGTTCGACCTGAATACCTTTAAGTATGTCCCCATCACCCAGGCTGCAGAGATCCCTAACCGATTGGCACCGGAACTCGAATCGATTTTGCGTAGCGCAGGTGCTTTACTTGGTGGAAATGGGGTGTGAAGGCAAAATTTTCCACTTCCATTGCCGAGGGAAGGAGTTTTCGATTATTTCTTTTTCCTTCTCGGTTTTGTTATAACATGCTCGAAGTCAGTATTTGAACTTTGGGCGGCGCTTCGTCGGAATGTCCTCAGTTGGGCAGAATTTTCGGTCCCGGGTGTATCCACTTCGATAATTTTTGTCTTTCTTCCCTTTGTAGCGACGATATCCGGAACAAAACCATCCTTGCCAATGCCATCAGGTGTTTCATAATTGTTGATGTCGGCCTGAACATTAAATCCCTGTTTGTATAATTCGCGCGCCAATTGTTGAACTTTCCTGTCGTGTGTGTCGTTTCCCATGAGAATTTCTCCTTAGAACTTATAGTGATCGCTGTTCTGTAGCTGTTAAAGGTTTATGAGTTTGTCGTTGGAAATTGTTTGCACCATTGTATCTGTCCCTGTCGGAGGTAAAAGTGGCTTCGACAGCCTTTTGTCCGCCAGATGGACGGATGAATAGTGATTGTTCCACCGGGGTGGATCTTGTAATTCCATCTTGGTCGTCCGTGAGGCAGCAGGTTAAGATGGATCAATTCTCCGCAACCACAGGGACAGGACATAACGCCGCACCAGATATGCTGATGGGCGCCCACAAGGTAAAATGTCCTTGTCATCAGTTTCTCTGGAATATCATCGATTCTGGATGTCCGGTAGGTAAGCGGCCTCTTTGCCCCAAAAAACCAAGCCGCTATTCGTCGCCAAATGGCCGTTATCCAATTCATAATTCTATATTATCGGCTCCAAACATGGGCAGATCAAGGAGTGGCGACACGTCACCACGCCCAACATGTCGGATGAGCGATTCACATGGTTCGCCGTCGCATTCGTTATACACGAGACCATTGACCAGGTTGAACCTCTGGCTTGCATAATTGGCATTCGACTCTGATCGAAAAGGATGAATCCTTGCCAGGAATTCGTTCACCGCCATTGCGGCGACTAGCATGTTTACGGAAATCACGGCCGGTTTTTCTTCGTGGATATTTCGGATGTAACCATCTTTGCTCAGTGCATGATAAGTTTCCGGATCGGTTCTGAAAAGACTCTCTGCCCGCAGACTTTCGACCGAATATACTTTTCGGCTCAGGAGGCTCGAACCACCTGGCTGAAGATAGTGGACAGCGCCGGTAACTTCTTCAACGTTACCGGTTTCATCAGCTAACAGTTTCACCCCCAGGTCAAAATAGGGGAGCAGGTAGAAACTGGCCAGGCGATTCAAAATATGTCTGCCTTCAATGGTGTCCATGCAACCGAAGACGACATCACAACCAGCCACAGCCTTTATTGTATCTGGGTCGTACAGTGTGCCACAAATAGTTTGGACTGTTGTGCCAAAACCCAGATCGGCAATCGATCTCGCCAGGACCTCGACCTTGGCCCGTTTATTTATCGCATCCTGCATGGTTGTGTTGGGGATTCTATTCAGATTCTTTTCCTCCACGACGTCGGGATCAATCAACAACAATTCTCCAATACAATTTCGCGCGAGTTGTTCGATGACCAAACTTCCAGTACCTGAACAACCGACGATAGCGACCCGCAGTCTTTTCAACTTGTTGAATGTGCCGGCCCCGAAGGTCTGGGCAACACGTTTACCAAATTCCGGGATGGCTTGTTGAGCGCCAGTATACCAGAAGATAAGGTCGTCCCCGACAATATGGATGGAACGCAGAGGATGAAAATTCCCAGCCGAGTCAATATGCCGACCGATCATCGAACCATCCGGGAACATGATTGCACTTGCGTGGGGTGCGTTATTGTCCGTCCAGCCATGAATAGAAGGGAATAGATCCCGATCGGCAATATCGTCAAGTTCGGAAAATGTTGGGAATTGGTTTGGATGGCTGTGAATCTTTATGACCGCCCAATTCTTTTTCTCCGCTTTCCCGAGCAGGGAGGGAAGCAATTCTGTTGACCATCTAAGCCTTACATTTGTTTTCTCAGAATATTGATCGTAGGGGATTAGATGAATTTCTCTTGCGAGCAGTTTATGCCTGTCTCGCCTTGCACTCTGGCCACAGAGGACAAAGGCAACCGCCTCATGACCAGCATCAGGGAAGAGATGCAAGCGTAACTCATCATGATGTTTTTGCGTCAAACTGAAGACGTAATCTGGTCTCTTCATCTTTTTTCAAGCTCCTTACGTAACCATTCACCCACAAGGGTCAGGTGAGTGGAAAGGTTATCGAGTCCGGGGCGCCAGGGGTTCCTGTTGGTACGATGACGCGACCATCTTTGCCAAGTCTTTTCATCGAAATTGTTTGAAGATGTTGCACCAATAGGCTTCCCGTCATTCCTGGTAAGAGGAGGAAAAAAGTAGACCATGTCGATCTGAGTGTCAGGATAAGTAGCCTCGATCCTGACGTTCAGGTTTACAGTTTGTAGGTTGTAGCCTGTGGGGACAGGGAAAGCATGGATGATGACTCGCTTGATGTTGCCCTCCACGACGGTTTCCCATTGAAAAGGACTAGATTCGAGGAATTCCATATCTTCTTCAGGCAGCAGGAATTGACGTCGCATTATTCATCCCTCTGTCTGGTCTAGGGGGAGTGTCATAAATCGCTCGATCCCAGGTGTCCGAAAATCAACCGTTTGATCTAGCTCGATTTTTATTGTCTGGCCGCCTTTAATCCTTTGAAAAATAGCATATTGCTCAGATGGGTGTTTCCCAGCCAACTCAAGCAACTGCCGCCCGGTCATCTCTGGAACATCTACGACATGTTTTTCTTTGTCAATGCGGATACTATAGTGCTCAATGTCGGCAGGTTGTTTTTTCTCATTTTCTTGATTCTTCATTTTGTTCTCCTTGTATGCAATGTGTAGGACCATGGAGACCCATCTAATCTGGACAGGTCCCCAAATATCGAATTTTTATTTCTCCTTACGGACTCCCTTGAAAGGGTCACCATCACTTTTTTGGTCTATGAATCTGCCTGTATTAGTGTCACGCTTCACCCAACTTCCCGTTTTAGGGTTGTAAGTTTGGGAACGTTCACGGACTGCGCCAATTCTATGACCGTCTCCTGTAGGTGGATTTTTTGCCATTCGTCATCACCTCCTTTTTGGTTAACAAATGTATTGTTATGTTGCCTAAACACTAAACATTAGGTATAAAAAAAATCCTCTTTTTAAAAAAGAGAGGGCTGCCTAGAATTAGAATCTACGACAAGTTTTAAATCCATGAGACGATAACACATTGCTTCAATAGAAACGTTCTCGAACCCGCAAGATTTAATTAATTGTCTCGCTGTATCACGAAGTTCATAATTATCCGAAGATTTAATTTTAGGGTTAGAAATATCGGTAATTTCAATTGGTCCATTCTTGTTAAGACTTAAGAAAGATTTGCGCATCATAGATTCTGGCATTAGTAGCATAGCTGCAAATTGATCAGCTTGCCATTCGGCAGGCTCTCTTTTTCCCGTTAAGCGGCATACTACTGCAGGGCTTGGTTGTTTATCCTTTTCATAAGCAAATAGGGGCAAGGTTACTTTATCCATTTCATAAATCGGACGATGCATCCACCAATGTCCAATTTCGTGAGCCATCGTAAAAGAAAGACGCCCCTCATTCTGTTCAAGGGAAGAATCGATACGAATAATTTTTTCCTCAAACCAAGTTGCTCCTAAAACATCTGTCATTGATAGGAGTTCCTGAAGGTTATCAAATTGAAGATTAATACTTAGGAAATTTTCAATTATCTCATCAATACTTATAGGCGGTTTAAGCGTAGTCCCTTTCCATTGCTGGTATTTTCCCAACAAATCAAGAGACATACTCTCAATTTCAGATTTTCTCCGGTAGGGGACTTGAAAACTCATTTATTACTAGCCTTCCTTCTTTCGATCATCTTCAATAATTCTTCTGCGGAAATATTTTCTTGCCTTGCCTTTCTTAAAAAGGCGGGCATATTTGCATCAGATTTTATTAGGTCAGCCACTTCTGTGGGCACTCTGTCTGCTAATCGCATTAATTCATCAAAATCATCGTCTAGGATTTCTGAAAGTTTGCGAATTTTCTCTTCGCTGGGGGGGCTAGTTTCAACATTATTTTCTATTCTTGAAAGATATGTTGCAGAAATACCGACTAAATTTGCTGTCTCACGCAATCCAAGCTTTTTCAAAGACCTCTTCTTTTTTAGGCGGTCACCAAGTTTTTCGTTCATATTCTCCTCCATTAGTATTTTTATAAAACATAAATCGTGTATTGTCAACTAAACACTAAACACTATTCCTCAAGGTTTGTCGGTTATGAAACACACCTTGACAATTTATTTGTATTAACGAATAGTTAAGAAAGTGATGTTAAGCAAAATGATTGTTTGCAAATTACAATTATCGAAAATGGCCAATAAATTTTAGAGGAATGCGTTGAGGTCAAATACGGCTGAATTTAAGAAGGAAAAATCCAATTCCTCCGTTTTCTCCCCCAACTGTTTATCAATTGACCTTGAGGTCGGTAGGAAAGATAGCAGGATTCATTCTTTTGCCGGTATCCTCGGAAAAACAGGTCAAGCCTACGTTTATCGGAAAGGAGATTTGAAACAAGCTCTAGCGGAGCTAGATGACTTTGCTAAGGGTATCGCATTTTTACTGGGTCATAACATTATAGCATTTGATTTTTCTTATCTTTCCGCAGCAAAACCTGATTTACAGCTCCTTCAAAAACCGTCGATAGACACTTTACGCCTCAATCCACTGGCTTTTCCCCGTAATCCTTACCATCACCTCGTCAAACACTACCAGGACGGTCAGCTCAAGAGAGGGAGATTGAATGATCCCGAACTGGACGCTCGGTTGACACTCTCTATTTTTCAGGACCAGTGTGAGGCTTTGCAGGGAACATCTCCGGAATTATTAACCGCTTGGCATTGGCTGACCACTGCGGAAGATTCTTCTACAGGAGAAAATAAGGCATTGAATGCTTTTTTTGCGAAGATTAGAGGAGCGAATTCCCGGCCTTCCGACGATGAAGTCCGAGTTGTTATAGGTAAACTGCTGGATAAAAAGTCCTGTCAAACGCAGGCGTGGGAAATTCTTGAGTCAATCCCCCCGAATGGTTGGGCCCTAGCATATGCTTTGGCTTGGCTTTCAGTGAGTGGTGGAAACTCGGTGATGCCTCCGTGGGTCCGACATCAATTTCCCGAAGCTGAAAAAATGGTTAAACGGCTGCGGGACTGTGTTTGCAGCGATCCAAAATGCACTTGGTGCCGAGAACGGCATGATGCCCGCAAAGAACTCAAACGTTGGTTCGGGTTTGAGGATTTTCGTCCGGAACCTACTGATGCTACTGGGATTCCCTTGCAACAGGTTATTGTTGAAGCGGCAATGTGCGGTGAACATGTGTTGGGAATTTTACCGACCGGTACAGGCAAATCACTTTGTTATCAATTGCCGGCCCTCTCACGCTATGACAAGACCGGAGCATTAACTGTAGTTATTTCGCCCCTGGTAGCTTTGATGTCGGATCAGGTTGCCGGTCTAGAAGCAAGAGGCGTAACCTGTTGTGCTGCGCTCAACGGTCTGCTGTCAATGCCGGAGCGCGCCGATGTTCTGGATCGCATCCGGCTCGGTGATGTGGGAATTCTGATAATTTCTCCAGAGCAGCTGCGAAACAAAGGATTGCGGAATGTACTGGCGCAAAGGGAAATCGGCGCCTGGGTAGTGGATGAAGCGCATTGTCTTTCTAAGTGGGGGCATGATTTTCGCCCTGACTACCGGTATGTGGGGAGATTTATCAGGGAAAAGGCTGCTGATGGTCTCATTCCTCCTATCCTTTGTCTGACTGCCACTGCCAAACCGGATGTGGTGGAGGATATACGAAACCATTTTGAGGATAAACTTGGAATCACGCTCCAACTTTTGGATGGGGGCGCTCATCGGACTAATCTGGATTTTTCCGTTGTGCAAACTACATCCGGGGAAAAGTTTGCTCACATTCATCAGATTCTGGAACACCATCTGCCGCCGGAAACGAATGGCGGGGCTATTGTTTACTGCGCCACCCGTAAGAAGACCGAGCAAGTAGCTGAATTTCTGCGGGAGAAGGGGATGACCGCCGCACACTATCATGCCGGTTTGCAACCGGAGACCAAGAAAAGTGTGCAGTCCCGTTTCATCTCCGGAGAATTGCGGGTGATAGTGGCCACCAATGCCTTTGGCATGGGTATCGACAAGCCGGATGTGCGTCTGGTTGTCCATGCCGACATACCCGGGTCCCTGGAAAATTATCTGCAGGAGGCGGGGCGGGCCGGCCGTGACCGGTTGGCTGCCCATTGTGTTCTACTCTACACGCCTGAGGATGTGGAAAAACAGTTCGGAATGTCGGCGTACTCCCGTCTCAGCCGGAGCGAGATCCAGGCAATCCTCAAATCACTGAAAAATCTGGACCGCAAGAAACGCACGGGCGGTGAAGTGGTGGCAACAGCCGGCGAGATTCTGGCCGAGGAGGAAGAGGGTGTATTCAATCGTGATTCCGCCACCGATGATACACGGGTCCGCACGGCCATTTCCTGGTT
>ENA-OSEO01005429-OSEO01005429.1-sediment-metagenome-genome-assembly--contig:-NODE-5429-length-12243-cov-2.867500_pt1 | contig 12243 bp, 8 predicted proteins | sample MGYA00237883_ERZ534232 | MGnify/ENA metagenome assembly ERZ534232
TAAGGCCGTCGGAACGAAATCCAACCCTCAACTGCCGAACGGTTACCTTTTTACGCCAGCAAAATCGGTGCCAACTCACTTGATCTTTCCTTTGGCATGGAAGGCGGGATTTATCTATTGGATATTATTTTTAAAATTGGACTTTGAGGAAAAGCGGAGGTGGAGGGTCCCGCTAAGCCTTGCTGTAAAATTACTTGTGAAGTGTAAAATACATTTACAGTGAAGATTCCCGGACATCGAGCAGAAACAGCTCTTCGCCTGACAAAAACCAGCTACGGAGACAGTGTAGATTTGATCCAGTTGCGTTCTGAGAAAACGATCATTTGGCATTGCGTTTTGGCAATTACCATGTTAAATTGCCAAAATTAGTGGAGGAGACATGCAAACAATTCTCGATCGCTTCGGACGAATTTTGATACCCAAGAAGATCCGTGAAGATCTTGATCTGAAACCTGGAACCCAGATGCGGATCGAAGAGACCGACCGGACTATCATTTTGAAACCGGTACGAGGTGAGCCGAATTTGATCCTGAAGGATGGCGTACTGGTCTACTCGGGAACACCGATGGGAGACCTTGAAAGCGCCATCGAGAAACATCGGGAAGACCGGGCTAAATCGCTTTATGAAAACGCTGTTTGATACTTCGTTAATCATTGGCGCCTTGGTTGAGCCCCACCCGATGCACGGACGGTCTTTGCCCTGGTTCAAGCGCGCCAAAGCTGGGGAATTTGAATTGATCATCGCCGGCCACACGCTTGCTGAATCCTATGCCGTGTTGAGCACGCTCCCAATAAAGCCAAGGATTTCGCCTTCCGCCGCCTGGAGGCTCATTCATGAAAATATCGAGACAGTTGCAAAGATTGTTTCACTAACGCCTTCTGAATATATTTCTGCCGTAAAAGGCGTGTCCGGCCTGGGGCTCAGCGGCGGTATCATCTACGATGCGCTAATCGCCAGAGTTGCGCAGAAATCAAAGGTTGAGTGCCTTGTGACTCTAAATGCCGAGCACTTCAAACGAGTGTGGCCTGAAGGGGAAAAGATCATCTGTGTACCCTAAGCTGAAAGGCAAGGAAGCAGAAACAGGCGCAAGGGGGGTAGTCCGGCGGCCTCGTCGAAGATCCCGCTGGGTTGTAGGGGGAGAAACAGCCGCCCGCTCACGCGGGGCTTGGAGGAGCGTCCGGCTTCGGCACGCCTAAGGCAGAAACTGGAATGCCGTGACAGCCGCAATGCCTGTCACAGCCGATTTTCCAGCTTCAATTTCTTGATCCAACTGAAATCCTCGGTGTTACCGGTCACTGGAATGAATTTGTTGCCAGTGGCGATCCAGTCGATCGAGGAATCCATCGGCCCTCGTTTTCCCGGATATCCTCCCCATACATGGAGCCCTTTTGTCACTGCATGCACTTTCTGGAGAAAACCGGACCAAATCGCCGCACCTACGACCATGGGAGGGACAAGGATTATGTGAAACAAGCCGGGTTTGGGCGGTTTATGAGAGGTTATGGTTTCTCACCGGCCGCGAAAAAGGGGCGGTCGTTTCTCAAAGAACGCCTTGACCGCTTCCTTATGGTCCTCGGTTCCGTGGCAGATCCTTTGAGCATAACTCTCCAGGTAGATCTGCCGTTCCAGGTTGTTCTCCAGTCCCATGTAGGTCAATCTCTTTATCAATTCCACGGCAACGGAGGGGCTGTCGGCGATTTTCCTTGCCATGGAATGGACCGAATTCATGAGTTCGCCCGCAGGGACCACTTTGGCCAGAAGCCCGATCCTCTGGGCCTCCCCGGCGTCGATGATATCGCCGGTGCACATCAGTTCGATGGCCTTGGAAATGCCCACGATACGCGGTAGGAGAAAGCTATGGCCGCCTCCCGGTGTCAATCCCATCTTCACATAACCGGAGGAAAATCTGGCATTTTCGGACGCGACCCGGATGTCACAGGCAAGTGCCAGGGAAAGTCCGACTCCATAAGCAATTCCGTTGACCGCGGCGATCGCCAGTTTGTCCATCTTTGCCAGGGGAATGAAAAATTCCCATCCCCCCAAAGGGGATGTCACCTGTCGGCGCGACACCTTTTTGAGCTCCCCGGAAAGGCGTGCGGCCTGCATGCTGATATCCGCCCCGGAGCAAAAGCCTCGTCCCGCTCCGGTGAAGATGACCACGCCGATGTCGTCATCGGAACCCATCTCCTCGATCGCTTGGGTCAACTCTCGACTCATCTCCGGATTGATGGCGTTCACTTTCTCAGGGCGATTCAGCGTGATTGTGGCGATACGATGATCCTTCTCGACGGCAATGTTTTGGTAGGCCATGGTGTTTCCCCCTTCTCGTTTGATTTTCCCCTGTCCGTCGCCGAGAGAGATGAAGTCCATCGAATCATAAATTCCATGACGAACTTCCTTCCTCAAAACTCAGGGCCGGCACCGGGATTCTCCAGCGTAGACATGGGAATCCCCTCCTCCGGATAGGGATCAAACCCGGATAAGTGGCTTAAATCATAGAATCGAACCGATAGGTTCATGCCTCTTTTTCCATAATTCCCCATAGCATGGGTACCAAGGTTCACAGGGGAAATCAAGGAGATTTGGAGGTGCTTCTGGGTTCTTGTGGTTACGAGGTGGAATTCGTGAAAGAACCGGAGAGAGCCGTCGACCGTGCCATTTCGATACCCTCCCCTTAGGCCGATGCCTTGAGGAGATTCCGCCACCCCATCCAATGAAACCGCGGCCTCTGGCCGAAGGGGCCAGTCTAATCAAGGACAGAAACTTCACTCTGGCGTCATCCCGGACTTGAGGAGCCTGTCCCGGCATGGGGTTAGGCGGGGGGATCCAGAATGCACGACTGGATTCCGGATCGGGGTCCGGAATGACGCGACTGGGGAAGCTAAAAATAGTGTAAGAAAACCTGTACAAAAATGAAGTTTCATACGACAATGACAGCTATTATCTCCAGGAACCGAGATATTCCAGCCTGTTCTTCATATCATTGTCAGTGAGAGAGTAATATAGCTTCATAAGCCTGCGCAGGACTATACTGATTGCCGACTGGTCAGAAAGAATCATCCCTGCGTGAGGCCTATCTTCTCTAAGCCATTGATAGTGCATCCTGGCGAAGTCGCGCTTGTTGTAAGAGAGGAGGGTTCTACCGTTTTCGCTGGCGAAAAGTAGCTGACAAGTATCGTCCCGGCCAAAATTCCCGGCATTTTGAGTAGTGAGGGCATCTAAGCCCCTTGCCGTGAGCGCGTCGGAGAGACCGATTTGGACGTGTTCATCGAAGTAGAAGCGAATTTTAGCCACTATTCAATATTTGCCAGAAGGAAAATCCCTTGAGACTCTTTCTTCAGCATCTCTCTCAATTTTTGAATCCATTTCTTCCCTGTGGTCAAGGTAGTAGGCGAGAGCATCGAAGACCTGAGCCAGAGTGAGATGGGGAATCTCCCTCTGGATTTCCTCGGGGCTGAGTCCCATGAGATAATACAGGGCGATGCTGGCTACGGAAACCCTGGTGCCCTTAACCACGGGGTCACCACCGCATACACTTTTCTTTTTAGTAATATGAAAATGCTCTGTGGAAGCTGCACTTAACGCTCTTTTCATGTTTTCCCTCTGGTGGGTTGTTCTCTGCAATTTAGCATTTTTGATATTTCACCACAAGAAAGAATTAAGCGAAGTCAAACAAAAACAACAAGAATACACAATACAGGACACAGGAGGCACAATACCAGGCGACAAAAGCTCAGAGGTCAGCCCAGCCGCTTGCAGAAGCGGCCAGTCTAAGCAAGGAGGGGAAACTTCATGAACGACATTCCAGTTGGATCGTCAAAGTCCCCCTTTGTCAAAGGGGGATTTAGGGGGATTTTCTCTTCCCCCTTTCGCAAAGGGGGATTGAGGGGGATTTTACCAACGTTCATGAAATCCCCCCCGGCCCCCCTTTACAAAAGGGGGGAGTTTTTGCCTTAATTTCACTCATGAACTTTCATACCAGTTTTAAGGACTTGATCCAACCTGTGCGAGGAGAACTGTCCTTCCCGGCACGGCGAACTTCTCCGGCCGGCGCGTCCTATCTCCCGGGACGCTTGGGTTTATACTTGTCCAGCAAACAGAGAGAGACGACCTCTTTTTGGGAGTTCAGCAGGTAACCCACGTAGCTCCCCACGCGAAACCAAGCCTTGGAACCGTTCTTCACCGTCGCCGTGTTGAAGGTCACCGATGGGGAAAGCCGGAGCAAGTGATCGTTCACCACCATGTCTTTTTCCGAGATCCTGTCAAGGAACCCGATCCCGTGAAACCCGTTGGGGTAGTGTTTCGGGAGGATCCATTCTCCCTTGCGAAGCCTCTGTGCGTGGCTGAGTCCCGAGGACAGAACCGCAGTTATCACGAAGCAAAGCAATGCGGCCGTCCAAATCCAACCTCTTTTCCTTGTGCGGACCATGTTCAAACCTCCTTGTCCATGTTTCCCAACGATGGGATCTCCTCCAGGACTCATCGATTTAGCTCCATCCAGTAGAGGACTCCCAGTTTCATGGCTTTCTCCTTCAACGTCCTGATGGTGCCGAAAGAGGAGCTGAAGTATTTCGTCTCGATATTCCCCAACCTCAATATGGCGGGGGGCTGAAGCCTTCCCATCTCCTGGATGCCCGTGGGCGCCACCAGTTGCCCGTTCACCTGGATGAGATCGTTTTGATCGATCGCCCCGTCGCCATTGATGTCGAACTGGGATTGCGTAAGCCGCCCTCCTGTGCAGGCGTTCATCTCCTGGACGATGCTGTCTCCTTCGGCCCCGCACATCTCGGCCCCCGGGGTGTAGGAGATGACGATGACATTTCCGTCTCGAATGAGCACATTGTTCATCACCCGCTCTCCCGGAAGCGGCAGGTCGAAGTACCATCCCACGTCCTTCAAGGGGTTGGGATTCTCGTCCGCGTCTTCATCCGTTGCGGTTTCCCAGTCCGCGGTGTTGTCGGACAGAGTCCGAAGGTCATGGCCGCTCACGGTTCTCCAATCCACCTCGGTCTGCTCCAGGAGGCCGACCGTGTCGGCAAAGTTCGGGTTGGAAAGGGGCGGCGTGGAACCCCGGTTGAAGGTTCCCACGTACTCGCTGGTGTCGGTGCTGTCCCCGTAATCCCAGATGCCGTAGATGGTCTGGGGCAACGTGCTGCCCACGTCCTCGGAAGCCAGATAGATGCCCGTGCCGAAGGTGACGATGTAGCCTTCGCCCTGGCAGTGCCTCATCACATCGGGCTTGGAGGTGATGGGCTGGGGCAGGCCCGTGGGCCCTTTTGCCTGGAATAGCGGCGCACTCGTTTCCCCCTCCTTGTACGCCACATCCCATTCCGACGCGCTCGTGGAGGTGAGATCGAACTTCCAGAGGTTCCCCTGGAGGTCCCCCGCATACACGAAATCGACCCTATCATCCTCATTTACGTCGACGGCCACGGGCGAGGAAAGACCGTTACAAGCGCCTACTCCAGTGTCGATCGACTTGAGCAGGGTGCCGTTGGCGGCCTTGAGAACCACCAGCACCGCGTGGCCGTTCACGCTGGAATAGCCGTTGCCGAAAATCACCACCCACTCGTTGGAGACGTCGTTGGATCGCACGATCGCCACCTCGCTGAAAGAGTATCCCAGGTCATCCCTCTCGTCCGAGGGGGTAGCGCTGACAGGATACTCCCAGAGCACTCGGTTGGCCAGGGCCGTCTCGGTAATGATGGACGTGGGGTCCTTCACGTCCAGGGCGTAATAGCCCTTGCCCCCTTTTCCGAGCCCCCCCACCAGGAGCGCCCGCTCCACGCCGGAAAGGCTCACATCCTCCACCTCCGGGGTGAGGTTCACGTAAAAGCGGTGGTTATAGCTGGGATCGACCAGGTGGTGGAGGTTTCCAAAGACCAGGTTGGGAATATAGGCGAAGCGTTCTTCTCCCGTTTGGGAGTTAAAGGCGTGAAGCATCCCGTCGTTTCCTGCGGTGTAGACGGTCCCGCTGTGGAAATAGGGGGAAGATTCGACAATGTCTCCCAGCTTGTAGAACCGGTTTCGGTAGGTCCCCCCGTTTGCCGCTTCATTGGAGCGGTCGCCCCGGAGGTAGTTCAGCATCTTTTCCGCTTCCACGGCGTCGGTGCTGAGAAGCTGCTTCTGGGCATCGGAGATGCCCGGCGAAGTAACCCTGAAAGGCCGCCCCAGGGATCCGTCGAAGGTGGCGATGACCCGCGTATTCGACGTCTTGGTCTCCAGCTTGTCGGCCGCGGACCAGCGGTACGACGTGGTGATCACCTGCCCCGTAGAGGGATCGAGCCCGAAGGCTTTCACGTCCCCGGACCAGCCGTCGCTGCAATAGCTTGACTGAAACATGAGGGTTTCACCACTCACGGACTCATAGAGCTCGTCTCCATTGATGGAGACCGCAGCGTTGGATGCGATCCTCGATTCGATATTCATCATCACGAGGAGGAGGGAATCGACAAGTTCTTTTGGATCGGTGGCAAGGAAGAAGGCCCCCCTCCCGTTGACGGTGGCATGCCACAGATCGTCGATTCTTTCAGGCGACCGCTGCCCCGCGGAAATGGGATCCGGCCATGCGATATATTCGCCCGTGGTCTTGTTTATCAAGTTCTCATCGTAGTTTTCGGGGTGAAGCGTATCCGGCACACCAAAGGAAACGCCGTAGGTCACCATATGCTGCCAGGTCGCGTCGTCCATGGGGTTGGTGCCGAGCTGGTTGAAAAGACCCGTGGCCAGGTCCCGCTCGTAAAAGGACATGGCAATATCGGCCAGGGTCTGCGACCAGTTGTCCGCATAGGGAGGCCCGTTGTCCCCGTCCTCGTTTCCAAGCAAGCCGTTCAAAAGGGTATCGTCGGTGTAACCGCCGTCGCTCACGACGATCACGAAGGCCTGTTGGCACGAGCCGCCGTTTTCCACGGTGTCGTAAGGAGAGTCGTCTCCCGCACTCCCGTCCAGCTTGAAATTGTCGTCTTTGTCATAGTATCTCCCCACGTACTCCAGTCCCGAGCGCAGCGGGGTTCCGCCGCCAACGTTCAAGTTCCACAGGAGGTCCAAAAGGATGGAGGTGTCGTCTTGCCCGCCGGATTTGATGTTGACCACGGGCTGCATGACATTGTCGGCGTGGATGGTGAGGAGTCCGATGCGCACGCCGCTCATGCTGGTAATGATCTTGCTGATGGCATAGGTGGCCGAAAGCACCCTTCTCCGGTAATAGGTGTACCAGTTGGCGAAATTCTGACGCTCCGCCGTATAGTCGCGAGTGGTCACCACATCGGCGGGAGGATTACTCTCGAAGCGAAGCTCCCCCGGATCCACCACCTCGTCGCCGTCCTCGTCCTTCACCTCGTAGTAGGTGATCGCGCCTCCATCCACCACCACAAGGTAGGGTCTGCCCGTCTGGACGGACCAGAGGTAATAGTGGGCATTCTTGATATCGGTGGTGATGGTGTCGTGCGGCTCGAATTTGACGGCGTCGGCGCAAAGGGAATACCTGCTTGGGTCGTTCACCTCTTCCGACATGGCCACGGTGGCTTCCCCGTCATTGAAGGTGTACGTTCCCAGGGAAACCCACGTCCCCCCGTTTCCGGACTGGTCGACCCATCTTGTCGTGGTCCCGGAGGCATGGGAGACCACATAGGGGACCGTATGATCGCGTGTGCTGTCTGCGACGTAGCGCACGTAGACGGTATAGTCCCCCCCGATCAGGTCGGCCGTCCAGGTGGCAGTGTAGTTGGCTCCGCCGGTAGGGGTCCAGTAGTAGTTCCCCAGATAGGCCTGGACGTTGTCGGCAAAATCCCAGGGGCCCGTCTTGCTAAAGCCCTCCGGGTCCTCGTCGTCCACGATGATTTCTCCCACGGAGACGGTGTCGTAGCTCCCGCTCATACTGAGGGTGCCGGGGGTGCTGTTTTTCACCGGGTGCGATCTGGGAGTGTTAGGATGCGCGTTGGGAAACTCGCCCCCGTCCGCGGTGGGCCATGGTTCGTAGGTGATCGCGGGATTGTAGTAGGTCTTGTTGAACCCGTACCACTGGGTCTTCCAGTGGAGCCTGGTGCTCCCGCGGATGAGGATCTCGTCGTCGTATATGGTATCTCCAGGATCGTCAAAGACGTTCCTGTACCAGAGGCCGTCCACAAGATAATTGCTATCTTGTGTGCCGGGGAGCATGATCTCGGCCTCCATGCTCCCAGAGTCGTCCAGCAGGAACATGATGTTTGCCGGGGCCCCGCGAATCCCCACGGCCAGGGGAACGTCGGAGATCTCTTTACAGTCCGCGGCGCTCGGCTGCGCAAAGGTGGCCGCGATGGTATGGCTGGAGTCCAGGTAATGAAAGGTGTAGGTGTAGGATGCGGCAATTCCGTGGACGCCCTCGAGGGGAACCCCGTCCACCAGGACCTCGTCGATCCAATAGCCGGCGAGAGGCTGGATAGTGTAGGAGGGGCTCGAACCGGTGGGATAGGTGCTTTCGCCCGAGGGATCGATGCTTCCCCCGGATGCGGCGCTGGCCGCGATGGTGACGGTCAGGTCGCAGTCCACCTTCAAAGTGTAGGTGCCCGTATGTCCGTTGCTGTTGTCTCTCACGGCGATGTAATAGGTGCCCACGTCGGGAAGAGCCACGGTCCGCTCGATCCAGAAATTGTTCCCCTCTCCGCTGTCGTTGTCCGAGACAATCTGGGTGCAGGAACCGTTCAGCAGCGCGCCCCAGGGATTCAGATCGGGAGCGTCCGTCGATTGCACCGTAACGGTCCCGGGACCGTCCACATCCAGACGGAAGTAGTCGATGTCTCCGGTCTCCTCCATCTTCCCCTGGATGGTGCTGTTACACCGCACGCGGTAGGCCGTGTTGCAGTCATTTCCGTAGTCGTCCATGACCTGGACCGCCCCCACGCTCAGAAACCCGTTTGTGGGTTCCTCGGCTTTGTTGGGATACATGCCGTTATTGAACTCGGTCTTGAGCCAGCCGGCGGACCGGGCTGTCTTGGAGATGCGGGCTTCGCCGATGAGCCCGTTCACGGTCTCCCCCCCGGTACTGAGTGTGCCGCCCGCGGGCGGGTTAAAAGTTCCTCCAGGGGTATTATTTATCAACTCACTGCCGTTCGCAAACAATCTCTGGGTCGTGCCGTCCCAGGTGCCTGCCACATGACGCCAAACACCCGTTTCTAAGGCATTGTACCCTCTGACGTGTTTAAGAGTACCATCGGTCTTTATATAGAAATGTAAACTTCTAACGGCCTTGATGCCGTCATGTCGAAGAACGACGTTTTCACCAAGGGTAATGTACCTCTCTATTGTTGTTGTTAGGTTCTCAGGTTTAACCCATGCGGATACCGTAAAGGCATTCACACTGCCGAGGACATTCCCAATGGTGATGTAGTCGTCATTCCCGTCAAAGTCCTGGGCATAGCCGAACAAACCCTCCACCCGGTTGGGGCTTCTCGTAGCGCCCCCGCCCGTCCCGTGGTGGCCGCTGCCGGAGCTGTCCCGGTATTCATACAAGGTTCCATTGCCCGACTCCCGGAGATGGAGGACCATTTCGTAGTCGTCATCCCAGACCCCGGCCGGGTTTTCCGTGGGACTGTGGACGGAGCTGTTGCCGTAATCCATGTAAAAAACCGTATCCGTGGACGGCGAAACGCTGGGGACCTTCACCCAGGCGATCAGCGTGCCGGTCGCCCCGTCGTAGGACTGGAGTTCATGATCCAACTGGGTCACGCCGTCCGAGCCCAGGAAGATGATATCGTTCCCGGCGCTGCTCACCACGTGCCCGCCGTTGCCGATGGTCATGAGATCCCCATCGTTTTGGATTCGCACTAAGACCGGAAAATTGCTCAGGGTAGTCGAACCCTCGACCCTCGCATGGTCGATGGTGATCGCCTTTCTCTGGGAATAGGCCGCCTGTGCATGGGGCGCAAAAGCGACCGCTGTAACTGCCGTCATCAAGGCGGCCAACATGTATTTCCTGAAAGTGAGCATGCGTTTTCTCCTCTTTTCCTTCTGTCGCGCCCTCCCGAACCGCAGTGAAAGGGAGGGAGACGGGCTCCCTGCAAGCGGGAGCTTCCATGGGCCTGGATAAGCACGATCCATGCCAGAAGCCCGACCATGGAATAAAAGGTTGAAATATCGGATCGTTAAGAGAAAACCCGGAGGGGGAAAGGGATACTCAGCGGGGGGGGGAGATTGTAAAAAACCTTATCGATTGTAAAGGGTTTTTACACCGAAATACATTGCTGTCCAACATATATGGAACTTGTTTCGCAATACATTGTATGAAACTTCATGGCGGAGGCACCAATTCCCGGGCTGTCAAAGGTGGAAACCACTCCCACAGGTTAGATAAACCCCTTCACACTCGTATGAAACTTCATGAGGCTCACATTGCCTCATGGTCTGTTGCGGGTTGAAGATTATACCCCATTTCCTTGAGGATTTTGGTGTAGACGTTCAGACGACGCTGATTGAAACGGGCTTCATAAGCCTCTTGTCCGACGTCGACGTAAGCTTGGCCGTAACACACCAGGCGATAAATAAGTTGAGCCAGTTTGCGGGCGGTGGCGAAGACCGCAACCGACGCCCCTTTCCGGCGTGAAACCCGACGGTAGTAGGCTCCAAGAGCCGTTCTGGAGTTCTTTAATGTTAGCGCAGCCATTCGTAGCGCTTTGGCCACACGGGTGCAAGTTGTGGCTTTGGCCTTGCCGGGGACCTTTTTCCCTGCGCTGATGGAGAGATTTGGCGCAAGTCGCAGGTAGGAAACGAAATGCCTTTCGTCGGGAAACACCGTAAAGTCCAAACCGAGCTCGCTGATTATGACCGAAGCGGTATCCACTCCAATGCCGTCTATGGTCGTAAGGTCGAAGCCAGAGAGCCCATATAAGGCTTGGCGCATAGGCTCCTGACCTTTCTTGATCAAATTTTTGGTCTTGGCCTTGGAAACGGGAGGTGGAGCGGATTTCTCGGCGGTCTCTTCAGGTTGGATCGCTTTGATGTAAGAGAGAATCTCCGAATCGTATTCTTCAATCACAGCGCGGAGTTGATCATACATCTTCAGAGTCTGACGAAGGTTGAAAAGATGCTCAGAACGCCAGTTGCCGGTCAGCTCTTTGGCGATTTGATCTTCCGACTTGCCGCAGCGGCGATCGCGAAGACCAGCAAGAACCTGCGGGTCGCGTTCGCCCTCAACGATGGACCGGATGATCGCCATGCCGGTGACGCCGGTAATATCTGTAACTGCGTGATGCACGCACACGTTCATTTGATCGAGACACTTCTGCATGCGGCGGACCCAATCCGAGCGTTGTTCCACCATCGTGTTGCGTTCGCGGATAAGGGCGCGCAGCCGGCAGATCTCGTCCGAAGGCCGGAAAGACCCCCGGAGCAGCCCGCAGGCATGCAGGATTTGGATCCATTGGCAGTCGATAATATCGGTTTTGCGGCCGGGGACATTTACGATCTGCCGGGCATTGACCAGCAACACTTCAAATCCTCGGCTTTCGAGGATTTCATATATTGGTATCCAGTAGACACCGGTGCTTTCCATAGCTACCGTCACCACGCTTTGTTCCTTGAGCCAGTCGGCAAGGCGAAACAGTTCAGGGGTAGTGGTTCCAAAACTTTCAACGTTCGGCGTCCCGTCCTCAAGCGGGGGAGCGGCCACCCAGTGCTCCTGCGAGCCAAGATCGATTCCAGCTGCATTGGGTTGAATAACGTTCAGCGACTGAGGAACTCGTTTTCGGTTTCCGCTTTTCATGTTCTTGCTCTTTCCGGCCATCGTTACCTGCCTCCTTTTAGGGTTTGCAGGAGCGGCAGCCCGGGGTGGCCTTTGTTTCGATTCTCGTATAGGAGAGGACGTAAGCCTCATCATTGATTAGGGGCCGCCCGGGACCATGCTTATATAGGGGCACAACGCTCCAGAGATATCGGGGCCGTAGCTGCTGCCACTCCCGGCTCCCTTTCATAGGCTGGGCAGCACCGGATCGCAAGGCCAAAATTTCTGGGTCGTCCGGGAAATGATCAGGTTTAATCAAATCAATTTATAAAAATCAGAATCCTTCTTTATACTGAAAATCTTGCTGCCAAAGCGGTACCCGTGTTGATCCTATTTTATCCATGAGACGCCCCCGGCATTCCCGGATGATTAAAGTTTCTGTCCTTGATTAGACTGGCCCCCGGCCAGCGGCCCCGCTTATATGAAACTTCATGGCGGCGTGCCAAGGCAAAAACTCCCCCCTTTTGCAAAGGGGGGCCGGGGGGGATTT
>ENA-OSEO01005430-OSEO01005430.1-sediment-metagenome-genome-assembly--contig:-NODE-5430-length-12239-cov-4.198158_pt1 | contig 12239 bp, 5 predicted proteins | sample MGYA00237883_ERZ534232 | MGnify/ENA metagenome assembly ERZ534232
GATATCATAGATCTCGGTGAAGGCCATCAAGTCCATGATATCTGGATCAACCCACTGACCGGCGATGATGTTTCCAGATGCCCTTGGCTGCGCAAGTTGCCTGGGAAAAATAAATTCATCTGCCGAATCCAGGATATAAAGCCCGAACATTGCCGGAATTACCCCTTGTCAAGGGAACATGCTGAAAATACGGGTTGCCCTGGATTTGAACAAAAGTAACAAACAAACGAAATTGGCAATTAATGAAACTCCTCGATAACAAAAAAACAGGGAGAGTGGGCGATGTTGTCAGGGATAGCCTCGGTAAAGGGACCAAGCTCTCTGTTCTTTCAGGCTTATTCTCTATTTATGCGTTCGAGGCCCTAAAAAAAGAATTAAACCAGGTTGACAGTGTGCGTCTCCTTTTAACCAAGTTGCTGTCAGCTGAGGAGAGCAACCAAAACCCAACAGCCGTTGCCGTAACCGGCAACCAGTTTGAAAGGCGTTTCAGAAACCAATTAACCAACCAACAAATTGCCAGAGAATGTGCTGAATGGCTTAAAAATAAGGCTGAAGTGAAATCTGCATTACAGCCTCAGGCTATCAGCCAGAATCTCCTACACATCCAAAATTATAACTCCACCACCGCCATCCAGGGGAGTTCAAATTTTACAGCTTCCGGAATGGGATTTTGTGAGTCGGCCCATTTTGATATGAACACCCTGTTTACAGACCAGGAAAGCACCACAGCCCTGCTGCAATGGTTTGATTCTATCTGGCACGATCCCAGAACCGTCACGGAAGCAAAACAGCAACTCCTTGATTCCCTTGATGTCATAGGCAGGGATGACAGCCCCCAATTCATCTACTTCTATATCATCTACAATGTCTTTAAGGACTTTGCCTCCGAGCTGGATGAAGAAAAAATCATCCGCACCAAGACCGGTATCAAGGACACCATTGTCTGGAACAAGCTCTATAAATTCCAGCGGGATGGCGTCATGGGGGCTATCGACAAGCTGGAACGATACAACGGCTGCATCATTGCCGATAGCGTAGGCCTAGGAAAAACCTTTGAAGCTTTGGCCGTCATCAAATATTACGAACTCCGCAATGACCGCGTTCTCGTCCTCTGCCCCAAGAAACTCCGGGAAAACTGGACCGTCTATACGATCAACGATAAACGAAACCTCTTTGCCAGTGATCGTTTCAATTACGATGTCCTCAACCACACAGACCTTACCCGCGTTACCGGCAAGTCCGGCGAGATCAACCTGGCAACCCTGAACTGGGGAAACTATGACCTGATTGTTATCGATGAATCCCATAATTTCAGGAATAACAATCCCCGTAAGGATGGCCTCACCCGTTATTCCAAGCTCATGCGGGATATTATTCAGTCCGGGGTCAAGACAAAGGTCTTAATGCTCTCTGCAACTCCGGTGAATAATCGGATGAATGACCTCAAAAACCAGGTCGCGTTTATCACCGAGGGTATTGATAACGCCTTCCAAGAGCAAGGCATAGCCAACATTGACCAGACCCTACGCAAAGCCCAGACCAAATTTAATCAATGGCTTGGCCTGCCTGAAGATGAGCGCAATGTCGATGCCCTCCTTGATATGATGAATTTTGATTATTTCAAGCTTCTCGATCTGCTCACCATCGCCCGTTCTCGCAAGCATATCGAAAAATATTACGACATCGCAGAGATCGGGGATTTCCCGGAACGCCTGAAACCTCTCAATGTCAAAAGCGATATTGACGCCGAAAACCTCTATCCGCCCCTCAAAGAAGTGAATCGGTCCATCCGCAAGCTCAATTTAAGTGCCTATTCTCCTCTTAAATATGTCCGCATTGAGAAACGGGAAGAGTACGACCGCAAATACGATATCCAGGTGCATGGCGGTAAATCCGTTTTCCGGCAGGTAGATCGAGAGCAAAGTCTAATCCATCTTATGCGGGTCAACATTCTGAAAAGGATGGAAAGTTCGGTTAACTCCTTTACCCTCACCGTGCAAAAGCTCCTGAGAAATGTCGAAGAACTGCTCATCAAACTGGACAATCACGATGCAACCGACATCAGTGAACTTTCCATCGAAGATATCGAGACAGACAACCCGGAATTTGACGATTTCCTCATCGGCAATAAGGTCAAGGTGTTGATCAAAGACCTTGATCTTGTCCGCTGGAAGCAGGAACTGGAAGAAGACAAAGAGAGACTATCAGAGCTTCTCCATGACGCTGAAGTTATCGATCCCGCTCGCGACGCCAAACTCATCTGCTTAAAAGAACTCATTGCCCAAAAGTGCCGCCAGCCAATTAATCCAAACAACAAAAAGGTCTGCATCTTTACAGCCTTTGCCGATACTGCCACCTATCTCTATAATCTCATCTCACCATGGGCAAAGCAGGAACTCGGTATCCACAGTGCCTTGATAACCGGCACCGGAACCAATAAGACCACAATGCCCGGCATCAGGACCGACCTGCATTCTCTTCTCACATCCTTTTCCCCTATTTCCAAAGAACGGGATAAGGTTGAAGACACTATCAGTGAAGAGATTGACCTGCTCATAGCCACCGATTGTATCTCCGAGGGCCAGAACCTTCAGGACTGCGATTATCTGGTCAATTATGACATTCACTGGAACCCGGTCCGGATCATCCAGCGTTTTGGCCGGATAGACCGATTGGGTTCCCGCAATAAGGCGATTCAGCTGGTCAATTTCTGGCCCAACATGGAACTGGATGAATACATCAACCTTGAGGCCCGTGTCAGTGGCCGCATGGTATTGCTCGATATCTCCGCCACCGGCGAGGAAAACGTCATCGAGTTTGATGCCAAGAAGATGAACGATCTCGATTACCGACGCAAACAACTTGAACAACTCCAGGAGAATGTCATTGACCTCGAAGAGATGTCCGGCGGGATCTCCATTACCGACTTGACCCTGAATGATTTCCGCATGGACCTTTTCGAGTATATGAAATCGAACCTGGATACATTAATCCAAACACCCTTTGGTGCTCATGCCTGTCATAAACTTTCCGATTTTGATGTAGAAGACCCCGATCTTGAACCGGGCGTCATCTTCTGCTTAAAAGATATGGTAGGCAAAGCTCAGGTTGATCCATCATACGCCTTAGCTCCTTATTATTTGGTGTATGTCACTGACCACGGCCAAGTAAAACACACCTTCACCCAGAGTAAGCGGGTTATGGATATTCTCAAAAAACAGTGCAAACCAGGGCAAGAACCGGAAAACCAGGCACTTCAACTGTTCAACCAAAGGACCGATGAAGGCCGAAACATGAGGCACTACCGGGAATTGCTGGAAGTGGCGGTTACCTCCATTACCCGCAAGCACGAAGAAAAGGGCGTGGAGAGTTTATTCAGTCGAGGCGGCACGGTTCTGTCGCAGGATAGTTTCCAGGGGACGAATGATTTTGAAGTGGTCGGCTGGCTGGCAATCCTGGCCGACCAGGAACAGAAAACACGAGTAACAACCCATGCTTCATGAACTGTATGAAAAACTGAATATCCCGCAAAGCTGTTATCTGGGCAAAAAGATCTTTAAGAAGCATTTTTATGAGCTGGATCTGAATGCCACAGACAAAAAGGCCTTTAGTCAGGATATCGAAAAGATTACCTGGGCATATACCCTGAAGCCGGAGACCATCAACATTACCCAGTACACAGATGAAGAAAAGGAGTATCTGGAAATTGCCGTTATTGAGGTGACGCTGACATCACCCAAGAGACAGAAACGGATTGGCGAGATCATTCAGCGGGCCATTCCCTATCCGGTATTGTTGATCTTTGTGCATGGGGAAGAAATTGCCCTGAATGTGGCAGAGAAAAGAATTAACCGCTCAGATAGCAGTAAGATCATGGCTGAAACGGTTCACGATACCCCATGGCTCTCGCCTGATCATGCCGACGGCTGGCAAAAGGAATTTTTGCATGATTTTTGCGTAACCAACTTTTCCTATCATACTTTTTATGATTTTTATCAAGACATGGTGCAGCGTATTATTGCCTTGAATTGTGCGGAGCATACGGGGCGTTACCGATTGGCCGATAATAGTTCCGTGAATTATGAAGCGGGAATCGGCAAGGCAGGCAGTGTAGAATCCAAAGAAGCTCAACCGCCGGAATATAGATTTGCTGCCCTCAAGGAACTGGAAAAGTTACAGCAGGAACGAGAGGAAGTCCGTAATCTGGCCCGAAAAGAGAAAAACTTAGGCACCCAGGTGCAATTAAATACAAAAATAAAACAGCTCACGGACCGTATTGAGGCGGTTCGAGCTTCACTTTAGAGGTTGTAAATATGGATAAGATGACGGAACAGGACGGGGCAAGCCTTGATGTTGTGGGTGAAAATATTCAGGCTTTGAAAACTATTTTTCCCGAGGCCTTTGCCAAAGACAAAATCGATTTTGACGCCCTTCGCCAACTGCTCGGTGATGCGGTGGATGAAGGCGAGGAGAAATATGGCCTCAACTGGCATGGCAAGAAAAAGGCCCGCCAGATCGCCCTGACCCCTTCAACCGGCACCTTACGGCCCTGTCCGGAGGAAAGTGTGGATTGGGATACCACCCAGAACCTCTTTATCGAAGGTGATAACCTTGAGGTGTTGAAGCTCCTGCAAAAGAGCTATGCCAACAAGGTGAAGATGATTTACATCGACCCACCCTATAACACCGGAAATGAGTTTATTTATCCGGATAAGTTTCAGGATAATCTTGATACTTATCTGAAATATACGGGTCAGAAAGGTGATGAGGGTTTCAAGACTTCTTCAAATACTGAAAGCTCTGGTCGATATCATACCAACTGGTTAAATATGATGTATCCTAGGTTAAAGTTGGCACGTGCATTACTTAAAGAAAACGGTGTTTTTTTTATGTCAATCGGGCAAGCAGAAATTTCTAATGCTGTGATTGTACTTGATCAAATATTCGGCGAGGAAAACAAGATATCCATATGTACGAGAATGATGAAGTCAGGGGGGCAAAAAGGTAAGTTTTTTTCGCCTAATACAGATTATGTTTTGGTTTATGCAAAGTATATAGAAGCGTTAACTGTTTTTCGGGGCGAAATCAGTCAAGAATTACAAGATAAGGTTTATAATCAAATTGAAACCGAGGGAGCCCGACAAGGAGAGCGATATCGGAGTATGGGGCTATTTCAGCCTACATTAGATGCTCGATCTAATCAACGCTATTACATTCTATGTCCAGATGGAAGTTTTGCTATACCTCCTGGAAACACTTTCCCATCTTCAGTGAAGGATGGCAGCAGAGTCACCCCGGAACAGGGTGATGGCGTTTGGCGTTGGACTCCTGATAGGTATTTCAAAGAGCGTGAAATAGGAAATTTGCTTTTTAAAGAAACTAATACTTCTCCATTACTAGATGAAAATAGGAGACAAAGCAAATGGAATGTCTATACTAAAATTTGGTTAAAAGACCGTTTAGAAGGAGGATCTCTACCACTTGATATTTTTGATAAATTTGAAAACAGACATAGCTCTAAAGAAATCGCAAAATTAAAAATTCCCTTTGATTTTTCAAAACCAACAGAACTTATTTCTTATTTAATTCAGATTATAAACATCGAAAATCATGATGTTATAATGGATTTTTTTGCTGGTTCCTGTACTACAGCACACGCATTGTTTAATTATTCAGTTAGGGATAAAAACATTTCTGCTCGATTTATTTGTGTTCAATTACCCGAAAGGATTGAAACGAACACAGAAGCAGGAAGAGTTGGTTACAAAACCATTGCAGATATTGGCATGGAACGTATCCGCCGAGCCGCAGCGAAAATCAAAGAAGAAAATCCAGACTTCGACGGTGACCTCGGCTTCAAAGTATTCAAACTTGACTCCTCAAACATCCGTGCCTGGAATCCGGACCGCAAGGACCTGGAAGGAACCCTCCTTAAACACACCGAACACCTAGTCCCTGGCCGCAGCGAGGAGGATGTCCTCTATGAGCTGCTTCTTAAACGTGGTGTTGATCTCACCGTTCCCATTGAATCAAAAGAGATAAGCGGCAAAACCGCCTACTCCATCGGTTACGGCGCTCTCTTTGCCTGCCTGAATACAACAATCAACCGAGATGAGGTGGAAGAACTTGCTCAAGGGATTGCCGGCTGGCACAACGAACTCTCCCCGGCCAGTGACACCCAGGTGGTCTTCCGGGACTCTGCCTTTGCTGACGATGTTGCCAAAACAAACATGACCGCCATTCTGGAACAGAACGGCATCAAACACGTTCGTAGTCTGTAAAAGGAAGAGCAATAATGAAACTCCATTTTGAAGACAATCTCGATTATCAACAGGCAGCCATTGAATCCACAGTATCCCTCTTTAGCGGCCAGGATATCTGCCGGACGGAATTCACTGTATCACAAATATCAGACCCGAGTGGACAGCAGCGACTTACAGGCATGGAAGAGTCTAATCTCGGTGTCGGAAACCGCCTCCAGCTCCTGGATGATGAACTCTTGGATAACCTCAAGGAAATTCAATTGAAAAATGGCCTCCGCCCCACTGACTCCCTCGCCAGTGGAGATTTCACCGTTGAAATGGAGACCGGCACCGGCAAGACCTATGTCTATCTCCGTACCATCTTCGAGCTGAATAAACGCTACGGTTTTACCAAGTTTATGATTGTCGTGCCTTCCGTGGCCATTAAGGAAGGAACCTACAAAACCCTCCAGATCACCAGAGAGCATTTTGAAAACCTCTATCCCATGGCCAAGGGCTATGAGTATTTTCTTTACGATTCCAGCAAGCTCGGCCAGGTCCGCAATTATGCGACCAGCATCAATATCCAGATCATGGTGGTGACGGTCGGGGCCATCAACAAAAAAGACGTGAACAATCTCTACAAGGACAGTGAGAAGACCGGCGGTGAAAAACCCATTGACCTGGTTCGGGCCACCCGCCCGGTCATTATCGTCGATGAACCGCAAAGCGTTGACGGCGGCCTGAAAGGTCAGGGCAAGAAGGCCCTAGATGCCATGAATCCGCTCTGTACCCTGCGTTATTCCGCAACCCATGTGGACAAACACCACATGCTTTATAGACTTGACGCCGTTGATGCCTATGAACGGGAACTGGTCAAACAGATTGAAGTTGCCTCTCTTGAAGTTGAGGGAGGTCAGAATAAGGCCTATGTCAAATTGCTTTCCACTCAGAACCAACGAGGCTCAATTTCCGCTAAGGTTGAAATTGATGTTGCTCAAGGGAAAAAAGTGCGACGAACTGTGATGACTGTGGAAGATGGTGATGACCTTGAACAGGAAACAGGCCGGGCCATTTACGAGAATTGCCGTATTGGCACGATAACCTGTGGCAAGGACAATCAGTCCATGGGGATCAATATCCCCGGTGGAGAGTTCGTCCTGCATCCTGGAGAAGAGATTGGCGGGGTCAGTCCAGATGAGATGAAACGATTGATGATCCGTCGCACCATCAAAGAACATCTGGATAAAGAGATACGTTTCGCCGAGATGAAGCTTGGGGTCAAGGTTTTAAGTCTGTTCTTCATCGACAGTGTTGAATTTTATCGAGGACGCGATGAAGAAGGAAACACCGTAAAAGGCAAGTATGCGCTGATGTTTGAAGAGGAGTACCGGAAGCTGGCAAAGCTGCCTGATTACCATACCCTTTTTGCCAAAATTGATCTTGATGTTGACGCCGGGGAAGTCCACGAAGGCTATTTCGCCATTGATAAAAAAGGTGGCTGGCAGGAGTTGAGTCAGAATGCAAAAGGAGAGGTCGCTGATAATGCCCAAAACAGGGACAACGCCGAACGGGCCTATAACCTGATCATGAAGGACAAGGAGAAGCTCTTAAGTTTTGATTCCAAACTAAAATTTATCTTTTCCCATTCCGCCCTGCGAGAAGGTTGGGACAATCCGAATGTCTTTCAGATATGTGCCCTGCGGGACATGGGAACTGAGCGGGAGCGGCGTCAGACCATTGGTCGTGGCTTACGCCTCTGTGTCAATCAAGAGGGACAACGGCTACGGGGCTTTGACATTAACACCCTCACCGTCATTGCCACAGAAAGCTATGAGCAATTTGCCGAGAATCTGCAAAAAGAGATCGAGAAGGATACCGGTATTCGTTTCGGCATTGTCGAAAAGCATCAATTCGCCACCGTAACTATTACAGCAGAGGACGGCACTGCCCAACCACTTGGGGTCGAAAAATCGGAACAGATTTGGAAATTTCTAAAAGAAAATGATTTTGTCGATAACAAAGGAATAATCCAGGACAGCTTACGAACTGCTCTCAAAGAAAAGAAACTGGAACTCCCTGAGGAATTCAGCAAGCAGGCAGGTGAGATAGAGTCCATCCTGCATAAGTTGGCAGGGAAACTGGATATTAAGAATGCTGATGACCGTGTCACGATCCGGACCAGGGAGGCAGTTCTTGAAAGTGAAGAGTTCAAGGCCCTCTGGAACCGAGTCAAGCATAAAACCACTTACCGGGTAGAGTTTGACAACGATAAGCTCACTGAAGATTGTGCCAAGGCAATCCTTGATGCTCCACCCATAACAAAAACCAGAGCACAATTCCGCAAGGCAGATATATCCATCGGCAAAGGTGGCCTTGCTACCACTGAAACCGGGCAATCAGGCTTCACAGTCATCAATGAAGAAGACATTGAACTGCCGGATCTTCTCACCGATCTCCAGGACAAAACTCACCTGACCCGGCAAAGTATCGTAAAGATCCTCACCAAAAGCCGCCGTCTCAACGACTTTAAACGCAATCCCCAACAGTTCATCGAGATAGCCGCCGAGGCCATTAACAGAACGAAACGCCTGGCCCTGGTTGACGGTATCAGGTATCAGCGGATTGGCGACGATTATTTTTACGCCCAAGAACTTTTCAAACAGGAAGAGCTGACAGGATATCTGAAAAACACTCTGGAAACCCGCAAATCAGTTTTCCAGCGGGTCGTCTATGATTCCGCCGGTGTTGAAAAGAAATTCGCCGAAGACCTGGAGAACAATGAGGCGGTCAAAGTGTATGCCAAGCTCCCCGGTTGGTTTAAAGTGCCAACTCCACTTGGAACATATAACCCAGACTGGGCTGTACTGGTTGAGAACGATGGGCAGGAAAAACTCTATTTCGTCGTGGAAACCAAAGGCTCAAAGTGGTGGGACGACCTCCGCCATAAGGAAGGTGCCAAAATCAAATGTGGCGAGAAACACTTTGCCGTACTGGCCACAGGCGAAAATCCTGCGAAATACATCAAGGCCACTAATGTTGCGGATATGTTGAGTAATGGGTGATTTTCAACTTAAAGAGAGGGGAAGAAGTGTATTTAAGCCGGATACATATTCAAAATTTTCGAAATTTTAAAAATCTCGATATTCAACTAAGCGAAAATGTTGTTGTTCTGGGGGAAAACAAAGTAGGTAAGACGAACCTTTTGTTTGCCCTCCGCCTAATTCTTGACCCTTCACTGCCTGATTCCGCCAGACGCCTGAGACTTGAAGATTTCTGGGATGGATTAAAACGTCCTTTAACTAAGGACGATGTAATTAAAATATCGATTGAATTTAGCGACTTTGAGGATAACGATAACCTCCTTGCAGTGCTTGCAGATCATCTCATTCAACCAGATCCAATGGTTGCACGAGTTACCTACCTGTTTCGTCCTAAAATTGGGTTAGAAGGAGGCCCTAAAGCTGATACAGATTATGAATTTTTGACTTATGGGGCTGATCGAGAAGACAACATTGTTGGCTATAACCTACGGAGATGGATGCCGCTTGATTTATTTCCGGCATTAAGGGATGCAGAAGCAGACTTGGCACGATGGTCAAGGTCTCCTCTTCGGCCTTTAATTGACCGGGCAGCTAAAACTTTAAACGCCACAGAGCTGGCTGCAATAGCTGGAGAACTGCACACAACAACACAAAAAATAGCTGACATGCCTGAGCTTTCTGACGTTGTTGGTGAAGTGAACAATCAACTTGTTGAAATGGTTGGAGATAAACATGCAGTAGAAACTGCTTTGGGTTTTGCTCCAACTGAGCCTGAAAGGTTATTACGTGCCTTGAGATTAATGATTGATGGAGGGAAAAGGTCCGTTTCAGAAGCAAGCCTTGGGTCTGCAAATGTTTTGTATCTAGCTTTGAAGCATTTGGAACATCAGTATTTAGTTGATGAGGGGGAACGACAGCATACCTTTCTGGCTATTGAAGAACCAGAGGCTCATCTGCACCCTCACCTCCAGCGCCTTATATACAGAAACTATCTTCGTATGAGAGACGAGACGGATAGGCCAAAAGATCCTAGAAGTATTTTTCTGACCACTCATTCTCCAAATGTGGCTAGTGTCGCTCCATTATCTAATATCGTTGTTTTGAGGTCTGACATGGATGGAAATCACACTGTTGGACGTACACTAAGTGCAACAAAGTGGAAAATTGAAGATTTAGAAGATTTGGAGCGATATATCGATTCAACACGTGGGGAGTTGTTTTTTGCAAAAGGGATAATTCTGGTTGAAGGAGAAGCAGAAAGATTTCTGGTTCCAACTTTGGCAAAGTTACTTGATCCACCGATTGACCTTGATTCTCTTGGAATTACTGTCTGTGCGATTGGTGGTACTAATTTCGTTCCTTATATAAAATTATTAAGAAAAAAAGGATTAGATATCCCTTTTGTCATCTTAACAGACTACGATCCTAAGAAAGAGGCTGTTAGTCAGGAAGATGCTGATCCTGATGCTGACGGAACAGAGCAAAGTTATGGAGAGAATCGGGTTGTTAATGCGATCATGAAAAAGCTTATCCCAAAAAAAGATTGGGATGCACTCGATTATGGAGAAGTTCTTGATAAAGCAAAAGACTATGGTGTTTTTCTAAATGAATTCACCTTTGAGATAGATCTTTTCAAGGCTGGAGCTGAGAAAATATTCAGAGCGGCAGTTGACAGTCTTACCAGCAACAAGAAAATGCAGGAACGTTTTCAAAAACTAGAGACTGATCCGTCTTCCTTAGATCCCTCCCAATTTTTAAAAGATATAGATTCAATTGGTAAAGGGCGAGTTGCTCAGCGAATCTCTTCAATTGTTTTGAAAGAGAGTGCCAATGTCTGTCCACAGTATATAGAAGATGCTCTTGAGCATATAGAGGAAAAAATTACATGAGTGCGGCTCATTATATCGAAGCCGCGAAAGATCTACAGGGGAACCCTGAACAGTGGGCTGCCTACGAATCTGGTGGAAATTGTGTAATTCTGGCAGGACCAGGAAGCGGTAAAACAAAGACCATAACCATAAAAATTGCGCGCCTGTTGGCAGAAAACATTCCCCCCCCCCAGCGCATTGCATGCATAACCTATAGCAATGCATGTGTTGGTGAATTACGATCTCGACTTAACAAGCTTGGCATTGAGGACCCTTCAAGGCTGCTTGTATCTACTGTACATTCCTTTTGCTTAACCGAATTAGTTATTCCATACGCCCAATTAGCTGGCCTGCAGGTTCCAGCCCCCCTTGTGGTGGCTAATCCTTTTTTTGCTAACGAACTTTTTTCAAAAGCTGTTCATAAGGTTGGAGGCCCCGGCCTAAAGCCTTACTGGGTAAAAACAGCCTGTGAGAAATTGCGCAGAACCATTCCAGACAAAAATAGTCGGGAGTGGCAGAATTGGGTGAATCCAAGAGACACTTCTATAGTAGAAACTTATGAGCAAGAGCTTTTGAAAGAGGGTGTTATTGATTTCGATGGGTTGGTTCTGGCCGGTCTTGAGTTGGTTGAACAACATGAATGGGTGCGAAAGGTAATCAAAGCTAAATATCCTATTGTTGTCATAGACGAATATCAAGATTTAGGATTACCTTTGCATAGAATTGTCCTTTCACTCTTAAACCTCAGTGGTGCTCGAATTATTGCGGTTGGTGACCCTGACCAGTCTATATATGGTTTCACCGGAGCGCAGCCACGGCTACTTAAAGCTCTTTCCTCTTTGCCTGTAGTTGAAGCAATTACACTGCAATTAAATTATCGCTGCGCCGATAAAATTATTCAGGCATCAAGAACACTTTTAGAGAATCCACCAGAATATCGTTCACATGAAGCTCGGGAAGGATTAATTACGCCTCATGAGACAAGATCGACTACTAACGGGCAAGCAGAATATGCATTGAAAGAAATCGTCTCATCTTTACTCAATGCCAATCAAGAATGGTCACCGGGAGATATTGCTTTCCTT
>ENA-OSEO01005431-OSEO01005431.1-sediment-metagenome-genome-assembly--contig:-NODE-5431-length-12238-cov-3.117425_pt1 | contig 12238 bp, 10 predicted proteins | sample MGYA00237883_ERZ534232 | MGnify/ENA metagenome assembly ERZ534232
TACCGAAGGTCCCTGTGCCGGCAAAGGGCGCGGCGCTTTAGGGACATTGTCCATGGAATTTCCATCGGGGCTCCCTTAATACCGCACGATGCGCCATCCACCTCTTTCTTTTCCCCATCCTCATCTCTCGCAATCACCTCCACACCGGCAGGCAGGGGCCGTCCCTTGACCTCCACCCCCCGGCCTTTTCCTGAAAAGCCCCGTGACCAGGCGGAAAAGGGGTCTGGCCGAAATACAGACAAGCACTATTGCGGAGGCAAGCTGGATCGGGAACGGGACGAGGTCCGCGGCCTGGCCGGCCGCGGCTTCAGCCCGGATCCCAAACGCCTGGTAGACCCGGTCGAGGATCAGGCCGGCCCAAACGCTTACGGCGGCGATGCTTCCAAGATACGCAGCCATAGCCCGCCTGCCAAGGATCCCCGTCAAAACGGTTATTCCGGCCATGTTGGTAGCGGGGCCGACCAGGAGGAACACGAGGGCAGCCCCAGGGCTGACGCCCTTGAGAATGAGGGCGGCCGCTATCGGGGTGGAGGCCGTGGCGCAGATATAAAGGGGAACCCCCAAAAGCAGCATCAGGAGCATTGCCCCTATGCCGCCTCCCAGGACGGAGGTGATCAGATCCTCCGGAACGAGGACGGTGATGAGCCCCGCAAGGAGCATGCCCGCGGCAAACCATCCGGCGATGTCTCCCCACAGTTCTCCGAAGGCGTATCGGACCCCCTCGAGGAGTTTTTCTCCCGGATGGCGGCGGACCTGGACCTGATCGGGATCGCGCTCCTTTCCCCCGCAAAGGCGTTCCACGGGACGCGCCCGGCCAACCCTTTCCGGACCCGGATCATCCGCCGGGGGTTCCAGGATGTTCTGCACGGTCCCCGCGAAAGTAGCCGTCAGGAAAGCGACCAATGGCCTCGCGACAGTCATGATGGGATCCAGCAGTGCCCAGGAAACAGCGATGGAGTCTATACCCGTTTCGGGGGTTGAGATGAGGAAGGCCAGGGTCGCCCCCTTGCCCGCCCCCTGCTTTCTCAGCGAAATGGCCGCGGGGAGAACTCCGCAGGAGCATAATGGGAGTGGGACCCCCAGAAGGGACGCCTTTACAACCGGGAGAAAGCGGCCCCTTCCCAGGTGCCGGGCGATGCCCTCGGGGGGAAGGAATATCCTGAGAAGACCCGCCACCAGTATCCCGAAAAGGACATAAGGGGAGACATCGAGGAAAAGGTCCCGGGTGGCGATAAGGACCAGCGATATGAAATCGGAAAGTGTTCGCATTGTCGGAAAAACTGTTCAGGGTCTCGGGACCCCGCCCCGCCAAACCGGGATTGCAGAGGGACACGGCGGAGGCATCCGAGGTACTCCGAGGGAAGGATCAGTGATCGCGCAGGGACCTCCGGATCTCCCGTTCCTGATCCCGCTTCTTGATGTCCTCTCTTTTATCCACCAGTTTCTTTCCCCTTCCCACCCCGAGCTCGAGCTTGATAAGCCGACCCTTGAGGTACATCCGGATGGGGACGAGGGTGAGCCCTTTTTCCGCCACCTTGCCCTGGAGCCTGCGGATCTCGCTGGCGTTTAAAAGAAGTTTCCGGTCCCTGAGGGGATCGGGATTGGCCCTGTTCCCGTGGGAATAGGGGCTGATGTGACAGCCCACCAGGAAAACCTCTGCGCCCCGTATTTCGGCGTAGGCCTCCTTGATATTGGCCTTGCCCTCCCGGATGGACTTTACCTCCGTCCCCTCGAGGCAGATCCCCGCTTCCACGGTTTCGAGGATTTCGTAACTGAACCGCGCGCGGCGGTTTTCAACCAGGGTGCGGCCTGATCCCAAGGCTTTGTTCCTTTCCAGACCTGAGGAAGACAGGAGACCTTTGCCCTCCTTCCCGGGTGTTCCGGACGGGAGTTGCCACCCGCCGGACATTGATATATTGTTTTTTCCGGAACGTCCCCGCTAAAAAAGGAGGTGCCGTAATGAAAAAAGAATATTCCTGCCCCGTCTGCGACGCGAACCTTATCCTCGACGGAGGCGAAAAACCGGGAGATTCCATTTACTGTTCCTATTGCAACAGCAAGATCAAGCTTTACGCCAGAAAAGGCAGCGATGAGTTTAAACTCATAGATGACAATTAATACCATTGACCGGGACAACTGATCAACAAATCATGACGGATGGAATCCTGAAGGATTCCGTTCGCATCGCCCTCCTGGCAGGCGCCCTCCTGACCGGGAGGTTCCACTCGGAATTTTCCGTCCATTTCAAGGGAGGGGGCCGAAACGGGGAAACCGACCTCGTAACCGAGGTGGACCGGGCCTCCCAGGATCTCATCGAAAGGGAGATCAGGACCCGCTATCCCGGCCACGGGATCCTGGCGGAGGAGGACCTGGACGAGAAGGGGCCAGGCGATTACACCTGGATTGTGGATCCCCTGGATGGAACCACCAATTACGTCCACGGATTCCCCGTTTTTTCCGTCTCCATCGCCGTCGCTCTGAGGGGAGAAACCCTCTGCGGGGTGGTCTTCAACCCGGTTTCCGGTGAACTCTTCCAGGGCCTGAAAGGCGGGGGAGCTACCTTGAATTCGGTTCCCGTCAGGGTTTCGGGCACGGATCTTCTGGGTAGGAGCCTCCTCGGGACCGGATTCCCCTACGATATCAGGAGCACCTCTGAAACGAATCTTGAAAATTTCAACCGTTTCGCGACAAGGACGCAGGGCATCCGCAGGTGCGGGAGCGCGGCCCTTGACCTTTGCATGGTTGCCGCGGGCCGGCTGGACGGGTTCTGGGAGCTGAACCTGAAACCGTGGGACATCGCCGCGGGAGCTTTGATCGTCGAGGAAGCCGGGGGGAAAGTCACGGACTTTTCCGGCCGGCCCCTCCACCTTGAGGCGAAGCAGATCCTGGCCTCAAACGGGCTGATCCACACCCGGATGCTGGAAATCCTCGGGGGAGCGCCTGGCCAGGGTGAGGATGGACACTGAAGCGCCGAAGTGTTTCAGTATTCTCGCGCATGCGGCCACGGTAGCCCCGGTCGTGTAGACATCGTCAAAGAGCAGAACCTTTTTCCCCCTGGTCACTTCCGAGATCTCGTCGATGGGCTGCATGGTCCCTATCTCATTATTGCTGTGCATGATGGAGACCAGAATGGTGTCGTTGCGGATGGCATCGGCCACATCCTTTGGGTTTACCCGTCCGTGGGGGTCCACCCCGATCGATGTAACGGTGTAGCCCAAGGGTTGTAATCGTTTTAAACTTCGGATCACCGCGTTGTGTTCCACGTTGGAGGTGACGATATGTTTGCCCTTGCCGCCGTGGGCCAGGGCGATTCCTTTGATGGCGTGGTTGATCGATTCGGTGCCCCCGGACGTGAAAACGATCTCTTTGGGATCCGAACAGTTGAGCAACCCGGCCACCGATCTTCTGGCCTCCTCCAGAACCGCGGCGGCCCGTTCACCGGGGGTGTGCTGGCTGGACGGATTGCCGTAGTCCGCCTCGATCGCGCGGATCATGGCCGACTTGACTTCGGAAAGCAGGGGATTGGCGGAAATATGATCAAGATAGGTAATGGTCATCGTCCTCATCCTTTAGGATACGGCTTGAATTCACAGGCATTCTCATGAGGGCCGCCGGGTTCTCCACCGGCCGCTCCGCCCGCTGCGCGCCTCGCAGCCTGGAGAACGCAACACTATGCACGGGGAACCGACTCCTGGATTTCGATCTTTGATTTGCAGGATTCGCAAAACTCTACCCCCTCTTCGATCTCCGCATCGCAATACGGACAGTAACAGGCATCGCCGGGGGAATGCTCGTGGGCTTCCTTGCGTATTCTTTCTGCCGGCGCTTTGCCGGCCTTTCGATCCTCATAGCTCTTGATCGCCTCCTGGAGTGCGTCGGCCCCCAGGTTCGAGCAGTGCAGCTTGTTCTTGGGAAGCCCCTCGAGCGCATTGGCGACATCTTTGTTGGTGATTTTTTTGGCCTCGATCAGGCTCTTTCCCTTGGCAAGCTCGGTGATCATGCTGGAAACGGCAATGGCGGACCCGCAACCGAAGGTTTGAAATTTGATGTCGTCGATCTGATCGTCTTTGATTTTCAGATAGATCGTCATCATATCGCCGCACAGCGGATTGCCGACTTCTCCGATACCATCCGCGTTTTCAATTTCGCCCACATTCCGGGGGTTTCTAAAATGATCCATCACTGTCTTCGAATACATGCCGCGTCCTCCTTTTCCGTAAAGCACTATTATAAACATTAAATTACGGCGGTAAAGCACTGATACAAAAAGAATCCTGCCCACCAGGGGGCAACCCCCGGATCTTGGCGGCGATAAGAGCCAATACTGACCACCAACGATTCGAAAAGTCAACCTGTTTTACCATCGATCCGGTGGACGGAAAAGCCCCTCCTTTCTTGGGTTTGCCGGGAAAAACCGAAATTTTTGATAAATTTTCGATAAGCAATTGACCTGGGGTATGGAATTCTGTTAGAAGCTCTCGGAGAAATGCCGGTGTTTGCATTACCGGCCCTTGAGGCGGTTCGGGCAATGGTGCCCGCCCAGCGGGACCATGCGTCGGCCCGGCGGCGAATGCCGGGGGCACTCGGACCGTTTTTTCGAGATTGGAAACCGGAAATTGACGCAGCAGATGAGATCTGCAATAATCCGCAAAAATGGGTGGAGGATCTTTTAGATAGAGCGTTTCTGGAGCAGGGGCATGCAAAAAGAAAAACTTATTGAAAAAATTAAAGAAATTCTGAAAACCGATGCCGATCTGGGGTTCCTGTCCGTTTTGAAGCAGCAGGAAATTGAAAATCTGATTGCCTGCATCCGGTACCGGATCGACCAGAAAGACTAAACGATTCTGCACGCATCCAATCGATCCTGCCCGGCAGAATGCCCGGGTGAACCCGTTCCGATGTCAGACCCACCGTATTCGGGGATCGGATAGGCAAACGTAAGCCGGGTGCCATCGAAATTTAGATTGTCGATCGGTGCCGAAGGTGCTAAAATCCATTCCAATTACAGACATCCGGAAATCTACAACCGTTACCCCTGATCGCCAAGCAATTCAAGAAGCCCGGCATCGGAGCTCGGGAAGATGAGGACCGTTGGTCTTTTCAACATGGATCCATAACCCAGGGAGGCATCCCAAAGGAGGTCGCATGTACCGAAAGATAATGGTTCCACTGGATGGATCGGAATTGGCCGAATGCGTGCTGCCGCATGTGGAAGGCTTTATTTCCCAGTGTCAGGTTCAGCAGATCGTTTTTGTTCGCGTGCTCGAGGCGATCACCCCCGCGGTGGCCGGCGAATACGCCATCAACATGGAAGAAATAGAAAAGCGGGAATCGGAGCGAAAGATCGCAGCCGAAGCGTACTTGAAGCAAATCACCGAACGGTTGAAACCGGAAGGAACCCAGCTTCTCACCGATGTGCTGTCGGGAAGGGCGGCGGATCGGCTGGCCGACTACGCGCACAACAACCATGTGGATCTTATCCTCATGGCCACCCATGGCAGGTCCGGGGTGAGCCGCTGGGTTCGGGGCAGCGTGGCGGACCGGATCCTTCGGGCCGCTGCCATACCGGTGTTGATGGTGCGTGCTCCCGGCGCACCGACCGATAGACAGGTTTAGCATCATCCATCGATACCTTCGGGTACGGCAAGGGTATGGGAAAAGCCCAAAGATGAAAAACGGGGCTTTCCCATGCCCGGTGCCCGAACGACCGCATTTCCATTGACATCCCCCCGGATCATGCATACGTTTTTCGCCGAAACCAATTCCCGCGGCCCCGACACAGGGGATCTTCATTAACCACACAGCCCCAGGGTCTTTAGACGACCGGAAGACGGGAGGAGAGGCTCTGCCTTTTTCATGTTCCCCCGGCGGAGGCCCGTTGTGAAAATAACCCGGAGCGCCACCGTATGAAAAACGGATCGATACTGATCAAAGGTGCCAGACAAAACAATCTGAAGCATATCGACATTCGAATCCCCCAAAACCATATCACCGTGGTGACGGGGGTGAGCGGTTCGGGCAAGTCCTCGTTTGCTTTTGACACCCTCTATGCAGAGGGGCAGCGTCGTTACGTGGAAACCTTTTCCCCCTATGCCCGGCAGTTCATGGAACGAATGGACCGCCCCCAGGTCGACAGCATCGAGGGGATCCCGCCGGCGATTGCCATCGATCGGAAAGATCCGGTTCGTACATCCCGCTCCACTGTCGGGACCATGACGGAAATCACCGACTATGCCAAGCTGATCTATGCCCGCATGGGTCGGCTCCATTGCAGGCAGTGCGGCCAGGTGGTGCTGCCCGAGACCCCCGATACCATTTGGCAGCGGCTCGAATCGTTTTCGACGGGCACTGAATTGGTGATCACCTTCCCCTATTCTATCGACGGATCGCTTCTCGACCCGATTCGAAAATCCCTGCAACGGTCCGGATTCGACCGGATCTATTCTCAGGGGCGCATTCAGGACCTGGATGCGCTGGACGGCATCGGCGCCCGGGACCACCTGGATGTGGTGGCCGACAGGGTCCGGCTGGAGGCGAAAAACCGCTCCCGCATCATCGACTCGCTGGAATCGGCATACCGGTTCGGCAACGGCAGCATCGATGTATGGGTTCCGGAGCAAGCCCCTCTGTCCTTCAGCAACCGGTTGGCGTGTGCACGATGCAAGATCGCCTATGCTCCGGCCACACCGAATCTGTTTTCTTTCAACAGCCCGGTCGGGGCCTGTGAAACCTGCCGCGGATTCGGGCGCACCATCGACATCGACATGGATCTTATCCTGCCGGATCCGGACCGTTCCATCGCAGCGGGGGCCATCAAGCCGTGGGGTTCGCTGGAGAATCACCGGCTCGAACTCGAGGACCTGCTCCGGTTCTGCAAAAAGGCCGGCATCCGCACCGATGTTGCCTTCCGAAAGCTTCCCCAAGATCAGCAGCGGGCCATCATCGACGGGACCCCCGAGTATTACGGCATCCGGGGGTTTTTCGACTGGCTGGAGACCAAAACCTACAAAATGCACGTACGGGTGTTTCTCTCCCGGTACCGCACCTATCGCACCTGCAAGGAATGCAACGGGTCCCGGTTTAAGAGCGAAACCCTGCTCTACCGGCTTGAGGGTCTCGACATTTCCCAGATCTACGCCATGAATGTCGTCCATGCGAACGCATTTTTCAAGGGCCTGAAAACGCCTTCAGTGGACGAGGCCGGCCGGCTGCTCCTGGACGAAGTCTGCAGCCGTCTCCGATACCTCCAGGACGTGGGCCTGGGCTATTTGACCCTCGATCGCCAGTCGCGAACCCTCTCGGGGGGAGAGGTCCAACGGGTGGCCCTGGCATCGGCGGTGGGGACCTCGCTGGTCAACACCCTTTACATTCTGGATGAGCCGAGCATCGGGCTCCACCCGGTCGACACCCACCGGTTGATCCGAATCCTCCAGGGCCTGCGCGACCTCCAGAACACGGTGGTCGTGGTGGAGCATGATCCTGAAATCATTCGCACCAGCGACTACCTGCTGGACTTGGGCCCCATGGCCGGTGAACAGGGCGGCAAGGTCATGTATTTCGGCCCTACCGGAGCAGTCAACGGCTGTCTCACCGGCCAGTATTTGAAAGGAAAGCGTCGCATCCCGGTGCCCGGGACCAGAAGAAAACCGACACCGGATCGATGGCTGACCATCCGGGGCGCCCGTGAGAACAACTTGAAGGATATCGACATATCGGTTCCGCTGGGCCTTTTCGTCTGCCTGGCGGGGGTTTCGGGTTCGGGCAAATCGACCCTGGCCGAAGACATTCTATTCAGGGCCCTCAAGTGGAACCGCTCCGACCCCCAGGGAAGACCCGGCGCATACCGATCCATGGAAGGCGCCGATCAGGTTGCCGATGTCGAAATGGTGGACCAAAGGCCCATCGGCCGCACCCCCCGGGCCAATCCGCTCACCTATACCAAAGCCATGGATCCGATTCGGCGGCTGCTCGCCGATACACCGGATGCGCGAAGCCGGAACATGGATGCGGCCCATTTCTCATTCAACGTGGACGGGGGCCGGTGCGACACCTGCCGCGGGGACGGATTCGAAAAGGTGGAAATGCAGTTTTTATCCGATGTGTTCATCACCTGTCCGGACTGCGGCGGCAAACGCTTTAAAAAAGAAATCCTCGATATTCGGTACAAGGGCCGTAACATTCACGACATCCTGACCCTTACCGTCGATCAGGCCCTTGAGTTTTTCCAAGACCAGCCCAAAATTCTGGTTGCGCTGGGATCGCTGACGGATGTGGGGCTCGGCTATATCCGGCTGGGCCAGCCGGTGAATACCTTCTCCGGGGGGGAGGCCCAGCGGCTCAAACTGTCGAAACACCTCAAACCCCAGGACGGCGGCAACCGTCTTTTCATTTTCGATGAGCCGACCACCGGGCTTCACTTTCAGGACATCGAAAAGCTGCTCACCGCCCTTCGCCGGCTGGTGGACGAGGGCAATACCGTGATGGTGGTCGAACACAACATGGATGTGGTCAAATCGGCCGATTGGGTGATCGAACTGGGACCCGGCGGAGGGGAGGACGGCGGCCGGTTGGTTGCCGCAGGCCCCCCCGAGCGGATTGCCGCCCAACCGGTTTCTCCCACCGGCCGCTTCCTGAAACCGGTTCTTTCAGCCCCCCCCCGGATGAAACCCCGGGGCGCATCCCACATCCCCGGGTGCGAAAATGAAAACCACCCCCTGGAGCTCATCTCGATCAACGGCGCACGGGAACACAATCTGAAAAATCTCAGCCTCACCATCCCCAGAAACCAGCTGGTCGTCTTGACCGGTGTGTCCGGTTCCGGAAAATCGACCCTGGCCTTTGACATCCTCTTTGCCGAAGGTCAGCGACGCTATCTGGAGAGCCTGGCACCCTATGTTCGACAATACGTCAAGGTGCTGGAGCGGCCGGAGGTCGACCGGGTCTCGGGGCTGCCCCCCACGGTTGCCATCGAGCAGCGGATCAGCCATGCCGGCCGCAGGTCCACCGTGGCGACCCTGACCGAAATCTATCATTTTTTAAGGCTGCTGTTCAGCAAGCTCGGTCAGCAGCACTGCACCGGCTGCGGCCGGAAATTGACCGCACACTCCCAGGAGGCCATCGTCGAGCAGATCCGGACCCGCTACGGCAAGCGGCCGGCACTGTTGCTCGCCCCCAAGATCATCGGCCGCAAAGGCTTCCATAAGGACCTGCTGGCCCGCGCCTACCGGCAAGGGTATCGCCAGGCCCGCATCGACGGCAAGATAACCCCGCTGGAGCGCGACATGGCCTTGAGCCGGTACCATGAGCACACCATCGAGCTGGTGATCGGAAACCTGCCCGTGGGGGACCTGGCCGAGCGTGTCGATGTGGCCCTCCAAGAGGGCAAGGGGAGCCTTGCGGTGGTCGATCGGCGTGGCAACGAAGAGCTGTTCAGCCGGAGGGGAATCTGCCCGGCCTGCGGTATCGGCATCGACACCCTGGATCCCCGGCTGTTTTCGTTCAACAGCCGCTACGGTGCGTGTCGGCGGTGTGAGGGGATGGGGGATATCGGGGAAACCGATACCCAGCGCAAGCGCTGCCCGGCGTGCGGGGGAAGTCGCTTGCGCCCCGAGGCACTGGCGGTCAAAATCGAGGGCGATTCCATCTGGGATCTGGTCAAACGCCCGGCCGGGGATCTTGAGCAGGTGGTGGATCGCTGGTCGTTTACCCCCCGGCAGGCCCCGATTGCCGAACCGATCGTTTCGGAAATCCGCACCCGGCTCTCCTTGCTCAACCGTCTCGGGCTGTCCTATCTATCCTTGGGGCGCAGCGGGGACACCCTGTCCGGCGGGGAGGCCCAGCGTGTCCGGTTGGCCGCCCAGCTCGGTTCGAACCTGACCGGTGTCTGTTATATCCTGGATGAACCGACCATCGGTCTGCATCCCCGGGACAACGGTCTGCTCCTGGAAGCGCTCAGGGACCTTCGGGATCGGGGCAATACGGTCCTGGTGGTGGAACACGACGAGGAGACCATCCGTTCGGCGGACACCGTCATCGACCTGGGACCGGGGGCCGGCCGCCAGGGCGGCGAGGTGGTGGCATCGGGCCGATTGGCGGATCTGAAAAAAATCGCCGCTTCGGTCACCGGATCGATATTCAACGCCAGAGGCACCGGCCTGACCTCCCGGCTCCGGCCCTACGGGGATCGCAAGCCCCTTGCGGTCCGGGGGGCCTGCGCAAACAACCTCAAGTCCATCGATGCGGTCTTTCCGCTGGGGACCCTGATCTGCGTCACCGGGGTATCCGGATCGGGCAAATCGACCCTGGTGAAGGAGACCCTTTACAAAGGGGTGCACAATCGGATCCTGAAACATGACCTTCCGGCCGGCGCGTGCAAAAGCATCGACGGATGGCAGGCCGTGGACCGGATCCTGGAAGTCGATCACAGCCCCATCGGCCGGACCCCCCGCTCGGTGCCGGCCTCCTATGCCGGTTTTCTATCCGACATCCGGACGCTTTTTTCGGGGGTGCCCGAGGCCCGGTCCCGGGGCTACGGTCCCGGACGATTCTCCTTCAACGTTGCGGGCGGCCGGTGCGAAGCGTGCAAAGGCCACGGCAGCCTGAAGGTGGAAATGAGCTTTCTGCCGGAAGTCTATGTCCATTGCGAGGTTTGCGGGGGCAAACGATTCAACCCCGAAACCCTGGCGGTTCGATACAAGGGGAAAACCATCGCCGAGGTGTTGGAACTGACCTTTCATGAAGCGGCGGATTTCTTCTTTGCCGTGCCGATGCTCCGAAAGGTGGTGCAATTTTTCTGCGACATCGGGCTGGGGTACCTGCAGCTGGGGCAGCCCAGCCCGACCCTTTCGGGCGGGGAGGCCCAACGGGTCAAACTGGCCAGGGAACTTGCCAAGCCGTCCAAAGGGCATACGCTCTATGTTCTGGATGAACCGACCACCGGGCTTCACCTGGCCGATGTGCAAAGACTGCTTCGGGTGATCCAGGCGATTGTCGATGCGGGAAATACCATGGTCGTCATCGAACATAACCTGGAAATCATCCGTGCGGCGGACTACATCATCGATCTCGGCCCGGAGGGCGGAGACTCGGGGGGCCGCATCGTCGTCTGCGGCAGCCCGGCAGAGGTGGTGGGCCATTCAAACGGCTCCCACACCGCCCGCTATCTGAAGCGCTATGCGGGGCTTCAATAGGCCCGCGGCAGTGGACCCTCCACGGGTTGATGACCCGGTGCGGGCTTGGGCCATTGCGGGGCGAGCCGATCGCGGTTTCCGGCTACAGCGCCTCTGCAAAGGCTTTGCCGGTGTCATAGGCTTCTTGCAGATGTTCCGGATGCTTGAGCACATCCCCCTCAAAATCCAGCCCCCGGAACAGCAGCGATTTCCAGAGGGTCATGTCCAGAACGTCGAAAAAATATCGGATGCTCAGCAGCGTTCCGTCGAAGAGCTTTCGGCCGCGGGTCGCCCCGGCGGATATAAACAGGCCCTTGCGTTTGGGCTCCCACCCACCCACGGGCACCTTATCGATCCAGTATTTTTTGACCCACAGGGACTGGCATCGGTCCATGAATATCTTGGTGTGTGCGCTGACCGTGTAAAAAAATACAGGGGACGCCAGCATCAACCCGTCCGAGGCCAGGACTCGATCGCAAACGCCCTGAAAATCGTCTTTGATGGCGCAGCGGCCCGTTTTCAGACAGCCGTAAATCTCAAGGCAGGGGGAGATCTTCAGATCCCGAAGAACGACCTCATCGACAAGGGCACCGGCCTGCCGCGCCCCTTGCACCGCGCGCTTCAGCAGTGTGGCGGTGTTGCCCTCTCTTCGGGGGCTTCCGTATATCGCAACGATCGTTGGCATGGTCGGTTCGCATCCGTTGGTTGGTGATGGACCCCGTATCGGAGCCGCCACTAAAACACAAAGACCGATCCGGTGTCAACACCGCCGACGAGGGTCCCCAGGGCAATCGCATGTAGCTTAGTATCCCACGATGTCCCTTAAGGCAGACGGGGTATCCGGTTTTGGAATCGGGAAACTGTTTGATCCGCCGGAGGCGGAGTTAGGGGGCGTTAAACAGAACCCAAAACCGCTCGTTGATTACCGCAACGACATGCCGTCCATGCTTAAGCCTCATGGTTGATGCCCTGCCCGGGTTCTGTTTTACGCCCCCTTAGGATCGTCCGCCTCCGGCGGATTCCCGATGGAAAAAGCGGATACCCCGTCTGCCGTGTCATATCTTGGAATA
>ENA-OSEO01005432-OSEO01005432.1-sediment-metagenome-genome-assembly--contig:-NODE-5432-length-12234-cov-5.402731_pt1 | contig 12234 bp, 10 predicted proteins | sample MGYA00237883_ERZ534232 | MGnify/ENA metagenome assembly ERZ534232
AATAGTTCCTCCTTGCTTGCAAAATGATAGTATAAGGAACCTTTCGCTTTCCTCGCAATTTTAGCGATTTCGTCCATAGAGGTTTTGTGAAACCCGAACCGGCTAAACAGTTGGTTTGCAACCCTCAATATTGAATCTTTAGTAGTATCTATGCTCATATTCTATTTGTACTAAAATTGTTTTTCGATACAAAAATAGATATTTTTTTAAATAAAGAAATTTTTGCTTTTTTTAATAATGTCAAATTTATCAGCCTTTTGTAGTATTCGTTCCGAAACCGGCCCTTTATTTCGTCTTCAATTTTCCTTGTTAATTACAAAAAGGGACATTGAAACAAGCCGTTCCTCAATCTTTCTATATTGTTACCATTTTATTAACAATTCTCCTTTTACCGAAAAAAATCAAATATTTCACATAAAACCTTGACAGTATTTACAGTTTTTTTTTCTATACTTGTGCCCTGATAAAAACGAAATGGATATACAACAGAGAATAGTCGAAGAAGCCACACGGCAATTTTTCCAATATGGAATCCGGAATGTAACGATGGACGGGATAGCGGCGGCGTTGGGAATGTCGAAACGCACGGTTTATGAAACGTTTAAAGATAAAACAACGCTGGTGTACGCCTGCCTCGAAGTTTTGAGCGAGAAACGTAAGAAAAGGAATAAGGAAATATGCACTCCCTCGCAGAATGTTATTGAAACCATATTTTCTTTTATGAAGGAAGGAATTAAGGCCATTAATGCCATAAATCCGGTGTTTTTTCGCGATATGGAGAAGTTTTACCCGAACTACTGGAGTTCTTTGCGTGAGAAATCTGAAAAAGAGGCTTTAGACCTCTCGAAAGGACTGCTATGCAAAGGGATAAAAGAAGAGCTTTTCAGATCCGATATCAGCATTCCCATCGTGGCCAAACTTTTTCAGGAACAGATGAACCTGCTTGCCGATGAAAAAGTTTTTCCGCGCGACGAGTTCAGCTATGCCGATGTGTTTCAAAACCTCACCATAAATTTTATGCGTGGAATTTCCACCAAAAAAGGAATTGAACTCATCGAATCGATGCTGGATGAATAATACTATTTTGAAACATTTTAAAAAAAATGAATACAGATAACAAGAAAACAAAACAATGTGCTATGAGAAGGAAACAAATTTTTACTTTGGTTTTGGGATTCATGCTTTTTGGCGGAATAAATGCGCAGGAGAAGCTTTCGCTCGACCTGGAAGCAGCCAAAGAACATGCCCTTAATTACAACCGGACGATTAAAAATTCGGGACTGGCCATCGACCAGTCGCAGGAACAACTTTGGGCAGCTATTGCAGCCGGGTTGCCACAGGTTAATGCTACGGTCGATTATACCAACGCCCTGGGTGCTGACATCAGCATTCAGTTCGATGAAAGCATGGAGCCGACTAAAATTCCTATTAAGCCAACCAGCAACTTTAACCTGCAGGTGGGTCAGCTGATTTTTAACGGTGGTTACATCGTGGGGATTCAGACGGCTAAACTGGCCCAAAAACTTTCGGAAAAGAACCTGGTAAAAACAGAACAGGATGTTTTAAGTCAGGTGATTGAGAGTTACTATCTGGTTTTGATTTCCGAAGAATCACTGAAAATTCTGAAATCGAATGTGGAAAATCTGAATGAAGTGTACCGGAAAACGGAACCGATGGTACGTGTAGGTATAATGGAAAAAGTGGAACTCGACCAGCTTTCGGTGCAGGTGAATTCACTCACCAATGCCGTGCGTTCGGCCGAAAGACAATACGAAATGACCAAAAACCTGCTGCGCGTTCAACTGGGCGTTACTGCCGACACAGAGCTGGAACTTACGCAGACACTGGCCGATTTCTTAGGTGAAAACCCTGTGAATGGAATCGACCATTCATTTGTTCCGCAACAAAACCTCGATTTTCAACTGCTTGAAGTTCAGGAAGAAATTACAGAAAAACAGATAGACATGCAAAAGGCGAGTTACCTCCCCACGGTAAGCGGTTTTTACAATTACACAGAGAAAATACTAAAACCGGCATTTGACATGTCGCCAAAACACATGGTTGGTTTGCAAATGAACATTCCGGTTTTTTCGAGCGGAGAACGCCGTGCAAAAGTAAGGCAGGCCAAAATTGATTTGGAAACCATGCAGAATAATAAAGCGCTGATGGAAGAACAATTGGACATTCAGTTTAAGCAACTGCTGTTCAATTTAACCAGCGCCATCGAAAGTTACCGGGTTCAGCAAAAAAATGTGGAAGTTTCGCGCGAGGTGTATCAAAACCTGCGCCGGAAATATGAACAGGGAATGATTTCGAGCCTGGAATTAACCACAGCCGACAACAATTACCTTCAGGCCGAATCGCAGTACCTCACTGCCATGCTCGAAGTACTGCAGGCACAAAACGAACTCAACACACTAACCGGAGAAGTAATTAACAATTAAAGAATAATCAGATGAAACAGAATCGCATTTTAACATTTTTATTCACCCTGGCAGTGGCCGTGCTTGCTTCGTGCTCGCAAGGCAAACAGGAAGAAACTTCAGCTGCCGGCAATGAGCAGCAAAAAGAACCGGTTAAAGTTTTAAAACTGCAACCCCAGATTGTTGCCCGCTCGGTAGAATACCCGGCAACACTCGAAGCTTACGAAGAAGTGTATATGGTACCGGCGCAACCCGGTCGTATTGAAAATATTTTTGTTGATGTCAGCGACCGGGTAACCAAAGGTACCCCGCTGGTACAAATGGATAAAACCCAGTTGCACCAGGCCGAAGTACAACTGCAAAACCTGAAAGCCGATTTCAATCGCCTCGATACCCTTAAGCAATATGGAAGTGTTGCGCAACAACAGTACGACCAGGTAAAAACTCAATACGAAGTGGCTAAATCAAACGTAGAATTTCTGAAAGAAAACACTCAGTTGCTGGCGCCTTTTAACGGAGTAGTATCAGGCCGTTATTTCGAACCCGGCGAGATGTATTCCGGTGCACCCAACACACTGGCAGGAAAAGCCGCTGTTCTTTCCATTGTTCAAATTGATCGGTTAAAAGGCATTGTCCCGGTTTCAGAAAAACACTTTCCCAAAATAGAAAAAGGGATGGAGACTAAAATAAAGGTTGACATTTACCCGGGTAAAGATTTTACAGGTCGTGTCGAACGTGTCCATCCAACCATCGACCCTGCCAACCGGACTTTTAATGTAGAAATGGTTATAAATAACCGCGAAGGGTTGCTACGCCCGGGTATGTTTGCAAGGGCTGCTTTTAATCTCGATGAAGAGAAGGCTATCCTTTTGCCCATCATGGCCGTGCTTAAGTTGCAGGGCTCAAACGAACGCTACCTGTTTAAAGTAGAAAATGGAGTTGCCCGTCGTGTGTCTGTCACTATTGGAGAACGGTACGATGACAATATTGAAGTTTTCTCGGATGACCTGGAACCAGGAGATAATATAATTGTAAGCGGCCAAGCCCGCCTGGTTGACGGGGTTCCCGTTCAAGTGGTCGAAGGTTAATTTTATTACAAATTTAGAATACTGAAAGAAAAACATTATGAGTATATACAAAAATGCTGTAAACAAGCCAATTACTACCATTCTTATTTTTGTGGCAGTAGTTGTGATGGGTATTTTTTCACTGATGCAGGTCCCCATTGATTTGTTTCCGGAGATGGACCCCCCATATATTTCAGTAATTACTTCTTACCCGGGAGCTAATGCTACAGAAATAGAAACCAATATTACAGACCCACTTGAGAACACCCTTAACACGGTGGACAACCTGAAAGAGATTATCTCAACTTCAAAGGACAATATATCGGTGGTAAACCTTGAATTTGAATGGGGCTCCAATTTGGACGAGGCAGCCAATGACATACGCGATGCGGTAGACCGGATTATCTCTGTTCTTCCGGAGGAAGTGGACAGGCCCACGATATTCAAGTTTAACACCAGTATGCTTCCTGTTGTTTTTTATGCGGTAACGGCTGATGAAAGTTTTCAGGGACTCGATAAAATACTGGATGAGAAAATTATTAATCCATTGAACAGGATTGAGGGAGTGGGCACGATTGGCCTTGCCGGTAGTCCACAGAGGATTGTCTATGTAGAGGCCGATCCTAAATTGTTAGATGCACACAATCTGACTGTGGAGCAGTTAGGAAATGTTATTGCCGCCGAAAATAGCAATCTTCCTTCGGGGAGTGTAAAAATGGGAGATATTGATTACCAGTTGCAGGTAAGGGGTGAATTTTCAACGAGTGAAATGATAGAAAACCTTGTTGTCGGCAACATGGCTGGAAAACCTGTTTATATAAGGGATGTTGCTACTGTCAGGGATTCGCTTCGTGACATATCGCTCGACCAACGAATAAATGGGCAGCAAGGTGTAAGAATGTTCGTTATGAAGCAGTCGGGAGCCAATACCGTCAAAGTGGCCGGCGAAGTGAAAGAAATGATCAAAACTCTTCAAAACGACCTTCCTCCGGATATTAAAATCGAAATGATTGTTGACTCATCAGATTTCATTCAAAGGTCAATTTCCAACCTTACACAAACATTATTGTGGGCATTACTGGCTATTGTGCTGGTTATCCTGTTTTTTTTAGGAAGGTGGAGAGCTACCTTCATTGTTGCCATTATCATACCTATTTCACTCATCGTTGCATTTATTTACCTTTTCATTACTGGTAATTCCATTAACATCATTGCGCTTTCTTCTCTAGCAATAGCGATTGGAATGGTAGTAGATGATGCCATTGTGGTTTTGGAAAATATTACACGCCATATTGAAAGGGGAACTAGCCCCCGTGAGGCAGCTATTTATGCTACTAATGAAGTTTGGCTGGCTATAATTGCCACTACGCTGGTTATTGTGGCGGTGTTTTTCCCGCTTACCCTGGTTTCGGGACTTACAGGCATTTTCTTTAACCAGTTGGGCTGGATAGTTACTATTACGGTTGTTACTTCAACAATTGCCGCTATAACGTTAACCCCACTGCTTTCTTCCTTGATGCTCCGTTTAAGGCCTTCAGGTAATTCAAACCGCCGGTTCACTTTAAGCAATATCAGTGAAAAGATTTTGAATAAAATTGATGATTTTTATTCCAAATCGCTACGATGGGTTTTAAGGCATAAAGCCTTTACAATTATAACCTCGCTGGCAGTTTTTGTTTTATCATTATCGTTGTTAAATTTTATCGATACCGATTTTATGCCCGAAAGCGACCAGGATCAGCTCACTGCATCCATAGAACTGCAAACCGGGTTACGGGTAGAAGAAACCATGAAAGTGGCCAGCTACCTGGAGGGAATAATTGCCGAAAAGATACCGGAAGCAACGCTGGTCTCAACTTCTTCAGGGGCAGACGAAGAAGGGGGTTTAACCTCTTTGTTTTCGGCTGCCGGCAGCAATATAATAGATATTACCATGCGGCTGAAACCCAGAATTGAACGAGAACGGGATGTGTGGGAACTTGCAGCCGTTTTGCGTGAAGAACTTGCCTTGATACCGGAAGTGATCACAGCTACGGTTAGTACCTCAGGTGGAGCAGGGGGAGGACTTACGGGAAATACGATAGATATTGAAATTTACGGATACGATTTCGATGTTACCAATGCTTTGGCAGAAGATATCAGGCAAAAAGTTTCGGCCATACCGGGAGCCGCCAACGTTCAAATCAGCCGAAAACCGGAAAAACCTGAGTTGCAGTTTGTTATGGACAGGGAAAAACTGGCATTACACGGGCTGACTTCCGCCCAGGTAGCGATGTTCCTTCGTAATCGCATCAGTGGATTGATAGCTTCACAATTTAAAGAAGAAGGGGAAGAATATGATATTCGTATCCGGTTAAAAGAAGAGTTCCGCAGTTCCGTTTCAAGCATCGAAGAACTCACCATTGTTTCGCCTGCCGGCAATAAAATCATGCTTGCAGAATTGGGAGAGATTAAGGAATACTGGTCGCCGCCAAATATTGAACACAAACGCAGGCAACGTATGGTAACTGTTTCGTTAACACCGGACAGGGTTCCGCTTGGGAGCCTGGCCGAGAGTGTACAAACCGAAATGGACGGCATTTCAATCCCTCCGGGTGTTATGACTTACGTTGGAGGTTCGTATGAAGACCAACAGGAATCTTTCAGTGATCTTGGCCTTCTTTTACTTCTGGGTATTATCCTGGTTTTTATTGCCATGGCCTCCCAGTTTGAATCGTTTTTAGAGCCATTCATTATCATGTTTGCTATTCCATTTTCTTTTACAGGGGTATTCCTGGCTTTGCTTTTGACCGGAACTACCTTAAGCATTATCGCAGGTATGGGGGCCATTTTGCTCATCGGGATTGTGGTTAAAAACGGGATTGTAATGGTAGATTTTATTAATCTAATGCGCGACAGGGGCCTTGAGCTTAATGAAGCTATTGTGGTTTCAGGGAAATCGCGTTTGCGCCCCGTACTGATGACGGCTATGACTACCATGCTGGGTATGTTACCCATGGCGTTAAGCAGAGGCGAAGGTTCCGAAATATGGAGACCTCTTGGTATAAGCGTAGTAGGCGGTTTATTTTTCTCTACGCTGGTAACCCTTGTGCTTATCCCTGCTATTTATGCCGTTTTGTCGCGTCACGGGGAAAGGAATAAAAAACAGAAAGTATTCAAACACATCAAATTTTTGGAATAGTTTTTCCTGTTGTTGAACTGTTAAATTAAAAAATATAAATAAATGAAAGCAGTAATGATCGTATTCAACCAAACCAATACCGAGCGCGTGGAATACATGCTCGAAAAATTGGAAATCAGAGGCTACACCTGGTGGCAAGACGTAATGGGCCGGGGAAGCAAAACCGGTGAGCCCCGCATGGGCACCCACACCTGGCCCGAAATGAACTCGGCCGCGATTACCATAATTCCCGATGAAAAAGTGGATAAATTGCTCGATGCCGTTGAAAAGCTGGATAAAATTCACGAGGAAGTTGGCGTAAGGGCGTTTGTGTGGAATATAGAAAAAACGGTTTAACCCGGATTATTATACTGAAGTTGTAAATTGGAATTGGATATTCAATAAGTGGTTTAAAAGGAACCTATTATCTGGGAGCATTAATGGCATTACTTGGTTTGGTTGTTTCATTTACATTGATAAATGAAGATAAAATTCTCTCAAAAGGAGTTTGATATAAGAATTAAATCGAATAATAAAGAATGATGGCAATGATGAATATTAAGCTCCAAAAAATTATTGTCAGTGTAATGAGTAAAAGTGGACTATTAATAGTCAAGGCAATATTGGATGGCGTACATAATCCTGAAAAATTATGGGAACTTTGCAGAGATTATTGATAATTCAGGCGATTATCGACAAGAATGGTTTGATTTCAAGAAAATGCGATATTTCAAGTATGTAAATCGACAAATAAAATTGATTAAAAATGAATAAACCAATAGGTATAGTATATTCGACAACGGACGGGCAGACACTTAAAATTTGTCAGCGAATTGCAGAATATTTAGCGAATTCAGGATTTAAGGCAGAGGTGATTGAAATTTCGTCATTTAACAATACAATCTCTGATTATTTTAAATTGATTATTGGAGCGAGCATCAGATACGGAAAACATAATAAAAAAGTAACGGAATTTATCCAAAAACATAAGAACGAGCTAGAACAAATTGATACAGCATTCTTTTCTGTGAATTTAGTCGCAAGAAAAAGTGACAAGAATACGTTTGATAGCAATCCTTATGTTAGAAAGTTCTTTAACAGCCTGGATTGGAGACCTAAAATAATAGATGTTTTTGCTGGGCGGTTGGATTACGGATCGTATTCTTTTGTTGATAGGTTAATGATTAAGTTGATAATGAAAATGACAAAAGGTCCGACAAAATCTGACAAACCGATAGAATTTACAGATTGGGATAGAGTTAAGGACTTTGCGATAAAAATAAGTCAGAACTGAAAGTACTAAACCAGAACGAGGTTATAAGTTCTCAGACAATTAAATCAATAACTTTTCTGTTTGCTTCATCAACTGGCTTTAGGTCAAAATCAGTATACAGGTCGGTTACCGTCCTCGAGCCATGTCCTAAAGCCAGTTTTACTACATCTTTGAAATTGTGATTTCTAAAATTGCCACCGATGTGCGGTGTGATTGGCGCTACAGCTTTAACACTCGAATAAACCATGCTGAACGAACGACAAAACAACATTCTGAAAATCCCAAAAATCCTTTTTCCGTGCTCCACGACTAACTACGTCGATCTTCATTGCCGTTATCTCGGCGAGAGTTGCTAACCTAATATTGTCAATCTTTAAAGCAGGTTGTATGAAAGGATCGGTATAAAATAAATCAAGCTTGATACAATCTTCAGCAGAATTTCCTACAAAATAGGATTTGCCCATTGCAACCGGCACATCGGGTGAATCAACGTATTCAAAATTATCTTTTTTTAAATGCCTGTCAATGGCATCAAAATTTATTTCACCATAAGAAGTCTCGGTAAATAAATCAATATCAATGGATTCGCGATGTCCTAATTGCAAACTTAATGCAGTTCCTCCAACCAGCCGGAAAGGATCGAAAATTTCTTCAACCATCACCCAGGATAAGATATTTCGCAGCTGAGGTTTAATATAAGCATCCTTATGAAGTTTTTCTTCCAGGTTTGCAGAAATTCTTTGTTTTATGATGTTTACAACTTTTACTGTTTCGTAAATGGTTTCCATATTTTTGATGTTTGGATTATTTTCCATTACATCGAATATTTTATCGAATGTGAAAAAATGCGGAAAAGGTTCATTTAGTTTATGTTTTACTTCGCTTTGGGCAAATTGGATCACACCGCGTTTTTCAAAATATGGAAGGTCGTCAAACAGGTTTAGCAGAAACGGAGTAAACGGCAAAAGTTCGGTATAGCGGTCCATCTTTGAAGAAACATCCTCAATTTTTTCAGCATAAGGTTTCAGTTTTAATTCAATATTGGCTTTTTGGTTTGCCGATTTTGGCACGATACGTTGAGAAATTACCTGATGAATCGTTTCCCTGTGGATGGTAATGTTTTGAAAACGCTGGTCTATTCTTCCTGCCTGAGCTGCGATGTCTTTAAACCGAGCACTTGAGTAAACATCTTCCTGCATTGATGTTACCAGGAGAAAATCCTGTGATTGACAAACCTGGGCAATTGCACGTAAAAACTGAAAATCTCTTTTCATTTCGTGCTGTGGTTTGGTATCCAAAAAATCTGAAACCTCATCGATAACCACCAATAAACCCAAAGTTGGGTCGGTTGATTTAACGGTTTCAATAATACTTGTAAGATGTTCCTTAAAATCAACAATTTCTTTGTTGTACTTAGGAATATCGATATTGTAACTGGATTTTAACTGGGATTCCAGTCTTCTGAAAAATATGTATGACAGGTCGAGATGCTGGGACTGTAATTCAAATTGTACACTCAGATATTTTCGGGTAACATCTTTACTGGCTTCCTTTACTTTCGTGTTTGAAATGAGTTCTCTTAATTCGGGACGAAGGACAGTACTTACCAGAAATGCAATAAGGTGAGATTTACCGCTTCCGTAGTTCCCCAATATCTTAACTGCCCTGTGTTTGGGTGTTTTGAGATTGTCGTAGAAATCAACAATTTGCTGTTCAAGGCTTTCGGAGATAATATAACTTGAAACCAATTCCTGTTGTAAGTCATTCTCTTTTATATCAGTGTCAATATCAATTACATCCTTTATTTCATGAAAATCGAATAAATTACCAATTGCATCCTTATTGGTTATTTTAACTTGGTAATTACCTGCACCTTCATTTAGCACGGAAGGTGTGTAATCTTCCAGAATTTGATCAAATTTTGTTATAACAATATCATTAATTTCTCTGTCGTAATAATCTTCAGCTCCTGCTTCACCATAATATAAACGGTTGCCTAACAATTCTTCATTTTCCAAAAAGATGACACAGTTTTTATTTCTTGAATTGTATTTGAAGGCACCTACCGGCGAAATTTTAGTAAATGAAGAATGGTATAAAATACTGGCGTTGGTTAAAATAATATTGTTTGGAAGCGAATTAAACCACTCTTTAAGTTTTAATCCCACTTCAGAAGATGGTTCTTCCAACTGGTCCAATTCTTTGTACATCCCGGAGAGTTGACTCTCGACATCAATTACAGACCATTTTAGCGTATTTGTTAGGTAGTTTATAATGTTCTGTTTTTTTGATTCATTCTTACCGACAATGGCCCATAGTTTAAAACGTAAACCGTTGGCTAAAGCAAGATAGCTATCGATGTGTTTCTTTGGATTCTGTTCCATTTGGATACCATATATGATTAAAAGAAAAGATTTATTGAGCCTGAAACATCAAGATAGTAAAAATATGAAAAAAAATGGTAAGGGTGTAATTTTATTCAAACAATTAAACTGTTATTTGATGCAATATATCTTTGAAAATAATATTGTTAGTGTTATAATTATTAGATCATTATTAACACAATGTTAATTATAAGACAACATATATTCTTTTATAGTATTGCAAATCAATATATTATAAAAAGAAAAATTGTAAAAATAAATCTTATTGTTAAATGAATATAAAATGTAATTAATTATAGAATAAAAATTATTGCAGTTCTGTATTAATATGTTGACTTAGAATGTGCAATAAATCTGCCGGAGGAGTGTACCCTGATAACATCTCACCAGTTTCTTCATTTACCCAATCCCTTATATCAGAATCATAAGACATCTCTTCATATTCAATGAGTATGGAGGGAGATATAGCTTCCGAGTGGCTAACTCTGGGTAGGTTAAATCCAAATCTGTCAAATAACCTAATATTTTTCATGGCAGACAGAATATTATAAAGTGCAGAAATATACACATACCGTGTAACCTTTTTCCTGTTTTTTTTATTGGGATCAGGTTCGGTAAATATTTTACTGCCATATTTTACCACTTCAATTAATCCTTCTGCATTATTTTTAATAGACCTGATATCTTGTGCCCAACCATTTGTGTATCTTTTTGTCCATAGTTTCATCCATTCCCTCTTCAGTAGAATAGCAATTTCCCAATTTGGAACAATAATGTGATAATGAGGATTGTAGGTTCTTTCTTCAGGATTAAAGTTACATTCCAAAGATTTAATGCCAATAAGTTTAGGTCCATTCCCTCGCTGGTACCTCTTATTGCATATAGTTAAAATCCTTTTAAATGCCCTTTTCATAGCCTTCATTCGTGAATTTAGGTTTTTGGCATAACAAGACCTGGCAGTCAAAGTGACCAACTGAGGATTTGCCCAGGTTTCGATAACAGGCAAATATTTATTAATTATTTCAGCCTTTCTGATGCTGTTGCATGTAGAGCAAATTCGATTTTTGCAATAACTTCCATAAATTTTATGATCTGACACAATAATATTATTCAAGCAATAATATGTGTTCCATAAAGATTTCTCCATTTCTTTATTACCTCTCTTCTTAGCAACAGTAATTAATTCCCTCACAACCTGTTGAGTTACCAATTTTCTTTTAGCCTTATTAAATAATACTGATTGGTCTTTTATATCGGAACCTATTCCATGTAATTCCAATGGTTTTTTCCCACTTTGGTTTGTCCCGGTTTGTGCTAATGTATCAAGACCGAAGAAGGAGAAGTCAATGTTAATGCCACACAAATGGGAAAGCCATTTGGGAAAAAACCTGGGAAATGGTTAGAACTTCCTACAACTATCTCATTCTTAGATACTTTGAGTAATATCCGAAAATCGGACAATTCTGATTATCAGCCAGTTATAACAGTAAGGGGAAATCCTTCTTCCGGTGGCGGTACATGGTTCCATGAAGATGTTGCCATAGAATATGCAAGATGGCTCTATGATGAGTTTTAATTCTGGTACAAGATAAAATGAAGATATAATTGAAAAATTGGGTCAATTTGTAACATTTTTCCGGGACTCATATCCGGTTATTGAAACAACACCGGAAAATATCCTTCCGGAAACCTTGTTTTTAATCACGGCATTTTCTAATTTTATAATCCTAAATCATTGAAACTTTTTTCTGTTGGATGCAAAACCAAAAATAAAACTAAGCATCCGAGTTCACGGAGAACAAAATGTTATTAAGATTGAATTTGTGTATAACCGGATAATAATTGATCCGCTGAAAAAAACAAAGCCAGATCGAGTGCTTCTTCGGGTTGGCAATATATTTCTGAAAACAACATAAAGATATATGCA
>ENA-OSEO01005433-OSEO01005433.1-sediment-metagenome-genome-assembly--contig:-NODE-5433-length-12233-cov-6.041296_pt1 | contig 12233 bp, 10 predicted proteins | sample MGYA00237883_ERZ534232 | MGnify/ENA metagenome assembly ERZ534232
AAGAACGTGTTCTCGGATCTCCGACGCCAGGGCCGCTCGGCCTTGATCCCCTTCTTCGTAATCGGCGACCCCGACTATGAAACCAGTCTGACGGTGGTGAAGGCGGCCATTGATGCCGGGGCCGATGTCCTCGAACTGGGCATCCCTTTCTCGGATCCCATCGCCGACGGGCCCACGATCCAGAAGGCCGACGTACGCGCGATGCGCGCCGGCATGAACACACATAGGGCCTGCGAGTTCATTCGCGCGATCAAGCGTCACAAGGATATCCCGATCGGCCTGCTGATGTACTGCAATCCGATCCAGCAGTACGGGGTCGAGAAGTTCTTCCGGGACTTCCGTGAAGCGGGCGCCAACAGCGTGCTGGTCGCAGACGTGAGCATCGACGACGCGGACGAGATCGTGGGACCGGCCACTGCCGCAGGCTTGGACACGGTCTTCATGGTCACACCGAACACCGATCCGGCCCGGATGGAGCGGATCGCGTCGAGAACCACGGGTTTCGTCTACACGGTCTCTCTGCTCGGCGTCACCGGCACGCGGGAATCCCTCTCCGGCGCGGTCGAGGGGCTGGTACGACGGCTCAAGGGGCTGACGGATGTGCCCATCTGCGTCGGGTTCGGCGTCAGCAAGCCCGAGCACGCCCGGACCCTGGCAGACGCTGGCGCCGACGGCGTGATTATCGGGTCCCGGCTCGTGGCCATGATCGAGGAGAACCTCGCCCAGCCGCAACGAGCCGTCCGCGAGATCACCCAGTTCCTGGCCGAGGTCAGCAACGCGCTGGTCTTGAAGCCTTCATAGCTTCGTAAAGCAGCCTGCCCTGCCTGCCGATAGTCTCCTGTGCCCTTCTTCTGAGTAGACAGTGGAGGCTTGGCCCATGCAGGTAGTGGAAAAAGTCAACGAAATCACAGCCCATCCGCCAACTGTTCGCGCGCTCGGATTGCCCGTGGAGCCGGAAATCCTTTTCGCGGACAAACGAGGCGTCCGCAAGGCGAGAATCGAAAAGAACCGAACGCATCTGTTGGAGAAGCTGGGCTTCCTCGGCCGATTCCTGGATGCCGACGAGAAGATCATCCTCGTCACGACTGGGTGCTCGCCGTTCGGAGTGCTCGAACAAATGACGATGGGGGCTCTGTGGGTCGTCCTGCTCAAACGCGCCCTGTTCGTGTTCACGAACAAACGCATGTTTCACATCCCCACGACGGCGAACTATGCGTATCGTGGCGCCCTCTCGCAGGTCCTCTATGAGGACTGTCGCGGCCTGCAGGTAAAGGGCTCGATGCTCGTGATCGAGTACTGCAACGGCCGGAAGGAGAAGTTCTACGGCATTCCCGGCGCCGACCGCGCGATCATCCAGAGACTTCGACTCGAGACGAGCGAGACCGACCACCCCAGCGACCAGCCGCAGAGAAACCATCTGTGCCCGAACTGCACGCAGATCCTGCCCACCGGCGCCGTCACATGTCCTTCCTGCGGGCTGGAGTTCAAGAGCAGAACCAAGGCCCTGAAGTACTCGCTGCTCGTGCCGGGCGGGGGGTACTTCTACACGAACCATCCCTTCATGGGAATCGGCGACGCGGTCGTGGAGTCTTACCTGCTGATCATCACGCTCGCCGGTCTCGTCGTAGGCCTGCTCGGCGACTCCGAAGCTATGTCCACCGCCCTTCTGTTCGCCATCGTCCTGGGGATCGAGAAGCTGGTCACGATTCATCACTCGTACAGTTTCCTGTCCGAGTACATCCCGCAAAACCTCAAGCGGCTTCTGAACGGACACCCTGCGCCGACGGAGCCCGCGCTCTCTGTGCCGGCCGTCCCGCAGAAGACACAGCGCACCGAGGACATCCTGTCTGTGCGATGAACTTATGGGTGCAGCAGGCCCGGCAGGAACAGGGCGATGCCGGGGAACAGGATCAGCAGGAGCGCGGCGACCAGTAAGGCCAGGAGGAAGGGCAGAGCGCCCCGGAAGATCGCTTCCAGGGGCACATCCCGCTCGATGCCGCTGACGACGTAGACACAGACCCCGACCGGCGGGGTAATCGTGCCCATCTGCGTCACAAGCACGATCATCACGCCGAACCAGACCGCGTTGAAACCCAGATTCGTCACGACCGGATAGATGATCGGAATCGTCAGCAGGATCAGGGCCAACGCGTCCACGAAGCAGCCTGCGACGAGATAGAAGCCCGTAATCAGCAGCATGATTACCCAGCCGGGCAGCGGCAGGCCGCCCAGCCAGTTCGCCATCGCGAACGGGATCCGCGTCACCGCCAGGAAATGGCCGAAGACCACGGCGCCCGCGACGATGATCATCACCATGACGGAGGTTCGCAACGTCTCTTTCAGCGACTGGATGAGCATGCGAAAGCTTAGCTTGCGTTTGATCGCGATGATGATGATCGTGCCGGCCGCTCCGATGGCGGCCCCTTCCGTCGGGGTGAAGATCCCCAGGAACATGCCGCCCATAACCGCGACGAACAGGACCATCGTCTCCCAGGCCCCGCGCAGCGAGAGGATCTTGGCCTTCCAGGAGGAGGAAGGCGCCCGCGGCCCCAGTTCCGGGCGACGCACGCACTGCAGGTAGATGGTCACGCAGAACAGCAGCGCCGTGAGCAATCCCGGCAGGATGCCTGCGATGAACAGGCTGCCGATCGACTGCTCCGTCATGATCGCGTAGACGATGAACACGACGCTGGGCGGGATCATCATGCCGATGGTTCCGCCGGAGGCGACGGCCCCGCAGGCCAGCTCCATGCTGTACTTGTACCGCTTCATCTCGGGCAGCGCCACCAGCGCCATGGTGGCCGACGTGGCCGGGCCGGAGCCGCAGATGGCGCCGAACGCGGTGCAGGCCCCCACGCTCGCCATTGCCAGTCCGCCCGGCAGTGGACCCAGCCAGTGATACGCCGCGTCGAATAAACGCCGGCTGATGCCTCCGTGAAACGCCACCTGGCCCATGAGCACAAACAGCGGAATCACCGTCAGGCTATACGAGGCGAAGGTCTTGTACAGGTCGAACGTCAACACGCTCACGGCCGCGTGCGGACTCACGACCCAGGCGAATCCCAGGAACCCCACCGCCGCCATGGCGAACGCCACCGGCATGCTGCTGCACAGCAGCACCACCAGGACGACGCAGCCGATGATGCCAATCTGTTCCGGGGTCATGGCTTCATCAGCTCCTTCCCGGGGTGCATCAAGTGGTACAGGATCACCAGGACCATCACGCCGCTGCACAGGGCCATCCACCAAGGCAGCCAGAAGATCGGCCAGCCCATCGTCGAGGTCCCCTGCCCGCTGGCCTTGACTTCGAGGCCATAGTGGATGAAGCGCCACGTGAGGAACGAAAACATGGGGATCGTGATCATCCGCACGAACGTATCGACGATGATCCGTCCAAGACGGGAAAGCCGCTGAAAGAAGAACTCGATGGCAACGTGGCCCTTGCAGGCGGTCGTATAGGGCAGCCCCCCGGCAATCGTGATGGCACCCAGGATCTCGACGATGTCGTAAGTCCCCTTGAGAGGGCGCCCGAAGCGCCGTCCGACGACGTCGACGCAGGTGACAACGATCATCGCCGCCACGGCCGCACCCGCGACGACTCCCAGCACACTGACGAGCCCGCGCAGAATGGACACGTAGCGCTGACAGAACGTCCGAACCGCGGTTGTCTGCGTCGCGACCTGGCTCACGTTCTGGCTCATCACTTGGAGTACTTCGCGATCAGGTCCTGTGCGTCCTTGAGGAATTGCTCGCCGGGCAGTCCCTTCTCCTTGGTGGCGGCCACGTAGGCATCCAGCACCGGCTTGACCGCGTCCTTCCACCGCTGCTGCTGCTCGGCCGTCAGCGTGATCATCTCGCGATTGAGGCTCTGGACGAACTCACGGCCTTCCGCATCCGCCTGGTCCCAGGCCTCGCCGTGCTTGGCCACCCACTCGGCGCTGACCTCCGTGATGGTCTTCTGTACGTCCGCCGGCAGCTTGTCCCACTTGGCTTTATTCATCACGACGAACATCGCGGTGGTATACCCGACCGCAGTGGCGTCTGTCACCGAGCTGATGACTTCGCCCTGCTTCCAGCCCTTGAGCGTCTCAATGGGACACATCGTCGCGTCGACCACGTTCTTCGACAGGGCCTCGTACGTGTCCGGCTGAGGCATCGCCACCGGCGTGCCCCCCAGAGCGGTCACGATCTTCTGCGACAGACCGGTCGAGCGGACCTTCAGACCCTTCATGTCCTCCAGGGTCCGAATCGGCTTCTTCGAGGCCAGCAGGCCCGGCCCGTGGGCATGGATGTACAGAACGTGCACGCCAGCCACTTCCTGGGGCTGGTACTTCTGGGCCATCTCCGTGGCCACGCGCGTCGCGACCTGGCCATTGGGATAGCCCAACGGCAGATCGAGGCCCTCCAGAAGCGAGAACCGTCCCGGCGTGTAGGCGAAACAGCTCATACCGAGATCCGAGATCCCGTTGACTACGCCCTCATAGCACTGCTGGGCCGGGGTCAGCGTCCCGCCGGCGTAGATCGTGATCTTCACTTGGCCGTTCGTCCGCCTCCCGACCTCCTCGGCCCACGCGCCGGCCGTGACGGCCTGAATGTGCGTGGGCGGGAAGAACACGCTGTATGACAGTTCGATCGCCTTACCCGCCGGTGCGGGCGCGGGTTGAGACTGCGCCCCTGGCGCAGGTGCTGCATTGGGCTTGGTCTGATCGCCCTGCTTCTCGCAGCCCACCAGGGCCAAACACGCGACGGCACCCATGACAAACGCCAGTGTCCAGGACTTTGCGCCCCTGTTCATAAGCAGCCTCCCATACTCTACCCTTGTGACGGATCTCCCACCAACCCGCCCGTGTCGCCACGCGAACGCGGGCAAAGCATTGATTCTACCGTCTCGGGATATGGGATGCAATCTTCAATGCCGCAAAGACCATGTTCTGCAGCATCCTACGCCGCCACGAAGGCCACTCGCCGCCGCGGAGGCAAAAATTCCCTTTTCTTGTGGAAGAACTGGCCATAAGCCCGGCCGCTATGATAATATAGGCAATGGAAGCTCTGGAGGTCTGGGCCGAATGCAGCAAGGCAAAGTAGTCATGTCGGAAGGCAATCGAGCCGATCAGTCTTCGGTGTGTACTGCTGAGGCATCGATACATAAGGTTACTTTCATTCCGGGAGGATCACTATGAAGAGCAACTTCGGTTTGGCCATACTCGCCATAGCACTGAGCTTGGCAATGACGGGTGTGGTGGGTGCGGACCTCGTGGCGTGGTGGCCGTTCGACGAGGGGACCGGGACTGTAGCCCATGATGCCACCGGCAATGGCAACGATCTCACCTTTGTGGGTGACCCCGAGTGGACAGATGGGTACCTGGACGGAGCGATCGACTTCGACGGGTCCGGCGACTATCTTGAGGGCACCGTAGGTCCCGGCCTGGCGCTCACCGGGGAGGTCTCCATGTCGGCGTGGATCAAGCTCAACGCGATCAGCGCCGACAAGAAGGTGGGAGGCAACCAGAACGGCTCCACCGGCGGTTTCAAGATGACCATCTACAGCAACAACAAGGTGGAATTTGAGATTCGAAGCTCAAGCAACGCTTCCACCCTGAATCGCGACGTGGCCGGTGGGACCACGCTGACCACCGGCGTGTGGTATCACGTCACCGGCGTCTACTCTCAGTCGGGCGGCTACATCCGAACCTATGTCAATGGCGTCCTGGACAGGTCGCTGAACACGACCTCAGTGCTGGGCGCCTCCACCGGTCCCATGCGAATTGGCTGCGAGCCTTACACCCCCAGTTCCTACCACTTCAACGGGATCATGGACGACATCCGCATCTACAATCACGCCGTCACGGAGGCGGAGATCCCGGCGATCATGGCGGGAGGCGGCCTGGAGCTCGCCAAGGACCCGGTCCCCGTGGATACCGCCACGGACGTGCCTCGCACGGCGGCTCTGAGTTGGACGGCCGGTGAATACGCCGCCACGCATGATGTCTACCTTGGGACCGTCTTCAATGACGTCAACGACGCCAGCCGGTCCGATGCCCGCGACGTGCTGGTCAGCCAGAGTCAGGCCGAGACGACGTACACGCCGTCGGCCCCGCTTCAATACGGCCAAGTCTATTACTGGCGCATCGATGAGGTCAACGCCGCCCCCGACAACACGGTCTTCAAGGGCAAGATCTGGAGCTTCACGGTCGAGCCCTATGGTTATCCGATCGCCGGCGTCACCGCGACGAGCGGTCCGTTCAGCGCCAACATGGGTCCCGAGAAGACCGTCGACGCCTCCGGACTCGACGGGGATGACCGGCATTCCACGAATCCGACCAGCATGTGGATGGCCAGCGGTCCCCTGCCGGTCTGGATTCAGTACGAGTTCGACAAGGAGTACAAGCTCCACGAACTACTGGTCTGGAACTCCAACCAGTTGATTGAGGGCTTCCTCGGTTTCGGCGCCAAGGACGTTACGATCGAGTACTCTGCGGACGGCGCGACCTGGACGGCTCTGGAAGGAGTGCCGCAGTTCGCCAAGGCCGCCGCTACGGACACGTATGCGGCAAACACCACGGTCGATCTCGGCGGCGTCATTGCCAAGTACGTCAAGCTGACGATTACGAGCAATTGGGGCGGCATGGCGCCCCAGACCGGTCTGAGCGAGGTCCGTTTCTCCTACGTTCCGGTGCAGGCCTTTGAACCCCAGCCGGCCGCCGACGCGACGGGCGTCGGCATCAACACCGAGTTGAGTTGGCGGCCCGGACGCGAGGCCGAGTCGCACGAGGTCTTCCTCGGCACCGACGCGGCTGCCCTGGCTCCGGTGAGTTCGGTGACCGGTTCTACCGCCGCACCGGAGACCCTGGACCTTGCGACCACCTACTTCTGGAAGGTCAATGAAGTCGGCGGCGGCGGTCCCTATGAGGGCGACCTCTGGAGCTTCACGACCGAGCAGTACAGGGTCGTCGACGACATGGAAAGCTACAACGACGACGACAACCGCATCTACGATGCCTGGATCGACGGCTTGGCCGAAGCGGCCAAGGGCGGCTCGCAGGTCGGGTACGATGTCTCGCCGTTCGCTGAGAAGACCATCGTTCACGGTGGCCAACAGTCCATGCCCCTGATCTACAACAACACCGCGTCGGCCTTCTCGGAGGCAACGCTCACTTTGGCTCCCGCCCAGGATTGGACGACCAGCGGCGTCAAGAGCCTGTCGCTGTACTTCCGCGGCGTGGCCGGCAACGGCGGCCAGTTGTATGTCAAGGTCAACAACACCAAGATCGTCTATGACGGCCCAGCCGTCAACCTCACCCGCCCGGCCTGGCAGTTGTGGAATATCGATCTGGCAACGGCCGGCAACGTGAGCAGCGTCCGCTCGCTGACGGTGGGCATTGAGGGCGCCGGGGCCGCCGGCACCCTGTATATCGACGACCTGCAGCTCTATCCCGAGGTCCTCGACGACAGCTCCCCCGATATCACCGGGGCGGGCGACACTGTCGTGGGCGTTCCGGACGACGGGGACTGGCCGGCAGCGGAGTATCCCGCCCTGGCGATCGACGACAGCGTCACGACGAAGTATCTGCATCGCAAAGGCGGCGCCATGGCCACCGGGTTCCGAGTAGCGCCCCTGGTCGGCTCCACCATCGTTACGGGATTGACGTTCACCACAGCCAATGACGTGCCCACGCGGGATCCTGTCAAGTATGAACTGGCGGGCTCTAACACGAGCATCGATGGGCCGTACACGCGGATCGCCGCCGGTGATATCGTCGATTTCGCCGGCGCCACCGATTGGCCGCGGTTCACCAAGAATACGACGCCGATCCAGTTCGCGAACACAGTCTCCTACAAGTTCTATCAGATCGTGTTCCCGGACCTTCGCGGGGCAACGGAGACGCTCATGCAGATCGCCGAGGTCGAATTGATCGGAGTTCAGGCACAGTGATTCTGCCGCCCGGGTAGTTTCGACGCCGGCAGATGGATGATGTAGGAGCATCGCGCGTGGCTCTGGCGACACGTCGCCGGAGCCACGCTTTGCTGCGCGCCGGACAATCGGCAGCCGGGGAGGGAGTCTAATCTCAGGCGGCCGCGACCGACCCGGGCAGCCCCGTGACAGACGGCGGCCTCACGAGGACTCCGGCCTCATGTCAAGTGGCTGGGCCTTCCGACGGCGTCGAACTCAGAGGAATCGTCGCCTCGGAAATCTCCACCGTTGCGGGCCTGCACAGCCGCACCTTATCCACGTCGATCACCACACAGCCTGTCCCCCACAAGATCATCAGCAGCAAGCCCACGAGCAACAGACACTTTTTCATGATCTGCCCTTCCAAAGAAGCAATCCAACTCCACATGAAGCCGATCGACAATCGTAAGCCGCCCGCGGCCATCCGACGTAGATTCGCCCGCTCCCGCGGAGCAATCCTCGTTGCATTGCGACCCGAGATCTGTCACCCTATCATCAAGGCCGCAGCCAGGTCCCCGGTAACAGGCGCATCGCAACCGGGGCCGAGCATCGGCAAATAGTAGATCATTGATCGGCAATCGTAAATCCCAAGGGAGTTCTCGCATGGAACCGAATTGGCTCAGGTGGGCGAAGCAGCTCGCCGCACTGGCGCAAAACGGCCTGACCTACTCCGACAACGTCTATGAGATCGACCGGTACAAACAAATCCGCCAGATCGCTGCCGAGATGATGTCGGCAGGTTTTGAGCTCGACACGAAGACGTTCCTCGACCTGTTCCCGCGGGAGAAAGGTTATGAGACGCCCAAGGTGGATGTCCGCGGCGTGGTCTTCCGGGACAGCAAGATCCTGCTGGTCCAGGAGAAGCTTGATGGCGGCTGGACCCTGCCCGGTGGCTGGGCCGACCCCTGCCAGACACCCGCGGAGGCGGCGGTCCGAGAGGTCTTCGAGGAGTCCGGCTTCGAGGTTCGCGCGATGAAGCTGGCCGCGGTCTACGACCGCAGCCGACACCCCCACTTGCCGTTGATGCCCTTTCACGTCTACAAGCTCTTCTTCCTCTGTGAGATCACGGGCGGCACCGCCACCGAGAGCCACGAAACCACTGGCGTCGGGTTCTTCGCGGAGGGCGACTTGCCCGAACCCCTGTCCGTGTCGCGCACGCTCCCGTTCCAGTTGGCCCGCATGTTCGAGCACCACCGCAATCCGGCCCTGCCGACGGATTTTGACTGACGGCTCTTCGTGGCACGGGCTTCCAGCCCATGCCGCATCGGCAGGATGCCGATGCCACGAAACCCCACGGACGGGATGCCACTGTACAGCGGCATCCTGCACACCGTCAGCGCGGCGGCTGCCACTCGTGGGCGGTCGGGCCGGTGCCGATCCAGGGAAATGCTGAGATCCGCAGGCGCGCGGCGCCCATGGGGATCAGCGTGACTGTCTCGACGGGTTCTTCGGATTTCACCGGACTGGGCTGGACCTCGCCGATCAGGCCGAGGGAATCGGCTTGCCAGTTCAGGATCTTGCGGGCCTGGGCCTGGATCTCGAGGGGAGCCGCCTCCGCGGCAAACGGTTGATTGTCCTCGGACCAGCCCTTCGTGCGAACTTCGAACTGCTTGGCCAAGGGCTTGGCCGGGTCGATCACGAGGCCGTAGTTCCAGGCGGTGGTCGGGTGGATCTCCGTGGCAGGCCACTCGTCGGTGCCACCGTCGCGGACGGACCTTTCACCAATCTTGAGCGAGTAGGTCAGCGGGCCGCGATCCACGCAGACGCTGTTGCCGTTGCGAATCCAGTAACGCAGCCGCAGTTCCATCGGGAATCTCAGTTCCAGCGCGTCGCCGTCCTTCCACTGCCGCTCGACCACGATGAAGGTCTTCGGCTCCGTGTGAACCGCGGTGTTCTTCCCGTTGATCCGCAGCACGGGCTTCTCACACCAGCCGGGCACGCGCAAGTAAAGCGGGAACTTCACGGGCCTGTCCGCACGGACGGCCAGTCGGATCGTATCCTCGAAGGGATACTGCGTCCTGGCCTGGATCGTGATCTGCCTGCCGTTGCCGACCTTGGCGGTGACTTCGGAGGCCGCATAGAAGACGGCGGCCAGGCCATTGTCCGGCGTGGCCATCCACAAGTGCTCGGCGAAGTATGGCCAGCCGTGCGCGACGTTGTGCTGGCAGCAGCGGTAGCGGTGCGGATCGTAAGAGAACATGTCGCCTTCATTCTGGATGCCGGGGGCCTTGTTCCCGCTGTCGAGCTGGCACTGGTTCGGGCTGACCAGGTAGTGCAGAGCTTTGAGGTCCGCCGTCAGGGCCGGCGGGAAGGTGTTGAAGGCGACATCCTCACAGCGGTCCGCCCAGGTCAGATCGCCTGCGATCGCCAGCAGCATCTCGCACGAAAGCATGAACTCGACGGAGGCGCAGGTCTCGATGCCCTGCCGTGGGCCGTAGTAGCCTCGGCGGCAGTTCTCGTCGCCGCCGAACATGCCGCCGGGGACTTGGCCGTAGGTGCCCCAGATCATGCTGTAGTTCCGCTCGACCGCCTGCAGGAAATACGGATCGCGCGACTGCTGGTAGTAGACGCCCGGCGCACGGAAGCACTGGGCGATGTTCACGTTGTGCCAGCTCGCGACGGTTTCAGTCCAGTTGGCCATGTTGTGTTGGATCTTCTCGGCCAGTTGCAGCAGGTATTCCTGGCCGGTGCGATTGTAGAGCCAGTACACGCTGGCCAAGTTGTCGCCGGCCCGCTGCTGCTGCCAGAACGGCGGCAGGAAATCACCATCCGGCACGGCGAGTTGCCACTTGAAGTATTCCTGCATCAGTTCCAGCACCCGCGGATCGTTTGTATACTCGTAGTAGCTCTGGAGGGCATTGAGCGCAACCATGTTGGGCCACAGGTCGGGCGCCTTCTTGTTCTCGCCCGCGCCGGACCGGTTGGCCACGGGTCCGAACCAACCGTCGGGCTTGCGGCTGCTGAGAATGCCCTCGATCCAGACCTTCGCCTCGTCGACAATCCGCTGGTCGCCCAGGACATAGCCGGTGTCGCCGAAGCCCTTGAGCCAGTACGGCGCCTCCTCCCAAGGGCTGTGGCCCTCGCCGTTCGCGGCCAGCCACGCGTTGCCCTCCTTCTTGAGGAACTTGCTGATCTCCGTGAGATGTCCCGTGAAACCGTCCGCCTGCAATTCAAGCTGCCGCCTCAGCCAGCCTTCGGGTTTGATCGCTCCGACAGGCAGCTTGATCAGCGGGCTCGCCGTCAGCGGTTTGGCGTTGCTCACGTAGAAATCGTTCGTCGTCGACGTGGGCGGCGCAGGCACAACACGAACCGCCGAGTACAGCGTAACAGCACTGGCCAGGACAATCGCAAAAGACGACAACTGCATCCTGTACATGGGAACCTCCTATGCACCTTGAGAGAACCTTCTGCCGACCGGCACTGGGCAATAGCATACCATGTCGGACCGTAGCGCCAAGCACGGCAAAGAACGACAAGAAATCCGTCTTTCCCATTTACAAGTACATGATAATCGCTATTATGTGTATGAAATTTGTGTTATTACCGCACGAATACATGCTGTTTTCCGGGAGGTACGGCCGTGACATCCAAGTTCCTTGGCGACAACCGATGGCTTCCGAAGCTCTCTTCGGAGGCGGCACGTTTCATTGGGTTGCTGGCCTTGCTGGGGACGGGCGCCCTGCTTGCCCTGTCTGTCGCGCTGGGGCGAACGACGAGCGAGAGCATTCTGGTTCTCTCGCTCCTGGTCGCGTCAACCGTGGTCAAGGCGCTGATCTGGACCGGCATCGGCATCGTGTTGCAGAAAGTCGTCCCGATCATCCGGGAATCCAAGATACTGGCATAGGAGGGTACGCGATGATCCGATTGCGGCTGGGCCATCTGCTGCTGGATCGCGATATGAAGCTCAAGGAACTGGCGGAGCGCACGGGCATCGCGGTCAACAACTTATCCATTCTGAAAACGAACAAGGCCCGCGCCCTGCGCTTTTCAACGCTCGATCTGCTGTGTAAAGTGCTGCAATGCACGCCCGGCGAACTGATCGAGTACATCCCGGGCGAACGAGGATCCGACATGGTTGACGAACCCCTTGAGGAGGCAGTGAAACCGGATGAGTAATCCGAAAAAGCATCGATTGATCGAGATCGAGTGGCCGGTGTTCGGCCGGTGCGAGCCGCCGGCGCGTCCCAGCACCGCGGAGTACGAGTCCCGAATCGCTGCAGCGCGTGCCGCGATGGAACGGCTCGGGCTGACTCACCTGGTCGTCTACGGCGACCGCGAGCAT